>Ga0208863_1000247_pt1 | contig 65879 bp, 78 predicted proteins | sample RifOxyD3_FD_184040 | JGI IMG/M metagenome (GOLD analysis project Ga0208863, IMG submission 184040) | Soil microbial communities from Rifle, Colorado - Rifle Oxygen_injection D3 (SPAdes) | ecosystem: Environmental > Terrestrial > Deep subsurface > Rock core/Sediment | place: Rifle, Colorado... | reverse complement strand
AAAACCCCGGAACGAAGTGGCCGATTATCATTGGACTCTCTATTGTCGGTGTTATCGGTGCATGTGTGTGGACGATAAAGGTTGCACTCAATAATCCGGTCGAATTGTCCAATTACGGGATGCAGGGTTATCATGACTATGATGCCAATGCAAACGAAATTATCAACGCGAAGATTGCGTTTGATCAAAACTATACGATTGCCTTTTTAACACCTCAAATTAGTGAAAAAGGCTCAATCCTTGAGTACCAAGTGAGTGATAAATCAGGCAATGCCGTTAATGATGCAAAGGTTGAAATTATCCTCACACGTCCGGATATTAAAGAGTTCGATATGAATCTCAGCAATCCAAGTGTGGTAGAGGGGAAATATACTTTTGCTCCTATCGATCTTCCTAAAGCGGGTCGATGGGACATCATGGCAAAAGTCTCTGTGGGAACCATGCAACGGTACTATAACCTCAAAGCGGATACCCGCAACCCGATCATTTCTGAGTTTTAATCTTCATAATCGTATCTTCTCCCCTTTAGGGGAAATTCACTACAATAGCCTTTATTTAAAATTACCTGTTTATTCCCGAATCTCCAAGTGGGCAGTAGGTAGAAAATCGAGGAAAAACTCTGTATGACTAGAGAATGTATTGTATATCCGACCGCACGGTGTGTTCGTGAAGCGGTTGCAGAGTGCAGTGAGGGATTTCTCCCCCATACCATGACGATGGGAGAGTTTCTCGCGCGTGCCTATGTCTCGGTAGGAAAAATCGTTCCGGATGAGGATTTACGCCTGTTGGCCATGCATGAAGCATCCGATTTTTCCGCTTTTAGCGCATTGAATATCGAGCGTAATTTTTTCACATTTATCCAAAATTCAGAATATCTGTTCCGTTTTTTCGAAGAGCTCTCTTCTGAATGTGTCTCAGTAGAGACCCTTCAGTCCGTCGATGTCTACGGTGAATATGAAGAGCATATCACAATTTTGAAACGGCTCCGTGAGCGTTACGGCGAGATATGCGCTCGTGAGGGGTGGGCAGATAGGATATTCAACTCCGAGCACACAACTATACAGCACGATTTTTTACGCAATTTTGATTCAATCACGATTGTGGTTGAGGGGTATTTGAGCCGTTATGAGATCGCCTTGTTGAGAGAGTGTGCAAACCATATAGAACTGATTTTCCTTTATAACACAACGGCGTATAACCGCAAAATGACGGCACGCTTCGAGGAGATAGGATTTGAACTGAGTGAGGGACGAGAGTATCGGTTGTCTCTGAGTGAACTTCGTATTATTGCTGAAATGCCGCTTCCTAGCAATCGCTCGCTCACGTGTGAAGTGTTTCATACACGCCTCGCTCAGATAGGATTTATCAAAGCCTCTGTTGAAACATTTGTGGAGGAGGGGATAGCACCGGAAAAAATTGCGGTAGTACTCCCTGATGAAGATACCGCGCAGATGTTAAAGGAGTTTGATACCGAAGGGAATTTCAACTTTGCGATGGGGGAGCCGTTTAGCAATAGCGTCCTCTATAAAGAGTTGGAGAGCATTACCCTGTATCTGGATGAAGCGAGTGTGTTAAACCGTGAACGGATTCGCAATATCAAAACAACGACTCTTGATTGGTTTAAATCTCATTACAACCAAAAATTTCAGTTTGTACAACTCGAGGAGATGATTCAACTCTTAGAGGGTGCGGAGGAGGGCTCGGTGGAAGTCGTTCGTGATGAACTGCATCGGTTCAGCCACCTTTCTCATGCGCTGGAGCAGATGGATTTTCGAGCGGTGTTTCGGATTTTTATGAATCGCTTGCGTCAGCAGAGTATCGATGACGTGCGCGGAGGGAAAATTACCGTCATGGGGCTGTTAGAGACACGTGGCGTTGCGTTTGACGGTGTGGTAATCGTCGATTTTAACGAAGGATACGTTCCCCACAAGAGTGAAAAGGATCTCTTTCTGAACACCAAAACACGAGAATATGCGGGGCTTCCGAGTGCGCATGACCGTGAATCGCTCCAAAAGCATTACTACTCGATCCTTTTTAACCGTGCCTCAAAAGTGGTGATCGGATGTGTTCAAAATGCCGAGTCGGTGCCGTCACGCTTTTTACTCCAACTGGGGATCAAGAGTATCCCTGCCCGTTACCGTTTTGAGGAGGTTTTATTTCCCCCTGCGAGGTTTAACGAGCGGACTGTCGATGCGATAGAGAGTGAGTACGATTTTACGGTTCAGCCCCTCTCCGCAAGCGGGATTAAAACATTTTTAACCTGTAAAAGGGCGTTTTACTATCGCTATATTGCCCATCTTCGTGATCACGAACTGCCGCGCGATCTCTCACAGGAACGTGATATCGGGAATGCGCTGCACAGCGCACTGGAGCAACTTTTCACCCAAAGAGACCGCTATACTTCGGCGGCGCAGATCAAAGAGGCGCTTCGTGCGCAATGGGAAGTGGAGAAAGCGGATGATCCATTGGAGCGCTATATGAAGCGGCTATGGATCGATAAGCTAGATCCTTTTTACCGCAGTGAGGCAGAGCGTTTTAGCACGGGTTCACATGTCCTCTATAACGAGAAGGATAGCAGTGTGAAGATCGAGGGAATTACCCTGATGGGGAGAATCGATCGGATTGATGAAAACAACGCTCTCTTGGAAGTGATCGACTATAAAAGCGGTAAATATCCCGATACGACCAAAGAGCCCAAAGAGGAGGATGTTGATTATCAGCTGAGTGTTTATGCCCTTCTTGCGGGAGAACTGGGAAAGGTTGGACGATGCGGCTATTATGATCTAGGAAAAGGGGAACTCAAATTTGAGCAGTTCTTGGAGGAAAAAATTGCCAAACTGCGAGAGATATTAGCCTTTATGGCCTCCGAGAAAGTATGGAATTGGGAGATGTGTGAGGATCTGAGCCGATGCCGCCACTGCCCTTATACCTATCTCTGTCATCGGGAGGTAATGCGTGGAATTTGAACCCTTTTTGGCCTATGAGGCGAGTGCGGGGAGCGGTAAGACCTTTAACCTCGTTGTCCGTTATTTGAGCCTCCTTTTTATGGGTGAGAACCCATCTTCCATTGTTGCCCTTACGTTTACCAATAAAGCGGCAAATGAGATGTTGGAGCGGATCCTCCTCACCCTCGAAGAGTTGCCTACGCGGAGCGAGCTTTCTCATATAGCGCGTCTCAGCGGGATCGATGAAGCGACGATACTGCAAGAGCGTCCCAAAATTCTTGCGCGATTTCTCCGCTCTGATATTCAAATCTCTACGATTGATAAATTCTTCGGTCGAATTTTACGGAAATTTGCCCTTAATGCGGGGCTGATGCCCACCTTTAAAACAGTTCAGAATCATCATGAGAGCGCACTTTTGGAGCGATTTTTAAACGAGGTGGAGGTATCTCGCTCTTCCGAGGCATTGGTACACCTCTCTTTATTGAGCGACAAGCGGCTCAGTGATTTGTTTACCCTCCTCTCTACCCTCTACTCCAAATACAAAGAGTTAAATTTGGAAGCGTATGAGGGGACTGAAGCTCCGGAAGAGTCGATGGTGTATGCCTTTGAGTTGGCAGGGGAACTCTCACGGTTGGTGTTATCCAAACCCCTGAGCGAGCGTGCCCAAAAAACGATGCAGATTGAGAGTTTTGAAGATCTCTTAGGAAAGACGTGGCTTATGAAGCCGAGTTTGGAGTATTGGGATTTTAAAAAAATCTATGAGCCACGTATGGATGAACTGCTCCGAGAGATTCAAACTGCGGTAGCTTCTCAGATGCGTCGTCGTGAAGTGCTCTATTTTAAAGAGTTGTTGAGTATTTTGAAACTCTACATCAAGAGCCGTCACTCTATGGCGTTGCAGAGCAATGAACTGAGCTTTGACGATATCACCCTCAATGTACATACGCTGCTGCGGGAAAAACTGGAGAGCGAGTTTCTCTATTTTCGCCTAGATTCACGTCTCAAACACCTTCTTCTCGATGAATTTCAAGACACCAGTGTCATCCAGTTTGATATTCTTCGCCCGCTGATTGAAGAGATCCGCTCCGGTATCGGGGTGAATGAGGGGGGGAGCTTCTTTTTCGTCGGAGATGTAAAACAATCGATTTACCGTTTTCGCGGAGGGGTGAGCGCGCTGTTTCACCAAGTTGCCGAATTGTTCGATGTACGATTGGAACCGCTTAAGGTGAACTATCGCTCCCGCAGTGAGATCGTCGATTTTGTCAACCGTTCTTTTGAGGGAAAAATCAAGGGGTATATTCCTCAACAAAGTCCGCAAAGTTTGCGCGGAGGATATGTCGAGGTGGTAAGCAGCGATGATCTCCTCGAAACCCTCAGTGCGCATATTGCATTATTGATCACTAAAGGGGTCGCTCCCGAAGAGATCGCTGTTTTGACAGCGACCAACAAAGACGGCAGTGCGGTGGAAGAGGCATTGAGTGCTAGGGGATATGATGTGGTGACCGAGACGACCGCGCGTCTTATAGCACAGCGGAGTGTCCGCGCTATTATCGAGTATCTTCGCTTTTGCTATTTCGGTGAGTCGATCTACCGCGCTAATTGTGCGGCACTGCTCGGAGTTCAGAGTGAGCAGATCGAGCGAATGGGTATGGATGAGGTATCGACCGCTGCTATCGCCTTTGTTCGAAGATTTCGTATTGCGGATAAAAGTGCTCTGATGTTTATCGAAGTGCTGCGGGGATATCGTGATATCGAAGAGGTCGTTTTTGAGATTGACCGATTGGAAAGCACCTCTCCTCAGAGTGATCTTAAAGGGATTCGGATTATGACGGTACACAAGTCCAAAGGGCTGGAGTTTGAGCACGTTGTTGTCCTCGATCGACTCGGAACGGCGAGAAGCCATAACGATGCTATCGTCTATGAGTATGAGGGGGCGCAGCTTCGGGGGATCCATTATCGTATCAAAGGGCGTGAAGCACTTGATCCTGACTACGCTAAGGCATTGGAGGCGGAGAAGAGAGCTTCGGATGAAGATCAGCTTAACGCGCTGTATGTGGCATTGACCCGTGCCGTGGAATCACTGATGGTGATAACCAAAATGAAAAGCTCATGGTTTGATCCGTTGGAATTGACTGCATCGGTGCGGGGAGAGTTAGAGGTACAAACACAAAAAACCTCCCCTGCGGAACCGATAAAAGCAGCCCCTTTTAAAGGGTTAGTGTTCGGTACACAAGAAGCGACTCTCCGGGCTCATAAAGAGGCAACACACGATTATGCGGCGGTTCAATTTGGACTGGCACTTCACTATACGCTAGAGATGATGGGAGATTTTACCTCTGCATCCCTCACTATCGCACTTGAGTCAACCCGCAACCGTTATGGTGCAGTGCTCGCTCTCGGTGCGATGGAAGAGATTGAAAAGAGAGTAGGGTTTTTGATCGGCGATGAAACGTTTCACCGCTTAATAGAGGGGAATGTGCGTAAAGAGCAGATGATACGCCATAAGGGGAATCTCGGGGTCATTGATCTTCTGGTAGAGGGTGAAAAAGGGTGGGTCATCATCGATTACAAAAGCGGACGCGAAGAGGAACAGAAACATCGCGAACAGGTCACCCGTTATTGCGAAGCGATACGCCTATCCACAGGTGGCGAAACCGAGGGATATTTGTGTTATCTCTTGGATGATCGGTGTGAATGGATTAAGTGCTTATAAAAAACTTAATTTAAGCAGATTATAAGTTTAAGCTGGTACAATTGCGCCACTATTTATAGAGACTTTAGAAGGAGACTCAAGATGAAATTTACTAAAATTGCTTCACCTGAGCAAATCGACCGTAAATGGGTTTTGATCGATGCAGAAGGGAAAACATTCGGTCGTTTGATGACTGATGTTGCTGCCCGTCTTCGCGGAAAAGACAAACCTTACTTTACACCAAATGTTGACTGTGGTGACTTTGTTATTATTATCAATGCATCTAAAATCGTAATTAACGGTGGCGGAAAATTGGCTACAAAAGAATATCACACGCACAGCGGTTACTTCGGTAGCGTTAAAAGTGTAAAAATGACAGAGCTTTTGGCGACTAACCCAGAAAAACTCTTTAAACTCGCAGCTCGCGGTATGCTTCCTAAAACAAAATTAGGTCGTGCGATGTTGAAAAAACTAAAAATCTATGCAGGTGCTGAACACCCTCACTCTGCACAGATCGCTAAGTAAGGATAAACGATGGCAAAAACGTATGCAACCGGCAGAAGAAAATCTTCGATCGCTAAAGTATGGCTTGCTCCGGGTACAGGTAAAATCACTGTAAACGGTCTTTCCCTCGACGCATGGCTCGGTGGTCTTGAAGCAAAAAAATTGCGTGTTACTCAACCGCTTTCTTTGACTAAACAAGATACATCAGTAGACATCACTGCTTCAACTATGGGTGGTGGTTTTTCAGGACAATCTGATGCACTTCGTCACGGTATCTCTCGTGCACTTTGCACATTTGATCCGTCTTTCCGTGCTATCTTGAAACCGTTTGGTATGCTTACACGTGACTCACGTATCGTTGAGCGTAAGAAACCGGGTAAACGCAAAGCGCGTCGTTCTCCTCAATTCTCAAAACGTTAATCGTTCTCTTTTCCCTCTTTGGGAAAAGATTTTCTTCTCTTCTTTTTGTATAAACTCTACAGCTTTTTTATTTCTGAATCAAAAAATTGTTCAAGCGTTTTTTTATCTTCATTCGTTAAAACAGCATTCTCATGCATCAAAAGATAGTCGCTTTTTGGCATCATCTCATTTCTAATCAGTTTTTTTGCACGCTCTAATCGCTCTAACTTTACGTTAGTATCTATGGCTTCCCAATGTGAAAAATTAAGTGCCGCTCGTCCCTCTTCTATATTGGCGGACATCACCCAAGAGAGTGGAGCAACATTGTGGTACCACGGGTATACTGTTTCACTTGAATGGCAGTCGTAGCATGAGGTTTTGAGTATACTCATCGTCTTTGCATCCGTATGTAACGCAGCAGCGTCATCCACCTTCGGATTATGAAAATCGGGTCTGATGAACTGCAGTAGTATCGCGCTCCCCAATCCCCAATAGAGTAGTTTCTTCATCGGTAAAGCTTTTTATTGTACATATCATCCATGACCGTTACAAACGCCAACGCGTCACGTTCGAGCTCTTTGTCATGAGCTACCGGGAGTAGGCGATCCTTCTCATAGATAAACGTTTCGGCCCCTTTGTTGGGTTGAATGATCGCGACTTTATTATGGTGGCGAAGGGCAAAACTATCATTGAACAGCATCAGGGCTACCTCTTGCTTTTTATCACCGTAAATGGAGTGACCTAAAATAGGATAGGTGAGATTGACACCGATAAGATCCAACGCGGTGGCTAAGACATCGGGCTGGGTGGAGAGGGTCTCATATTTTTGAGGTTTTATCCCCTCGCTGATGATAAGGGCGGGAATATGAAACATAGTGACGGGGACAAGATCATCCCCGTAGACGCGGATATTATGATCGGCAACGACGACAAAAACGGTATCTTTATAATACGACTCTTTTTTGGCAAGTTCAAAAAGACGTCCGATGGCAAAGTCTGCGTATTTAACCGCATTTTCGACCCCCTGTTTCGGTTTTCCGGAGATAAAATCTATTTTTCCCTCGGGCAGTTCAAACGGAGAGTGGTTGGAGGATGAGAACATCACGCTGACAAATTTTTCTCCTTTGAGGGCGTGTGCTTTAAATTTTTCGTTCGCTTTGAGGACCAAATCTTCATCACTGACCCCCCATGTACTGACGAAACCAGGGTTTTCATAATCTTTTTGTTCGATCACTTCATCAAAGCCGTTCCCCATATACCAGCTGCGCATATTGTCAAATCGCCCCTCGCCGCCGTAAATAAAGCTCGATTTGTAGCCAAGCGGTTTGAGAAGAGACGCGACGGTGAAAAAATCGCTTTGGGATTTATTACGCTTTACGACCCCCTCACCCGGAAGCGGCAAATATCCCGAACTCATCCCCGCCAACCCTTGGATACTGCGCGTCCCGTTGCTAAAGAGGTTGGTAAAAGCGATCCCCTCATGGGAAAGCTTTTCGAGGTTCGGGGTGATAGTAGCGTCCCCTCCGCTAAATCCTACGAATTGGCTCCCCATCGATTCTTGGATAAATATGACGAGGTTTTTAGGTTTTTGAGAGGGAAAATGGGTCGGTTCAAGGCGGCTAAAGGGGCGTTCACCGCTCCCAATTAGATGGAGCTTTGCCCCTACCCGTGCATACGCTTCGCTAAGCCCTATTTTCCCGTACGGCTTCACCAAATTTTCTTCTCTGGTATAGCTCTTGTAGGCGTATCCGATGGAGTAGAGGGAGTTTTTGGCAATTTCGTTTGCCATACGGTTAGTGCTGTAGAGGGCATCGGAGATGTTGGCTGGGCGATGACCGAATGAGGAGCGGATTCCGATGAAAAGAACGGCAACTACAATCGGAAACAAAAGGAGCCGTTTCCATAGAGGTGTTTGGATCGCTTCAACCAAACGCAGCGGTGAAAAACGGAGATACCCCCACGCCATTACAATGAGCATCCCGAGTGCAACAGCCAATTGCAACGGATACTCTTTGAGGATCATCGAGGTGACCTCTTGGGGGTATTTGAGATACTCAATAAAAAGGTAGTTCGGGCGGACATCGTATTGAGCGACAAACGGGAAGGTCGCATTTTCGATATACAAAGCGATAAGTAGAAAAATAAGGACGTAACCGTTCAGAAAGCGTCCTACATATTTCGCGAGAACCTGAGGGGTAATGGAGAGCAAAAGAGCCGGAATGATAAGAATGATCGAAGCGGCCATTGTATCGAGTTTTAACCCGTACAGAAACGATAACAGCGATTCACTAAAGCTGATATCCTCTAAACGATCGAAGTAGAGGCCATACAGTCCCAGCCGTCCGAGAAAAAAGAGTGCGATAAACAGGAGATAAATTTTGAGGAGTTCACGAAGCATACAGTCAGGTTCCTAATAATTAATGATACGCAATTATAGGGTATAAATAGATAACTCTCGAGTAATGCTATAATCTCACCTAAAAAATGAGCACGGATTGAAACTTTTACTACTTCTTTTACAGAGTGTTTGGCTCATCGCATCGACACTTCATCTAAGTGCCTCCTCTAACCCTGCACGTCTTAACCCTCTGATTGCCACCGATTCGGCAAGTTCGTCTATCGCCGGATTTGTTTTTAATTCTCTTGTCAAATACGACGAGAGTGGTCACAAAATCATCGGGGATTTGGCCGAGTCCTACCGTTTTATCACTCCGAAAGAGATCGAGTTCAAGCTTCGTCGCGGGGTAAAATGGCATGACGGTAAGCCATTTACCTCTAGGGATGTCTTGTTCACCTATAATCTGATTAAATCGCCGACGACCATAACCCCCTACGCTTCCGATTTCAGGGTTATTAAAGCGGTCAAAGTCATTGATGAGTATACCCTTCGCGTCGTGTATGAAACCCCCTATTTTAAAGCGTTGGAAATATGGATGATGGGGATTGTCCCAAGTCATATTCTCAAAAATGAAAAAGATATAATGGGTTCACGATTCAATACCGCGCCTATCGGAACAGGGCCGTATATCCTGAAAAAGCTGGAGTTTTCCAAACAGATTGTTTTGGAAGCCAACCCGAATTATTTCGAGCATCCTCCGAAGATTCAGAAAATTGTCTTTCATGTCATCAGCGACCCGATGACCCGATTTCTGATGCTGAAATCGGGTCAAATCGATGTAAGTTCACTGGAGCCGATGCAGTATGAACGGCAGTTGGACAGATCGTTTCATCAAAAATTTGCAACGTTGGAACTCCCCTCCCATAGTTATACCTATCTGGGATTTAACCTCAGGCTGAAAAAGTTTCAAGATTCCAGAGTCCGAGAAGCTCTCTCCTTGGCGATTGATCGTGAGGCTTTGATCGACGTATTGTTTTTAAAGCATGGCAAGGTTTGTACCGGCCCTTTTTTGCCGGGAAGCAAAGGATTTAATGAAAGTGTCAAAGCTCCCAAGCGTGATTTGCTAAAAGCAAAAGCGCTCCTCAAAGCCGCAGGGTACGATGCCGCTCATCCGCTGGAATTTGAGATTGCCACGTCAAACTCGAATGCGATCCGTCCGTATGCCGCCGAGATTTTGCAGCAGCAGCTTCATGGTATCGGGGTAAAAGTGACACTTCGGGTGATGGAGTGGCAGGCGTTTTTGAATACGGTGGTAGCCCCTAGAGAATTTGATGCGGTGTTGTTGGGGTGGTCCCTGTCGCTGACCCCCGATCCGTATGCTCTCTGGCACTCTGAGAGCGATGTTCCCGGAGGGTTTAATCTTGTGGGGTACCATTCGGCGCGTACCGACACTCTGATAGAACAGATGGAAAATTCGACCGATCCGGAGAGGATTGCCTCCTTGCAGCGGCAAATTTTTGCTCAAATTGCAGGGGATAACCCGTATCTCTTTTTGGTGATCCCTAATGAGATCAATGTCTATAGCCGATCGATCAAAGGGATAAAACCGAGTATTAACGGCATTTGGGAAAATTATATCGATTGGGAAAAAAAATGAAAAAAGTGATTTTATTTGATTTAGACGGGACGCTGATCGATTCGACCGAAGCGATTTTGGAGAGTTTTCACCACTCCCTGCGAACCCATGGGTCTGAAAGCGGCATCAGCGATGCGATGATCACCTCGCAGATAGGGCATACTTTGGAGACGATGTTTGAGGGTGTCGGAGTTGAATCCGAAGCGATTGATGCGCACGTGGCGACCTATAAACTCTATTATCGGGAAATTTCACGGCAAAAGACCATGTTATTGCCGGGAGCATTGGAAGCAGTGCATGAAGCCTCCTTGTTTGCCCGTTTAGGAATTGTGACGACAAAAACAGGGCTTTATTCGCGTGAACTGATGGAGTATTTTGAGATGATGCACTATTTCGAGGTTTTGGTAGGACGTGAGCATGTTGACAATCCAAAGCCTCATCCCGAACCAATTTTTAAAGCACTTGAGCAGATGGGAAATCCTATACAGAGTGTGTGGATGATCGGAGATACCCGACTTGACATAGAAGCTTCCAATCGTGCCGGAATAAAATGTGTCGCTGTTACGAGCGGATACGATAATGCAGAACAATTGCTAACATTAACAGATATTATAAAACCCAATGCTCTTGAAGCGGTAAAATATATCGCGCAGAGGGGATGAAAGTAACATTTTATCTTTGGTTTTGCAGCTCACAACGACTGAAAAGCTACATTTAAGAGCAACTTTCATAGAATACACGTATTGATAAAATTCAACTTAAACTTAAGTCAGAGGGAGAATTCATGCTAGAGATTCGATGGCATAGTCGAGCCGGACAAGGTGCCGTAACCGGTGCAAAAGGTCTAGCCGATGTTGTATCTACCACCGGTAAGCATGTACAGGCATTTGCGTTTTACGGATCAGCAAAACGTGGAGCTGCAATGACAGCGTACAATCGTGTCGATGACAAAGTCATTTTAAATCACGAAAAATTTATGAGTCCTGACTATGTTTTGGTTATCGACCCTGCATTGGTATACGTTGCAGACATTACGGCAAATGAAAAAGAGAATACAACTTACATTATTACAACACATATGAGTACGGAGGAGTTGGTTGCATCTCAACCGAAGCTTGCCGGTAAAAAAGTGTATACCGTTGACTGTATCAAAATCTCTCAGGAGACGATCGGAAAGGCGATACCTAATACCCCTATGTTGGGTGCGTTGATGAAAATATCGGGAATGTATGACATGGATTTTTTCAAAGAGAATATGATTCGTGTACTTAAAAAATTGCCACAAAAAATTATCGATGCCAACATGATCGCGATTCAACGCGCGTATGATGAAGTGAAATAAGGAGCACATGATGGAAAAAAAAGGATGGGATGAGTTCGAAATCGGTGCCATGCTCCGAACGTTTGACGGAGCCGTAACGGATATCGCAACAACACTTCCCGAAAACCGCCCCTACTCACAATCAAGCTCATTTACGGCGAGCGTAGCGGATTGGCGTATTGAAAAACCTTTGTTCAACAAAGATTATTGTATCGATTGTCAGTTTTGCTGGGTATATTGCCCTGATATGTCGATCATTTCACGTGATAAAAAAATGGTCGGTATCGATTTTGACCACTGTAAAGGGTGCGGGATCTGCGTTCAGGTTTGTCCTACAAACCCGAAATCTCTTTTGATGTTCTCAGAACAAAAAGATGAAGAAGCGGCACTTGCCGAATGGCCTAAAAAAGAGAAAAAAGACCAATCAGAAGAACCAAAGGAAGACTAATGGCTGATACTATGGAACTACGCGATATCGAGGTTTGGGACGGTAATATGGCAGCGAGCCATGCGCTTCGCCAAGTGCAAGTGGATGTTGTTGCTGCATACCCGATTACTCCATCAACCCCTATCGTAGAAAATTATGCCGGATTTACGGCAAACGGCTATGTAGACGGCGAATTTGTTATGACCGAATCTGAGCATGGTGCAATGTCATGTTGTATCGGTGCGGCAGCTGCGGGGGGACGTGTCGCAACGGCTACCAGCTCGCAAGGGTTTGCTTTGATGGTAGAGACGTTGTATTCTGCATCTGGAATGCGTTTGCCGATCGTTTTGAATGTTGTAAACCGTGCTATCGGTGCGCCGCTTAACGTTAACGGTGACCACTCTGATATGTATATGGGACGCGACAGCGGCTGGATTCAACTCGATTCGTATTGCCCGCAAGAGGCGTACGATTTGAACTTCATCGCTTTCAAAGTATCTGAAGATCATGATGTTCGTTTGCCGGCAATGGTTCACCAAGACGGATTTATGACCTCTCATACAGCGCAAGGGGTTCATACTCTGAGCGATGAGGCAGCATTCAATTTTGTTGGTGAGTATAAACCGATGAATGACATGCTTGATTTGGATCATCCGGTAACCCATGGGGTTCAAACGGAAGAAGATTGGCATTTCGAGCACAAAGCACGTCAACAACATGCCCTGATGACAGTGGTTATCCCTAAAATTGAAGCGGCGTTTGCCGAATTTGAAAAATTGAGTGGACGAAAATACAACCTTGTTGAAACTTACAATATGGACGATGCTGAAGTAGCGGTTGTATGTATGGGAACATCGGTAGAAACGGCGCGTGAAGTAGCCGCAGAGATGCGTGCTCAGCATGGAATCAAAGCGGGTGTCGTCGGTATCCGCGTTTTCCGTCCGTGGCCGCTAGAGCAAATCGCAGCCGTATTGAAAGATGTTAAAGCGATCGCGGCATTGGATCGTTCAAGCCCGCATGGTACTGTTGGAGCCTTATTCAATGAGATTTCAGGGTCATTGTTCAACACCGATACGAAAACAGTTCTTACGAACTATATCTACGGATTGGGCGGACGTGATTTGACCAAAGCACACTTAGTGAGTATCTTCACGGATCTCAAAGCAAATGCGGATGCTGGTAAAGTAACCACTCCATTGCAACAATACATCGGTCTTCGCGGACCGAAACTCTCTTTTTTCTAAGGAGCCCCAATGTCAGAAATGAAAAAAATTAAAAACCTCAAAGACTTCTCCACTTCGGCGGATCGCTTTGAAGGGGCTAACCTTCTTTGCCCGGGTTGTGCTCACTCGATTATCGTTCGTGAAGTACTCAATGCTACTAATGACGATTTGATTCTTGCAGCATCAACAGGATGTTTGGAAGTATGTACGGCAGTTTATCCGTATACCTCTTGGGATGCATCATGGATTCACATCGGATTTGAAAACGGCTCATCTGCGGTAGCGGGTGCGGAAGCGATGTATAAAGCGCTTAAAACCAAAGGGCGTTTGAAACAACCGGATCGTGTCCCTAAATTTGTTGCATTCGGCGGTGACGGTGCGACGTACGATATCGGATTCCAATGGATTTCAGGATGTTTTGAACGCGGACACAACATGATGTACGTTTGTTTGGACAATGAAGTGTATGCAAATACAGGTGGACAGCGCTCAAGTTCGACTCCGATCGGTGCATCGGCAACGACGACTCCTGCAGGACGTGTTAGCTACGGTGAAAAACGTAACAAAAAAGATATGATGGCCATTATGGCGGCACACGGTGCCCCTTACGTAGCTCAAGTTGCTCCGAACAAATGGAAAGACATGGTGGCTAAAATCCAAAAAGGGTTTGCAGCTGAGGGTCCCGTTTATATCAATGCGATGTCAGCGTGTACGACGGAGTGGAAATTTGCTCCGGAAGATACCATCTCTATCTCTGATTTGGCAACCGATTCATTGGTTTTCCCATTGTATGAGATTATTAATGGAACACAGCTAAACATCACGTACCGTCCGAAAAATATTATTCCGGTACGTGATTATCTTGGTGCACAAGGGCGTTTTAAACACCTTTTCACCAAACAATACGAATACCTTATCGATGAGTGGCAAACACGTGTCGATGCAAAATGGGATTATCTCCAACGTCGCGAAGAGGCAGGCGTCTAACGACACCTGCTCTTCCTCTTTTTCCTCCGTATACTTTTAAATAATCTTTTTTATATTATTGGAACTCTCTTTGCTTCTTTTACCAAAATAACTATTTTGGATTGAATCATGTATCGTATGACCTATAACCATTTAAATAACTCTGGGTGCTCTGCACGGGGCATCGCAAAGCGCGAAAGTAAAGAAGAGTTGCTTAAACTTGCCGAAGAACTCAAAGAATCGATTTGTAACGTTGATATCCGTCCTATAGAGGGAACTATAGAAAAGCGCCTCCCAATGGAGCTCTTTTTGAATATGAAAGAGTTACGGTGAGCCGTTACTTTCTCGTACTCGATGCGGGAACGGGAAGTATCCGCGCCATTATTTTCGATACCCTCGGAAACCAAATTGCCATAGCACAGTACGAGTGGGAGCATATTGCCGAGTCAGGTATTGTGGGATCGATGGGATTTGATTTTGTACGTGGATGGGAACTTGCTAAGCGGTGTATCCGAGAATCTATCACTGCTTCAGGGATCAGCCCTGCCGAGATCGCGGCGGTTTCTGCCTCGAGTATGCGCGAGGGGATTGTCGTTTATGATGGCGATAACCGTGAGATATGGGGAGTAGCGAATGTCGATGGTCGCTCAGGTGCGGAAGTTGCGTATCTCAAAAAAGAATATCCAGCATTAGAAAGAGAGAGCTATGCTATCAGCGGGCAAACCTTTGCCCTCTCTGCCGCACCGAGACTGCTGTGGCTGAAAAACAATCGTCCCTCAGTGTATGAGAAAGCCCGCTATTTTACGATGATCAGTGATTGGATACTTTTCAAGCTTAGCGGGGAGCTAGCGTCTGAGCCTTCCAATGCGGGAACAGCGGGAGCTTTTAGCCTGAAAAATCGTACTTGGGATAAAGCTGAGTTCGAGAGATGCGGGCTGAAAGATCTATTTGTCCCGATACGCGAGAGCGGAGAGGTGTTAGGTCATATCAGTGCAGAGGCCTCTGCCCAAACCGGACTAAGCCGTGATACCCTCGTGGTGATGGGAGGCGGGGACGTTCAGATAGGCACAGCAGGATTAGGAGCGTCGAAGCTCGGTGATGCGGTGGTGCTTGGAGGGAGCTTTTGGCAGCAGGTGGTCAATATCCCTAGCGATGCGACACTCTCCAATGAGATGCTGTTACGGGTCAATCCCCACGTCGTTCGCGGTATGTCTCAAGCAGAGGGGATCACCTTTTTTACGGGACTGGTGATGCGCTGGTTTCGCAACAGCTTTGGATGCGGAAAAAGTTATGCGGAACTTGAGGAGATGGCTAAAAAAGTTCCTCTCGGCTCCTACGGTATTACCCCGATCTTTAGTGATCGGATGAACTACGGCGAGTGGATACATGCGTCTCCTTCGTTTATCGGATTGGGGTTGGATGAGTCCAAATACAACGTCGCATCGATGTTTCGCGCATTGGAAGAGAATGCGTGTATCGTCAGCGCGATCAATCTAGAGAACATTAAAGCTTTCAGCGGCGTACATCCAAACTCTATCACCTTTGCGAGTGGGGCATCCAACGGAGCTTTGTGGTCGCAGATATTGGCTGATGTGACAGGTTTGGAAGTACGTGTACCGGTAGTCAAAGAGGCAACGGCATTGGGTGTGGCGATGGCGTGCGGTATCGGTGCTGGGGTCTATAAAAGCTTTGAAGAGGCGGGGAAAGAGATCGTCAAAATCGAGCGGACGTATGAACCGAACGCGGTCAATCACGAACAATACGGCGAGATCAAAGAGAGATGGCTTAAAGTGTACGCTAAACAAATGGAGCTAGTTCGTGAAGGGATTACGGAGCCGATGTGGAAGGCTCCGGGAATTTAGAACCCATATGCCTTTTCATCGAGTAAATCGAGTTCTTCGGTGTATTTATCATCCACAAACGGCTCATAGTGCGATTTGTAGTAGGCATAATGTTCCGTATGTTTATGCCCCTCTAACGACGCATCATCTGCCCACGACTCAACGGCGAAGAATTTACGTGGATTATCACGAGATTGAAAGATATAGTAATAGAGGCATCCCGGCTCTTTAAGTGAGGGAGCTACCATATCCTCTAATAATTTTTTCACCGTTGCGATATGTTCCTCTTTGGCGATAAAGGTCACTTTTTTCGTAATTTTCATTTTTTTCCTTATTTTTTTAGTTTTGCTTGCTCTAATTCCCAGTATTCCATTTCGAACATCTGAGCGAGTGTGAGTGAACCCCATCCTCCGAGCTGTTCGGCAGAGAGGAGCGCGGTGATGGTGTGTTTGACGATATCACCGATAATACGGGACTCTTTTTCATCTTTCCCTAGCACGACGATACCCACCCCTTTGATCACCGCATAGCGAGGGGCGAGATCGAGACAGATGTGTTCCGAGGAGGCATTAGCGTCGAAATAGCTTTTGTACTCCTGCGCAAATTGCTCAATCCCCTTAGCGATATCACCGTCGATGATTGCTGGGAACGGTTTGATCCGGATAACGTGTTCGGGTGTCAATCCCCCTTTTTTGACAAGGGTTTCGAGATTAGGGAGGATACTGAAAAGCTGGGCGCGGGGTGAATCGATGAGAAGGGGAAACAACTCACATCCGCGAAGTTTTGCCGCTTCGATTCCGACCGCTTGCGCAATACTCGGGTCGCCTTTTCCTTCACAATCACCACATGCCAAGGTGACGTGTTCAGCCAGATACGCTTCGGCTACAGTGACGAGTTCAATCATCTTCTCATAGGCACGCTGTGCATCGTTATCAAACGTAAAGACGCCGTGGTGCATCAGAATCATCCCCGTGAGGGAGTTCCAATCGATATTACATGTCATCTCATAGATATACTTTGCCAGCTCAAATCCGGGCATTACATAATCGATGATGAGCATATTTTCACCGTAGAGTTCTTGAACCAGCGCTTTGCCCTCTGGGGTATTGGTGAGGGTAACGACCGCATCGGCATGGGTATGATCGACAAAATCATAAGGGATAATGGCGTGGAGGATCGCTTCGATGGAGGGATTCGGGAAACTCTGATCTGACATGGCGGCACGCTGCTCCGCAACCATTTGGGTATCGCTGAGGCTCTCTCTCGTAGCCATTTCCAGCAGTACACCCAGATCGACGGGGGAGAATCCTCCTTTCTCGATGGTATCGAGATTCCAGCCTGAGCCCTTGACGTAGAGGGTGTTATCGATTTTTACCGAGGTATTTCCGCCGCCGTGGAGTACCAGCTCCTTGCTTTGACCCAAGAGCTGAGAGGTATAGACCCTCATTCCCAGCGGGTCATTTAGAAATTGTGCGGCGGTGCAAGAGTCAAAGAGGCTTGTCATAATGTTAGATCCTTCTATTAGTGGTCAAATTATAGCGATGAGGGGATAAAATATGCTAATATTGCTCCCATTAAAGTTAGAAATTAAAGGATTTTCATGCCGTTACTCGATAGTTTTTGTGTAGACCACACCATTATGCCAGCACCTGCCGTTCGTAAAGCAAAGGGGATGAAAACTCCTAAGGGGGATGATATTACCGTTTTCGATTTACGTTTTGTTAAACCGAATGAAAAAACACTCTCTCCTGAGGGGATCCATACGTTGGAACATTTGTTTGCAGGTTTTATGCGTGATCATCTCAACTCAGGGAGCACGGAGATCATTGATATTTCTCCGATGGGATGCCGCACCGGATTTTATATGAGCGTTATCGGAACACCGAGCGAAGAGGTTGTTGCCGATGCGTGGGAAGCATCAATGAAAGATATCCTCGAAGTAAAAAGCCAAAAAGATATCCCTGAACTCAACATATACCAATGCGGAACGTATAAAATGCACTCTCTTGAAGATGCGAAAGCGATCGCAACCGAAGTGCTCCGCAAAGATATCGATATTATGGATAACGAAGCGCTAGCGCTTGACCTTGCAAAGGTAGAGCAATAATGGTACTGCTGTTGCCGATGGATGGCGATGATACCCAAGAGTCTGAACTCACGGGTGTTTTAAGCGTATCGTTTTGGGCAACGGTAGAGGTGGAAGAGGGGCGAGTTATCGAGATTAATTTTTATACGGATCGTTCTGAAATCGAGGGTTGGTTGGATGCGGTTATCGTCACCAACAACTATGAACCCGTTATGGAGTTCATCGATAATCAGATGATGGTTCTTGTTGCTCATACACAGCGCACCATCGATGATATTGTCGAAGCATACTTATTTAGAGAACTGCACGATTTATCATTATGATCACTTCGCTTCTTCATCCCTCGCCTCATACGAAAATTATGGTGGTGACAAGCCATTTGGACTCTATGACGGAGCAACTGGGTGCTTTCCTCGCTCCCTATGAGGGGTTGATTGATGTTTCACTTTTTCCGGGGGATCATCAGAATCTAACCTCTTTTCATAAAACCTTTACGATCAAAGATTATAAATCTCCCGCAGGGGGAATCCCCCGTGATTATGCCGCCGTGATTGTACAGGATGTATTGCATCTGCACGAATCTCCGCACAAATTTTTAGAGCTCCTTTACCGCACACTTTTGAATGCTTCGGAGATAATTATTCTCCAAAAAAACGGTTCTATGTCGTTTCCTGAGGTCGAATCACTCCTCGATCAGGTCGAATTTCGAGCGATCAACGCAATTACTGATTTTATAGAGGGGTATGATGTAATTGTGGCAAAAAAAATGCATATGTGGGGTAAGGGACTATGAAACAGTGGGTACAAAGCGAAGACGGCAGTTATACGGCATATTCTAGCGAGTATGATGAACATTACCACTCGACCAAAGACGGCGCCCTCAACGAATCGCTGAAAAAACATATTGAACCCGCTTTTGCGCTCCATTGCAAGAAAGACCATCTGCGCATTATCGATATCTGCTTCGGTTTGGGTTTTAATACCCTCCTGAGCCTCTACTGGCGTGATACCTATTATCCCGATACGACTCTCGAAATTTACTCCCCCGAACTCGACGGCGAACTGGTCGCTTCGCTCGTTGATTTTCCCTATCCCGAAATCTTTGAGCCGTATCGAAACATTATCACTGATATCGCAACGCTCGGCGGCTACGAGGATGAACGGACGCAGATCACTGTTGAGATTACCGATGCGCGAGTGGCAATGCGAGCGTTGGAAGGGGAGTGGGATGTCTGTTATCAGGATGCATTCAGCCCCTCGGTCAATCCGCTACTGTGGACGCAGGAGTATTTTGCCGATGTCGCGCGGCTGATGGGAGAAGAGGGGATCGTGACGACCTACTCGACTGCCCTCGCTACACGGTTGGCACTTTATGAAAACGGTTTTAACGTCTATCTAAATCAGGGTGAGGGGTATCGGAATGCGACGATTGCTTCGCGGCGCGAGCTAGTGGAGTATGAGAAAGTCGATATGGCACATAAAATCGCTTGTAACTCCGATGCTCAAAGTCTTAGAGACGAAAATCTGGCTCTTTGAGGCGATAGTGGGTAATAAGCTGTTTTAGACGATTCTCATTAAAACGCCAGAAATGTTTCGGATCAAAATCGTGATGTGAACTCATCATCTGAAACAGAGACTCTTCGTCCAGATGCTCGTGGGCATTGTTGCACTCGACCATAATTCGCTCCAACAACTCGACCGATTCGGGAGTCGTATCATCATCAGCGAGAGGCTTTTGCGGGAGAAAGAGATACACTTTATAGAGGGTTAGGACAAGCCCGCCGGCAAATGCGAGCATCATTATGAGTTCAACGGTTTTCATGGTTAGTAGAGTGAGCTGATATGGTCGATATCGTTCCAGCTCATTCCTTGGGATTTGGACGCGGTTAGGATATGGCGCATATAGCGGGCGAATACGTCGGTTTCGATGTTGACCCGTGTCCCTTTTTTATAACTGCCGAAGAGGGTTTCGCGCATTGTGATCGGGATGATGGTGAGGCGAAAAGCATCCCCCATAACCTCATTGACCGTCAGACTGATCCCGTCGATGGTGATGGAGCCTTTCGGAGGGATGAGGGGGATAAACGCTGAGTCGACATCGACGATCACATCGTAGCTGTTTCCGTTGTCGGTGATGGAGCGGATAGTGCCGATCGTGTCGATATGCCCTTGGACGATATGCCCCTCGAACCGATCCCCCATCATCATCGCGGGTTCGATGTGGACCGAACCGCTTAGTTTTTCGGTAGCAATGTGTTTTAGGGTTTCGGGAGAGAGTTCGACACTAAATCCATCCGACTCGATGCTCACGACCGAGAGGCAGGTGCCGTTGATAGCGATGGAGTCACCGAGTTTAGGTTTGTGCGCGGCTTTGAGAGATAAACGATTCCCGCCGAAGCTTTTCACGTGTGCCATCTCCCGAATCAGTCCTGTAAACATAGTGCTCCCTTGTTAAAATACAATCTTACCCTCTTCTTGCAAAGAACGGATAATAGTTTTCGCTTTTTCGTGACCGTTATAGGCCGCTTTACGGCACCATTCGAGTGCCGTTTCGTGATCGGCTTCGCATCCGAACCCCTGATCGTACATAAGACCCAGATTGTACTGAGCCTCAGCGAGATTCATCGCAGCGGCGCGGGAGAAACAGATAAAGGCTTTGGGATAGTCTTGTACCACTCCATGCCCCTCTTTATAGAGGACGCCGAGATTGTTGAACGCGTTGGCATTTCCCCTCTTAGCGGCTTCTTCGTACCAAAATGCCGCTTCGGAGAAATTTTGTGCACATCCTAAACCCCGCTCCAGTGAGAGTGCCGTTTCAAACTGTGCCTGTGGAAATTCCAATACGGCGGCGCGGAGGAGATATTCGTATGATTTGAATTGATCATGTGCAACAACGACACCGTCGGCATACATCAGAGCGAGATTGTAAAGGGCGGCAGGTTCATTTAGTTCGGCGGCTTGGAGATAGAGATGGTAAGATCGCTCCAGTGAACTCTCAACCCCAAGACCTTTTTGGTGCATGTACCCCAGAGATGAGAGGGCAGTAGGGTTGTTTTGGAGGGCGAGCGTTTCAAAAAGCTCTAGCGCTTCATCGTAGTGAGCGTTATTAAAAGCATCAAATGCACTTTGGAGCATACAGAGTCCTAATCAATTTTTGGAGGATTATAACAAAGCGCACTTAACGGCGCACTTTTCTACTCTCTCGCTGTTTTTCTTTAAGCTTGCTTACAACGTCTTTGAGTTCCTCTTTTTTTTTGAGAAGCTCATCGCGGATGAGGTATTCGTCTCCTCCATCTACTTCGGGATCGTATTCGAGAGGTTCCGGATTGTAGTTTTTGAGAAGCTCTTCTAATGTTTTGGTGTTTAAGCCATCCATTTGTGTCACCTGTCATCAAAATATTTTCTTAATTGTAGACACTTTTTCCTTTCTCTTTTTATAGGTTTCAACAAGTGGAGCTATAATTGCAGTAATAATTTACGTAAAAAGAAGTAATAATGAACTATGACGTTATCGTCGTCGGCGGAGGACACGCCGGAATTGAAGCCGCACTCGCCTCGGCACGCATGGGACAAAATACCCTGATGGTCTCTATTTTGGCGGAACAAGTGGGGGCAACCAGCTGTAATCCTGCCGTCGGCGGACTCGCAAAAGGGCATTTGGTACGAGAACTCGATGCTCTCGGCGGTGAGATGGGGTTGCTGACCGATGAAGCAGGAATCCAGTTTCGTATCCTCAATATCACCAAAGGCCCCGCTGTTCGCGGAAGCCGTGCTCAAATTGACATGGATCGCTACCGTATCATCGCCCGTAACAAAATCCTCACCACCCCTAATATGTCGTTGATTCAAGAGACGGTTACGGCTCTTATCATCGAAGAGGGCTCTGTCGTCGGAGTCCGCACCCATTTGCTTAATGAATACCGTGCGAAGAAGGTGATTTTGACGACGGGGACATTTCTCAACGGTGTGGTGCATATCGGTGAGATTACCCAAGAAGCGGGACGTTTCGGTGAATTCCCCGCAAAAGGGCTTACCGACTCACTCCGCGAAGCGGGACTCAATGTCGGACGGCTCAAAACAGGGACATGCCCCCGCATCGACAGCTCTTCGATCGATTTTAGTGTGATGGAGATTCAAGACGGGGATGAACTTCCCAATCCGTTCAGTTTCCGTACCGATCGGCACGAGTTTGCCCGTACCAAAAAACAGCTTCCGTGCTATATCGCCTACACGAACGAAGAGACTCATAGCTTGATCGAAGGGAATTTCCACCGCGCGCCATTGTTTACGGGACAGATCGAGGGGGTAGGACCGCGTTATTGCCCGAGCATCGAGGATAAAATCAACCGTTTCCGCGACAAAGAGCGTCACCATCTCTTTATCGAACCCCAAAGTGCGGAAAATACCGAGTGCTATATCAACGGGATGTCTACCTCACTCCCACCAGATGTACAGCGTTCTATGATCCAATCGGTGCATGGGATGGAGAACGCGAAAATCGTCCGTTACGGCTACGCTATCGAGTACGATTATGTCGATCCGACCGAGTTGAAACATACGCTAGAGACGAAAAAAGTTAAAAATCTCTATTGTGCGGGACAGCTCAACGGCACCACGGGATACGAAGAGGCGGCGGCGCAGGGGATGATGGCGGGGATCAATGCGGCACTCTCCCTTCAGGGGAAAGAACCCCTCATCTTGCGTCGTGATGAAGCCTACATCGGGGTTTTGATCGATGATCTGGTCACCAAAGGGACGAAAGAGCCGTACCGTATGTTCACCTCCCGCGCCGAATATCGCTTGTTGCTTCGCGAAGAGACGGCTGATTTGCGTTTGGGACGCTACGGTCACGCTCTGGGGCTCATTGATGATGCTCAAATGGAGCGGATCGAGACGAAACGGACTCAAATCGCTGAGGGGTTGAAGCTCCTCGAAGAGACGATCTACACCCCAAACAAAGAGTTTCTCGCATTTTTAGCCTCCATCGACGAGGAGCACATCACCGATAAACTCACCGCGACCCAGCTTGTCTCCCGTAAGAGTTTTGAACTGGATAAATTGGTGAAGCTGATCCCGAGTTTCGCAGAACTTGACCCGTACATCCAAGAGCAGATTTTGATCGAAGCGAAATACGCCCGTTACGTCGAGAAACAAAGTGATGATATCGAGCGGATGTCGAAGATGCTTCACATCGCTATACCTGAGAATTTTGATTTTTCATCCGTATCAGGGCTCTCCAATGAGATCGTGAGTAAACTCAACACCTTTAATCCGCCTACCTTACAAGCGGCATCGCAGATCAGCGGAATGACCCCCGCCGCGTTGGATATATTACATATTTACATTAAAATGGCAGGAAAAAAATGAGATATTTTTACTACGTCCACACGGGGCACCGTATCGGACTTGACCGTTTTCACCGTGCCGTTGCCATTATGAAGGAGCTTCAGAAGGAGATTGATATTACCCTCCTTTGTTCCGATTTTCGGATTGCTGCGGAAGCGAAAGAGTACGGTATCAAACGCTCCGTCGGTGTGGATCTTGTCCGCAATATTCCTCAAATCGCGCATCATGGTGATAAGATGATTTTTGATTCTGCCGAGATTAATCCGACGCTATTGGACGATATGACCCAATTTTTCCCCTCGTTTATCCGTATTAGTGATGACGCTAGCGATACGAAACACCCTAAAGAGTTTTTGATTTCACCGTATCTGGAAGGTGAGGGGATTTGTAACGCGGTGGTTGTGGATGAGCGCTATTATGCGCCGCAACCGAAAACAATTCCGATGGCACTCTTTTTCGGTGATGATGACTATGAGAAAGATTTAGAGAAACATCAAGAGCTTTTTAAACCCTACAATATGGAACTCTTGATGGGCTTTTACCATTTCTTAGGGTATGAAAAATCTCTAAAAGAGAGTTTTGCTCACATTCATGAGTGTGAAGCTTACGATGAGGTGATTCGACAAAGTGAGATTTTAGTCACCGCTTCGCCGATGGCGGTACTTCAAAATCTCGCAAGTGGCGGAAAACCTGTTTTCATGCAACGTCCCGATTATTCACGAGAGTTTATTCCCCTTTTTACGGCACTAAATATCCCTATTGTAGAAGGTTATAACCAAGAACAGCTTATGCAAGCTATAAGAATATCTTCATCAAATAGTTATCAAAAAATTAAAAATAGTAACACTGAAGTAATCGAATTCATAAGGAAAAGTTTCAATTTAGTGAATCTTAAACCTTTTTAACTTATGATAGGGAGTTAAATTTCCAACTTAAGTGAGATGACAATGATGGATGAAAGCAGAAGAGGGTTTATTGGTAAAGCCTTTGGTGCAGTCGCTGCTGTCGGGGGAATTGCCTCGCTCATCGCGATGAAGAAGACATGGGATCCACTCCCTAGCGTCATGTCAGCCGGATTTACAACGGTAGACGTGTCAGGCCTAGAAGCCAATAAATTAGAAATCGCTGTATGGCGAGGAAAACCGGTGTTTATCCTTAAATATACGGAAGATATGAAACCTACCGACGGACGCAATGTCAAGATCGGTGATCACTATTTTTCAGTTATGATCGGTCTTTGTACCCATCTAGGCTGTATTCCGGCCTATCGTGCCGATCAGCATGATTTTAAATGTGCTTGTCATGGGGGAGAATTCACCGATGCCGGTGTTCAAAAATTCGGACCTCCACCGCGTCCGCTGGATATTCCGCCGTTCAAACTTGACGGTGTAACGCTTGTTTTGGGTGAAGAAGGTCCTGAATACAAAGCTATGATAGCGAAAGCGTAAGGGGAGCGAGATGGCAGAATTTAAAAAAGCAGACTCGATGCTCGAGTGGTTTGACCAGCGTTTAGGCGTCGTCAACTTTGCAAAAGTGATGATGACAGAGTATTGGATTCCGAAAAATATCAACTTCTTGTGGGCAATGGGTGTTCTTTTAACCGTATTGTTTACGTTCTTGGTAGTATCTGGAATTTTCCTTTTGATGTATTACAAACCAGACGTTAATATGGCGTTTGACAGTGTTAACTACACGATTATGCAAGAAGTGGCGTACGGTTGGTTGTTTCGACATATCCACGCTGTAGGTGCTTCGGTTGTTTTCTTGGTAATCTATATCCACATGTTTACCGGTATCTATTACGGCTCGTATAAAAAAGGGCGTGAGATGATCTGGGTCTCAGGTATGCTCTTGTTCATGCTTTTCTCTGCAGAAGGGTTTAGCGGATACATGCTTCCATGGGGACAAATGTCATACTGGGCAGCGTACGTTATTACTGAGATTTTCGGTGGTATTCCGGTTATCGGTGATGAATTGGTTGTTTGGATTCGCGGTAACTTCTATGTTTCCGATTCAACGTTAACCCGTTTCTTTATGCTTCACGTATTGTTGATTCCGTTGGCGATTATCGGTGCGATCGTATTCCACTTTTACGCGCTCCGTTTTCCACATGTTAATAATGAAAAGGGTGAGTTTTTCGATTTCGACGAAGAAGCGGAAAAATACCTTGCAGGTAATAAAAAAGAGTCTAAAGTTGTCCCTTTCTGGCCGGTATTCTTGTCAAAAGATTTCTTTGTTCTCGGTTTCTTTATGCTGTTCTTTTTCTATTTGGTTTTCTTCCATTACAACTTTGCGATGGATCCGGTTAACTTTGATAAAGCAGACGGCCTTAAAACTCCGGCACACATCTACCCTGAGTGGTATTTCTTGTGGAGCTATGAAGTATTGCGCGGATTCTTCTTTGAGATCGCAGGTGTATCCGGTAAAGATTTAGGATTGATGGCGTTTGGTTTTGCGAATGCTATTTTCCTTGTATTGCCTTGGTTGGATCGCTCACCTATGGTGAAACCGGCTAATCAACGCCCTTATTTCAAATACTGGTTCTGGTTCTTGATGGCAGACTTAATCGTACTTACAGTGTATGGCAAGTTGCCTCCGACCGGTGCAAACGCATGGGTAGGTTTTGCTTCATCAATGACCTTTTTGACATTGTTTATAGCACTTCCGTTTATTACCAAAGCTGAAGCTAAAAAAGTGGGGGGCAAATAATGAAAGAGTTTAAAATTTTAGCAGTTATTGTCGCTCTTGTCGGCATTACCTATTATGGAATTGAACCGTATGCACATCATGTAATGCATCCGGAAGTTGCTCCGGCCGACTTTACGTTTAAAGATTTGAAAAATGTTGATATGTCAATCAAAGGGAATCCTGAAAACGGTAAAGTACTCGTAGAAGCAAACTGTGTCGCATGTCACTCGATTGAATCGGCAGGACATCCTCAAGTTATGCCTAATGCTGATGCTGCGGCAAGTTACGGCGTTGTACCGCCGGATTTGAGCAGTGCAGGTTGGATTTACGATAAAAACTATTTGGCCAACTTTATTTTTGATCCGGTCACTGCAATGCATTTGCAGCATAAATATACACCGGAAAGCGGTAAAGCGTTCCCTATGCCTGCCTATAACTGGATGACTCCTCAAGAAATTATGGATATCGTTAGTTATTTTCAAGGGCTTGCTCCAAAAGCAAAATCAGGTATTGCATCACATAAAAATACGTATGAAGTAGCATGTGGACGTTGTCACTCTATGGCGTATGCCGGTTTTGAAGCGACAACACCGAGTGAAAACATCAAAGCATACATGGGTGCAACGCCTCCAGACTTGTCTCAATACATAAAAAGTCGTGGTGAGCACTATCTTTATAGTTTCATCAATGACCCGCAAGTATTGCTTCATGGAACGTCTATGCCGCGTACGGGATTGAACCAAAAAGCGCAAGAAGAAGTAATAGCTTATATGGAATCGATTGGCGATTCCAAAAAAGCTGAGCGTGAGAACCTTGGTATATGGGTAATGTTCTATACGTTAGTATTTGCAATCTTGGCTTATTTGTGGAAACGCAAAATCTGGTCAGAAGTTCACTAAGGAGTAATGGATGAAAATGGTTAAAATTCTAGCATTATCGGCACTCCTTAGTGTCAGTGCAATGTCGGATGAAACATTGGTTCTAAATATGAGCCAAATGGAAAACGGTTTGAACAATGTTCAAAAAGGGTTTTTGTACAATGCACCTACATTGATCAAATCAGGTGTAAGTGAAATTCATAAAGCAAATGCTCTTTTTCACAATGTGGATGCGAGCAAAAAATATCTTCCAAAAGATAAACAGCATATGAGCAATATCGCTTTTAATGCAGCTAAACGTATTGACACTGCATCAGACGAATTGCTCAAAGCTTTGAACAAAAAAGAGTATTCAAAAGCAAGTCAATCGTATTCAGAAATCGTGAATGCATGTACGGCATGTCACGCAGTCGTTCGCGGCTGGTAAAAAGTAATCCCCTCTTCGGGGATTTCCCCCTTAACTCTTTCAATAAATAAAATTCACAACAACTTTTAGATACTATCGCGCATTGCTCCTGATATCAGGATTTTTTCAAGGATAGTCGTGTTAATAGATAGTTATGGCAGAACCGTTGATTATTTGCGTGTTTCGGTAACGGAACGGTGTAATTTCAGGTGCCAATACTGTATGCCCGAAAAACCGTTTTCGTGGGTACCAAAAGAGAATTTACTTAGTTTTGAAGAGCTTTTTGAGTTTATAAAAGTAGCGATAGACGAAGGGGTCAAAAAAATCCGTATTACCGGTGGCGAGCCGCTATTGCGAGAAGACCTCGATACGTTTATCAAAATGATTTACGATTATAAAAACGATATCGATTTGGCGATGACCACCAATGCCTTTTTGCTCAAAGGCACTGCTCAAAAACTTTATGATGCAGGGTTGCGTCGTCTGAATGTCTCAATCGATTCGCTTAAACCCGAGATTGCCGAAACGATTGCCAAAAAAGATGTTTTGCGTCAGGTGCTGGAGGGGGTAGAAGAGGCGTTGCGCGTCGGAGTAAAAGTCAAAGTCAACATGGTTCCGATGAGGGGGCTCAATGACAATGAAGTGCTCGATGTCTTAGAATACTGCAAAACTCGCGGTATGACGGTACGTTTTATTGAGTATATGGAAAACGTTCATGCCGAGGTCGATATCAAAGGGATGCAAAGCCATGAGCTTCTTGCCAGTATCGGTAGTCGCTACACCTATGTAGATGAAGGGTTTGACGGCCACTCCCCCTCACACTATTATAAACTTGAGGATGGGTATGAGTTCGGGATTATCGAACCGCATAAAGACGATTTTTGTACGAAATGCAACCGTATCCGCCTCACCGCAGAGGGGAACTTGATTCCGTGCTTGTATTTTGATGAAGCGATGTCGATCCGTGACGCGGTACGTCGCGGCGATATCAAAGAGGCGGCCTTAGTCCTCAAAGAGGTTATCCGTACCAAACCTGAAAAGAACCGCTGGAGTGAGGATGATGCTGAACGCTCTAGCCGTGCATTTTATGAGACGGGGGGATAAAGATGCTGTATCTGGTTGAGCATTTTTATTCGGTACAAGGTGAGGGGAAATACGTCGGAACCCCGTCGCTCTTTTTTCGCTTCGGAGGGTGCAACCTCAAATGCGAGGGATTCGGGTGCACTGAAATCACCCCTGATGGACGCGAAGTGCTCGGATGCGATACGGTCTATGCGGTGGATCGCAAAGGATTCGGCGATTTGTGGATGGAGATCGAAGAGCTTCAAAGCCTCATTTGGATTATGAACGGGTATCGGCTTCCGCACAATGTCGATATTGTCCTCACCGGAGGAGAACCGCTGATCTATGCGAATGAGCCGATTTTTGTCGAATTCATCGACTATCTGATCTCACAAGGGCACCGGGTGACGTTTGAGACCAACGCGACGATTGCCCCTGATTTTGTCCGATATCCGTTTTACCGTGAGGCGACCTATGCCCTCTCGGTGAAACTCTCCAACAGCGGCGAACCGTATGATCGTCGGGTCAAACCGGAGGTGTACGGTGCAATTATCGCCAACACCAAAGAGAGTTTTTTTAAATTCAGTGTGGATGAACCTTCGCTTGGCTCACACATGGAAGAGGAGATCGATGCAATCGTCGCTCCCCACCCTTTTACCCCTGTTTATTGTATGCCGTTAGGGGGTGATAAAGCCCATATCGAAGCGAACTGCGAAGCGGTGATCGAGTTGTGCAAACGACGCGGCTTTATTTATTCCGATCGTCTTCATATCCGTATCTGGGATCAAAATCATGGGGTATAAAATCGTATAGTCCTAAAATAGGGCTACAAGCCCATTAAATAGGCATTTTAAAGGCTTATAATTTTTTAAGAAAACTTCGAAATTGACCATTTTGAACTATTGTAATTTGGCAAAAATTTGGCAAAAAGCAAAAATAACCCCGATAATTAGAATTCAAAGATATCATAAACAATTATAATAAAGTGTTTGTTTTCAATTAAACTTTTTACTAGACAGTATCTTCTCAAAAAATAATCTGATAGTATCATCGTCATTTCAAAAGGTATTTTATGGAATTTAAAAATTGTAAAAAAGTGAGAAATTTCATAATTATCTTGGTGATAAAAATAAGTCAAAAATATTATAAAAATCGAGCAATGTATTTAGTTAATTAAGAAGAGAATCAATTAATCCAAATTCGTAGATCTGCAAACTCACCAGAAAATCGTTTAATATTAGCATGCCCAATAGCTATTCCTACACTTGTTAAAGTAAATGACTTCATGGATGAAGTTGTCCATACATCAAAGACTTGTGTCATATATGGACGAAGTAGGGTAACTTTTTGTTTAATTTCATCATCAGTCATTTTATTAGTATTGAATAACTGAATGATTTTATTTTTTATATCTTCAGACAACAAAACATTTGCGTTTAGGAATTTTTCTAGTGTTTCTTGGCTATTTGCTCTTACTTGTAATTTGGTCAAATCATTCAAACATGGAATAAAATATTGATTATATAAAGCTAAAGGTATTCCCATAGATTCTAATACAGATGCTTCAAAACCTTTCATAAATTGACCTTGATAAGTCATTCCAAAAATTTGTTCTAAATTTCTCTCACCAAAGCTCATGATTGATCCACATCTTGAAAATTCAAGATGCTGATATGCTGCATCATTAGTTGGGAGTTTTTCTTTAAATGGCATTACGAATCGATCTAAATACTCACCTAATATTTGGTGATTTCCAATAGTATGATTTTGTGTGTATCCGAATAAAAAAATAATTGCTAATGCTGCTAAATGACTTTCTGTTAATTTGGGCGCGGTATCTAATGATTCATTAAGAACAATCTGAAGGATATCTCTTTTTTCAAGTTTACTGCGATCAACAAGTAAATCAACCAATAAATCGCCTAAATCTTTATCTCCGGTACGAGCATATTCTTTTTGAACGGTTGATAGAGCAAATTGAAAATCTGGGTCTACTGCTTTATTTAAATGTTCTGGGTTTGTTTCAGAAATTTTTTTCAAAACCTGTTCTGTAATTTCTTCAACTCTTATTCCAGCTGTTTCTTTAGCTACCCCTGTCAGCTCATAAAAAGTTGCTTTTGCTACATCTAATGCAATCGATCTAGCTTCTGTGTATGTAATACCATAATGAACATCTCCTCCAGCTTGTATTGCAGTGGATGCATCTCCAAGGCTTTGTTGCTGATTCTCATTCATTCTTTTTTCTTTAAATAAATTAATTTTTGAGAGTATCGATTTCAACATTTCCACCTGCCTGAATACCTATGCTATGATCACCTACAGTTTGAGTTTGTGCAGATAGTGTTTCACCTTTTTTCTTGTTTATTATCCACTGAGTTAATAATCCAATCAAAGCAGTCCCAATTCCTATGGCAGGTTCATATCCAGGTTCAGCTATCATCCATGCAACGGAAGCTAAAAAAATTGCAAGATACAACAATCGAATAATCATAGAAAAATCCTTCCAGTGATTTCTTAATATTGTACACTTTATTATAATCATGTATATATAAATGATGTGATTGCTTTGAAAAGGTATAATTTTAAGTATTTGAATAGCCGAATAGAAGCATGAAATATCAGTTTGTCTGAACATGAAATTTTAGTCTTATCAGAAAAAGATAAATTTTTTAGATTTTAAATATTTTTATTTTGACAAAAGAAGTTTAGCTAAATCCATGCAACTGAACAATAATGTAATACTATAGATATTGCTCTAATATTTTTAATAATTTATCGTTTGTTGTTTTTACCTTTAAGATTTTTGTATTATCACTAGAGTAATTCATAATATCACGAAATGTATGGATTGAGGCATCTTCTAGTATCTTTAAGGTAGTAGGTCCTACACTGTCAAGCAATTGAATGGGACTATCAAGTTGATAAGCTCCATGAATTTTTATTAACTTATGCGCATAAATGTCTGAAGATAATGTCGCGGCTTGACCACTTTCCGCTTCTTGACAGTTCCAATCTTCTTTATCAATCCAGCCTATGCTAACCAATGTCATAGTTTGACCATAAAAATTAATAGTTATGTAGTAACCTGATTTTGCTTTACTTGGTGTATCTGATTTTTGGCAATAACTTCTATTTCCAAAAACCTTATAACCTAACTGACCTGATGATTTCATTTCTGTGCTAAAAAAAGAATTTTTTATATTTTCTAAATCTTTATCTGCTTTAAGGGATTCACCTCTCCAAACATCAGGGTAGCGTGTTGATAATTCTTGTGCAAATAATTTTTGAAAAAAATAACCTACTACTGTAGCAGGTAGTTCTACTTCTTTTAATGCAATTGTCTCTCCAACTTTTGTATTCCATAGCCTTTCCCACGCAGTAATAGAAATATTAAGAATTTCATCTGTATTTAGAGGATACATAGATACTAATGTCTTTGTAATCTCACCCCACTCAGCAATACTTTTATCTTTATAGGGTGCACTAGTTTTCATTTGAATCCTCTAATAACTGATATGGTTTGAGTTCGAGTGCAGAAGCAATAGCAACTATATTTATTAAGCTTGGATTTCTTTCACCTCTTTCGATTGCACCAATATATGTCCTGTGCAATGAACAGAGCTCTGCTAACTTTTCTTGAGATATGCTTTTTTGAAGTCTAAACCGTTTGATGTTTTGACCTAGTATTGGACGAAAATCTTTCATACCACTAAGTTTAAAGTAATGATGACTATAAATCTACAGACTATAAGTAGCATTTTTAAAAAATGTTTATGCTTTTAGTGGTAAGATTAGAAAAAAATGGAAGAGTATGACAGTTGTTTCAAAACACTTATCTACAAAAGTTGCACCTGATAGTTTATTACATACGCCTTTACATAGTGAGAATGATTTATATTTAGAAAAATTTCAAATAATTTTAGAACAAATTACAAAGTTATTGGGTGAGCCATATTATGCAAATAATGGTTTTATACTTTTCAATGCGGATAATAAAGATGTGTTAAGTAAACTAAAAGAGAGTGATTTTAAAGTTGATTTAACAATTACTTCGCCACCTTATAATATAGGAAAAGAATACGAAACCAATTTATCTATTGGAAATTATATTAATTGGTGTCAAGAATGGATTCAGAATATTTTTGACATTACAAAGAAAAACGGCGCTTTTTGGTTAAATGTAGGTTATCTTAATGTAGACGGAAAAGGAAAAGCTATTCCTATAACTTATTTATTATGGGATAAGATAAAGTTTTTTCTGGTTCAAGAAATAGTTTGGAAATATGGTGCAGGTGTAGCAGCTAAAAAATTTTTCTCACCGAGAAATGAAAAATTTTTATTTTATGTAAAAAATGAAGAGAACTATATATTTAATTTAGATGATGTTCGAGATAAAGATGTCAAATATCCTAATCAGAAAAAAAATGGAAAACTGAGATGTAATCCACTTGGAAAAAATCCAACTGATGTCTGGGATTTTCCAAAAGTAACGAGTGGTAAAAACAGAAGTTCAAAAGAAAGAACATCACATCCTGCACAATATCCATTAAGTGTGATTGATAGAATTGTAAAAGTATCTTCAATGGAACAAGATGTGGTATTGGATCCATTTTCTGGTTCTGGAACAACAGGAATTGCCGCTATTGGTAATCATAGAATATATATTGGAATTGAAATAGATAAAAATTACTGTGATTTATCAATTAATCGGTTTGAAGATTACGAAAAAGAAAAAAAATCAATGAAGCAAACTCTTTTCTAGGCATATTAATAAAAAAAGATGAATCAATGTCAAAGGAAGAAGCTATTAAACTGCTGTTTGTGAATACCAGTATTTGCGCCCAAATACTGATGTCAAAAATTTGGCAAAACAATAGAAAAACGTTATTAGAACCCCTAAAAATAGGAATTTCAAGGGTGAAGTGCCAATCAGGGATCAAAATCATGGGGTATAATGTTCTTGAGATCACATTTTGTGATTTCAAAAGGTAGAAAAATTATGATAATAAGAAAACTATTTAAATTTGAAAACGCTCATGTCGTGCGAGGGTGCTCCACTCAGCGATGTCGTGCATCGATCCACGGACATTCGTATAAAGTCGAAGTGCTCTTCGAATCAGCCTATCTTGATCACGGGCAGATGGTGTACGATTTCGGATTGATGAAGCAGGGGATCAAAGAGCTGATAGACAGTTTCGATCATGCCGTAGCCATTTGGGACGGGGACGACGCGGAGTATATTGAAGCGATGAAGGCTCACTCGAATCGTTGGGCGATCCTTCCCGTTTCCCCCTCTTGCGAGCAGTTTAGCCGTGTTATGTTCGTTATGATTGATAAACTCGTATGGTTTACCAAAATGGTCAACGGTGAAAAGATGGTACGGCTTAACAGTATCATCGTTCATGAAACTGAGACGGGATACGCGCAGTGCTTTCGAGAAGATGCCTATTCGGAACTGATGGGGCTGATTAAATTGGAAGATATCCATTTTAGCGATGAAGTACGCCAAGGGTGGAGTGACCCGCAGTTGTGGGAGAAAGTTTTAGCGGGAGAGACGTTCGTCAACCCCGTGAGTGTTTAAAGTGTTATCAGAGAAGTTTGTTTCTCTGAACTCATGCACCAGCGTGTCGGAATAATTTTCACAACAGCATCTTTTTCAAATCCCTCCACACTCGCATCCACCATCATAAACGCGTTAGCACGTGAAAGCGGCAACACCATTCCCGGACCGAATTTTTCACTCGGGGTAAAAGAGGTTCCGTCAAACCACCCCGGGATGAGGGAACGTCTCCCTTTTTTCATTGTAAACGGTTCAGAAATTTTTGTTGTGAGGGTGGAGAGATATTTATCCGCACGACCGCTCAGCGCTAAAATAGCACTTTGTCCGAATAGCTCGAAACACAAAGCTGCCGCGAGGGGATTTCCCGGAAGATTAAGGATAACAGTATTGCCGATACGCCCGAATGTCGTCGGTTTACCCGGTTTGATGTCCACCGATTCAAAACCACTCTCAAAGCCGAGGGTTTGGAAAGCCTCTTTGGTAAAATCGGCATCCCCGACACTGACACCCCCTGAGGTGATAATCAAATCCGCGTTCAAAGAGCGCTCGATATGCTCACGGATCGACTCAAGAGAATCAGATGCCGTTCCGGTAAAGATCACCTCACACCCCAGCTCTTGCGCGCGTGCGGCGAACGTAGGGGTGTTGGTATTGTAGAGCTGATTGGCTCCCAACGCTTCATAATGCATTTTGAGTTCGTTTCCTGAAGAGAAGAGGGCAACGCGGGGACGGCGGTAGACTCTGACATGGGTGATCCCCTGTGAGGCAAGGAGAGAGATATGATGGGCATACAGCATCGTCCCCTCACTCAATAACCCCATCCCAGCTTGAATATCTTCCCCTTTGAGACGAATATGTTGTGAGGGCTTTATGGTGGAGGGGAAGGTGATTTGATCTCCGTTAACGATCACCTCTTCGATGGGGACGATTGCTTCACACCCCTGTGGGATTTTGGCACCCGTCATAATACGGATGCATTGATCTTCCACCATACGGACATCATCAGGATTACCGGCAAAAATCACACACACTTGTTGGAGTGTTTTACCCGCATCTTCAACCCGTACCGCGTAACCGTCCATCGCCGAGTTATCAAAAGAGGGGAGAGAATGGGAAGCGATAATATTTTCGCAGAGGAGACGGTGAATACCGTTTTCGATCGGTACAATCTCACTTTGTGTAGGCAAGGTAAGGGTATAAACCAGATTGAGTGCCTCTTCTACGGTGATTGCCATTGCTTCTCCTTGGGTGTATCCTTCCTCAATGCATTAAATGTTCAATCATCGGAAAGTGATTTAGGGAGTGATTATAGGCAATTTAAGGTAAAATCCCCTTTATGGAAGCTATGTATACAACCGGACTTAATATCCACTACTTCGGGGTTATTGTGTTGATGGGGGTAGTTGTGTTTAACATCGTGATGTTATCCCTCTCTCATCATCTTATCCGCTATTCTAAACGGATGCGGATTGTGATGCCGATCTCAGGCTCATTGATCGCTTTGATCCTTTTTACGGGGGCAGTGATGATGGCGGCGAAACACCTTCATTTTACCTTTGCCAATATTGCGATGATTGCTATCGCCATTATCATGATCATACTTGAAGCAAAACGGTACAAAACGCTTAAACGTAAAACCGATATTACCCAAGAGGGGGCGTTTGAACTTTATAAGAAAAAAGCGTTTCGTTTCTTGGGCATTGAGATAAGTTTACTGATTGCGATCACTTTTTGGATGATTCTACAATGAAATTTTTACTGCACAATAATGTCGGTACGAATGAATTAAGTGTCAGCGGTGATGATTATAAGTACTTAATTAAAGTACGACGTCACAAAGCGGGGGATTTAATCGCTTTTCGTTCACGTGAACGTTTGGGTGAGGAGTATCGCTATCGGTTAGAGCGAACCGATGGGCGCAATGCTTATTTTTCACTGCAAAGCCATCATCAAGCGTTGTGTGAAAATGAACGCCCCCTTCATATCGGATGGTGCTTGGTGGATCCGAAAACGATAGAAAAAACCTTGCCGATGCTTACCGAACTGGGAGTTCACAAAATCACCTTTATCCATTGTCGCCGATCACAGCAAAATTTTCGTCTCGATTTTGAGCGCTTTGAGCGTATTATGGAGAGTTCGATTATGCAGTGCGGTCGAACTTCGGTGATTGAACTGTGCGAGTCCCCTAATATAAGTACCTTTTTAAAAAACAATCCCGAAGCGGTGATTTTAGACTTTGGCGGGGAAGTGTTGGGGCGTGATGAGGTGATCGATACGGTCGTGATAGGATGCGAGGGGGGATTTGATGAGTCTGAGCGCAAATTGTTTAGCGACTATCGCGTTCGTCTGTTCCCTTCGCCTATGATTTTACGCTCTGAAACGGCGGCGGTGGCGATTGTATCAAGGTTATTGTAAAATGTGAATTTTATACGCACTGCCCACATTTTAATCACAGCATCTAACATAAACATTGCATAATTAAATCCCATTTCGCTACAATATTCACAATGAAAACACACAGCTACTATCAGCACAGCTCTTTACCTCTGCGCTCTTCGAGAGAGAGAGAGAGAGAGAGAGACTACGCGGCACTTTCGCGCATCCTATAACCTTCTAACTTTTTCCCTCGTTTCGTTATTTTCACAATCACTCAGTATCACAAACACCACATCACCCCCCTGAGCTTTACTGTCACCTAACCCCTACCACTTATAAAAACCGGAGAACCCAAATATGACTAAAACACTATCCACTATAGCCGCTGTTGCCCTACTAGGCTCAACATTGCACGCAGAGGAATCAACCCTTCCAAAACCCGAACGCAACGATCTCATCTCCGTGTACGGAGTCAACGCAAAAACCGATGCAAACCACCCCAGCCACAACGGTGGCGGGCTGTTTTATAATACCGAAGCGCTCAAAGTGATGATGGAAAACACCGCAGAGTTTTTCAAAGTGGGGACGGTGATCAAATTTAACCCTTTTGACGAAAAGCTCTACTTTAAACTCGGGGGGAACTACATCAACCAACGCCTCTACGCTCCCGATAACACCTCCGCAAAGGTCAACCAATACTCAGCGGCGTTGGGTGCAGGATATATGATCGATGATGATCTCTATGTGGAACTCGGAGGCAGTACGACCAAACTAGAGGGTTCTGCTATCGGTACGGTATACGCTATCGATGATGAGAGAACTAACCGCGCCTATGCCGAAATCGCCAAACGCTTCGATACCTCCGTAGGGACACTCGATACCACATTTAATGCGGGGCGGGTATACAAAGAGTTTACCAAAGATGAGAACAGCTACGGTGCTGGGGTCGATTATTATCCCACCTCCAATGTCAAACTGGGATATTACTATACCCACACCGATAACGCGATAGCCAACACCTATTCACTCAGCTATGGCTACCTCACCGCTTCCTACAGCGAGAGCCTCTCTCAAAAAACACATTACGCCAGTCTCGGAGTACAGTTCGCATTTAGCGATATTTCTGATCTCTCCACTTACCGTATGCCGACCAACATTAAACCGCACCTCTCCGAACTGCACGCATTCGAGCAGATGACGTTCGGTGCTAATATGAATCTCCAAAGCAGCAACGGTGTTCATCGCACGACCGCACTCACCGATAACGCGACCACCGCAAGCCCACCGACACTCGATTCGGCGACGGCTACCACGATTAACACTACCGCAGGGACATTCGCCGATACCGACGGAGTCCGTAACGTCACGGTAGTCCTCTATAGTGATGCGGGACTCACCACCCTCGTTGCTTCGAACGCCAACGGGGATTTCACAGGTCTTAGTGCAGGTACGACCTATTATGCCGTTACGAGCGGTGAAGCGTTCAATGCTGAGACGCAAACATGGGAGAGCAAACGATCTTCCGCCCTCAGTATAACTCTTGCTCAGGCGAACATCAATCTAGGTGCTTATGGAAACCTGATTGCCCCAGTATCGGTAAACGGCAACTGGTACTATTTTTGGGATCTTTCAGGTGATGGCACCAGTGCCGATGCGGGAGCACTGAATGGTGGAGTGGACTACACGACTCATAATTTTCTCGACGGACTCTTCGTGTATGATATCAACGGCGTAGCCAATACGACGGTGCAAAACGTTGACGGTAACTACGGCACAACCAACGATTATCGCTATGCCACCCTCAATGGGGTTAATCTTGCTCTTCTTACCAGCGGGACAGGATTAGCCAATGAGACTAGTTCGTACTACTTGAATGACAATGGCACTTATACCGATCTCGCGGCTATTTGGGCTGCCCATAACAGTGGCAACCAAACGAGTGGAACGCCAGTGGGGTGGCAGGATAGCATTTACTGGTCTGCTACGCCTAGTACCAACGGGCACGCCGGTGTGCTTAGCTACGACGGTAGTGTCGACGGCAGCTTCCCCGACTCCGACTCCGAGTATGTTGCGGTGCAGGTAAGGTAGGGGGGAAAATGGAAAATATAGAAAAATACTGTTTATATTTTTTGTGTCAAAGTCCTGAAGCACAAGCAGTGAATGACGATTATATCCGTTACGGGTATAATCCTATAATTCTTCCTCATGATTATTTAAAAAAATATGAGAATGTAGAGGGTGCTCTTCAGGTATTGGGACATATTTTTAAAGTAGCGGAGCAAAATACAACGAATGAGACGATCGTGCTTTTAACAGAATTGGGATTTTTGAAAGGTACGATCAATCTGATCAAATCGAATAAACATCAGTACGTGAAACAGATCGCTGAAAGAACCCGTTTTACGCCAGACATGGTTAAATGGTATCTCAGTCGGTTGGTACTACGTGGACGGACTAAGGGGAAAATAGCATGAAAATGATATCACTACAAACAGACCGTAAACATCGTAGAGTTAAAAAAGCTCGATACACACCAATCGGTGATAATACGGTACTAATAACTCAAAAGGGAAGTAGATATTATGCAGGAGAAGGTGTTGTCATGAAACGTAGACGTCGTCTTGTCTCATCGAAAACCGGAATTGTCCAGTATCGGCATAGTGTTCATGGAAAAATCATTGTCTCCGTTGCGCCGATGGATTTATCTTTGGGAATGAATCATGAAAAATTTCTCAAAAAAGCGGGGATAAATGGGCAATCATTGTTTGATTATCTCTCTGTCAATGGAGCGGTTGTCAAAGAGGATTTTGTACCGTTAGAAAAATCAGTTATGACAGATAGTGCGGCGAACAAAAGTGTTTCGATAAAACTTGATCGACTGAAACGGGAATTGATACTTCAAAATCTTCAGAGCGGATACTACACCGTTTTTGGAATTGGTACACTTCAGAAAAAAGCACGCCGAAGAATGACGAGATTGGCGAATAAAGGGAAACAACGATGAATAGGTTGCGGTTCAGGTAAGGGGAGTAAATGAATCGATGTAAGAGTATGAAGATGGCTGGGTTCGTACTGGCGATATTTATGATGGATGGATGCGATGGGGGAGCTTCTGGTTCTGCTGGAACCGTTGTTCCACCACCGAGAGAAATACCGCTATCCAAACCGCCTGTAAAAATATTGCCTGCGGTTGAGCTTGGGAAATTACTGATTGGTGAAGAAACCAATATGACGGTTATCGATAATCGAATCTATTACACAACGCATGATAATCATACGATTATTTTGAATCCTCATCAATTTATGGAAGATCAAAATATATCAGAAGTGAGTGATGAAAATATTAAACGGCAAGCTGAAGAGGCATACCAAAGACTGTTGGTCACGTATAATGAGTGCCGAGAGAAAATGTTTCGAGAGTCAACCGGAGATCTTCAAGAGGAAAATCGAATATTTATCGAATGCGTAGATACAGGAGGAATCAATGAAAACACAGAAAGTTTTATCAAAATTAAAAATGACATCAATGCTATCGGTAATAATAGTGATGTTGAGCGGTTGCAGTAGTAAAAACGATTGTTTGTTAAAGTATGACATTGCTTTAAAAGAGTGTAATACGCAAACTAAGTTTATTACAGATGAGAAATTGTATCGACAACAATACGATCAATGTTTACAAAAAAGGGGTTACACGCGAGGTAATAAAGATTGTTTTTGAAAAGTGAAGTGCTTTTTGAGGGGGGGCAAGGGGCATAAACCCCTTGGCTATACTCAATGGAGCATAGGTGCAAACAAATTGGATCCCCGATCAGGTCGGGGATGACGAGAGTAGAGTTCTTTGGAGGGCAAAAAAAAAGGTCAAGGGATGATCAAGTCCCCCGACCTTAGTTCTGCCTCTCCATTGAACACAAGAAAAGTAATGTTAGCAACAAAATTATAACAACCTATTATCAACAAGTCAAGAAGTGCCAAATGTTATGGACTAATACAATATCATTGTAAAAAAAGAAATTTTTCGTTATAATTCGCCTCCAATTATCCGCCCCCGTACGGATATAAAACTATACAGACCGACGTACAACGCCGTCGATCACAAGGCAAAACTATGAAAAAAGATCTTCACCCGAACGTTGTAGAGTGTACAGCAAGCTGCGCATGTGGTAACTCATTCACAACAACCAGCATTAAAGATACAATCCGTGTTGATATCTGCAGCGCATGTCATCCGTTTTATACCGGTTCTGAGCGTCAAGTAGACACAGCAGGACGTATCGATAAATTCAAAAAACGTTACGCACTTAATTCATAATTTGTACGCCAAAGGAATTCATCCCTTTGGCTACGCTAACGCTAAGTTTCCCTCAGCGGGAAGCTCACGTGCAGTAAACCGCACTTGAAGAGGCTCCGTGTTATCTCTTGTCCCCACTCCTATCGGAAATATTTCTGATATCTCACTCCGTTCTCTTGATGTTTTATCCACTGCCGATATTATCCTGTGCGAAGATACCCGTGTTACTAAAAAACTGATCCATTTACTCAAAGAGCGCCATAATCTTACGACGACAGAGTCCCAATTTTTGAGTCTTCATTCACACAATGAGGCGGAGTTTATTTCTAAACTCACCCCTGAATTTTTTAATGCCAATGTCGTCTATGTGAGTGATGCGGGAATGCCGGGGATCAGCGATCCGGGGCAGATGCTGGTGCGTTATTGTTTGAATCAGGGGATTGCGTATGATATTTTACCGGGAGCAAATGCGGCATTGACCGCGTTTGTAGCGAGCGGATTTGTAGAGACGAAAATGCTTTTCTTCGGCTTTTTGCCCCATAAGGGAAACGACAGAGCATCGGCGCTTCAAGAAGCACTCTTTAACGGATACACAACGATACTGTATGAGTCACCGAAACGTCTTGATAAATTACTTATCGAACTCTCCGTTGCGGTTCCTGAGCGTCAAATCTTTTTGGCCAAAGAGTTGACGAAGCGGTACCAGCGATTTTACCGAGGTATTGCCTCCGAACTAATCCCTCAAATGGAAAAAGAGATACGAGGAGAGTGGGTTGTGGTGATTGAAGCCTCTGAAACCAAAGGCTCATCGTTGAGTGAACAAGATATCCTCTCTCTCGATATCCCCAAAAAAGCGGCCTCCAAACTGATCGCCCGCATTACCGGCGAAAATCCCAAAGAGTGCTATACACGCCTCTTACAATCTTAGGATATAATACTTCATGCTTATTTATGGAAAACAACCGGTTTATTACGCAATAGAACGTCATCGAGAGCGAATCAAAGTTCTCTATTTGGCAAAAGAGGTCGATAAAAAAGAGTACTCATCCCTCATGAAAATGGGTTTTGAGATTAAACGTATCCCTGAAAAAGCGGCACAGTCGATGGTCAAGGGGGGGAATCATCAGGGCTTTATCGCCGAGATATCTCAAGTGGTACCGTATGCGTCACCGTTTCTCAAAAAATGTGATTTCATCGTGGTCTTGAGCTCTATTACCGACATGGGCAATATTGGTTCCCTCATCCGAAGTGCGTATGCCCTAGGGGTTCAGGCACTGGTCATCAGCGGTATTAAAGAGCCGAATTTAGAGGCGATGATCCGAACCAGCAGCGGTGCCGCACTTGATATGCCGTTAGTGATTGTTCATAATATCCATGATGTGCTCCATGAACTGAAGCAATCAGGCTTTCAGGTCTACGGTGCGGTTATGGATGGCGTGGATGTGCGGGAAGCGGCATTTGCCGCAAAACGGGTTTTGGTTCTGGGGAATGAGGGAGAGGGGCTTAGCGGCAGAGTCCAAAAGAGCCTCGATGTCGGTATCTCTATCCCTATGGCGCATGATTTTGATTCTTTAAATGTCGGTGTAGCCGGCGCAATCTTAATGGAGAGAATGAGATGAAACAATGTAACACGTTCGAAGATTTACAGGCTCTGGGGACAGAGAAAATTCATGAGCGAACCCATATTTCTCGTGATAAAGTAGAGTTGGTTATGACCAAATCTTACAGTGAAATAGGGCGCGTCCAGTTCATGGGCTACATATCAATCTTAGAGCGTGAATACGACATTGATCTTAGCGGGATTAAAGAGGAATACACTGAGTTTTGCCGTAACAATGCGGATATGCTTCTACCAAAGCAATCGGTAATATTGCAATCTACTTCCAATTCCAAGCCTAAATGGGTAGTGGCAGGGATGCTTTTAATCATCTTGCTGATGGCAGGCGGATACTTTTTACAGGGAAAAATGTCCACGGAACCGAGTGAAGGTGTTATGAATCTTACTACCTTGGCCGTAGAGGTTTCGGACGAGATGAAGGATACCAATCTCAGTGAAAACAATGAGACGAATCTAACCGCTAGTAGCATGGTAACTTCGGAAGTAAATCAAAGCAGTGTGGCACCTGCACCTATAGCTGCTGCCAAGCCTTTAGCGTCGTCTACACAGCTTATTATCCATCCGAAGTTCAAAGTATGGTACGGGATAATCGATCTCTCAAACGGGGCAAAAACCCAAAAAATTACGGGTGACCCTATTATCATCGATAGTACAAAAAGTTGGTTGATTGTATTGGGACACGGACGAGTCGAGATCGAATATCCTGAGGGAAAAACCCTTTTAAATGATAAAAATACCGTCCATTTTGTCTGTGAAAAAGGGGCATTGAAACAAATCACCCAAAAAGAGTTTATTGAACGAAACGGCGGAAAAAACTGGTAAAACGGTGGTTATGAAATATTTTTTCACTCTTCTTTGTACCCCACTTCTCCTCTTGGGGGGCTCCATTAATACACATATCTCTTTTTCGGGTAATGCAACGCTCAGCGTACGAACAATCAATCAGGCTTTTAATGCAATAGGGTATAAATTGGATATCAATACACTTGATGTTCAAAACAGTTCTGGCGAATTGAGCGGTACCGCCATCGGCACTAAAGGGTTTAACCCCACTGCTTTAAGTGAAAATCTCAAAGAACAAGGTATTAAGATAGAGAAAGCCCACTTAGATAAGAGTGATCTTACTATGACTCTTGATACCCTAAACGCACAGTGGAATCTTCCGCTCCTTGGGAGTGATGAGGGGACTGAGCTCAAGAGGGTGAATGTTGCTCAGTGGTTTCGTGTCGAAGAGGGACAACATATCCGTATCATCCCCCCTTATGTAGGAGAATGGTATCCCGATGTTGCCGTATTGGATGCTTCCATGTCTCTTTTATCCTCCTTTCGCTCCTTAGAACCTAAAGAGGAGTTGGAATTTGAACTTCCTCAAGGTGCCTATTATTTGAAAATTTCCAATGCACAGGGGATGAAAGTTTTAAAAGAGGGGATGTGGATCGAGTCGATGAGCCGTGGACGATAAGTGGTCGCATTATAGTTAAACTAAGTCTCTTATGTTAAAATGGCGCAATTTTTTAATCACAGGTTGTAGCCATGTTTGATGAAATCCAATTTGACCGGATTAAACGCCTCCCAAAATACGTATTTGCCGAAGTAAACGAGCTTAAAATGGCACGTAGACGCTCAGGTGCCGACGTTATCGATTTCAGTATGGGGAATCCCGACGGCGATACTCCTGAACATATTCGTAAAAAATTGGTTGAATCGGCAGAAAAAACCAAAACTCACGGTTATTCGGTTTCCAAAGGGATCCCAAAGCTTCGTCAAGCGATTTGCGACTGGTACAAACGTCGTTATGATGTCGATCTCGATCCCGATACCGAAGCAGTTGCTACTATGGGATCTAAAGAGGGATATGCTCATTTAGCGTATGCCATCACCAATCCGGGTGATGTTGTCGTTGTCCCCGATCCTACCTATCCGATCCATTCGTACGGCTTTATTTTGGCAGGGGGAAATGTTCAGAAAATGAAACTTCCGTTTGATGAAGATTATAAAGTCGATGAAGACCTCTTTTTCGAGCGTTTGGAAGAAGCCTTTCATGTCTCCTTTCCAAAACCAAAATACGTCGTCGTAAACTTTCCCCATAATCCGACCACGGCGACGGTAACACCGGAATTTTATGTTCGTCTTGTCGAAATGGCGAAACGTGAGCGTTTTTATATTATCAGCGATATCGCCTACGGGGATTTGACGTTTGATGGCTATAAAACCCCATCGATCCTCTCGGTTCCGGGGGCAAAAGATGTTGCGGTTGAAGCGTTCACCCTCTCAAAAAGCTACAACATGGCGGGATGGCGTGTCGGTTTCTTCGTCGGAAACGCAAAATTGATCGGTGCACTCCAAAAGATCAAAAGCTGGTTGGATTATGGGATGTTTACCCCTATCCAAGTTGCCGCTACCGTTGCCCTCACAGGTGATCAAACATGTGTTCAAGAGATTACCGACAAATACGATCATCGTCAAAATGTTTTGATCGAGGCATTTAACCGAGCCGGATGGCCGGTACGCCGTAATCAAGCCTCGATGTTCGTATGGGCTAAAATTCCTGAGTGTGCCATTCATATGGGGAGTTTGGAATTTTCAAAGCGTCTCTTGGTTGATGCAAATGTTGCGGTAGCTCCGGGGATCGGTTTCGGCGATTACGGCGATGAGTATGTCCGTATTGCATTGATCGAAAATGATCAGCGTATTCGACAAGCGGCAAAAAATATCAAACAATTTTTGAGTACTTTGAATTGTAAGGCACCTGAGTGACACGTGTCGGTGTTATCGGAGTCGGTACGGTAGGGCGTGCCGTCGTACAGATTTTAGAAGAGAACAAAAATATTATTACGGCACGTTCGGGTGATGAGATCGTAGTGAAAAGCGGCGTAGGGCGTGATCTCTCAAAACTTTCCGACCTCACTATTTCCCTTTCGCAAAACCCGTATGATATCGTCGATGATCCCGAAATTGATATTGTCGTAGAACTTATGGGGGGGATAGAACTTCCCCTTGAGATTGTTAAAAAGGCACTTCAGAACGGTAAAGCCGTTGTAACGGCAAACAAAGCTCTTTTGGCATACCATCGTTATGAGCTTCAAGATATTGCCGGAGAGATACCGTTTGAATTTGAAGCGAGTGTGGCCGGGGGTATCCCGATCATCAATGCGTTGCGCGATGGATTATCTGCCAATCATATCCTTTCTATTATGGGAATAATGAACGGTACGTGTAATTTCATGCTGACGAAAATGATGAATGAAGGGACCCCATTCGCCGAGGTGTTAGCCGAAGCGCAAGCGCTGGGCTATGCCGAAGCCGATCCGACGTTTGATATCGGCGGATTTGATGCGGCACATAAACTTCTTATCCTTGCCTCGATTGCTTATGGTATTGATGCGAAGCCCGAAGAGATTTTGATCGAAGGGATCGAGGGGATCACCCTTGCTGACATCGCGTTTGCCAAAGAGTTCGGATATACGATCAAGCTTTTGGGAATCGCAAAGCGTGATGATGCCGAGGTAGAACTGCGTGTTCATGCGGCATTGGTTAAAGAAGATGCCATGATCGCCAAAATCGACGGTGTGATGAACGGTATCAGTGTTGTCGGCGATCGTGTCGGTGAAACTCTCTATTACGGTCCGGGTGCGGGAGGTAATGCAACGGCGAGTGCGGTAGTGGCTAATATCATCGATATCGTCCGCTCGGGAAAACGCTCTCCGATGCTCGGATTTAATCATCCGCTTGAAGAGGGACTTCATCTTAAAAACAGTGATGATATCTGTTCTAAATACTATCTTCGTCTCCGTGTCTCGGATAAGCCGGGAATCTTGGCGCAGATTACGAGTCTTTTTGCCGATGAAGCCATTTCGATCGAAGCCGTTATTCAGCGCCCTTCTGAAACCGAATGTGCCCATCTCCTCTTTGCTACCCATGAAGCGACGGAACGCGCCCTTCACGGTTTAATGACAAAACTCGAAACGCTGGACGCTGTTCTAGAGACCCCTTTCATGATACGAATCGTCTGAAGACGATTTCGTATCCTTCTTCTCTTTTATACCTTAATAAAAATTTAACCTTATTTACTGTATTATACGCGTCCACTTTGCCCTCTCGGACAAATAGAATTGAATGTTTATAACTGCGTTCAATCGTAGTTACAAGTATTGGTGCGATCAATCTCACCTACGAGAAGCAAGTGATTTAAATCAACGGAGCCTACCGATGAAAGTACGTTCTTCAGTGAAGAAAATGTGCGATGATTGTAAAGTCATCAAACGTAAAGGGATTGTTCGCGTAATCTGCAAAACCCCAAAACATAAACAAAGACAAGGATAAGCATGGCACGTATTGCTGGTGTGGACTTACCTAAGAAAAAACGTTTGGAGTATGCATTAACTTATATCTATGGTATCGGTTTACATACTTCACGCAAAATTTTGGATGCTACAGGGCTCGATTACAACAAGCGTGTATTCGAACTCAGCGAAGATGAAGCGGCAACGCTTGCTAAAGAGATCCGAAGCAGCGGTATCGCTGTAGAGGGTGACCTTCGTAAACAAGTTGCTATGGATATTAAAGCGTTGATGGATCTTGGTTCTTACCGTGGTCTTCGTCACCGTAAAGGTCTCCCATGCCGTGGTCAAAAAACCAAAACCAATGCTCGTACGCGCAAAGGTAAAAAGAAAACCGTCGGCTCAGCCACAAAGTAAGGGATTAGAGTATGGCAAAAAGAAAAGCAACCCGTAAAAAAATCGTAAAGAAGAATATTGCTCGAGGTATCGTACATATCTTGGCTTCATTCAACAATACCCTTGTAACGGTAACAGATGAAATGGGAAATATGATCGCATGGAGTTCGGCTGGTGCCCTTGGTTTCAAAGGTTCTAAAAAGTCAACTCCGTTTGCTGCTCAACAAGCAGTAGAATCTGCGATGGAAAAAGCAATGGTCCACGGAATTAAAGAAGTGGGAATTAAAGTTCAAGGTCCAGGTTCTGGCCGTGAAACAGCAGTTAAAAGTGTTGGTGCGATTGAAGGTCTACGTGTCTCTTTCATGAAAGACGTTACTCCACTACCACACAATGGATGTCGTGCGCCTAAGCGCCGACGAGTCTAAGGAGTTTAGCAATGGCAAGATATAGAGGACCCGTAGAAAAAATCGAAAGAAGATTCGGTGTAAGCCTTGGACTAAAAGGTGAGCGTCGTCTTGCAGGTAAAAGTGCCCTTGACAAACGTCCTTACGGACCAGGACAACACGGTCAACGCCGTACAAAAATTTCTGAATACGGTACACAGCTTCGTGAAAAACAAAAAGCGAAATTCATGTACGGTTTGAGCGAAAAACAAATGCGTTCATTGTTCGGTGAAGCAAAACGTCGTACAGGTAACACCGGTACGAACTTGGTAATGCTTCTTGAGCAACGTCTTGACAATGTTGTTTACCGTATGGGATTTGCAACGACTCGTCGTTTTGCACGCCAATTGGTAAACCATGGTCACGTATTGGTTGACGGGAAACGTGTTGATATTCCATCTTACCGCGTAAAACCGGGTCAAAAAGTAGAAATTCACGAGAAAAGTAAAAAGAACAACCAAATCGTTCGCGCGATTGAGTTGACCAACCAAACCGGTCTTGCGGCATGGGTTGACATCGATCAAGATAAAGCGTTCGGTATTTTCACACGTCTTCCAGAGCGTGAAGAGGTTGTTATTCCAGTTGAAGAACGTCTAATCGTCGAGCTTTACTCGAAATAATCATTAAAGAAAGGGCGTTCAGCATGAAAAAAATTAAGACATCACCGCTTCTTCCGAAAGAGTTTGTCGTCGAGCAAATCAGCGCGAACGAAGCGAACATTATTGCTTATCCGTTTGAAACCGGATTTGCAGTTTCACTCGCCCATCCGATCCGTCGCTTTTTGCTAAGCAGCTCGGTTGGATTCGCACCGATCGGTATTAAAATCGAGGGTGCTAAGCATGAGTTTGACTCAGTGCGCGGTATGCTCGAAGACATTTCGGATTTCATCATTAACCTCAAAGGGATCCGTTTCAAGTTGAAAAACGGTCTTAAAGAGAAAGAGATCACTTACAGTTTTGCAGGCCCTTGTGAAATCAATGGAAGTGATTTGGATAATGATGATGTCGAAGTGGTAACCCCAAATTCATTCTTAGCTACATTGAATGAAGATGCAACGTTAACGTTCAGCATTAAAATTCATCAAGGTATCGGATACGCTCCGAGCGAAGATGTACGGGATATTTTGGGTGATGGATACATTGCGTTAGATGCCTATTTTACTCCGGTTCGCCGAGCAACATACGCTATTGAAAACGTTCTTGTTGAAGACAACCCGAATTTTGAAAAAGTGGTTATCAATATCGTTACCGACGGACAAATTTCTCCGGTAGACGCTTTTAAAAATGCATTGGAAGTAATGTATGCTCAAATGGCTGTGTTTAACAGTGAAGTGAGCATCAAAGCTCCTGCTGCAACTGAGCGTGGCGACGAACATCCTGAACTTAAACGTTTGGGTGCACGTATTGAAGACCTTGGATTGAGTGCACGCAGTTTCAACTGTTTGGATCGCTCAAACATCAAATACATCGGCGAAATCGTTATGATGAGCCAAAATGATTTGAAAGAGGTTAAAAACCTCGGCAAAAAATCGTTTGAAGAGATTTTAGAAAAAATCACGGAATACGGTTACACTGTCGGGCAAGATTTGGCTGATGATCTCATCGGTGCAATCAAAAAGAAAATCGAAGCTGAATAAGCTTACTATAAAAGAGGAAGTATCATGAGACATCGTCACGGATACCGCAAGCTAGGTCGAACGAGCGCACATCGTGAAGCTTTGTTGACCAACCTTAGCATTGCGTTGATTGAACACGGTAAAATCGAAACTACGTTGATTAAAGCAAAAGAACTTCGTTCATTCGCTGAAAAATTGATTACAACTGCACGTGCCGGTGATGCTAACGCTCACCGCGCTGTGTTTGCTGTATTGCAAAACAAAGAGGCGACGAAATTACTTCTTAATGAAGTTGCCCCTAAATATACTGAGCGCAACGGCGGGTATACCCGTATCGTTAAAACTCGTATCCGCCGTGGTGATGCTACACCAATGGCATACATTGAACTCGTTTAACGAGTTCAATAACCCATCAACCCCTTAAATCGAGCTTCACTCGAAAACTACCCTATTTGCATTAGTACATGTTTAGTCCACTTCTTATACTATAACGCCATATTTGAGCTTTAAAAGGTACGATAACCATGATTCCATTTAGTGATGAAGAATTGATGCAACCGGTTCGGAATGTCATTGATAAAATACGTCCAAATCTTGCATTAGACGGCGGAGATATAGCATTTTTAGGTATAAAAAATGGTACAGTATATGTACAACTTCAAGGTGCGTGCATTGGATGCTCAAGCAGTGGAAATACTTTGAAATACGGCGTTGAACGTCAGTTGCGGATGGATATTCATCCGGAATTGGTCGTCATCAATGTACCACACGGTATGGAACATCAAATCGACGCACTATAATTTAGTCTGATTGTGCCGATATTAATAGAAGAAGAGGAGGGATTAATAATGAAAACAATCAATTTAACAAAAACCCTCAAACAAGCAAACGAACATTTTTTGGCGGGTCAATACACGGAAGCACTTCGAGATTACTCTTTAGCCCTTAAAGATTATCCGGAGTCTAAAGAAGCGTATAACGGTGCGATTCTATCCGATATGGCGATGAGCGGAGAGAGTGCCGGAGAAGCACTTTTTGACTACTATACGATATTACGAAGTGAAGATACCGATTCTGCGGACATTATTATCTCTGAAATTTTAGAGACGATGGACGGAACAATGGAACAACTTTCCGGGTTGTTTGATGAGACCGTGAAGCAGCGTTTGGCGTATGAAGACGGTATTATGTATACGGAATTTAAAGAGCTGGTAGAAAGTGATAATGACTTTAACCGTATTTTTGAAAATATAATGTTTTCAACCCGAGTCATTATTACCGAAAAAGAGGATTTTGTCGATTTTTTGGATAATTTGATCGATCATGGGTATAAGGAGATGGCACTGAGCTATCTTGAGAGCGCTCTTGGTGTCTATCCGAACGATCGACAGCTTCGCAATTTATTACGACGTTTAGCCAAGGGGAAAAGCATTGAAAATTGAGATTGAAGCTCAGCCTTATCGATACATAAGTGAAAATTCGAGTGATTGCGGCAGTGAATGCGCTTTTTTAATTACAAAACAAAATGAGAGATACAAAGAAGATGCGATTGCACGCGGTGCACACTCGATCATAACTCCGGATGAGTGTTGGAAGCTTTTCGGGCTGGATCGGATATGTGTTATCGGAATTACCGGAACAAACGGCAAAACGACAACGGCGAGTGCTATCTACTCATTGATGCTCGATTTGGGGCACAAAGCAGCGATGCAAGGGACACGCGGATTTTTTATGAATGACGCTCCCGTAGAGGGAAAAACATTAACCACACCGAGCGTACTTAATACCTATCGGCATATGGCACATGCGATTGCCGCAGGATGCGAATATTTTATTATGGAAGTGAGCTCTCACGCTATTGAGCAAGAGCGAATTGCCGGCATTACATTCGGTCTTAAAGTTTTGACCAACATCACCCAAGATCACCTTGATTATCATGAGAGTATTGAAGAGTACACCCGTATCAAAAACCTCTTTTTTCAAGACGAGACAAAGAAACTAATCAACAAAGATGAGGCGAAAGCGCAGTTCAATTTTAAAAATGCTTTTACCTACGGTGTTGAAAATCCCGCAACCTATAAAATTATTGCTTATTCTCTCAATAACGGTGTCAGTGGTGTCTTAAAATATTTTGAAGAGCATACCCCTTTTGCCTCTTCGTTGCACGGTTTTTTCAATCTTTACAATATTACCGCCGCAATGGCGGCAGTCCATTTGGTGACCGAAGAGAGCTTAGAGAAAATTGCCGATGCGGTTGAGAACTTCGGCGGTGTGAGCGGACGGATGGAAGTGGTGAGTGAAAATCCACTTGTTATTGTTGATTTTGCCCATACTCCCGATGGAATGGAACAAGTCCTCAATGCTCTTAAAGAGAAAGAAGTGCTCGTAGTATTCGGTGCAGGCGGTGATCGTGATCGAACCAAACGCCCTATGATGGGTAGAGTCGCCAGTTCTTATGCCAAAAAAGTTTATGTTACCAGTGATAATCCCCGTTTTGAAGATCCGGATACTATTATCGAAGATATTTTGGCGGGAATTGAAGACAAAAGCAACGTTTATGTTGATGTTAATCGCCGCAGTGCCATAGCACAAGCGCTCAAAGATCGCAGCGGAGATGAAGTTGTTTTGATTTTGGGCAAAGGGGATGAGACGTCTCAAATCATTTACGATCAGCATCTCCCTTTTGATGATCGTAGTGTTGCAAAAGAGTTATTGGCACAAATGTAAATTGCCCTAAAGCTCCCCTTAAAGAGTATGACTGCATGGTGGAGCTTAATAACCACGCGTTTATTTTGGCTATAATGCCGTAATTATTTTCCGGTGAATATATTCACCGAATCCATAAGGAGCAGCTGATGGGTCTTCCACAACCGGCGTTTTATATTTTCAAGTGTGAACAAAGCTCCCCTCCCGGGATGCCAAAACCGAGTTGTGTCAATCCGCAAACTCAGGATTTGTTTCAGCATTTGGCACAAACATTGATGCAAAAAGGTTTGATCGCTACGGTACAGCCGATTCGTACTTCATGTATGAATCGCTGTAATGTTGGACCTATTATGCTCGTTGAACCGGGACATGTCATGTATGCAGGGCTTACAAAAGAGAAAATTAACGAAATTATCGATCGTCATATTATCGGTGGCGAAGTGGTTCAAGAGTACGTAATCCCTGCAGAATTGTGGGATGCACCGATCACTCCGGCTGATATGATGAAGCAGATGGGCAGATAAGCAATGTTGATCGAAATGCTTTACAGTAAAATCCACCGTGCTACGGTAACGGATGCGAATCTTAACTATGTCGGCTCGATTACGGTTGATGAAGAGCTTTTGGAAGCGTCTAAAATGCGTGTAGGACAAAAAGTTGAAATCCTTAACATCAATAACGGTGAGCGGTTTTCAACCTATATTATTCTCGGCGAACGGGGACAGCGGGATATTTGCCTTAACGGGGCCGCGGCACGTAAAGTACATAAAGGCGATAAAATCATCATCGTTGCGTATGCAACCTACAATGATCAGGAACTTGAAAACTACAAACCGACCGTCGTTTTAGTCGATGATGAGAACGCTATCACCGACATAATTGAGAAGATATAAGCTCTCGCATGATACTATTTCGCTAAAAAATAGTGGGATAAATATGAAGCAGTTTGAAGCGTTTTTGGCATCACACCTTCCTAGTGTTCCAAGTTTTCATCCCCATTATGAGTTATCTTTACGTCAAATGCTCACGGGAGGGGGAAAACGATTCCGTCCTGCTCTCCTTTTAGGGGTTGTTCGAGCCTATAACCCCCTCTTAACCCAAAGTGCTTACCATGTGGCATTGGCGATTGAATTGCTTCATACCTACTCTTTGATTCATGATGATCTCCCTGCCATGGATAATGCCGATTTGCGACGAGGTATTCCGACACTGCATAAAACCTATGATGAAGTGAGCGCTATTTTAGCGGGAGATGCCCTTAATACGTATGCATTTGAAGTACTCTCCAATGCACCGCTCTCCGATCGCGTCATAGTTAAATTAGTTCACTCCCTCGCTCACAACGGCGGTGTAGCGGGGATGGTTTTGGGTCAGGCGATTGATTGCTATTTTGAGAATTACCGCCTCGAATTGGATCAAGTGAAGATGCTCCATATTCATAAAACGGGGAAACTGATCGCTGCATCTCTTCAAATGGGAGCATTCATTGTGGGACGCTCTGACATCGCGAACGAATTATATGATTTCGGAATTGATTTGGGGCTGTTGTTCCAAATCCAAGATGATATTTTGGATGTTACCCAAGATGATGAAAAAGCGGGGAAAACAACCAACAATGATGAAGCTAAAAATAGTTTTGTAACGCTGCTTGGCTTTGAGCGGGCGATGGAAGAAGCGAATACTTTAGCAGATAAAATAACACAAAGAATGGAAAGTTTTGATGAGAATTTGCAGCGTGAATTGTCACCAACACTTAACCACTACATTAACCGACACAAGGACTAAATCATGAGTAATGCAATGCGCCAAAAAATGGCAGATACAATCCGCTTTTTAGCGGCAGATATGGTTCAGCAAGCCAATTCAGGACATCCGGGCGCACCGATGGGATTAGCGGATATTGCCGTAGTTCTCTCTGAGCACATGAACCACAATCCGAAAAATCCGAAATGGCTGAATCGTGACCGTCTTGTTTTCTCAGGCGGCCATGGGACAGGGCTTATTTATTCCCTTTATTATCTGTGGGGATACGGATTGGAGATTAAGGATCTACAAAACTTCCGCCAGCTCGATTCCAAAACTCCGGGACACCCTGAGTTTGGTCACACGGCAGGGATTGAGATCACCACAGGACCTTTGGGGCAGGGGATAGCCAATGCCGTCGGTTTTGCGATGGCGTCTGCATATGTCGGAAACAAAGTTAACTCGGAAACGGCCGAATTGATCGACCATAATGTCTATTGTTTGTGCGGTGACGGTGACTTGGAAGAGGGGATCAGCTACGAAGCGTGTTCCATCGCAGGGCACATGGGATTGGATAATCTGGTATTGATTTACGATTCAAACCGTATTACGATCGAGGGATCGACTGAGCTCAGTCTCAGTGAAAATATGAGAGACCGTTTCGAGTCTCAAAACTGGGCAGTCTTGGAGATTGACGGACACAACTTTGATGAAATCGACAGTGCATTGACCCAAGCCAAAACGATCAGTCGTCCAGTACTTATTATCGCCAACACCGTTATCGCCAAAGGGGGCGGTAAAATGGAAGGGTCTCACCATGCACACGGTGCCCCTTTGGGACACGATGTCATAACAACGGCTAAATGTACAGCAGGTTTTGATCCTGAGAAGACATTTTGTGTTGAAGAAGATATTTTAGAGCGTTTCCGATGCGCTATAGAAAAAGGAGATCTAGCAGAACGCGAGTGGAATCACCGTCTTAAAGAGCTGCCGCTTTCGGAACAAAATGAAGCGTATGAGCAGTTAATGAACCCTGATTTCAGCCGTATCCAATGGCCTAGTTTCGAAAAAGCGGATGCGACCCGTAATACAAACGGAATTATTCTGAATGCGATTGCAAAAGCAATTCCGGGATTCTTAGGTGGATCGGCTGACCTCGGCCCCTCTAATAAAACGGAACTTGCCAATATGGGTGATTTCCCTAAGGGTAAAAACATCCATTTCGGTATCCGTGAGCACGCGATGGCCTCCATTACAAATGCGATGGCATTATACGGACCGATTATGCCGTTTAGTGCAACCTTCTTTGTTTTCAGCGATTATCTAAAACCATCCGCCCGTATTGCGGCGTTGAGCGGTATCCAACACTTCTTTATTTGGACGCATGACAGTATCGGTGTCGGTGAAGACGGCCCTACCCATCAGCCGATCGAGCATTTGAGTCAGTTTAGAGCATTACCGAATTTCTACGTCTACCGTCCGGCGGATGGTGTGGAAAATGTCAAATCTTGGCAAAAAGCCCTTTCGATGAAACACTCACCATCAGCCTTTGTCTGTTCACGCCAAAATCTTCCGTTGCTCCCTACCGCGGTTCACGGAGATGTTGAAAACGGCGGATACCTATTGGTAGAACGTAAAGATGCAACCGTGACCTTGATGGCATCGGGTTCTGAAGTCGGTTTGGCAATCGAATCTGCCGAACTCCTCTCATCACGCGGAATTGCCGCTAACGTTGTGAGTGTTCCGTGTTTTGACTTATTGTTGGAACAACCGCAAAGTTACATCGATACTATTATCAAAACAGGAACAAAACGTGTTGCGATTGAAGCGGCACGAGGTCTTGAATGGTACCGTTTTGCCGATACCGTCATTGCGATGGATGGGTTCGGTGCGAGTGCACCGGCCGATAAACTGTTTGAGAAATTCGGATTTACTGCGGAAGCCGTTGCGGCAAAAATCTAATGCAGGATTCTCCTGAATATTTAGAGAAGAAGCGTTTTTTTGATTCGCTGATTACCTTGTACGGCCGCAATGTCGCGGTCGAAGTATTGCGTGATGATGCGGTACAGATCCATAAGCTTCATCTCTCCAAAAGCAACCGCACCGATGAGACAATTGAAGAGATTATGGCGTTAGCCGAGATGCGCGGTGTGGAGATCAAATACCACACTAAAGAGTCACTTTCTCGTATCTCTAAAAACAGTGCACAAGATCAAGGGGTTGCTATCGATGTGGTATCCCGCAATTACCGAAGTGCCGCCAATATCGAAACCGATTTACCGAACTCTTTCCGCCTTTTAGCGTTGGATGGGATCAACAACCCCCAAAATCTTGGAATGATTGTCCGTTCCGCTGCGGCGAGTAAGATCGACGGGATTGTACTGCCCCGTCGCAACAGCACAAAGCTCTCTCCTTTGGTGATGAAAGCCTCAGCGGGGACATTGTTTAAAATACCGATCTATTATTGTGAAGATTTGTCTGAAATTTTAGGGCTGAGAGATACGGCAATCATTACCCTCTCCTCTCATGCCAAAGAAGATATTCATACACTGAAAATTCCGTCTCGCGCTATTTTTGTGTTAGGTAATGAATCTGAAGGGGTCAGCGATGCGGTGATGCGTGCCTCGACCCACAGTGTATCGATAGAAATGCATCGCGGAGTGGAGTCACTCAATGTTGCCGTAACAGCAGGGATCGTTAGTTTCCTGCCATAAGGGAATAAGGTCGGCGGATATCAGAAATAACTTCTCCGACACTCATGTGCCGGCTTTTTCGCAAAAACTCCCGTCCCTGAAAAAAGATAAGCACCGTAGGAATCGTAAAAACGGTAAAATGGGATGCGATTTCAGGGGTTTCAGCGATATCGATACTTTCAATAACAAAAGTTGGAAATTCTGTCCTAATCGCCTCAACCAATTTTGGTTTTAGGGCATGACAGACGTTACAGGTGGGTGCGCTAAAATAGAGCATGACCGCATCATTCGTATTTAGGGTTTGGTTGAGTAGTTCTAAGGTTTGCATAAAAGGATTATAATGAAATTCAGTCGTGCTTATGTTGAAATAACCAATGTTTGCGGACTCTCATGCAGTTTTTGCCCTCCGAAAACAAAACCGTCCACAACGATGGAACTCCCATTTTTTAAAAAAGTAGTCGAAGAGTTATTTCCGTATACAAATGAAATTGCGCTCCATGTGATGGGTGATCCAATGGTGTTGAGTAATGTGGGAGAGTATCTTGATATTGCGCATCACGTTGGATTAAAAGTAATGATAACCACCAGCGGATTTTATCTCGATTCCATCCGTCGTAAACCCCTTTTTCACCCTTCTCTTCGGCAGATCAATATCTCTCTCAACAGTTTCAATAAAAACAGTGTTTCAAGAACCTTTGAAAGCTATATGGAGCCTATTTTAGAGTTGTGTGATGAGAAACTTTCCACAAATAGCGATTTTTTTATCAATTTGAGACTTTGGAATTTGGATGATGAGAGAAGTGAGAACGCTTTTAATGAACGATTGTCTGAACTTTTGGAGAGCCATTTTGATTTGGCGGAGGGGATGATTGCCTCTTTGATTAGCGGAGAGCGCCAATCGATTCGATTGGCCTCCAAAATACTGCTCCATTTTGATCACTATTTTGAATGGCCGAATCTGGAGAATGCGTTTGTCGGTGATGGCTATTGCCAAGGATTGAGCAAGCAAATAGGGATTTTATCGGATGGTCGTGTAGTACCGTGTTGCTTGGACTCAGAAGGGATTATGGAACTGGGTAACCTTAGAGAGACAAATTTGGGTAAAATTCTGACATCAAAACGCTCTTCCGCGATAACTGACGGTTTTTCCAAGGGAATCTGCAGTGAAGAGTTGTGCCAAAAGTGCTCCTATAAAGGGCGATTTAACAAAGAGGAGTAGGCTCATGATTAAATGTTATGTCCGTAATGAAAATGCGATAGCGTTTATCGATACAATGTCAGAACTCGATGGAGAAGTAATCGATAAAGTTATTTGGATCGATATGCTGATGCCGACGTATGATGAGATCGTTTTTATTGAGAATACGTTCAATATAAAATTTCCGACCAAACAAGAGACGGAAGAGATTGAAATCAGTTCACGCTACTGGGAAGAGTCTGATCGGATTGAGATCAACAGCTATTTTTTAGTCACCAGACCTGAGAGTTCTCACAATGAAACCGTCTCTTTTATCCTTTACCGTGATTTATTGATCTCTATACGCTACACTTCACTTTATACGTTTGATGAATTTAACCGAAAATTTTTCGCTACTCCGAAACAGTTTGAGACAGGATATGATATCTTTTGCCAAATTTTAGATATTAGAATTGATGCGGATGCAGATATTATTGAAAAGTTATCAAAAGATATTACTCGAGTCCGAAAACATGTTTTGACTGATTATACCAATGAAGATGAAGAAATTTTGGAACGAATCTCTTCATTGGAAGATCTGAATATGCAGCTTCGCGAAAATTTGAACGACAAGCAGCGAATATTGAGTTCCTTTTTAAAATCCAGTAAATACAAACATGCATTAAAACATGATGTTACAATCATGCTAAAAGATATCAAATCGCTGATTGATTATACCGATTTTAATTTTGAGAGGCTTGATTACCTTCAAAATATTTTCGTCGGTGTATTGAGCATTGAGCAAAATAAAGTTATCAAGATGTTTACGATTGTGAATGTTGTATTTCTACCGCCAACCTTGATAGCAAGCATATACGGAATGAACTTTGATCTTCTTCCTGAGCTTCACTGGAAATATGGGTATTTAATGTCTATCGGTATGATGATTATCTCATCTATTTTACCGGTATATATATTTAAACGAAAAGGGTGGATTTGATCCTATCATTGATTATGGTATGATTCTTTCTATTACTCTCTTATAATAAGGATAAAGACTTGGACAGGCGGATACGCTATTTTATTGAAGACTATTGGGATATTTTTATCGGTATTATCTCTATTGCTCTTGCTTTTATTTTTCATGCACAGCATGATTCTCTTATGGCGACACTGTTCGCCGCGGTCGGTATTGCCGCCCTTTCCCTGACCGTTGCCGAAGTGGCTGATATCCTCTCTGAACGCCTTCAAGAACCGTATGGCAGTTTTGTTCTCACTTTTAGTGCCGTAGCGGTTGAAATCATCCTTCTGTATGTTATTTTGTTGGAGGTCAAACACTCTCCCGAAGTATTAGAGACGGTTAAGGGGGGGATTATTTCCGCTGTAATCGTCGATTTAAATGTACTTTTAGGGCTTGCGGTATTTTTAGGGGGATTGGCCTATACGCAGCAGCAGCACAACAAAGAGACCTCCAGCGCCTACAGCACCGTCTTGTTTGTCGCATCGAGCGCTTTGTTGGTGCCGGGGCTGTTGAGCCATACCGAACATGGAAGTGAATCCTTAACCCAAGTCAGCCATTTGATCGCAGGGGTATTGCTATTTTTCTATATCATCATTTTTATTTTTCAAACCCGTACCCATACCCATTTTTTTAAGGCAACGGCACGTAGCCGCTTTTTCCGTTTGAAACGAAAGCTTCAAGAGGAGGAAGACGCGGAGATCGATGAAAATGAGACGAGTGACTATATTTTTGAGCACCTCAGTACAGCTTTTAATTTCGGGGTAATTTTCTTTTTTATCGCAATTATTGCTTTCGGGGCGGAAATCTTTGCGGGCGAAGGGGTTCATATCGCTAAAGAGTATGGTATTTCTGCCGGATTGGCCGGATTGGTTATTGCGATCATCAGTGTCTCTCCCGAAATCTTTACGGCAGTTCGTGCCGCGCGTAATGATCAGATTCAGCGCGTTGTTAACATTGCTATGGGGGCTTCTACGGTATCGATCATCCTGACGGTACCGATTTTGATGATGTTGGCCTACTTCTCAGGGATCAATTTGACTCTCGATTTTAATCCGCTTCAAATCGGTGCATTGTTGCTGACGATTCTTTTGGTGTGGAAAACGACCGATGAGGGGGAAACCAACTATTTTGAGGGGGCATCGCATATGATGTTCTTCCTCAGCTATGCCATTATCGCTGCGTATTACTGATGATCATCCTTTTTTCACCGAGCGAAGGGAAGCGGGAGGGGGGAATACTCCCCCCTCTCACACAACAAAGCCTCCTTTTCCCTGAACTCTATCCGAAACGTCTCGCAGTCATTGAACAGTATCAGACCTTGACACAACAAGGCTCTGATGAGGAGTTGTATGAACTCTTCGGGATCAAAGAGACTAAAGAGTACGGACGGTACAAACACCCTTTTGCAACAGTACCCACTATGAAAGCGATTGAGCGCTACGATGGGGTAGCGTATGATTATCTTACTTATACGCAACTCACACTGCAAGCACAAGCTTATATTGATACCCATACGATTATTTTCTCCAATCTTTTTGGACCGATCCGTGCGGGCGATGCTATTCCCGATTACAAACTTAAGCAAGGTGCTTCCATCGGATCGTTTCTACCCGACAAGCATTATAAAGAGGGTTTTAGTGACGCATTAAATGAGATGATCGGAGATCATGAGATTTTAGATTTGCGTGCTGGGTATTACGACAAATTTTATATCCCAAGAAAACAGTGTGTCACCTTGAAATTTCTCAAGGGGGGGAAAGTGGTAAGTCACTGGGCAAAAGCGTATCGCGGAACCCTTTTGCGTGAAGCTGCTCTCCATCAAGTCCGATCCATACAAGAACTATTGGCCTTGAATATAGAGGGGTTATTTTTAAGCGAAATTGTTGAGACGAAAAAGAAAAAAGAGGTTATTTATACAATCGTATGAGTTTCTCTAAAATAGGCTTGACATTTTAGGAAAGAGTGTATATAATTTCGGCTCCATTTCACCAATGCCGGCATAGCTCAGTTGGCTAGAGCAATTGATTTGTAATCAATAGGCCCGGGGTTCAAATCCTCGTGCCGGCACCATTGAATGAAATCGGAAACGCATTACATTTATCAGTGTTAGACCAGATTATGGCCGTGGTGAGATACTCAAGTGGCCAACGAGGGCAGACTGTAAATCTGCTGATTTTTATCTTCGAAGGTTCGAATCCTTCTCTCACCACCATCTGCGGGAATAGCTCAGTTGGCTAGAGCGTCAGCCTTCCAAGCTGAATGTCGCGAGTTCGAGTCTCGTTTCCCGCTCCACTGGGAGCTGAAGTATACATTTCATAATTACTACTTCATCATTACCTTAAAACGTAAAATAGTTTTTAAGCTTCCAAAAATACATTTTTATCATTATTTTATGCTCACGTGGCTCAGGGGTAGAGCACTTCCTTGGTAAGGAAGAGGTCGGCGGTTCAAATCCGCTCGTGAGCTCCAGTAATAATATTGTAATATTTTTTGAAAGCTTGAAAGCTATTTCAGCTGTTTTTTGGTATAATTCCAAATTCATTTACACATTCAGTCGGAGGACACTATGGCAAAAGAGAAATTTGAACGTACAAAACCACATTGTAACATCGGTACAATCGGTCACGTCGACCACGGTAAAACTACGTTGACTGCAGCAATTACAGCTGTACTTGCGGTAACAAACGGCGCAAAAATGATGGATTACGATGCAATCGATAATGCACCAGAAGAGCGTGAGCGCGGTATTACGATCGCTACTTCACACGTTGAGTACGAAACAAACAACCGTCACTATGCACACGTTGACTGTCCTGGACACGCCGACTATGTTAAAAACATGATTACGGGTGCTGCTCAAATGGACGGCGCTATTCTTGTTGTTTCTGCAGCGGATGGCCCAATGCCACAAACACGTGAGCATATCCTTCTTTCTAAACAAGTCGGTGTTCCGTACATCGTTGTTTTCATGAACAAAGAAGATATGGTTGATGACGAAGAGCTTCTTGAACTCGTTGAGATGGAAATTCGTGAACTTCTTGATATGTACGATTTCCCGGGTGACGATACTCCAATCGTAGCCGGTTCAGCTCTTCGTGCACTTGAAGAAGCAAAAACTGGTGTTCTTGGTGAGTGGTCAGCAAAAATCCAAAAGCTTATGGCTGAGGTAGATGCTTATATTCCACAACCACAACGTGAAACTGATAAAGATTTCTTGATGCCGGTAGAGGACGTTTTCTCTATCTCTGGTCGTGGAACTGTTGTTACTGGTCGTATTGAACGTGGTACAATCAAAATCGGTGAAACTATCGAGATCGTTGGTATCCGTGACACTCAAACAACAACTGTAACAGGTGTTGAGATGTTCCGTAAAGAGATGGAAATGGGTGAAGCGGGTGACAACTGTGGTCTTCTTCTCCGTGGTACGAAAAAAGAAGATGTTGAGCGTGGACAAGTTCTTTGTAAACCTAAATCAATCACTCCTCACACAAAATTTGAGGCTGAGATTTACGTACTAAGCAAAGAAGAGGGTGGACGTCATACTCCATTCTTCAATGGCTACCGCCCACAATTCTATGTTCGTACAACTGACTGTACAGGTGCTATCACCTTGCAAGAAGGTACTGAAATGGTTATGCCTGGTGATAACGTGAAAATCAATGCTGAATTGATTCACCCAATCGCTATGGAAGAGGGTACTCGCTTCGCTATCCGTGAGGGTGGACGTACTGTCGGCGCTGGGGTTGTTTCTAAGATCCTTGCATAATTTTCCCCAACCCTCGGGTTGGAATCATAAGGTAAAACATGCGTGAAAATATCCATTTAGCGTGTGAAAAGTGTACTCGACGTAACTATCACACCACTAAAAATAAAAAAACTCATACTGAAAAATTTTCAGTACGTAAATTTTGTAAATTTTGCCGTGAACATACCGTTCACAAAGAAGCAAAACTTTAAGTAATAGTTCCCTCTCCGGAGGGTTTTTCTAGGTCAGTAGTTCCAATGGTAGAGCGCCGGATTCCAAATCCGATTGTTGGGGGTTCGAATCCCTCCTGGCCTGCCACCCATTTTCTACTAATGATGCTTACGAGCTTTATTCGTTGGAAATGTCCTGAGGATACAATAAGATGAAAAATACATTAAGTCAAACGATTCATAATGCGAAAATGGAACTTGCAAAAGTTATTTTCCCGACAAAACCGCAAGTAAAACAAGCATTTATTGCCGTTATCGCGGTTGTTACATTCGTTGTATTGTTTTTAGCATTAGTGGATTTTATTATGTCTTCAACCGTTTCGGCAATTTTGAGTTAAGGAAAAAACATGGCACATCGTTGGTATTCGATTCAAACCTATGCCGGTAGTGAGCGTAGTGTTAAAGCCGCTATTGAAAACATCATTGCCGAAAACAATCTTCAAGATGTGATAACGGAAGTAGTTGTCCCAACGGAAGATGTTATCGAAGTTAAAAACGGTAAAAAGAAAATCTCTGAGCGTTCATTGTATTCAGGATATGTATTTGCCAATATGGATCTCAGTATTGATTTACAACACCGTATCCAATCGCTCCCACGTGTAGCAGGTTTTATCGGTGAATCGAATAAACCGACTCCTCTAAGCGATAATGACATCGCGGTTATCTTGGACCGTGTAACGAATCGTTCAGCTCCAAAACCGAAAGTATTTTTCGACAACGGGGAGATGGTTCGTATCGTGGACGGTCCGTTTGCGAACTTTACCGGTACAGTGGATGAGTACGATTTAGAGCATGGAACATTGAAACTCAATGTCTCTATCTTCGGACGTAGTACTCCGGTTGATATTTCGTATACCCAAGTCGAAAAAATTATTTAATCTCAAAAAAAGGAAGCACAAATGGCAAAGAAAATTACGGGCTACATCAAGTTGCAAGTACAAGCTGGTGCAGCTAACCCAGCCCCTCCGGTTGGACCTGCACTCGGTCAACGTGGTGTTAACATCATGGAATTTTGTAAGGCGTTCAACGAGCGTACAAAAGATAAGGCAGGTTTCAAACTCCCTGTTGTTATTACTGTATATGCGGATAAAACGTTTTCATTCATCACAAAACAGCCTCCGGCATCTGCTCTTATCATGAAAGCAGCTGGTCTTAAAAAAGGGACTGATAATCCGATGAAAAACAAAGTGGGTAAAATCACTAAAGCTCAATTGATGGAAATCGTTAAGCAAAAAATTCAAGACATGAACACAGATGACATCGACGCTGCTGCGGCAACAATCGCTGGTTCTGCACGTTCAATGGGTGTTGATATCGTAGATTAATTCTACTCTACTCTTCGACCGCAAAGAGGCTAAACCTTGCGGCAGATTCTAATATTGGAGAATTCAAATGGCTGGAAAACGCTATAAACAACTTAGTGAAAAAATTGATATGACCAAAAGCTATTCAGTAGCAGATGCTGCTGAATTTGTTAAAGAGCTTAAATCTGCAAAATTCGACGAAACTGTTGAAATTGCATTGAACCTTGGTGTTGACCCTCGTCACGCCGACCAAATGATCCGCGGTGCTGTTGTGCTTCCTCACGGTACGGGTAAAGTGGTTCGTGTCGCGGTATTTGCTAAAGGTGCCAAAGTAGACGAAGCTAAAAATGCAGGTGCTGACATTGTTGGTGCTGAAGATTTGGTTGAGCAAATCAAAGCAGGTAACATCAACTTTGATATCGTTGTTGCTGCACCCGATTGTATGGGACTTGTTGGTCAAGTAGGACGTATCCTCGGGCCAAAAGGGATGATGCCGAATCCTAAAACCGGAACTGTTACGGCTGACATCGCAAAAGCGGTTAGCAACGTAAAAGGCGGACAAGTTAATTTCCGTGTTGATAAAAAAGGGAACATCCATGCCGGTATCGGTAAAGTGAGTTTCGACACGGACAAAATTGCTGAAAACATTAAAGCATTTGTCGGTGCTATCAACCGTGCAAAACCTTCAACAGCAAAAGGGCGCTATATCAAAAATGCTGCTCTTTCATTGACTATGAGCCCGGCAATCAAATTTGAAATACAAGAACTTTTAGATATCAGATAATTACGAAGGCGAAAGGAATGGGTCCTTTTGCTATCCTTGCCTTTTGAATAGGCAGATTTTAATAAATGAAATTTTATCTTATGGACTGAAGACAGTAGGGGGCTTAGGCCTTAATCGGAGTCACTCCGCCCCGCTTGAAGTTGTTATGTCTGGAAAGGAGAAACTATGAATAAATCACAGAAATCTGAGATTGTTAGTACTTTGACCAATGAGTTCAAATCTTCTGCAGCGGTTATTATGTGTGACTATCGTGGTTTGGCAGTGTCTGAACTCGAAGCACTTCGTAAAATTGCACGTGAAAAAGATTCAAAAGTACAAGTTGTAAAAAATACACTTGCGACGATTGCTTTGAACAATGCAGAGATGTCTGGTATCGAAATTAAAGATACTAACATCTTCGTTTGGGGAGCTGATGCAATCGCTGCTTCTAAAACAGCGGTTGATTTCGCGAAAGCGAATGATAAATTTGTTATCCGAACAGCGTACATCGACGGCCAAGCCGCTGATGAAACCAAAGTTCGTGCATTCGCTACCCTTCCGGGACGCGAAGAGTTGCTTGGAATGTTGGCATCTGTATGGATGGGACCAGTTCGCAACTTTACAATCGGGCTCGATGCGCTTAAACGTAAAAAAGAAGAAGAAGCAGCGTAATTGCTGCTTTGGAATACCGCTGATAGAGATATCGGCATAAAAAATAAAAATACCAATAGGAGAATACTATGGCTGTAACTAAAGAAGATGTTCTTGAGTTTATCTCAAACTTGTCTGTCCTCGAGCTTTCTGAGCTTGTAAAAGAATTCGAAGAAAAATTTGGAGTATCTGCTCAACCGGTAGCGGTTGCTGGTGGTGCTGTCGCTGCTGTAGAAGTAGAAGAAAAAACTGAATTCGACGTTATCTTGAAAGACGGTGGTGACAAAAAAATCAACGTTATTAAAGTAGTACGTGCGATGACAGGTCTTGGTCTTAAAGAGGCTAAAGATGCAGTTGAAGGCGCTCCTACAACTATCAAAGAAGGTATCTCTAAACAAGATGCTGAAGCAGCGAAAAAAGAGCTTGAAGAAGCTGGTGCTGCTGTCGAAATCAAATAATCATTTTGATCGGAGGCGCTTGCGCCTCCACCTCCCACAGGGCACTTTACGAAG
>Ga0208863_1000246_pt1 | contig 66340 bp, 57 predicted proteins | sample RifOxyD3_FD_184040 | JGI IMG/M metagenome (GOLD analysis project Ga0208863, IMG submission 184040) | Soil microbial communities from Rifle, Colorado - Rifle Oxygen_injection D3 (SPAdes) | ecosystem: Environmental > Terrestrial > Deep subsurface > Rock core/Sediment | place: Rifle, Colorado... | reverse complement strand
CGGCGCGAGACAGCCTCTGCGCTGCGCAGGCTGTCCTCCGCCTGGCGCTGCCGGACCGCGAGGGCCAAACGGTCCTGTTCAATGCGCGCTGCCTCGGTACGCGCCTCTTCCTCAAGCTTCTTTTTTGTTGCCTCGCGTTCGAGTTCAATTTTCCTGAGCTCAGCCGAACGTACCTGCGTCAAACTGTCATCAATGGCCTTCTGGCGCTCGGCAAAAAGCGCGCGTTCCTGTTCAATCCGGCGCTGTTCTTGTTCCATTTTGAGCTTGTTTTCTAGCTCTTCACGTTTCAATCGTTCGGCGAATTCCTGTTCACGCCGTTTTTTCTCCTCTTCCATCTTTACCTGCGCTTGGGCCATTTCCATCTCGGCCTTTTTCTTGAGCTCCTCAGCCTGGCGCCGCTCCACTTCAAGCTTTTGCTGCTCGCTGGCAATGCGCGTTTCCATTTCTTTTTGCTGCCGCTCGAACGAACTTTTCTGTTCAGTCAGGCGGTCGCGCTCCTTGGCAATTTCTGCCTCAGCCGCCTTTTTCAGGGAATCCGCGGCGTTCATGCGGTTCTCAAGCTTGTCCGTTTCATCCTCATCAAAGAAAAAATCCTCGTCGTTCATCGTCTTTTCGGCCGCCTTGAGCTTGTTCGCCTCTTCTTTTGCCTGGTCAAATTTCTTAATCTCTGCTTCGAGCGATTCGCGCATGCGCGTGATTTCCTCCTCGGCCTTGCGGTTTTTCTCCTCCATGTCCTTTGCCAGCTTGTCCATTTCCTTACGCTGGGTTTCGAGCTTGTTCTCCTGCTGCGACAACGCCCGCTGCTGTTCGGCCTGCAGTTTGTCGAGCTGGCTCTTCTGGTCTTTGAGGCGTTGCTCCTCCTCCTTTTTCCAGGTGTCCTGCTTTGCCTTGAGCTCGTTCTCCATGAGCTGCTGCTGTTTCAGCAAGGCCGCGCGTTCGCTTTCTATGCGTTTGCGATCGTCCTCCATGGCCTTGAGCGCTTGCTTCCGCTGCTGTTCAAGCTGTTTCTGGGCCTCGGCCTCCTTGTCGGCCAGGTATTTTTCCCTTTCCGCCAGCTTGCGTTCCGCTTCGCGTTCCTGACGCGCCTTGAGACTGTCGAGTCTGCGGTTTTCATCCGCTGCGTTCTGCAAGGCCTTGAGGCGTTCCTGTTCAAGTTTTTTACGCGTTGTCTCTTCGGTTTTGGCCAGCTGCTGCTCCTTGTCCCTAAGCTTACGCTCAGCCTCGGTCGCAGCGGCCGTGCGCATGCTGTCAGCCCGCGCGCGGTCAGCGCGCATGTTCGCGTATTCGCGCTGACGTTCGGCTTCGCGCGCATCGTAAAAACGCCTGAGGGAATCCTCCACTGTTTTGATGCGCGCGGCCACCAGAGTCACAACCTGACGCTCCAACTGGACACGGCGGTCCGCAAGGTCGCGTTCATCTTTTGCCTGCCGGTCCGCAAGCGCCTGCTCGCGCTGTGAAACACGTGCCAGCGCCTCCTGCTGCTTCTGTTCAAGCGCAATGCGTTCTTTTTCCATGCGCTCTTTGTCGGCAGCAAGCTGGCGCTCTACTCCTGTTTCAATATCCCTGCGCAAAGCGTCCAGGGCCTCGCGGCGCTGCATCTCAACTGCGCGGAGACTGTCTTCCGCAATACGCTGACGCTTGGCAGCCGCCTCCTGCTGTGCCGCAAGCCGCGCTTCCTGTTCGGCAAGCCGTTTTTTCTGCGCCTCTTCTTCTCTTTTTATCTTTTCCTGAAAGATCTTTTCACGTTCAGTATTTTGTTCCTCAAGCTGCCGCACCCTGTCCTCAAGTTTCCGGTTGGCTTCCTCCTGCTTTTTCTGCAGAGACTGGCGTTCCGTGTCAAGCGATTTCTGCTTTTGCTCCATGTGCAAGGCAAGGGTCTTCTGTTCTGTCTCAAGCGCCTTGCGCTGCTCCTCCATCTTCTCCTTTTCCCTGCTCATCTGTTCTTCAGCCGCCTGCTTTACCGAATCGACCGCGTCCATTTTAATTTCGAGCGCTTCGGTCTCCTCGTCGTCAAAGAAGAAATCCTCGGCAGTCATTGTGGCTTCCTGTTTGACCAGCCGGGCTTCCTGCTGTTTGGCCTCCTCAAATTTCTTCATTTCAGCTTCCATGGCAGCTTTCATTGCGGCAATTTCCTCCTGCGCTTTTTTGTTTTTCTCCTCCATTTCGCGCGCAATGGCCAAAACCTCGCCCTTCTGCTTCTCAAGCTTTTCCTGCTGGGCCATAAATTCCCGCTGCTGCTTCTCTTTGAGCGCCTCGATCTCGCCACGCTGGCTTTCGAGCCGCGTCTCCTCCTCCTTGCGCCAGACTTCCTCTTTTTTCTTCTGCGCTTCTTCGTTCTGCCGCTGTTTTGCGATAAAAGCTTCCTGCTCGCGGTTCAATCGAAGCTGTTCCGCGGCAATGGCGTCTTCATTCTTTTTCCGCTCCTGTTCCAACTGGCGGGCAAGTTCGGCCTCGCGCGCCGCGAGCTTTTGCTCAGCTTCCCTGTTGAGCTTTTCCTCCCGCTGCGAAATTGCCGCATTCATGCTGTCGATGCGGTCTTTATCGCGCGCCACCCGTTCCATTTCGCGCAGTTTCGCGGCTTCCTCCTGCTTGCCCATGGCCGCGGCCTGCCGCAGGCGCTCTTTTTCCCTCTCAAGCGCCTGGGCAAGGGCCTGGTCTTTTGCCGTGAGTTCGCGTGTAAGCCGCGCCTGTTCGGTCTCAAAGGCCTGCTTCTGGTCCGCATACCTGCGCGTTTCCTCGGCCGCACGCCTGTTGAGGTCAGCCTCCATGCGCACTCGTTCGGCTTCCACGTCTTTTTTTAGGGCCTTTTCGAGCAGGCGTAGACTGTCTTCAGCCGCCTTTTGCTTGCCTGCAAGCGCAGCAGCGTCGCGTTCCATCTTTGCCAGCGCCTCCTGAATCCGGGCGGCGTTCTGCGCCTGTTCCTGTTGCAGTGTACGGTTGAATTCATCGGTACGCTTCTTTTTATCAGCCTCCATTTCAAGCCGTACGCGCTCTATCTCGGCTTGTATCCTCAGCTCTTCGGCCGCAAGCTTGCTTTTCTGGTCATCGAGCTTCTCCTGCTCGCCCTGCAGCCGCTTTTCCATCACCTTCTGATACAGTTCAAGCTCGGCCTTTTGTTTTGCCAGGCCTTCCTTTTCCCCGGAAATTGCTTTTTCCGCCTTTTGCTTCTCAGTGTCGGCATTATCCATTTTCCGTTCAATCTGCCCGGTCTCCTCGTCATTGAAGAAAAAATCCTCGTCCTCAAGCGATTTCTCTTTTTCCTTCAACGCAACAGCCTCTTTTTTAGCAGCCTCAAAACGCTGTATCTGCTCCTCAAGCGCCTGGCGCATGCGGTCCATCTCCTGTTTGGCCGCCAGGTTCTTTTTCTCCATATCGAGTGAAATGGCCTGGATCTCCTGCTTTTGCTTTTCGAGAGCCGTCTGCTTTTGCAGCAATTCAGCCTCTTTCTGGGCCTGCACCCGTTCCATGGCGTATTTCCGCTCGTTCAGCCAGTTTTCCTGCTCCAGCTTCCACAGTTTTTCCTTGTGCGCAATCTCATCCGCCAACAGCTGCTTTTTACGATCAATTTCCTTCTCGGCCAGCGCCATTCTGCGCTGGTCTTCCTCAATGACCATTGCGCGCTGCCTGCGTTCAGCGTCGATCCGTTGGGCAACCTCGTTTTCCTTCTGTTTCACCTGCGCGTTGAGCTGGTCGCGGCTGCGCTGCTGTTCAAGGGTAAAAGCGGCCTTTGCGCTATCGAGCCGCGCCTGTTCAGCGGCAAGCCGCTGCTGTTCCTGCACACGGACAGCCTGTTCATTGCGGCGGGCCAATGTTGCCTGGGAAAACACCTGGCCCCCGGGACCCTGGCCGCCCCACTGGTATTCCTGGTTTGCGGGAATTGTCGCGGGCAAGGGTTGGTCTTTAAACTGGTCAGTGGAAACCGGGTCAGCGCGAAGCATGGGGCCGTAAATCCATCCCTTACCTCCGTTAACAGAGCGTACCTGCAACCAGTCTCCGAAATATTGGGTCACAAAAAGGGTATCGCCCTGGGCCGCAAAGCCCATTCGCTGGCAATCGAACGCAGGCCCGTCGCGCACCGCGACAATGCCCGCGCCCGGGGCAACAACCGAGACATTGATGACAACCGGTTCGGCCTCCTGTTCCTTCTGAACACGGAGCACCGCGATCTCCTCCTCTGTTGACAAAAACGAGCTGAGCGCCCAACCAGTCTGATTCTGTCCCAGAACAACGCGCGACCAGCCATTCTCTTCACCCAATACCTCGTAGAATTTGCCAAACCAGTCGCAACCAATTTTAGCATACCCTGTACCAGGCCCGGCCCGGAAATTCATGGCATCGCAGTTGATATATTTGAACCGGGGCTCTCCGGCAGCCACAGCCGGAGCTGCGGGCGCTCCGCGCGATAAACGGGACCCAAATAGCCAGCCGCGGTTGAGTGAATCGATTTTGACCGCGCACCACGTTCCTTCGTCTTCGGTAATTTCGAGCACTGTGTTTCCCGGGGCCAGGCACATGACCGGCGTGGTAGCATCAGGACCCGACCGGACATAGGCAAGCGTTCCTGTCACCACGCCCACCTTGGCCTGCGCTGGAATTTCCACACTTTGCTGGTCAATCCGTACCAGGCCGGCATAGATCCATCCCTGCTTTGATTCGTCTATCTGGACCTGGTACCAGCCGTTTTTGCTGCCGATGATCTTCAGCCGGGCGTTTTGGCGCGCCTTAATTATTACGGTGCTCCTGAGATCGGGATTTGTCCTGATGTTAATGTCTGAGCCCGTAACTGTTCCTGAATCAATGAGCCCCTCTGTGCGCAAACGCGGCGCAGTGTGTTTCTTCTGTTGCCGCAGTTCGGGCCGCTGCCCCGAGGCCTTCTGGTAGTTTTGTATCTGGCCGCTGATGAATGTATCTGAAAAATATTCAGGATTAAACTCCTCCTTGCTCACTATCTTTTCCGCGGAAACCCAGCCAACGCTGTCCTTGCTTAAAAAGACCTTTTGCCAGTTGTTGAACCCTTCAATGACAATGAGCGGCCGTCCAAAGGTAACGGTAAATAGCTGTTCAGAGGAAATGGACGGTTTAAGATAAACTTTGAGCCCTGGCACTGCGCAATAATAGACCGATTCAGCCGCACAGAGGTGCACTAAAAACCAGCAGAACAGCAATATATAAAACCTGATATGACCCATGTGTTCCGTTTTATTTGATTATCTGGCTTGTCTCGAGCAGGCTTGGCGGTATGTTTATGCCAATGGTCTGTGCTGTTTTTTGGTTGAGCACCAGGATGGTGGCCTGCGGCGGCTCCACGGGGATCGATGATGGCGAGGCGCCGCCAACGATTTTCTTAGCCATGGCAGCCGCCTGTTTTCCCAATTCCTCGAAATCGATCATAAGGGCGACCAGGGCGCCTTTTTTTACAAAGCGCCCGGCAGGCGCCATAAAGGGAAGATTGTTTTCAAACGTGAACAGCGCGATGAATTGAAAGGCGTCCCTGTTGGCCACAGTACGGTCCGGCGGCAGATACAGACCGTCGATCTTGCCTTTAAGCTCACGAATGGCATTGGGCACGTCTTTGTCGCTTGCCACCTTCTTTTCAATCACTGTAACCCCGGTTTTTACGGCAGCGGCCTTCATCTCCTTGGCAATAATGCCGCTGGTTTCGTCGCTGTAGACAATGCCGATTTTCTTGAGGTTGGGCACTACTGACTTGAATGAGGTGAACTGTTTGACCATGGGAATATCGAGGGTGACACCGGTCACCGACCCGCCGCCAATACCGTCTTCCTGGGGCGACATGACCATGCAATAGACAATGGGCATGCCGGGCAATTCTTGCATGGCGGCTTTGGTCGCGTCCTTGCCAATGGTAAAAACCACCTTGGCGCCCGAGGCCTTTATTTTTGCGCATATCGCTTGTGCCGCTCCAGGGTCGGTTATTTCAAATTGTGCGACATCGGGACCCGCAATGGCCTTGAATCCGGCAAGCGGCCCTTCGCTCAAGGCGCCCTCCTTTTCCTGCTGCATGAGTATGGCGATTGAAGCGGCCGGCAGCGCTGTTGATAAAAAAAGCAGCGACAGCGCGTTTATCAGAAAAATACACCTGGTCATGGGGCCTCCGTTATTGTTCGAGTCCGTTTTTTTTCATTTCACGCGATACAAAAGCAGCGTCATCACTGCCCGGCGCAAGTGAAACAACCGATTGCCAATACAACGCCATTTTTATTTTGTCTTTTAGATGATAGGCGTAGATTGAGCCAAGGTTGTAGTACGCCTTGGTGAAATTCTTGTCTATGGCTATGATGCGCAGATACATATCAATGGCGGCCTGGAAGTCCTTTTTAATGTGATACGCGTTTGCCAGGCCAAAGAGCGCCTCGGTATTTTCCGGTTCGCTCTTTAAAAAATCGCCATAACACTGAATGGCCTTTGAATAAAGTCCCAGAAGCACTGCGCAGTTTCCCATGGCATAAAGCACCCGGTAGTTTTTTTCCGTGGCGCAGGCTTTCTCATAGTTCCCAAGCGCTTCCTCTGGAAAATTTGTCAGTTCAAGCACAGTGCCAAGGTTATAATAAACCTCGTATGTGCTGTTTCCCGCGGCAATGCTTTTCTGGTAGGCGGAAATTGCTTTCTGGTAAAGCTTGCGCTGAAACGACACATAGCCGAGTTTGAAATAAACTCCCGGACCATCATTGCCGTATTGTATTGATTTCTCATAGGCTTGTATGGCTTCATTAAAGTTTTTGTTTTCGAGATAGAAATTGCCGATCCATTCGTATCCCTGGGGTTGCCTGCGGTTCCTGGCTATCATTTTTTTATAAACAGCCTTGGTTTTTTGCTCGTTCTCCTCAGCTTTATAAACAAGGGCCAGATTATTATACGCAAGATAAAAATCAGGATTGCATTGGATAGACCTGAGAAAATAGGTCTTGGCGTTCTCAAAATCAGCGGACTCAAACGCGCACGCACCCATGCCGTTCATTGCCCAAGCATAACAGGAATCTTTTTCAAGCGCTTGGGTAAAATACTTCTTGCCTGTACTGCACGGAAGGCAGCGCGCGTACAAATAGGTGTATTCCTGATTGTCCGGCGCTTCACGGTGAAGGTCCGCATATGCCTGTTCAAGCGTACGCAGGGCCATTGAATCTTTACCAGCGTACAGGGCGTCCTGGTAGGCGCGATGCATGTCAAATACGTTGCCGCCCTTGTCGATACGCGCCTTGTACCATGTCGCGGCCTCAAAAAAACGCTTATTATACATGAACGTTTCTCCCGAGTCGGGTGCTGCTGGTTTTGCGCAGAGACCAATGGCGGGAAAAATAAAAAACAAAGCCATGATATGCTTCACGCCCATAATGTGCACATTGATCCTATATTATAGCTACCGGTTTATGACAAAACGGCCCACCAATTGCCGCAATTCCTGGACCTCGCGGTTGAGCTCCTGCATGGCCTGGGCTGTTTTACTCACGCCCTCAGAACTCTCCTTTGACGATCCTGAAATACTGGAAATATTCCGTGAAATAATGCCTATGGTGGAAGTCTGTTCGTTTGCCGCGACAGTGATCTGACTGATGCGACCTTTGGCGTCACGCACAGAGGTTGAAATGTTTTCCAATGACTGTTCCGAACGGCTGGAGAGCTCGAGTCCGCGGTTTGCTTCGTCACGGCCCTTTTTCATGGCTTCCACAACTCGCAACGATTCATCCTGAATGGCCCGTATGCGCTGGCTAATCTCCTGTGTGGCCTTGGTGACACGCGCGGCCAGGCGCCGGATTTCCTCGGCAACCACGGCAAAGCCCTTGCCCTGCGCGCCCACGCGTGACGCCTCGATCGCGGCGTTAATGGCGATGAGTTTCGTCTGGTCCGCGATTTCAGTGATGATCGTGATGGTGTCGCCGATTTTCTGCGAACTTTCATTCAGCCGTCCCACAATATCGGACGATGCGGTGATCGTCTCGGCGATCTGACCCATGCCGTTTTTCGTCTCGTGCACCACATCCACGCCGCTGTTCGACACCACCTCGGTCTTATTCATAAGTTCGTTCACGTCAGAAACATTGCGCGAAGTGAGTTCGATTGAGTGCGACATCTTTCCGGTTGAATCAGCCACTTCAGTGGACTGATGGGCCACTTCATCGACTTCACGCGCGAGCTTGATAATGGTATCGGAAACAGACTGCGAGGCGGCTGATATTTTTTCCGTGTTCGCCGCGACCTGCTTGATTATGTCGTGCAGTTTGTCCGTAAACCGGTCAAAGCCCTTTGCCAGCATGCCGATTTCGTCCTGGGACGCAATGTTGAGCCGCTTGGTAAGGTCGCCGCCGCCGTCGGCCAGACCATTGAGAAACACCGATATTTTTTTGACTTCTTGAAATTTGTCCATAAAAGTATTAAAACCATTCGCCAAATCGCCCACCTCGTCGTTGGACTTGAGATGAATACGCTGGGAAAGGTCTCCCTCGCCCTCGGACATATCATTGAGAATGGTGACCACTTTTTTGAGCGGCGCGGAAATCACGCTGCCTATCCAAAAGGCGAGTACAAAACCAACAACGAAAATAAGGGCGCTATACAGGACTGTTTTGCGTATGGATGCCGCGATCTCCTTTTTCATATTGCTGAGCGTAATACCCACTTGTACCGCGCCAATGACCCGCTTGTTCTGGCCCGCGTCCTTTGATACCGCTGGTTCAGGCGCGTTTGACCCGGCCATGAGGTCAGCGTCATCGCTGAAAAAATCCTCCTCAAGCGCCGATGATTTCTCCTCTTTTTGCTCCGCGGCAGCGGCCAGCACCACGGGCATGGCAAGATTGATGATGCCTTTGCCATTCGCGTTTGTGTATTCGATGGCATGGCGCTCCTGGGTCGAAAAGGCGGGTTTGATAACAACCAGATTTGCGCTGTCCTGGTTGTAACTGGTAATAATGCCGCCGCGCTGGTCGCTTATGATGCAATAGAGCACATCGGGATCGTCCATGACGCCGCCGATAATTTTATCGAGGATTGGCTTGTCGCCTATTTGCACCCCGTAGCGCGCGTTGTAGGCCATGAGCCGGGTAATGGTTTCACCCCGGTTAATGAGCTGTTCCTTTATCTGGACCACCTGCCGCTGAATAAAAAAGAAGGCAAGGCTGATGACCGCGATAAGAATGAGTCCCGTACTGACCAGAATCAGCTTAAATTTAAGCGACCTGAGCAGCCCTGCCTTTGCTTCTGTCAGACCTTTCTTCCGCATGGTATGTTCTCCCTGTTTTTCCGTTATCCGATTTTAAAACGCTGTGAAAACGAATCGAGCTGATCAAGACCTTTGCCGATTGAGCCCGCCTTTTCCTCGATCTGGTTGAATTTGAGCAGCGTCATCTGCGCGCTCGATTTGAGTTTGTCAAAATTATCGGTTGAAAGCTTGATTGAACGGCCAAATTCCCCGATTTTTCCGTCAACAGACCCGATAAGCGCGTCAATACGTTTTATATCGTCGAAAACCGCGCTGAAATTGCCCGCTGAAGTCCTGCAGCTTTCGCTGATTGCGCGCATGAGATCGTCGATACGCGAATTATCGGCAAGACCTATTTTCAGGTTCTTCTCGCCCGCCTCAAGCCGTCCGGAGACCACGCTCAGTTGGTATTTTGCCATGGCCGAAACCGCATTGCTCTCCTGGACAAGGTCGTTCAACCGTCCAAGCAAGGTCTGCAACTCCTCGGTTATTTTAGTATAATTCTCGGCGCTTGTTTGTTCGTTCGCCGCGTCGATTGAAGCATTGAGCTTGATCAGACTCGATTCGGTTGAAATCTCGGCCAGGGTCTTGCCCACTGATTTGATCCCCTGAAAAACCGCCTGAAACTCGTGAAGCATTGACGTGTAATGACCTGAAAGCTTGTAAATTTCCTCGATATTGCCGCTGATCGCCCGGATCCGTTCCCAGTTTCTGTCTATTTCTTCCTGCATGTTCTGCGTCACCTGAAGCGACTGCCCCATGACCCCGGAGTCGTGGGCCACGTTCACCTTGAGGCCTGCCACCTGCTTGGCCACTTCAAGCGTCTCAATACGTACTGCCTCGAAATTACGGACAATATTGGTAAGATACTCCACCTCAGCCCTGAATTCACGGAGCGCCTCCTGTATATCGCCGATGAACTGCGAGAGCTGTCGCGACAACTGGACCGAGGATTTCCACAAGCCGCCTACGTTTTCGCGGAACGAGCGCATCATTTCCTCGAGATGGAACGAAAGCCCGTAGGGAAGACAGTCATCCGGGTCTTCCTTGAAGCGCTGGGTAAGGTCGCCTTCGGCAACACGGGCGATTTTTTCCATAATGAAATCAATGGACCGATTGAGCATACTCTCGAGATAGCGTTCAAAAAGAAAGGCTATACCCAGGGCAACCGCCAGATTGACCGCCAGGGCCAGAACGCCTCCGCCAATGAATTTTTCGCTCAGTGTCCATGTGACCACCGCAATGGCCGTGGCGCACACAAGGAAAACCGCGAGAAACTTCCTGTTTTTTTCACGGTACATGATCATAATAAAACCGCCTTTATTCCCTAGGGATTGTGCCGGCAATACATTGTTCCGCGTCAAGCACAAAATACATTTTTCCCGATTCGTCCAGGCCCGCGCCGGAAAAGGGCGCCACCGCAAGCTCCGACGGCAGCGCGTCCGCCGGGCCAATGCGGGTAAAACGCACCAGGTCGTCAAGCCGGCTGATAAGCAGACCCACGTTTCCCTCCGCGGTAGAAAGCACGGCCATGGTAAACAGGTCCGCGCCTTCGCGTTCAACCTGCCAGAGGTCGAGTACCGGTACTATAGCGCCCCTGATATTAACGAGCCCGGCGATGAATGCCGGACACTTGGGCACCTTTGCGAGGAACCGCGTTTCAAAGACCTCCTGCACGTTTGCCACGGGTATTGCCACTGGAAAACCATTGATGGCGCAGCCCAGATATTGGCTGTTCCCATTCCCGTTCATGCGGCCCCCTGCGTCTGAAAACCAGCGATGACACTGGCGTTAATCACCAGTTCAATTGAGCCGTCGCCCATGATAGTGGCGCCATTAATCTCGCTGAGATGAAACCGGGAGAGATATTTTCCCAGCGGTTTGACCACCACTTCATGCTGCTGAAGCACATTGTCGACCAGAAGTCCGGTCCGCTTTTCAACCTCACTGGTAACTATAAGATATCCCTGCTGTACCGGCGCTGCGTTCTTGTTTCCATTAATAAGCATGTCCCGCACATTGACCACGGGCAAGGTATAGTTTCCCCGGAAAAGAAAAGTCTTGTCCTTGACCGCGGCCGCGTATCCGGAAGCTGGCAGACGCACAATTTCGACAATGGCCTCCTGGGGCACAAGATACCGGATGCCGCCCACTTCAATCTCCAGACCTATCATGGAGGCAAGGGTAAGGGGAAGCTTGATCTTGAGCACCGTGCCTTTGCCTTTTTCAGAGTCCATCTCAATAATGCCCTTGAGTTTTCCTATGCTGTTTTTAACCACATCCATGCCCACGCCGCGTCCCGAGACAGCGGTCACCTTTTCAGCAGTGGAAAAACCGGGAAGGAAAATGAGGTTAAGGATGTCGCTCTTTGCCATGGTCGCGGCCTGCTCCGGTGAAATAAGCTTCTTTTCAATGGCTTTGCGTTTAATGACCTCGGTATCAATGCCTTTGCCATCGTCGCGGATGGAGATAATGGCAAAATTGCCCTCGTAATAGGCGGAAAGTTCAACACGACCCTTTGGGTTTTTGCCTGCGGCAACGCGCGCATCGGGCATTTCAACGCCATGGTCGCACGAGTTGCGCACCATATGGATAAGTGGATCGCCGATCTCCTCGATAATAGCATTGTCGAGTTCCGTCTCCTGGCCAGTAATGACCAGTTCGATCTCTTTGCCGGTTTCGCGTCCAAGGTCGCGAACCACGCGCGGGTATTTGCTGAAAACGCGGCTAATGGGCTGCATGCGCGTTGACATGACATCGACCTGCATGTCAGAGACCAAAAAACCAAGCTGCGCGTTTATTTCATTGAGGAATTCTTCCGGACTTGCAACAGCCTGCCCCTGCTCCAGGCGCTGGGTAAAGTTAAGAAGCCGGTTTTTGCTGAGCACCAGTTCGCCCGCTGTGCTCAGAAGTTTGTCGAGTTTGATCGTATCGACACGGATGGTGGGTGCGGCGGTCTTTTTCTCGGTACTGGTTCCTGCAGCAACCGAAGGTTCAGTCGCAGCGGCCGCAGGTTCGGCTCCAGGCGCAGGTCCGTCTTCATTTACCGCCTGAAGCTGTGCAATAAGCGGCGCCAGGTCGCGCTCCCGCTTTTTCTTCTCGCTAATATCGTTGAGCAGGGCCTTGACCATATCGACCGAGGCCAGTAAAACGTCCATCATTGCGGGAACTACCCGTGCTTCACCGTCCCGCACCTTGCGTATAACGTCCTCGGTCCGGTGGACCATTGTCTCCATGTCTAAGAAACCGAGCGCGCGCGAATTACCCTTGAGCGTATGAAAGGCGCGGAAAACCTTGCCAACCAGTTCCATGTCGCCGGGATTTTCATCGAGACTTACCAGGTCTTGGTCCAGGTGTTCAAGATACTCAGTGGACTCAATAACAAAACCCTGGACAATTTCCTCCATGTCCGGATCAATAATCAGATCTTCTTCGCGCAAAAAGAACTCCTCTAATAACAAAATTTTATGTCCTGGATGATGGAAATATAATATAAAAGCCTAAAAAATGTAAGGGATAAGCTGATTTCTATTGCGTTATGAGGTTCTATGAAATAAAAATCCCCGCCATAAGCAGGGATTTTTTAACGTGCCCACAGGGAGTCGAACCCCGAGCCTTCTGGTCCGTAGCCAGATACTCTATCCAATTGAGCTATGGGCACATAAGTACATGTAAAATACATCGCCTTCAAATACCGAGTCAATAAAAATTAAAATTTATCTTTCTTTTATAGCACTTATTTGTTATATTTATATACTTTGGTTTTGCAGCGAACTATTAAAAATGGGTGAACTATCATGTCCAGTCTTCCGCAGGCCCAGATCCAGGTAAAATTCGAAGAAAACGTCTGCTATATCACCATGGAAGGCGATGCTGATGTTGATTTTGTCAACGTTTTCAGCAGTACCGCCCAAAAACTCGAACTCTCAAGCGAAAAAACCATGCTGGTTATGAACATGCAGCACATCGACTATATGGACAGCGCCACAATCAGCGTTTTTGTTAAACTGGTGAAGCTCTACCAGCGGCAGGACCGCCGAATCATTGTGTATAGGCCAAAACCCTATATTGAAAAACTTTTTGAGATAACAGGCCTTGCCATGCTCATCCAGGTGTGCCAGACACAGACCCAGCTGAACCAGGCGCTTGGAAAAATAAAGAAACCAAAAAAGAAAAAAGCAGCTAAAAAGGTATTGCCAAAAAAGTCAAAAAAGAAAAAGTAACCAGTCCCCTATTCTGTTTCTCCAAACACAATTGCCTCAAAAACCCTGAATTCCATTGTCTTGTCCAGATAGGCATCTGCAGGCAACCCTGCTTTAATGCATAAATGTCTGAGTGTAGTGTCTTTATCCCATTTCTGTTCAACCGCAACCTGAGGAAGAAAAACAGCCTGCCTTCCACGCAGATTAATTATTATCCCATGTTTACCTATCACGAATTCCTTGAGCGACGGTATCTGGACAGGCGGTGTTAAAACTGAGATTTCAATGTCAATTGTCTTTAGTTCAGATGGCTCCACTGGGGAAAAGCGGGTATCGTGGAGCGCCGCAGCCTCTGCCATTTCCGTCACTGTCTGGAAAAGGGGTGAGACCGGATAGATATGGCCAATGCAACCGCGCAATTCACCTTGTTCCTTGAGCGTCACAAAGGCGCCGCACTCCTGCTTGAACTTGTCCAGGACAGTGAAGGCCGGCATTTTTTCCCGTTTTACGCATGATTCAAACGATGCGCGCGCCATATGCAGCAAGAGGGTTTTTTCTTCTTTGGAAAGCTCCATAGCAGGCTCCTTGGCAAAGGAAAGGGAAAAGAGGATCGCCACGATCCCCCCGAAACCAACCATTCGACGGCCCCCCCCCCTTGTTAAGGGGGGTGTCGATACGGAGGAATCCCTTGGGGGGATCAGGGCTGCATCACGATCCCCCCGAAAATTTCTACACGACGGCTTTCCCCCCTTGCTAAGGGGGGCGTGCAAGTAGAGCAGTTTCTTAGGGGGGATCATACCTTCTCCATCACAATGGACGCATAGCATACAGTGTGTGAAAAGTCGCCTGAGTCGTCTGACGAAGTGTAGTATTTCAATAATCTACCTTTTGCCATGCCCGCGATTGCGCTGCACATGACGCCAATGGCAATTCTGCCGCAGATTGTTGCTCCGGTTTTTTCAATATATTCGAGGAATCCCGCAGTGTCAGCAGCCTCTATCTTCTGTATGGCCTTGCCGTCGAGTTTTTCGAGATTGTTCCTAATATCGCCTGCAAAAGGCACATACCCGAAAGAGGCCCCATAGTGGGTAAAATCAGAACTGACCGCAATCACGGTCTTTCCATCGAGCATTGTACGAAAAGTTGCTCCAATTTCGGCAAAATCATCGGGAAAAAGAAAACCCGCAACACAGGGAACAATTGACGCGCCCGGCAATGCCCGCTGAATAAAGGGAATCTGGTTTTCAACCGAATGTTCGGGAGCATGCGCTTCTTTTTTGTAGCAGAAATGCTTCTTATCGAGCAGCGCCTCGCAAGCATCCGTATCTATTTTAATGAGACCCAATGGCGTTTCATAGTTTTTGAAACCCGATAAAACCGATACGCCCTCGAAACTCGCGCTATGGCTTGGCCCAATAATGATAACGCGGCGTATGTCCTCGTGACCTGCCAGGGCCTTATAGGCAAGGCCTGCGCCAGCGCCTGAATAAGCGTATCCAGCGTGCGGGGCGACAACGGCAAGCGGATTATGCGATTGCACCTTTGCCTGTGCGAGAAAATTATCCACCACGCTCTGGAGTCCCGCCTTGTCGGCCGGAAACCAGCGGCCAGCTCCATTGCAGGGAAAAACATCCTGGACCATGGCTGAACCTCCTTTCATGCGTATTTTCCGGGAAAAAGCGAGGGATGTAAGACAAAGAGCAGTTCCCGCAGTAAAAAACCGTCTGTTCACAATACTCCCGAATGCAGCGATTCCATTAGGAATAATATACAATTATTTTGTGGAGAGTTGTGTTGGCCCGTTCATTTCGACTACGCTCAACAAACGGGCCGGTCCCAGCATAATCATTGGCCATAGCCGCTGCCTGAGCGTTTTATCACATAGCCGCTGCCTGAGCGTTTTATCACATAGCCGCTGCCTGAGCGTAGCCGAAGGCAGCGGCCTACAACAACGATTCGTATACCTGCTTGATCCTGTACCCAGCGTTCTCCCATCCAATATGACGCACCTGTTCCTTGCACCGGTCCACAATGGTACGCGCAAGGGTCTCGTTGGTGAGAAGCTGGACAATACGGTCGGCAAGCTTGTCCACGTCCCAGAAATCGACCAACACCGCGTCTTTCAGAATTTCGGATACGCCTGATTGCCGGGAAAGAATGAGGGGAACATCGTAGAGCAAAGCCTCGAATGCGGTAAGCCCGAACGGTTCTGAGACCGAAGGCATGACATAGAGATCGCTCATGGCATACATGGTTTCAACATCAATGCCGCGCAAAAAACCGGTAAAATGAAAACGGTCCGCGATCTTTAGGCTTGCCATGCGCGTAATGAGCCGGGGAAGCATGTCCCCGCTCCCTGCCATGACAAATCTGACATTTTTCAGCACGCGCAGCACCCGGTGCGCGGTCTCCAGAAAATAGTCGGGGCCTTTCTGCATGGTCACACGGCCCAAAAAAAGGACTATTTTCTCGTTCAGCGGCTTGCGCACATTACCACGCGCTGCCCCGCGTTCGCGATCAACGGCATTGTGCACAACCGCGACCTTGTCCGGATGAATGCCATACCTGTTGACGATAATGTTTTTGGTATAATAACTTACCGCGATGATCTTATCTGCCTGGTCCATGCCGTTTTTTTCAATATCATACACAGCCATGTTCATGGAATCGCCGCTACGATCGTATTCCGTGGCATGCACATGCACAACCAGGGGTTTCCCAGAGGCCATTTTCGCGCGTACGCCCGCGGGAAAGGTAAGCCAATCGTGCGCGTGGATAATGTCGAACTCCTCGGTAAGGCCCAGGAATTCGCCAATAACGCTATATTGCGCAACCTCAGCGTTGAGGTTGCGGCCATAATTACCGGAAAAATCGAGTACACTGGACCTGTTGCCCGGCCCAAAGACCCTTTGTATCTGTTCTTCGCGAAGCATGGCCGCCTGGCCTGCCGGGGAATAAGAGCCAGTGGCATACGGAGAAGCCCCTGAGAAATGGGCCTCGAATTCCTCCAACCGTGAAGAGAGCTTCTGAAGCGCCTTTTTTGAAATGGCGGAAAGCCGCACTTCATCTGCCGCAAGTATCCTGAAACCCGCCTCAATCGCCTGCCCCCGCGTGGTAGGAAGCACAAAAGAAAGCTTCACTCCCTGTTGCGTAAGCCCTTCGGCAATGCCGCGGCAGGCGACCCCAAGGCCGCCGCTGATAAATGGCGGGAACTCCCACCCGAACATGAGTACATTCATGATACCATCACGTTGATACTATTTTTTGTACCAAGACAAGGGTCACTGGCCGTACCAGAAAGCCGCTGACCCCCGCATTCGAGGCCGCGAGTATTTCCTCGCGCGTTTTTTTCTTGAACGTAAGAAAAAACCTTTTGCCATTTAACAGGCCTTTTGATTTTGCTTCATTAAACAGATCGGGACCCGGCATTTCAGGCATGTCCCATTCGCAGATGACCATTGAGATTTGTTGTTCTTGTTCAAGGCTTTTCAACCCTTCAGAGGACTTATATGCTTTTACGCACACCAGTTCGCACCCCGCTGTTTTGAGCATATTCTCTAGTGCTCGAGCCAATGCGGGCACTGAATCTATAATCAGGATGCTGTTTCCCATGGTGTCTGTCCTGTTGTTTCAGCGTGTGGCCTTGTGGCCCTCACAGTGTTTTAGAAAACGCGCCTCAGATTCGAATTCCTGGAAAATCCGGTCAAGGTGTGTTGTGGCAAATACCTCGCGCACGCTTTCAGCAGGCCCTATGATGCCCACAATAGTGCCACGCTGCCATGTCCTGTCGTATATGGTGATAAGCGCGGTGATTGTGCTGGTATCAATAAACTTTGTTTTCTTGAAATTGATGCCCATATGTTTCCCTGTCTCGCATGCACGGACAAGCGTCTCCTTGAATACACCGTCGTTCCCGCATTTGACAATGTTTTCAGGCATGTCGATAATAATGCAGTCCGCCCATTGACGCCAATTGAAAAAACCGCTGCTTTTCCCCTCTTTTTTCGTAAGAGGCGTTTCCCGGCCATCAACATATTCATATTTCTCTGTATTAGGCATTTTACAACGTATAGTATACTAATAAGCGAAGCCTGGGGGAATAACCTAAAAGGATTATCTTGGGGAAACATTGTGTTACCGGAAATTAGAGCGCTGAAATGCCTTCCTTGAGCGCAAAACGCACGAGCTCAGCCTGGTTGTGTATATTGAGCTTTTCCATGATCCTGTTCCGATGCACATGGATGGTATTTGCCGACCGCTGGAGCTTTGCGGCAATCTCCTTGGTGCTGTTACCTTCGGCCACAAGCTGGAGCACTTCTTTTTCCCGCGGGGTAAGGGTGCACGCAGGCCGTTGTACAGTCCGCTGCCTGCCCTGCTTTGCCGCAAACCCGCGCACCACATAATGCGCAATACGGGGGCTCAGGTAGTACTGGCCCGTATAAACAGTCCGTATAGCCCGGATAATCTCGTCCGGCGCGCTTTCCTTAAGCACATATCCCCGTACGCCCATTGAAAACGCCTGTTCAATAAAAGTTTTGTTGTCGTACATACTCAGAAGGATTATCAGCGCTTTTGGGTCGCGTTTGAGAAGCCGTGAGGCCGCTTCCAGGCCATTCAGCCGCGGCATGGCAATATCAAAAACAGCAATATGCGCCTGCGCTGTTTTTAAAAGACATAACGCTTCCTGGCCGTCACACGCCTCTCCTGCGACAATAATATCAGGGGCTTTTTTTTCTATAATTGATTTGAGGCCATCGCGCACCACTGCATGGTCGTCGGCCAGAAAGACGCGGATTTTCACGGTTTTTTTACTCCTGATAATGGCGCCTGGGCCAGCACTTCAGTCCCTTTGCCCGGTTGGGATAAAACGGCAAATTCGCCGCCAAACCACTCCATGCGCTCACGCATGCCCAAAAGGCCAATGCCCTGCTGCGCAACAGGCGCACCAGTGCCGGTGACCGTAAATCCCACGCCATTGTCCTTGATAGCCAAGAGCATCCTGTTGTTTTCAATAGTGAGCCTGACCTCAACTTTGGACGCATTCGCGTGGCGTATAATGTTAGTAAGCGCCTCTTGCGCAACCCGATAAAAGGCTGTTGCCAATTCATTGGAAATAAGCGCGGTTTCCGTTTCTAGGGAAAATCGTATCTTTAAGCCATGCTGTTTTGACGCAAGGACAAACAGCTCGCGAAGCGCCTCAGGCAGGCCGGTGATATCGAGCGGCGGCGGACGAAGGTCCGTGGCGATCCGCTTGAGCGCGGCAATGGCATTGTCCATGCCAAGCCGGGTCTGTTGTATTGCCTGGAGCGCCGGGGCTATCCGGCCCTTGCCAACTTCATCCTCGGCAAGCGCAAGCTGCGCCTTGCAGGCAACCGCGAATGAGCCGATCTCATCATGGAGATCAGCGGCTATCCGCCTCTTTTCCTCCTCTCGCAATGCCAGCATTTTCCGGGAAAAATCCGTGATTTGCGTCTCAGCCTCTTTAAGCCTGGTAATGTTTTTCGCCATATTGATGACAGCCATTGGGTTGTTGCTGTTGTCGAAAAGCATGGACCAGCTCATGGAAACATACGATACGCTTTTATCTGGTTTGCGGACCACCATTTCAATGTCCTGCACGCGCCCTTCTTTCAGGAGACGGGGCACAATGGTTTTCTCGATGAACATTGCCTGCTCCGGGGAAATAATGCCAACATCGCGCGCCATTCTTCCAATAACCTGTTCCCTTTTAACACCCATGGATTTCTCAAACTGCCTGTTTATCTGGAGGACTTTTCCTTCCATGGTAAAAATCCCGACCGGTTCGCTCAGCGCCTCTAAAATTTCCTTTGCCTGGTATTCAGCGAACCTCCGCGCACAAAGTTCTTCAGCGCCTTCAATAGCGATAGTAATATGCCTGCTCAAATTGATAAATGAAGGGATGATATATTCGGGTTGTTGTGACGCCGTGACCGCAAGCGCGCCAATGACCGCGCCTTTTTTATAGATCGGGGTAATAATTGTTCGTTCTTTTGTTTTTTGATATCCCATGACAAAGCAAACCATGGAAGCAAGGGCGCGCGGCAGCATCTCCCGGATCAAGTCTTCGGTTGTGACGCATAAGGTATCGCCTTTTTCAATGACCATTCGATAACTCTTCGCCCGCTCCAGACTGATAAGATATGCTTTAAGAGAAAGACCTGTCATCTTTTCCAGCTTTTTGATCTTTCGCGTCAATTCAGAAGTGCCAAACGTATGGATATAGCCGGGCTTTGGAGAACAAAGCACAATGCCGGCACGTATGTTCTTTGACTGTGAAAATCCTTCAAGCAAGGCTGTGAGAATATTGTCCTGGGTCTCGCGGCCGTACATGCGCGCGGACAGGCATTCCATAAATTGGATGTGGGCAACTAATTGGGCGTTGCGCTGGATTTCCTGTTCAAGATTATTGACTGGCTCAACCATGATAAAGTAAAATATATAATTGAGGGAATGACAAGCTATGCCTGATAGAAATTACGGCAAAGTATCAGACCCAGGCATGGCGTTTTCTCCGTTTTGCGCCTTGGCCCCGTCTGGCAGCGTAAAATACACCGTTGTTCCATCATCCACCTTGCTTTCTATCCATATTTCACCTCCATGCGCCAGCACCGTGCCTTTGACAATGGCCAACCCAAGCCCTGTTCCGCTTATAGCAAGCGCATTTTTACCGCGTTTAAACTTCTGGAAAATCTCCCCTTGCGATTCTTCGGGTATGCCTATTCCCGTGTCTTTTACGAAAAAGACTGCGGTCCCGTTTTTTTGCATTGATCCTACGGTTATTTCGCGCTTGCCGCCTTCTCCTATGTAGTTTATTGAATTACCGATAAGATTCATCATGAGTTTCATGACCGCTTTTCTGTCCGCACATGCATACGTTTCGGCATTATTGAACGGCCGAATGCCTTTTTCCTCCATCTGGCGGCTGAACCTGCGGAACACCTGCTCCGCTATGTCTTTCATGTCAAGTTTTTCTCTTTCCAGGCTTACTGTTTCCGCTTCAAGGCTTGCGCAGGTAAGAAGATCTTGGAGCAGTTCTTGCATATAGTTTATTGCGTCCTTGCATATGCCCATGGCTTCACTGCCTTGATCGTTCAATTTGCCAAAGGCCTCTTTTGCTACCAGATCGTGTATCGTTTTAATGCTTGCGAGCGGCTTTTTAAGATCGTGCGTGACAACATCCGTGAATTCGCGTATTTCATGGTTCTTGCGCTTCAATCTTTCTTCAGATTCCCTGAGCGCTTCCTCAATACGCTTTCTTTCAATGGCATATCTTATTATGCGAGACAGCGCAACACCCTCGACCGTTCCTTTGATAATATAATCCTGCGCTCCCAACTGGACCGCCTTTAATCCAACATTCTCATCGTTCAGGCCTGTTAAGACAACAAGGGGAACAATGGGAAATTCTTTCCGGACCCTTGCTATGGTATCAAAACCGTGGCTGTCTGGCAGGGAAAGATCGAGAAGAATCATGCCGGGCGTTTTTCTTTTAAGGCTTTCTATGCCTTCCAAAAGGCATTTCGCCCACTCTAATTCAAAATCCGGGTCTCGTAAATCGGTCAAGGCCTCTTTAATGAGTCTCGCGTCACCCGGATTGTCCTCAATCATAAGGACGGAAATGTTCTTTGTTCCCCCTGGACCGGTGTTGGACATGCCCATAAAAACCACCTCTATTCTTTCTCATTCAAAATATGCACGAATGAAAACCAGAATTCCTCCAGTGATCGTATCATTGTGATGAACTTTTCAAGTTCAACAGGCTTTGTTAAATAGCAATTTGCATGCAGATCATAGGTACGAAGGATGTCTTCTTCGGCTTTTGAAGTAGTGAGGATGATGACCGGAATACGCCGCAAGTCTTTGTCTTTCTTTATCTCCGCAAGAACGGTCTTACCGTCTTTTTTAGGAAGATTTAGGTCAAGAAGGACCATGTGCGGCGTCGGTGCCGCCGCATATGGCGCCTGCCTGCGCAGAAACAACATGGCCTTCACACCGTCATCGACCACATGCAACCGAAACACATGGCCGCACTCCTTGAATGCTTCTTTTGTTAAACGTACATCACCCGGATTGTCCTCGACCAGCAGGATTTCGACGGTACCGGACCGCAACGGGCCGCTATTCACATTCTCTTTTCCATCCATCCGCTCCTCCTTCTTTTTTATCGATTAAATCATTTTGGCGGCAGTTTCACGAAAGTAAGCCAGAAATTCTCTATGGATTTTATCACTGCCAGGAATTCCTCCAGCTCCACGGGCTTTGTAACATAACAATTTGCATGCAGGTTATACGTCTTGAGAATATCTTCCTCGGCCTTTGATGTCGTTAAAATCACCACGGGAATGCGCTTCAATACCAGATCCTGTTTCATTTCCGACAACACCTCCCGTCCGTCTTTTTTTGGAAGGTTTAGGTCGAGTAGAACGATGTCGGGCCGCGGCATATTCTGATAGGCACCTTCCTTGCGAAGAAAAGCGAGCGCCTCAACGCCATCCTGGACCACGTGCAAATTATTTGTGATCTTCCCTTCCTTGAACGCTTCCTGCGTAAGCCGGGCGTCTCCCGGATTGTCTTCAACTAAAAGTATTTCTATAGGCATGCCAAACTCCTTGTCCATATACAGGCTCCTTTTTTATGCTATCGGTATCGTGAAATAAAATATGCTTCCCTTTTCCTCCTCTGACTCAACCCAGATGCGGCCGCCATGGTTTTCCACGATTTTTTTACACACGGCAAGTCCCGTACCCGTTCCATAGTACTTCGAACGCGGATGCAACTTTTCAAAAAGTTCAAAAATACGCGTATGATATTCCGGCGCAATGCCTATGCCATTATCTTTTACTGAAAATACCCACTGGCCTGAATCCTTTTCAGTTGGCATATTGCTTGCCTTCTCTTCTTGTCTGGCGGACAGGTGGATTTCCGGAGCGGCTGATCCGCGGAATTTCAGACAATTGCCTATTAGATTTTTCAAAAGAAGGATGAATTCATCCTTAGCGGCCCATATCCCGGGAAATGGGTCATGCGTTATCCGCGCATTCACACCCCGGATTTTTGGACCCAGATCCGCAAGGACTTGTTTCAGCGCTTCTTCACTGTCGACGAATCCCCGGGTCCTTGCCAGCGGGTCTATTGCCGAATAAGTGGTCAGATCATTGAGCATGTGCTTCATCCAAACTGAACCATCAACCGCATAGTGCATGTATTCGCGCGTATCTTCGTCTCGGGACCCGGCGATCTTTTTTTCAATCAACTGTAAAAAACTTGCCACCATACGTAATGGTTCCTGCAGATGATGCGTTGCCAAATACACGATCCTTTTTAATTCAACATTATATCGTTTTGCCTGCTCTGCCGTTTTTTTCAGTGCAGTGATATCGTGCGCGATGCAGACATAGCCCACGGTCCCTTCAGTCGACTGCTGGAGGATAGACGTCGAGACGAGCAGGAATAGCTCATCATTCTTTTTTGTGCGCGCATGTATTTCCCGGTCCTTGATGTCCTCCTGAAAAGCGTTTGGTGAATCCGGCTGAAACCACGTTAACGGCATTATCCCGGCAATTGGCCTGTTCAATACTTCGTCCTTCCTGTATTTAAATAAATCCATTGCTGCCTGGTTGGTCTCAACGACGCTCCCGTTTCTGTCCAGCAAAAATAATGGGTCGGCCATCGTGGCAATGATTTCTTCAGCCACTTTTGCCGGGGTAATGACAAATAACTCATATTTCCATATTCCATAAGCGTAGAAAAAGGAGCTTATGGTAAATCCGATTGTGGTAAATTCAGGCAACCGGATTTTAAGAATAGGCAGTATTGCTTCAGAAATTATACCTAGCAATATGGTAAAAGAAAGGCCGACAGCCACGTATTTTAACTGGCCTTTTTTTCTTCTATTGATTGTTTTTCTGTATGTCTGAACACAAATAAAAAGAAGAACAAACAAAGTGCAGGAGGCCCATAGCGTGGTCGCGGCGAAATACCATCTATTTTCGGGAATTCCATACGTCCAGCCCCATAGCACTGGCATTATGTTTCCGATGGTTTTTGGATCCATAATCGAATATACTGTGAAAAAGACAGCCGGGCCATAAAGACCGCTGAATACCATGGCCTTTCTTTTTTCCTTTAGTTTTTCTGTGAGAAGCAATAAAAGGTGCGAAAATATTGAAATAGAAAACGGCCATATAGCTGTAATCTGCATCCAGAAAGCCGCTGTTTTCAGGCTTTCTGCCTGGCGATAACCGTATTCAGTTAATCCCCACCATGCAACAATCATCGAATACAGGAAAAAAAGCTGGTTTTCCTTTCCCTTTGGCTGCCTGGCAAGAACAAAGGTCCCAATAAAAAGGCACACAATAAAGCTTGATAAGGAAACCAGGGCGAATGGATTCACTGTTTTCTCCTAATGCAGGCCTGCCTGATATGTATGTCCCCATATCGCTTTGACGCTGCTGTTGTCATCAATGGGAACACTCACGTCCGCATTAATAGTGAAAGCTGCGAATACAATACACTTAGCATCAGAATTTTGTTTCATATATTCCTTATTCCGGCCGGTTTTGGAAAGAACACTGTTACGCGGGTGCCTTGGTTTTTTTCGCTCTGGATTTCTATTGTACCGCCATGCCGCTCTACGATTCGCTGGGCCACTGACAATCCTAAACCTATTGCCGCGGCGCCTTCTTTTGTTGTAAAAAAGGGGTCGTAAATATTTTTGAGTATTTCATTTGAAATCCCTTTTCCATTGTCCGTGATTTCTAATACGCATCCTTTTTCCAATGCGTATGTTCTAATTCGGACAACACCATCTTGGACAATCGCTTCAACGGCGTTTGTAAGCAAGTTCGCAAGCGCCTGCCTGACTTCCATGGCGTTTCCCCGTATAGTCTGCTTACATTGCAGGTCAACTTGAATATCAACTACTTTTTTACCAACAGCAAATCGCCCCGCATCGCTGATCGCACTAAGTACCATATCGTCCAATGAAATAATGTCGTCTCTCGCGGCCATTTGACTTGTTAAATCATCAAGGGTATGCACTATCTTTGAAATTCTTGCCAATTGTGTTTCCACCTGCTCAATCATCTTTTTGTGAGAATCAGTAATGTTCTTATCTGATTTTAGCTGGTATATCACCCCCCCCGCTATACACAGGGGATTATTAAAATTATGGGCCATTCCGGACAATAGAGTTACAAGTGCTGTGATTTTCTCAGATTGGACTATCTTTTTTTCCTTTTCAATTAACAACTGTAAAATCCTAGAGCGTTCCAACGCATACCGTATTGCTCGTTTAAGCGTTTCCGGATTTATTTTGCCTTTTAGTAAATAATCCTGCGCCCCGCGTTTTACCGATTCCATGGCCATCTCTTCATCATCAAGACCAGTAAGAACAATGATTGGCAGGTTTGGCTTGCATTCGCGGGTTTTTATAAATGTATCGAGTCCACTGGAGTCTGGAAGAAACATATCCAGCAATACAATATCAGTTTTATTCTGGTGCATATATTCAATCCCGCCTTGCAGGCAATGTGTTGTATTGAACTGAATAACAGGATTGCGTATCTCTTTCAGAAATTCCCGGATCAGGCGCGCATCGCCTGGATTGTCTTCGATCAGCAAAAGTGCGACTGATTCATTCATATTGAATTCCTGACAAATAGTAATATCCAATAAACCGTTTGACTGCTCAAGATACTAACCTGCTCTTTATGATATCCTTGATATTTTCTCCTGTTTTATACATGACTCCTTCTTCAGCCTTTACCTGGTTAAAAAACTCGCATTGAGAGCAATCACTATATTTTATTGCAAATGAGCCTTGTATGTTACCTCCGCACATTGTTCCCGCAAGCGCCCAGCAACTGCGGCCTCCCTTGTTACCATGGTTTATTCCTTCAGCGTAGATATTAACAGCAGCCGGACATGCGCCAAGGTCATGTTCCCTTGCGCCACCCGGTTCACGGCCGCACTTTTTGACTTCCCAACAGTTTCTTTTTGACATTCATTGACCTCGCTTTCCTTAATTCTTATAAAAGACTGTCTGTCATGCCATGGGCTGGTATTGTAAACCAGAACGTTGTCCCTTTCCCCGCTTCAGATTCCACCCATATTTTCCCGCCATGCCGTTCCACGATCTTCTTGCACACAGCCAGCCCTATGCCTGTGCCCGCATATTCCTCCCGCGTGTGCAACCGCTGGAATATGTGGAATATTTTATCAAAATGTTCAGATTCGATACCGATGCCATTGTCACGGACCCCTACTACCCTGCCTTCTGGTCCCTGTTTCGCCGATATGTGGATTTCCGGCATCCTATCTTTGCAGAACTTGAGCGCATTGGCAATAAGGTTCTGAAATAATTGGATAAGCTGCCCTTCGTCAGCCATCACCTTTGGCAATTGATCATGGGTCACGCTCGCCTTTTTTTCCTGAATGGCGATTTCAAGGTTCTTAATCGCTTTTTCTAACACAACGCCGCATTCCACAGGCTTGAATGGTTCGCCTTTTGTGCTGATACGGGAATACGCCAGCAGATCATTGATCAGCTGTTTCATTCGCAATGCGCCATCGACCGCAAATCCAATGAATTCATGCGCGTCTGAATCGAGTTTTTCCTTGTACCGTTTTTCCAAAAGCTGCAGATAGCTTGAAACCATCCGCAATGGCTCCTGCAAGTCGTGGGACGCCACATAAGCGAATTGTTCAAGTTCAGAATTGGAGCGTTTGAGCTCTTCTTGTTTCTTTTCAAGGTTTGCAGCCATACGCTCGCGCAGTACTAATTCTTCTCTGATTCGAACGCTGAATTGTCCCAATTTTCCAGTGATAATGCTGACGACGATAAAGATAACGATAACCATAACTCCACTGATTGATTCCTGACCAGTCAGGTTTCCAACCTGGTAAACCGTCATACAAATTCTGAGCAAGATAAAAGATGCGACCGTGGTGAGCAGGGCCGGCCATACACCCCAATACCAACCTGCTACAACGACCGCTATAATGGCGATATTGATTACTGAAGGGTGCCTGACTTTTTCAAAAACAATCAAGATCGTCACAATGGTGGCAAACATTGCAGCCAGCGGGACTGTGATAGACCTTCTTTTTTTACCATCCATCGATTGCATATCGTTCATTCTATAGCTTCATTATTAGAGTGTAGAGTAAACCAAATGGTAGTTCCCTTTTTCACTTCAGATTCCACCCATATTCTCCCGCCATGCCGTTCAACGATTTTCTTGCACACGGCCAACCCAATACCAGTTCCCTCGTATTCCTCCCTCGAATGCAAACGCTGGAAAATCTGGAAAACACGCTCATGATTTTCCGGCGCTATGCCTATTCCGTTATCGTGTACGCCAAACACCCATGCCCTGGCTTCCTGTTTGGCTGTAATACGGATGCCAGGCGTCCTGTCTTTGCAAAATTTAAGCGCGTTGCCGATTAAATTCTGGAACAATTGGACCAGTTGCCCTTCATCGCCTTTTAGTTCCGGTAAGAAATCGTGAGTGATCACCGCTTTCTTTTCCCGTATTGCCACTTCAAGGTTCTTGATTGTCGCCTCAAAAACCGTATTGCATTTCACAACCTCAAACGGTTTGCCTTTTGTGCTGACGCGCGAATAGGTCAACAGGTCGTTGATCAGCCGCTGCATGCGTATGGCCCCATCAACGGCGAAATTAATAAAATCAATGGAATCTGCATCCAACTTGTCCTTGTTCCGTTTTTCTAAAAGTTTTACGTAACTCGCTACCATGCGCAGGGGCTCCTGTAAATCATGGGACGCCACGTACGCGAATTGTTCAAGCTCGGTATTGGAACGTTTTAGCCTGCCTAACAATTCCTCGGTTTTTCTCCTTTCAAGCTTGTTTTCTTTTTGCATGATATGCGCTACTGCGCCAATAATAATTGGAAGATAAATGGCTTCAAGTATAGGTACTATTTCGGGTTTTACGGAATACCCGGCTATTTTCTGACTTACGATAAGATGGTGCAAGAAATCCTGATAAAAAAAGGAAACAATGAAAAAGACGGCTATTTGAGCCAAGGCTATAAAGACATGAGGTATAATGGGCAATTCCAGCAACCCGGCGATAACAGGAAAGAGACAATAGCATAAAATAATAGTGCTGTAAATAAACCCGTTATCCATTTTGCCCATGAAAATAAATGTCTGGATAAACAGATGTATTTCCACGGAATAAATAAACGCCTTCCTTACAAAGTCCAGCTTCTCCTTTGCCGTAAGGACCATCAGCAGAATATGGTATAATCCGACGGCAGTTAACACGAAGGAGCTGAGCGTGGAAATACCGGTTATATTTAAAAAAGCGGCCGCAGTCCATGCGATTATAACAATAACAATATTTAATGCGTTCACCTGGTGAAAAAGCCTGGCAATCCGTGCGTCGCATCCTGGTTTTATGCCCAGGTTCAACAGATAATGAGAACCATTCATTTATATTCCCACGTTTATCGCGTTCATCGCCCGATGCTTAAATGTATATGCTCTTTATTGTTGGCATTATCTACCCCAATCCATCTCAACCGCTTTAATCAGCTGGTCTAATTTCTGCATTATGATCCCGTCATCAGACATCGCGTTGGATACAGACATATCGGCAATAAAATTCGCCGTTGCCCCAAGAACAATCGCAAGGATCAGGATGGCCGCGATGATCTTAAAGTTTCCTCCCGCATATCTCAGGCGGTACAGGCTGAAAAACCTTCGTATTGGGTGTATGGCATGCATTGCCTGGGTTTTTTCAGATTCAGTCTCCATATGCTTCATCTCATCAATTTTTTTGAAATTGATTTCACCAATGAATTTTAACAGTTCGTTGTGGTCAAAAGGTTTGGGAATAAAATGGTTCGCGCCGTTTTTTAACGCCTGGTTGATATCTTCGCTCCCTGCTTCACCGCTGATGAGCAATATGTACGTATAGGGATCATGTTCCCGTATCGCTTTGACCGCTTCAACGCCATCCATCTTTGGCATATTGATGTCCAGGATAATAAGGTCATAATCATTGACCAGTATTTTTTCATACGCCTGCGACCCATTACTCACAATCGAAATCCTGTATCCTTTTTCGGAGAGCAGCCGTTCTAAAATATCGCACATATGGGGATTATCATCTGCTATCAGTATCCTTTCCCGGTTAAAACCAAGCATTGGATCAGCGTTGCAATAACCAAGCCTCATTGCCCTATCACTTGCCAGGGCTTTTGCAGCCATATCCGCAAGAACGTCCCAATGGATCGGTTTTTCCAGATATCCGAAAAGACCAAGGCGCTCGCACTTGTCGCGTGTCGCTTCAGTGCCATATGCGGACATGATGATTGTTTCCATGCGTGGTTGGGCTTTGTGCGCGGCTTTGACCAATTCTATGCCATTCATGCCCGGCATGTGCACATCGGATATTAACAGACCATAGTGTTGCTGTTTGATCAGTACAAGCGCTTCTTTGGGATCATTTACCGCGTCCACCGCAAACCCGGATTTGCTCAGCATGGCGCACGTTATGTCGGTAAGATCTTTCTCATCATCAACTACTAGTATTCGTTTGCTCACAATCAACCTCCTATTTATCGCATGATGCTCCCATTAAACATGGGGCATTGTTTTGACCTCTTTATTCTCAGTGTCCTCGTAAAAAATCACCTTTGTCAGTTCTCTGGTTAGCGTCATCCTGCTTTCGCGTATCTTCACCGACACATCAGAATGGCAGGTATCTCCTACCCTGATTGTGATCGCTTCCTTGTCAGTCATGCGTTCCTCAAGCACCGCCATTTTTGCCAGCAGGCCTGCGCGCTGTTTTTCCAGCACGCCCTTCTTTTCTATAATTTTATCGATAAGCCCCTTTTTGTCCTTTAACGCCTCCGGCTTTGTCTTGGCAAGTTCGAGCACAGGCAGCAAGGAAAAATCGATCTTTTGAATATTTCCTTCAGTGAATTTTATCACGTCTTCCAATTCAACTATTTTCTTTCTGACAAGAAAATCAGTGCCCGCTTCGACAAAGGTCTTTATGCCAGCGTCAGATCCCAGTGTGCGTACATCAAGGCCTTTTTGCGCGTATACTTCTCCGCCAATAACAGCCCCGCGCTTGGTCTTCATGATCAACTTCTGGGACGTGCACAGATAGCTGTTTACAGCGAAATTGCCTAACGTTATGGTCCCTTGGGCCTCAATGCGCGCGTTCTGGACATAATCCGCGGAAATATTTCTTCCCGCAGACACCAGTCCCTTGCCTTTGGAAATAACCCCCCCCCTTATGATAACGTCCCTGCCGGCTTCAATACGCGCTGATTCCACGTTTCCCTTGACCACAATGTCTCCGGCTGCCTTAACTTCAAAACCTTCTTTGATGTCCCCATTAACAAGCACTGTACCGTTGAAGTTAATGTTTCCTGTGGAAAAATCAACATCACTATCGACCGAAAAGACCTCAACTACTTCAAGAACATTGTTGTGGAACATGACCAGGCCGCTTGCCATCGCATACAGCTCGCGTCCGTTCTTTTCCGCGCGTACACCCGCACCAGGGCAGCACATTGCCTCTTTGGAAGGCGCAATGGGAATAGCGGCCCCAAAGACGTCAGTCCCCGGAACAGCCGGTACGGGAGGAATAATGACGGCGAGCAGGTCGTTTTTCTTCACAGTGACTAAATTCACTGAATTCTTATAATCAATCCGACCATCGGGCAATATTTTAAAATCATATTCCTGCTGCTGCGTGTTGAATTTCAGTTCAATTTTTCCATCACTGCCGCGCATAGGAAGCTTGGCCTTGGCTACGGCAACATTCTTTTGGGTCGCACCAGTTCGGTTGACAACATCAATAGCGCTATTAATTTCAGAGACCGCGACCCCCGCTTTTACGCCTGCTTGCGCAAGCGCGGCAAGGACCGTTTCTTTTGACAGTTTTTTACCAGTTCCACGGCCTGGAAAAAAATCCGCCATTGCGCTCAACTTGTCTTTCGCAATCCTGACTTCAATGGCGCAGTCCTGGTCGCAGGGAAAAACACATAGACTCTCGTTGAGAACAACAACCCAGCCTGCAACGCCGGCAGCATACACCTCTCCCTTGCCAGTCTGCGTTTTGGTGACATTTGTACCAGGAGCATAGCGCGTTTTGGCATTGGCTGGTTTAAACGCGATGAGCTGGTCTTTCTGGACGCTAGCGCGGCCTTCAAACTGTCCGGGGATCAACGATTCCAACGCTGTCCCGGCAGGCATGCGCGTACAAACAATATCGTCCTTAAACATCAGGTCATCCGCCCCGGTCTCTTCCTCATGGGCATCAGGACTCTTTTTGCCCTCAATGCCTTTCTTTTCTCCTAAAAAGCCCTTTTCTTCGAGGACGTGTTGCGACATTCCGTGGACAATTTCCGCGGACTCTATATCGAGCAGTTGTTCCTCGAGACGGGCAAATGTGCGTTCAACGTCTTCAGGTTTCTTATTGTCTAATGGTTCAGACATAGATAAGCCTTTATATGCCCCATTCCTTCATGAGCGCTTGGACTTCCTCACCAACTTTATTGGAAATGGCATCAATGTCGGAGACAGCTATGGCTGTTTTTTCCCTTATGTGCGTTTCAGGTCCATTGATCCATCCAGGCACCACACTGCCGATGCCCCGTTGCCGCATCTCGGCCTCAGCAACGTGGGCCAAGGCTATTTTGTCCCTGCTTTCAGGGCATTGCGCCATGCCCATACCCGGAGTGTGATGATACCGGATAGCGTCAATGACAAATTTCGGGAGTCCCCATTTTTCCGCGAGCAATGAACCAATCTCACAATGGTCAGTGGCCAGGCATTCTTTCTCAATATGGTGAAATAGCGCCTTTTGCCGTACAGTACACTGCAAAACCTGGACAAATTCATCGTGGAAAAACTGGTCAAGGACCAGTATCCCGATATCATGCAAAAGACCAGTAAGAAAAAAATCCTCGGGTTCTGGATATTTCAGGCCGCGAGCCAGGTATTTTGACGCCAATGCAGTGGCAAACCCGTGTATCCAGAATTGTTCACGGTCAAAAATTGACGCCGCAACGCTGGAACCAAAGGAATTGACCACAGAAACCCCAAGAGTAATGTTTTTTACCGTATTAAGGCCCAATATGACAATTGCCTGCTGGATTGAAGCGACAGGTGTCCGCAAACCATAAAAAGCGGAATTCACTAATCTGATGACCCTGCTGGCAATTGCCTGATCGCGGCTGATGACCTTCGCGATTTGGGACATGTTGGATCGGGGATTTACGATCAATGCCTGCAGCTCCCTGATCACAACAGGAAGCGTAGGAAGCCGTTCGATTTCAGACAATCGTTCAACAATGGTGGCATTATTCATGAGGTCCCTCAAGATGGTTTTTTAAGGTAATATGAAAAGACGCGCCCTCTCCAGCTTTGCTCTCGCAATACAGCGACCCCCCAAAGCTTTCGATGAAAGCGCGGGTAATATAGAGTCCCAACCCATGTCCATCAATCGATTGGGTCGCATTCGCTGCCCGGTAATATTTCTCAAATATATATGGCAACTCATTATCACTGATACCCTCACCCTTGTCTCTGATGGAAATGACCGTATGGTCGGTTTCTCTATTGATTAGGACCCTGATTTTGGTGCCTGGCCTGGAATACGCAAGGGCATTCTTGAAAATATATCCCAGGGCTTGTCTCATTTTATCAAAATCCGCTGCAATTTCCGCGGCCATATCACCCTCGTACGCAAAACGGGAGGCAATAGCCGGCGCATCGGGAAAGGCCATGCCAATTTCTTCCACTGCCTTGTGGATTGCCCGCATGGCCTTGAATACTTCTGGTTCAATCTCCCGTCCAAGTAATCCAGTGTCTATGATGAACGTATTCTTTAGATCGTTCAACAAACCCGTTAGCCTGTTCACTTCTGTGTGGCTTAAAGAAATGATTTCACGCGCATTATCGGGCATGCCGGTTATTTTTCCAGAAGAGAGCATGGCAAGGGACGTCTTTATGCTGGTGAGTGGATTGCGGATTTTGTGTAAAAGAATAGAGACAAATTCTGTCTTTAGCGACTCCATTTGCTTATAATGCGATATATCACTGAGAATAAGCACGATATCATTGTCCCCGGCCCTGCTTATCTCTGCCTGCAAATGCCTGTTTTTCACTGAAAACCGGCACTGTTCCACACCTCTTGTTCCTCTGGCAAACCGGTTGAGCGCGACCATGAGCTGCTCGTTACTAAAACACGGGGCCTGGCTGCCCAAAAGCAGGTCTTCGACGCCAATATCAAACAGTTCCAGGGTCTTTGTATTGCAGGTGCGGAATTGCAGCCCTGGTGAAAAAATGCACACGCCCACAGGGAGCATGTCCATAAAGGGCTGCAGGTCGCTTTTTTCCGTTTCCATGGTTTTGTCCTTTGTATATGGCCGATTATGCTATTCCACGCATTGTTTTATCAATTGATCCAACGCCTCGGGCTCAAACGGCTTGGCAATATATCCGGCAGCGCCTTTTTCCTTTGCCAGACTGTATCCGTTCGAGTATTCCTTGGCCGTGAAGATGATCACAGGTATACTGGCTGTTGCAGGATCCTCCTTCAGGCGCGCAAGCACCTCCCATCCATCCATGACAGGCATCATGATATCGAGGAGAATGGCATTGGGACGTTCTTTTTGGGCCGCGGCGAGCCCTTCAGCGCCGCTGGCAGCCTGTACTGTGTTGTATCCGAAATAAGACAGCGCAAGGGCCGTTGATTTTACTATCAGCTTTTCATCGTCGATAATGAGGATCTTTTTCTTTTCCATGGAAAACTCTCCTATTGTTATTTTGTTGCCTATTTTGCTCATTCCACAGGAAGCAGCACCTTCACTGTTGTACCGCGTCCGCATTCAGAGACAACGTCGATGCTTCCCCCAAGCAGGCCAATGATCCGTTTTACCAGGAAAAGCCCTATGCCAACGCCATCGTGACTGCGGGTAAGATTATTCTCGGCCTGGAGGAACGGATTGAACAGCTTGGGTACAAAATCTTCCGGAATGCCAGTGCCTTCGTCAATAACCAGGATTGATGCGCAATCTTTATCGCATGATAGGTCAATACGGACCTTGCCGCCGGTATGGCTGAATTTGACTGCGTTGTGAAGCAGGTTCTCCAGAATCACCATTACCTTTTCCCGGTCGGTTGATATAACAGTAGGCGCATCGGACTTGTTCAGGGAAAAACTGACTTCCCGGGCATCGGCTTCGGGCTTCAGCTTCTCGAACACAGTGCATGCAAGGGCCGCAATATCCGTTTTTTCCTTTTCAATGGACACATCGGGTCCCGCATAGAGGGCGACCTTGATCAACCGGCCTGTAAGGTAATTCATCGCATGGACCGATTCTTTCAGTTCGGGAATTAGGTCTTTGACGCCATCAGCGGCGTGCTCGATCATAAAGAGTCCGTTCTGGATCACCGTAAGCGGGGTCCGTAATTCGTGGGCCACGATCGAAAGAAAGTTCTGTCTAATGAGGGATGAATGGAGTTCCGCTGTTTTTTCTGAAATAACCACCGCGGTCCCGGCCCTGTTTCCAGTACCGTAACCCAGGATCGGATGGCTCTTGACCATATACATACGCCCCTGGTTCTCGTACCATCTGAAACCCCGTGTATCGAATCCAGCCGCACTGACCGTTCCAATAAACAGGGGATCGGGGATTACCCGGGAAATCGGCATGCCTATGCATGCTGATTCGTTTATCCTGAGAATATCGCACGCCTGTTTGTTGATTATGACAAGCAAGCCAGCCGTGTCGAACGCTATGAGCCCCTCTTCAATGGAGTCAAGGATGATGCGAAAACGGTCCCGTTCATTTTCCGTGATAAGGGTCAATAGTTTTACCTGACCGGTCTTTTCCCCCAGTTCCCATTTAAGGGAATTAAGCATTGCGGCTTCATTTTTCCTCGCGGTAATGCGGACAATGGCCTCAGAGACGCTCTTCATAAGAGCATCAATAGAATACGGTTTCGCAATATAATCAAACGCTCCGGAACGGATTATCTCTTTGGCTTCCTCAAAATCCTGCTGGCCCGATACAATAATGACTTCGCACCCTGTATTATGGGGACGCAGTTTTTTCACCAGCCCCACGCCGTCCATAACAGGCATATCAATATCAGAGAGAAACAGATCATAGGGGCCCTGGTTGTGTTTGGACCATGCTTCGGCCCCGTCGCAGGCGGTATCGATAGTCCAGTTGTCAATACCGGCAACCATCATGCTGTTCAGAACCCGAACAACCAGTTCCCGCTGCTGGAGTTCGTCATCAGCGACAAGGATCCTGATTTTCATGAAAATCCTTTTATTAAGGTTTACTGGACCGCCTGCTGCAACGCGTCCATACCAAGCATTGTCTTCACGTTTCGTATGAATTCATCAATATCCACAGGCTTTTGCAGTACCCTAAAAACATTATACGGTTTGAGTGCCGCAATGTTTTCAGAGGTCGCATAACCGGTACATACCAGGAATTCAGCGTGGCTGGTGGCATTGATTGACTTGATGTTCCGTAACACTTCGAATCCATCGGCTTTGGGCATGTGAAGGTCCAGGATAATGGCATCAGGAATAAAAATGCCCGCTTTTACGCACGCCTCGTATCCATTGGCGGCTGTTTCAATCAACAGCTTTGCATCAATTTCGCGTAAAAGAGTTGTAAACAGCTTGACTATCGATTCCTCGTCATCCACGACCATGACTTTTTTTACTTTTTCCTGGCGTTCAAGAATGTTCAGGGAAATACCATGGGCATGAAGAAAGGATTCGAGATTTGCATGGGGTATACGGCGATATCCGGTTATGGGCGTATTCTCAGAGATCAATAATCCCTTATCACAATAATTCTTTACGGTTTTTTGAGAAATACCAATTATTTTGGCCACTTCTCCGGTTGTATAATAATTCTTTCCCATAGCACCTCGACGGTAAATCGGTAATCTGGTAAAAAGGTATTTCGTTAATAATATAACAAATAAAAAATGATTTGTCAATAGATTAATGCAGTGTTTAACAAAATTTCTCAATTAATGAGTTATTTTAACTAAATAGTTTCCGGTTAAAAACGATAAAATACCTTCTTTGTCCGGTGAGACAAAGCCCGCCGGACCATCAGGTAGACGCAAGACTTATATTATTTCTTGAATTTCGACTGGTCTATATCATAATGATATAGTATTTTATGAAAAGAGGCCCGGTTTATTTTGGCATGCTGGGCGCAGAGGGTCACATTTCCTTTATATTTCCTGAGCAACTCAATTACATAGCCCCTTCTAAATTTCTCCTGGTATTCTTCAAGAGATGGTAAACTATTGGTCCCGGCATTTGCATAGGCTTTATTCTCCAGTTTTATCGGGAGATCGCTGGCTTTGATCTCCCCGTCACGGCTGAGAATAAAGGCTTCAAGAAGAACATTCTCCAGTTCCCGAACATTTCCAGGCCATGCGTAGCCGCATAGGCTTTCCATGGCTTCCGGTGTAATCGTTTTCATTAAAACACCAGGGTTATTTCTATTATATTTTGTTTTAATATATTCCACAAACAAAGGCATATCATCTTTCCGTTCGGCCAATCGCGGCATCCGGATCTTTACAACATTGAGACGATAATAAAGGTCCTCCCTGAAAGAGCCTTCAGCGACCATTTTCTCCAGGTCCCTGTGCGTTGCTGAAATAATCCTAACGTCAACGCTGATTTCAGCAGTCCCGCCAACCCGCCAGATTTTCCGTTCCTGGATGGCGCGCAGGACCTTTGCCTGGAGGTGAGGATTCATGTCTCCGATTTCATCGAGGAACAAGGTGCCCTTGTCAGCAAGCTCAAACATGCCTTTTTTCGCCTGGACCGCGTTGGTAAACGCCCCTTTTTCGTGTCCGAACAACTCGCTTTCGAGCAGGCCTTCAGGCAACGACGCGCAGTTTACCGGTATAAATGCGTTATGCTTCCTGGCGCTATGCTGGTGGATAGAGCGCGCCGCGATCTCTTTGCCCGTACCTGTATCACCGGTAATGAGCAGATTGGCATCCACCCGCGCTAGGCGCGTTATCAGTTCTTTGACATTTTTCATTGGAACGCTGGCGCCTATTAATAAATTTCCACCAGCGATATCCAGTTCGGCCGCGCGCCGGCCCTCTCCCGCTGTTTTTCCTTCCGGACATGCGCTCTGTACAATATCGTAAAACAGGGAAAGATCAAGGGGTTTCTTTAGGTAATGATCAATGCCTTGGACTTTTGCCAATGTCCTTATTTCCTGGTCATTGGACACGCCGGTGAGAAGTATGGTTTTTATTCCGGGTATTGTTTCCCGTATCCTTTTGATCAGAGCAAGACCATTCATTCCAGGCAACAGATAATCGATTATGGCAAGCCGGAACCTTGCTCCAGCAAGCGCATTGAGACACGCTTCCGCTGATAGAAATCTCCTGGCCGAATAGCCATTTTCCTGCACCATCTCCTTTAAAAGGTCGGCAAGAAACCTTTCATCGTCAACAATGAGGATGTCAGCGCTGCCCGTAACTTGGGAACCTTCATCATTGTTGTCAGGGAGCAAAACCGCAGGTTCATGAGGTTCGGCCATTGCGGGTTCTGTTGTTGCCGTGTTTTGCGTGATAGTTTTAATAGATTCAACGAGAGAGGCGCCTTCCTTGCATACATCAATAATAGTTTTTATATAACGGACTATCTCTTCATTGTCCTGGCATTTTTTTCCCATTAATTGAGCATAACCACTAATGGTTCCCAGCTTATTATTCAGATCGTGGGCTAATCTGCGCCCTTCATTGCGCGATACATCACTCATATCAATAATTATGGTTGTTTGCATATACGATTATCAAGCTTCTTTTTGTTGCCTGCAGGAACTACTTTATAACCCATTGTATCACAATACATTAAGCTAAATAACCAACCTTTGTTGCCCACAGGCGACAAACACAACTATTACTATTAAACAGGCAATATCTATTCAACTAACTATATATCAATGGATTCGAATTACCTTTTTAAATAAAAAATATCGGCATGCCTTTTGCGTTTTCTTTTGTAAAAAAGGAGATAAAAAACTATGTTATCAATTATTAAAATAATGGTAGCCACGGCGCTATTCTCTGTGCCGGTTCTTTTTGCATACACAGAGAACGCTGTGATTGTAAACTACATTAAGCCAGCCGGGAGTTCGGTCGGAGACCTTTGCATGGATCCTCTGTTGCTTACCAATGTTCTCCAGAACGAATTGACCCAGACAGGAAACTTTCAGGTCCGTGACAGGTCCATTGTCTTTGGCACAGAAGAGCTTCGACAGTTGTCCGCAACAGCTGAATATTCCGCTTACGATGCCACCATTCTTGGCCAAAGAACCGGCACTCCGCTTGTAGTCATGGGATGGATACGATGCATGGGTGATAATGTATGGATAAAAATCGGGCTTTTTGACACTGAAATGGAGGAAGAAATAAAAAGCGTTTCAGGGTCCTATACAAATTCACGTGAAGAAATGACAGACCACGCTATTCCAGATCTTGTAAAAAACCTTATCAGCGTTAAAAAACGCTCCAAGGCCAATGACGCACTCGCGATTGAGTCGATCAAGGATACCGAGCCTGATATGGCCGTGGCAAAACCCGCGCATATCAAGTCCTCATATGTGAGATGGGCCCTGATCGGCGGAGCCCTTACCCTCTCAGCCGCATATATAATTGAACTGCTTTCCAGTCCCTCTTCCGGGCCGGCAAATGGAAATGTAAATACGGAAGTCGTTGCAACATGGTGAGAAGGTTTCTTCGCCAGTCTTTTTGTTTCGTACTGTGCATGCTCTTCTTCGGTGCGTGCGAACGCACTATGCCCACAAGCGCTGATACTACAACAAAAATATCAATCCAAATCTCCTGGAAAATTGGGGATCAAACCGTTGTTCCGAATATTGACAGCGTCAGGATCACCATTCAATCAACGGCGTTTCTCTCAAAACGGGTGAACATTTTCCCTTTTTCCAAAGGGACCGGTGAAATTGAAGAAGTACCCAGCGGTATCGATATTATTATTACCGTTGAAGGGCTTGACGCTGATGACAAGGTACTGTTTGCCGGAAGCGCTGCCTGCAAAGGGATACTGGAAGGGGAAATAACAGTCCCTGTTGCGGCCTATTTTATTGTTCCGCAAGATACCCTGGGTCCGGTCATTTCCCTGCTCTCGCACCAAAATCCGGACACGGTAAATTCACGGATAGTGAGGATTTTTGGTCAAGCGCTGGATTCAAGCGGCATTTCCGCTTTTATGGTGAATGACTCCCTGGTTCCTTGTTCCGATTTTTTTTGGGATTTTCATGGCTTTATGTTGCAGAATGGCAGGAACACAATACGGGTGAAGGCCATTGATAATAGTTACGAAAAAAACGTATCCACGAAAGACATTGTTTTGTATTACAACCCTCTCTATGTTGAAAAAACAAACCATGCCCCGCATTTTACAGTGAGTGCAACAAGTTTGACCGCAACGCTTAAAGCAGGCGACATCTATCAAAAGGCCCTGAGCGTGATTGATCAGGATTCGTTCAACGTGCTTACCTTCAGGATCAGCCAGCCATTTCAGATTTTACTCGACACAAGCGTGTTTTTCAGGACCCAATTGTCAGACACAGGTACATATGCCGTATGCGCCTATGTGCTTGACCAGGACAGCGCCATGGACTCCATTGCATGGACCGTCACGGTCGTTAATCCTGCCATCAATAACACGCCTGTTTTCCTGACACGCTCCCAGGAATTGTTCAGAGAGGTATATGCCGGTTCCGCGTATTGTGATACGGTAATCGCTTCAGACTTGGACCAGGAAGAAGGCCTGGTTTATTCGATTTCCAATAATGGCGGTTGCGCTGTACTGATCGACAACCTCTCCGGGATCATACGCTGGACGCCTGGTCCGGAAGAAGTGGGTACGCATGCAATAACCATCCAGGTAAAAGACGATTCAAACGCAATGGCAACGCTTGTCTGGACTGTTACCGTAAAACATCCGAACGTGCTCGTTTTTTCCGCGGGCAACGATAGCGTCTATTCAATAAACGACACCATCCAGCTCAATCCGGCAATAAGTTTGGCATCAGGGTCTGTATTGCGTTATGAATGGAAAATTGGCAATACCGGCATATGGCGCACTGTCTCAAGACCAGATACGGTAATTATCGCGCCTTCCACGCCTATTGACTCCTACACCTGCATATTGCGGATAACCATTTCAACAGGCGACATGCTCGAAAGCCGCTCCAATATCCGGATCTCCCTTGACCCACCGCAAGTGTCCGCGGGAAAAGACAGCGTTGTGCTGCGGAACCGCGTGGTAAACCTCATTGGCCATGCAATTGACCGCTATGGTTCAATAATAAAGACAGAATGGGACATTGGCAATACCGGTGTTTTTACGGAATCAGCGGATATGCGCGCCTCGTTTACCATGCCCGGCAGCAGTTCAGTCTATCGGTGCGTTTTTCGCGCAACCGATGATGACCTGAATGTTTCATCTGACACGGTCACATTCAGGATATTGGAATCAGCCATGTGCTTTATTCAGCCGGATTCGGGGATCGCGTGTTCAATCGGCGTATCTTTTTCCATGGGTTCTACCAGTGAAGAGTCTGATGAAAGACCAGAGCACATGGTCACAGTGCAGTCGTTCTACATAGACTCTTTTGAAGTGACCCAGGAAAAGTTTTTAAATATAATGGGCGTGCAACCATCGAGCGCGGCATACGATCATAGCAAACCGGTTGAAAGCATTACCTGGTTTGACGCGGCATTGTACTGCAATACCATTAGCAAGCACCAAGGGTTTGATACGGTATATCAATATTCAGGAATAGAGGGAAATCCTGGCAATAACTGCACCATGCTTCAAAACCTGATCATCAGGCATTCGGCAATTGGTTTTCGCCTGCCCACAGAAGCTGAATGGGAATGCGCATGCAGGGCCGGAACAAGCAGCCTTTATTACTGGGGCAATGACCAGACACAGGCGACTTTTTTCGCCACGTTCGGCGGCAATACCATTGTCGAACCCTCGTATACCGGCGCCAAGCAGCCCAATGGCTTTGGTTTGTACGATGTGGCCGGCAATGTCGCAGAATGGTGCAATGACTGGTATGGCCCCTACAGTGCTGGGCTGGCAAATAATCCAATTGGGCCAAGCGAGGGCAGCGCAAAGGTAATCCGCGGGGGCAGCTGGCAAGACAATGTGAATGAACTGCGCTCTTCGAACCGCAGTTTAGGCATGCCAGGATGGAAAAGCAGTTTTGTGGGATTCAGGACCGTGCTGCAGGTGCAATGAGCTTATGGGCCTTATTGTAACGAACCACCTGGAATCCGTCTATGGAATATTCCTGGTTTCCCGTATAAACAAGGTATCCTGCTTTCGCTGATTCCGGAAATACCTTGTGCAGGTAGCGCAGGCCCTTCAGAAAATCCGGAACAAAAGTTTGGGCGGACTTTATTTCCATGGGGATGAGCGACGCGCCGGATTTATACACGACGTCGATTTCGTTTCCATTGCTGTCCCGGAAAAAATGAAGGTTATGATCAAGACCCTGATTGTAACGGCTCTTGACGAGTTCCTGGACAACCAGGTTCTCGAAAAGATTGCCGCGTAAGGGGTGCAGTTCCATGTGGCTTTTTTCCTCGATGCCGAGCAGGTACGCTGCCAGTCCGACATCGTAAAAATAGAGCTTAGGCGCCTTGATCAGCCGCTTGCCAACATTCTCAAAATAGGGTTCAAGCATGAAAACGATATACGACGCCTGCAATATCGAAAGCCACGCGTTGATCGCAAAAACCGACACGCCGGCATCATTGGACAAGCTGCTGACATTCAGCAACTGCCCTACCCGTCCGGCGCACAGGCGGATGAATTTCTGAAAGAGATGGAGGTCTTTGATCTGGATGAGCTGGCGCAGGTCGCGTTCGACATACGTCTCAAAATAATTCCGGTACGCCTTGTTGGGATCAAGCTTTTGATCGTAGATGCGGGGATAAAAACCATGAAGCAGCCAGTCGTCAACGGTCATCCGTTTGCGGAAGCGTTGCGCTTCGGCCAGCGTGAAAGGCAGAAGGCGAAGCAGTGCCGTCCTTCCTGCAAGAGACTGCGAAACGCGGTTAAGGACCTCGAACTGCTGGCTGCCGGTGAGCACGAACAACCCGTTTTTCCCCTTCTGGTCCGCAATCCCCTGGATATACGAAAGCAGCTCCGGTGCGCGTTGAATTTCATCGAGAATGACACCCTTTGGATTCCTGCCGAGAAAAGCGCGGGGATCCGTCAAGGCCGCATCCCGCGTATCGGGATCCTCGAGGGAATAATAGGCCATGTTGGGGCAGGCGGAACGGACAAGCGTGGTCTTGCCGGACTGCCGGGGGCCCGTAACAGTCACAACCGGGTACGTTTTAAGGAGCGATAGAAGTTCGCCCTGTATTTTGCGCTTAATGGCCATGTGTTTATGTAATTCCAATGTTGAAGATTAGTTTTACATAAATATAAGCAGCGAGGGGGCGTTCATGCAAATGAAAACGACTGATCCCATGATGGAATTCAGGGGTGGAAAAGCAGTTTTGTGGGATTCAGGACCGTGCTGCCGGTCAAATAGTATCACCTTCCAAGCCTTCGGTTCTGGATGAAAGATGAAGTGCCGCATGCAGCGTTGAAAGAAGCGCAGACATTGTGTATGGTTTAGGTAAAAATCCGTATCCCTTTTTTCTTATTTTAGCGTATTCAGACCGGTCATCGGCATAACCACTCACGAACACCACCGGGGTATTGAAGCGCCTTGGCTCCACGTGGTTCTCGTAAAACGATATTCCAGTCCCGTCTGGAAGAACGACATCAGAGATCACCGCTTTAATATTTCGTCCTTTTTCGTCAAAGATATTGGTCGCTTCTGCATCAGGTTTGGCGCCTTTGACTTTTGAACAGTTCCATTCAACGTTTTTCCCGCCCTCTCCCTTTGGCGTTGCCGAAAAGAGCATATAATCCACTTCAAGAGAAGGTCCAACCTCGACAAAAGAGAATTTGAGTGCTTTGACCCAATCTTTGATGGACGAAAGCGCACCGCTCGAGGCGGAAAGAGCCCTGGTTTGGTGAAAACGCCTGAGGCCACCACTAATTCCTACTGTCATACAATGGTAATATATGAAAATTAAACTTGTTATTGCACTTTTAATATTTCACGGAGAATCAAAAACAATTTCTCCATCGTATACGGCTTTGACAGGAACCTGTATCCTTTTCTTTTAATAAGTTCATAGTGCGACCGGTCATCCGTGTACCCTGTGGCAAACAATATAGGGAGCGCCGGATACCGGCTCTGCACAAAGTTCTCCACGAATTCTATTCCCGTCCCGTCCGAAAGAATAATATCGGAGACAATCACCTGCACTGTTTTCCCTTTTTCGTGCATAACAGACTGCGCTTCAGCCATGGAACCGGCAACAAGGACTTTGTATCCGCCGGTTTCAAGCATTGTCACGGCAAGCTCCCTGACCTCTTCCTGGTCCTCAATGACCAAAACAGTTTCGTTGTTTCCTTTTAACTCTTCAATGGTTTTAACCGTTTCTTCAAGGTCCGGGTCTTCAGCAGTGGATCTACTGGCGGGAAAGTATACTGTAAAAGAAGTGCCTTTGCCCAAAACGCTCTCCACAGTTATCCATCCCTGGTGTTGTTTCACAATTCCATAGACCACGGAGAGCCCCAGGCCCGTTCCCCTGCCAGCTTCCTTGGTTGTAAAAAACGGCTCAAAAAGATGCTCAAGGTGTTCCTGGGCAATCCCCGTTCCAGTGTCGCTGACAATTAATTTCACGAATTTTCCAGTACGCGCAAAAACATGCTTTGCACAATATTCAGACCCGATTATTTCATGTCGCGCATAAATGGAAAGCGTGCCTCCTTTGGGCATTGCGTCGCGGGCATTGACCGCCAGATTCATGACAACCTGTTCCAGTGTCCCCTTGTCCCCGTTTATGGCTTTCAAACCAGGTTCTATCTCAGTTTGAATACGAATATCCTCGCCAATGAGGCGCTCCAGCATTTTCAGCAGCGATTCCACTGTTTTCCCAAGGTCCAGCGGCCGCATTTCCATGGGCTGTTTACGGCTGAATAAAAGGAGCTGCCGTATAATGTCCGCTGCCCGCATAGCGCTTTTTACTATCTGGTTCAGGTCATGGGCCAGAGGATCGCTTTCTGGTACGCGCCGCAGGGCAAGGCCAGCGTATCCGTGGATCGCGGTAAGGACATTGTTAATATCGTGCGCCACACCGCCCGCAAGGGAGCCAATGGCCTCCATTTTCTGCGATTGTCTGAACTGATGCTGCAACTTCTCGCGTTCCTCCTCCGCCTTCTTGCGTGCGGTAATGTCCTTGCTGAAACCAAGAATCCGTGTTTCTGAGAGTTTGACCGCGGCAACGGATAAGCAGCGTTCAGTCCCATCTTTATGCTTATGCCAAAGGTCAGTGGTCGCCGCGCCTGTTTCCATCAGTTTCTTGAAGTGAGCAAGTCCATCATTCATAGACCTTTCAGCAAGCATGTCACGGATTGTTATTTTTTCAATTTCTTCTTTGGAATACCCTGTTATGCGGCAGGCTGATTTATTTACTTCTACATACTTTCCCGTATTGTCTACCACAAAGACGCCGTCAGGGGCATTCTCTATATAGCTACGGAACTTTTCTTCGCTTACCCGCAACGCTTCTCCGGCCAATTTGTGGGTCTGTTCAGCCTGGATAGCGTAGAGTGCAAAGGCGATGTCGCCCGCGACCTCCTGTAAAAGACCCGCTTCCTCGTCATTCAACTGAACATCCTTGGGAAGCGAGATGCCCAGAATGCCGTAGTCTCTGCCCGCGTACCTCAGAATGATTGTAGCGGCCTGGTCGTGACCGTAATGCTCCCAAAGCAGGCATTGTCTGCAGTCCCTTTCCGGATCGAGCAGAACCAGCCCGTCTTTTGCAGCCAGGGCTTTTTCGCGGCACACAGGCATGCGGCCTTCTGAAAGCATTTTGGCAAAGGGTTCGAACTCTTCGCCCCAGCCAGCTTTTGCAAGGGCAACAGGCGGCCCATCCTTGCCATATACCGCGATCCAGGCGCCGTTGTAACCGCGCGTTTCAGTGAGCGATTCGCAGGCCTGATGAACAAGCCTGTCACGGTCTTTTTCGCGTACAATGAGCTGGTTGACGTTGCGGATGGCCGCGAGTATTCGGTTAAGATGCCTTATCTGCTGTTCCGCCTGTTTGTGCTCCTCGATTTCATCGGTAAGCGCCGCTGTTCTTTTGTTCACCAGGTCTTCCAGATGCGCGTTCAGTAATCGCAATTCTTCCTGGGTTCTTGCCAGTTCCCTGTTTTTATGTACCGCCGCTTCATAGGTGGAAATAAGCAGGGTAAGCATCTGCTGCTGATCAGCCGTAATAAACCGCCGCTTACCGCCGAACATAATCTCCACGCCAACGCGTACACGATCGCCATTGCGCAGCTTCCGGTTGGCCAGAATTTGTTCAATGTGCGTGATCAGATACTCTTCGTCGTACGGTTTGGTAATGAAGTTGTCAGCACCGCAGATCAGCCCCTCAAGCACATCTTCCGCGTTGGACAGGGAAGTCAAAAGAATCACCGGGGTCTCCCCTGCCCCGGAAGTTGACTTTATCTGTTTGCATAATTCATACCCATTCATATCGGGCATGACAATATCGCTGATGACCAGCGCTGACCTGCTTTTGCTAAAAAGAAGAAGCGCCTCTTTGCCATTGTTCGCCACCGACACCTTGTAGCCATGCTTTTCAAGAATATATCGCAGCTGTTCGGCCTGCGTAAGGCTGTCCTCGGCAATGAGTATTTCCACGGCGCTTTTAGAAAAATCCTTTTTCGTTTCCATAAAAACCCCTACTTTTTAACCAGTTCCGCCAGCATTGCCGCAATACCTTCGGGTGAAAGCACGTACATTGCCGCATCCAATTTGACGGCCTCTCCCGGCATGCCATACACAATGCAACTTTCTTCGTCCTGCACAATGGTGAGCGCGCCCCTTTCTTTCATAATTTTCAATTCCTCTGCGCCATCCCTTCCCATGCCGGTCAGAAGCACGCCGATTGCGGCCTGACCCAATACCTGCGCAACAGAACGGAAAAGATATGAGACCGATGGACGCAGGCCGTTCTCAGGCGGGAGACTGCTCAGCGATATACGCAGGCCGCGTTCCAGGCCCAGGTGAAAACCGTCCGGAGCAAGGTAGGCGTGTCCGGGCAAAATAGGCTGGCTGTGCGATGCCACGCTCACCGGGAAACCGGACAGACTGGACAGCCACTCTGCCAAACCTTGAACAAATCCTTGCGCAATATGCTGTACAATAAGCACGGGTACGGGAAAGCCGGGCGCTAGGCCCGACAGGATTTTCTGCAATACCGGCGGCCCTCCGGTTGACGCGCCTATTGCAATTGCCCGTATGGTACCGGTTCTTTGCGGCGATAATTGCCCAGACACTGGCGCTGCCATGCGCACTTTGGATGACCGGGCGAGGCGTCTTACTACCTTTATCTCTGACATTAGTTTTACCGTCTGTATCAGTTCCCGTGAGGCTGCCTCAAAGGCGGAATGGTCAATGCCCGCAGGACGGCGGACTAAAGCCAGGGCGCCTGCTTCAATTGCACGGAATGTAGAGGGAAGTTCTGATGCGCCGATGCTCCCGCTTACAATAACAATGGGGGTCGGTATGGTCTCCATGATCCGGCGTGTTGCTTCAAAGCCATCCATCATTGGCATATGGATATCCATGGTAATGACATCGGGCTTGTGCATCTTGAGAATTTCCAGGGCTTCCATGCCGTTGTTTGCCGTGCCCACAACCTGGATTGCCGGATCAGAGGTAAGAATATATGTCAGAAATTCCCGCGCCACTGGAGAATCCTCGACAATGAGCACCTTTATCATTATTTTTTTCCTTTAAATGAGTTTTTGGATCACGGCCAGCAGATTACTCTGATCAAAACTGCTTTTTACAATATAGGCGTTCGCGCCGGCGTCAATGCCGCGCTCCTTGTCTTCACGCGATTCAAGCGCGGTCACCAGCACCACCGGCAAATCACTAAGCTTTTTATCAGCCCGGATTTTTGTTGTTAACTCAAATCCGTTCATACGCGGCATGTCCACGTCCAAGACCACAAGGTCGAACTCATTGCTGCGCACCTGGGTCAGGGCGTCAACGCCGTCAACGGCCGTGGCAACCTGATAGCCCGCGGTTTCCAGGATGTTCTTGAGCAGCGTGCGCGAGGTGATGGAGTCTTCGGCCACGAGTATTCTTCCTGTACTGGATTGGGCCTTGGCAACAACGTTTTGTTCCCGGGGTGCTGCAGAGGTTTGTATCGCTGATTTTATCAGGTCAGCCACATTGAGCACAGGCACGACCTTGCCCGTGCCAAGAATTGTTGCGCCCGCGATGTTGCGCACGCTTTCCAGTTGCGGCCCCAGCCCTTTGACCAGCACCTCCTGCTCCTGCAAAACCTCATCGACCATAAATGCCATGCGCTTTCCGGCATAGGCGAGGACAATTACTGGCAAATGCGATGTCTTTGCACTATTGGACGGTTTAGGCGCTACAGGCAGTTCAAGGGTCTTGCTCAGGCGGGCCATTGACAGCACCTGCCCGTCCAGCCGGATGGTTTCGCGGTTTTCGACTGTTTTGATGTCTTCCTTTTTCACTCTCAGCACGCGTTCAACATTGACAGCGGGAAGAACAAACAGAGACTCGTCCGCTCTTACCAGAACACCCATGAATGTGGCCAGCGTCATGGGCAGAACAAGCCGCAGTGCGGTACCATCCCCTATCCGGCTTTCCACGGACACACTGCCGCCGAGTTTTTCCGCCTTTTCGCGCACAATTGCCAGGCCCAGACCGCGGCCTGAAATATCAGTGATCATTGGGCTGGTGGAAATTCCGGAATGAAAGATGAACTCTAATGCCTCCCTGGAATCGATCTGCTGCGCAGCGCCTGCGGCCAAAAGCCCCTGTTTTATTGCTGCTGCCCGGACTTTGGTCAGATCAATGCCAGTACCGTCGTCTGAAATGGAAATTTCCATCTGGCGGTTGTCTTTTGCCGCAAAGCACAGCCGGATTGTCCCGGATGGACTCTTGCCCAGTTGCGCGCGTTCTTCGGGCTTTTTCATACCATGGTCAACGCAGTTGCGGAAAATATGGATGAGCGGGTCTTTCAGTTCATCGAGAATGCGCTTGTCTATCTTTATCTCCGCGCCATGGACAATCAGTTCCACCTCTTTTCCCTGCGCATGCGCAAGATCGCGGACCATTTTTGGAAAAATTTCCACAAGCGTGCTGACTGGCAGCATTATGAGGCTTTTCATTGCCTCCAGGTGTTCATCCACCATGCGCCGGAGCGCGCGCAGGTCCTGTTCAGCGGCCCGGGTCGCAGCGTCTATCCGGCCCCGGATCGTTTTCAGTCCCTCATCTGTCCTGCACAAGTCAAGCATACCGCTTATCTCCTGTAATTCCCTGACACGCTGTTCCGCGGCCATTTTAACATAGATCATTTCCTCGGCCTGGAGCAGCAGGGGATCAAGCTTTTTAACCGGTATCCTTACCGTGTCCGCCTGTACCAGACGCCTCTCCGTGACAGTCTGTGGCAGTGAATTCTCAGGCTTTATGTGTATCGGAGCCCCTTTGGCTACTGCGTTCAACCGGCTTACCAGCTCTCCGGTCTGTTTCAGCCCTGTTTTTGCCGGTTCTGTTTCCGAAGGCGGAACAAGCAGTGTAATGCAATTTACGGTTTGATGGAGCAGGTCCAGCAGGGCCGGGTCAAGGGAAATGTTCCTTTTTTTCAGGGAAAAAAGCGCGGCCTCAAGCGCCTGGCAAAGTGTCTCGATTTCCGCCAGATTCACGGAACGCGCTGCGCCCTTAAGGCTGTGCGCCTCACGAAAGAGGTTTTCGGTCACTTTTGCCCGGTCCTCGGTTTCCCCGGCTTTTTCAAGCTCCATCAGGAATGTGGACATGGCACGGACATGCTCCCCGGCTTCTATCCGGAATGTTGCCCGCAGCCGTTTGAGGAATTCGCCGTTCTTTGTGTCCATTGTATTTGACCGCCTTTAAACCTTGAACTGTTCCACTGTTCCCTTGAGTTTCTGTCCCAGTTCGTACAGGTTCTTTGCCGTTATCTCCGCCTGTTTCATGCTCGCCGCTGTTTCTGACCCTGCCTGGTTGATGTTCTCCATGGCTGTACCTATCTGGTTCATTCCCACCACCTGCTGCTGGCTGGATGCCACTATCTGAATGGCTGCCTGCACAGCCTCTCCGCTGCTCTCTGCCAGCACCTGGATGGCCTCTCCGGCCTGCACAGACTGCTTTACCCCGGCATCCACTGCCTTGCTCCCCTGTTCCGTGGCCATGACAGCAGCGCTGGTGGCCTTCTGCACATCGTTCAGTATGGTGCGCACCTGGGCCGTTGCGTGCTTTGACTGTTCCGCAAGGTTCTTGATCTCCTGCGCAACCACGGCAAATCCCTTGCCCTGTTCCCCTGCCCGGGCCGCCTCGATGGCCGCATTGACTGCCAGAAGATTTGATTGATCGGCAATGTCCGAGACCGAGGCGATGATTCCGCCAATGGACTGTCCCTGCTCGCTCAGGCTGACAATGGTCCTGGTAATCGCCTCCATCTGGCCACGGACGGCAAGCATGCCGGCAGCGGCCTCTTCCACGGCTTTTTTCCCGGATTGAAAGACCTGGGACACACGCTGCGCGCTGTCCGAGACGTTCTTTGCCTTGTCCGATGAAAGCTGCGCCGCCTGCCTGACCTCCTCCACCGTGGTCGTGGTCTCACCTATGGCAAATGCGTTTTCGGCCGTGCCCGAAGCCACCTGGGTGGTTGCGGCAAGGATTTCAGAGGAAGAACTTATGAGGGTATTTACGGCTTCTTGAATCCCCTGTATCTGTTCCCGCAATGTCTCCCCCATGCTGCTCAGGGATCGCAGCAAGTCACCCAGCTCATCGCCCCGTTTCTTGTCCGCGGAAAGCTCAACGGTCAGGTTCTTCGAGGCGATCATGTTCGCCGCGTTCACACTCGCCCTTAACGGCCTGATTATGCCCAGGGTCAAAAAGATGGCTATTGCCAGGGCAAGAACGATCGCCACGGCCCCAATCAGATACATGAATGTGCGCGCATTTTCCTGCGCAATGTTCGCCTCATCGTACCGTAACGCGGTGCGCGTTTCACTATGCCGTACAAGATCGTCCACGTTTTCTATCCATTGACCCACCGCGGGACTCGCTTTCCCGGTCATCAGACCAAAGGCTTCGCTGTGCTTGCCTGCCACGGCCAGATCGAGTACGTCATTGTTCAGCGCCCGTGAGATCTCCTGGGAAGCTTTGACCTTGGAAATCATACCAACCGCTGCCGTATCGTCGGACGGGGTCAGTTCCTTGACTTTCTTCAGGTTATCGTCGTAAACCTTCCTATTTTCAGCGATCGCGCTTCTTATTTCCCTGGCCTTTTCTGTGTCCTTGAACAGCAAGGCCGTACGCATGGCGATAGATACCTCCCTTACATCAGCGATCATACCATTGGCCGATTGAACGCAGACACTGTTAATTTTTACGATACGATCAAGCTTGTCATGACTGGCGGCCATCTGATTAATACTAACTATAATTATTAAAATCATAAAACCAATCACCAGGCAGAAGCCCAGCGCCAAACGCAATCCGATTTTCATGTTTTTAAACATACCTTGCTCCTTTAATTATTTTCAGATTCAACGGCCGATTTGTCCACGATTATTTTATTATCATCTAATATTTTTTGCGCATCGAGTATGACCATGCGTTCTCCCGTAACGCCTTTCAAATATTCCGCGCCAATTCCGGCTATCGTGACGGGAGGCGCCTGGATCGCCGCACGCGGGACAGACCGTGTACCGAGAATGGCATCGGCAAGAATTCCGAACTCCATCTGGCTGTTTTTGAGGATAATCACCTTATTGAGTTCGCCCAGGCCCTTGTCCGGCAGATTGAAGAACTTCTTGAGATCAACCACCGAAAGTATCTGCCCGTGCACATTGGTGATGCCCAGTACAAAGGCCGGCACGCCCGGAAGGGGCGTGAAATCTTTCAGCGGATGTATTTCGCGCACAAAGGCCGATTCAATGCCGTATGTTTCAGACGCAAGGACAAACTCGACAATTTCGAGGAATTCATGTCCGGATAGCGCCTGTCCGGGTTCGCGCGCCAGGGCCCGCGCCCGCGTTCTGAGAACAGTGTCCTGGTTCTGCGCCATGTGGTCCTGTTTCATGCCAATGCTCCAGTTTCAATGGTGACAAGAATTATTTCCTTTAACCTGCCGGCCGTCAGCCCTTCGGATTCGGGCAGAATATCTTCGGGCCGGTTCTTTTCAAGAAGCGCAAGCGCGTTTTCGAAATGTTTTTTTGCCAGCCGCGCATTTCCCTGCCGCAGCGCCATTGTGCCCAGCGTAAAATGGGCCAGCAGGAAATTCTGATCTATATAGAGCGTCCGTTTCAGGGAAGCGCCTGCTTCCGTAAGCCGGTTCATTTCCTGGAGAATGATCGCGCGCAGATAATGCATTCCGGGATTAAGCTTGTCTGAAGCCAGGGCTTTTTCGCACACAGCCAATGCCTCGGTGAGTCTGCCCTTGTCCGCCAGCGCCCGGATTGAGAAGGCCTTTGAAGGCAATGCTTCTTTTTCAATTTTCCCGGGTATTTCCAGCGCAATTGCCTGAACGGGTTGTTCCATAACAGGAACAAATTTGCTCTGTGGCGGTAATTCGATGGCAGTTACAGGAGTTTTATCATCTCCGGAGAATTGGAATAGCGTCGGCGTTTCATACGGGAGAATCTTTGGCAATGGAGACATTGTGTGGTCTTTCCGGTAGGCAATTACGCCGGGAAAATGGACCGGGGCAAACTGGGGAAAGAGGGCCTGCGAAAGTTCGCTGGCGCCCACCATCAGCCATCCGCTATCCACAAGTGAGCGGTAAAGATCCTTGCCCACCTGTCTGGCGCGCTCAGGCGCAAAATACATGAGCACATTGCGGCAGAAGATGATATCCATGGCGTTTGTGTTGTTTACCGGGGAGGGATAAATGTCTTCGGCCAGGTTCAGATAAGAGAATGTGACCATCTTTTTGATTTCAGACAGAATCTCAAACACCCCGTCCTTTTTGCTGTGAAAGTAACCATCGGTAAGCCACTGCGGCGCATTGCGGAACGACCATTTGCTATAAATGCCAGCCATTGCCTTGCGCAGAATACGGGGATTTATGTCCGTGGCCAGAATTGTAATATTCCAATCCGCCAGGTCAGGTATGGCCCTTTTAAGCGCTATTGCGATAGAATATGGTTCCTCGCCTGTTGCGCAGCCTGCGCTCCAGATTCTCAACCGTTTATCGCCTTTTTCCCGTTCCCGGACCATGGCTGGTAAAATTTCCCCGCAAAGAGCTTCAAAAGCCAACGGTTCCCGCCAGAAATATGTCTCATGTATTGTAAGATGGCTTGCCAGCATATCCATCTGGCTGGCGGTTAATGGCGCGGACAATAGCCACTGAACAAATTGTTCATTGCCAATAAAACCGAATTCTTTGGCCGCGTTACCAGCCTTGTATTCCAGGTCGCCCCACCGCTCTCTGGGAAAATGAAGCGCGGTCCTTGCCGCGATCATTTCGCTCAATTGAGACATCAGACTGTCGGGAAGCGTATGGTTCATTCAACACCTTGGGCCATGGAAGCCTTCAGGTCGCGCTCCTCGTCCAGTGAAAGAAATTGGTCTATATCGTGTATAAGCACAAGATTGTCATCCAATGTGGCGACCCCTTTGATGTATTCAGCAAAAGGAAGCGCCTGTTTCGCGTCCACCATCTGGTTCTCAGTCAGTTCGCGAATTCCCTCAACTGAATCCACCACAAGCGCAACAGGCCGCCGCGAAGTTCGTGCGATGATGAGCCTGTCGTCTGTGTTTATTTGACGTACCGGCAGACGAAAACGTTTGCGTATGTCGAGGACGGGCAGCACCTTTCCCTGCATGTTTAATACGCCCAATACGATCTCCGGCGCCTTGGGCAGGGGCGTGATCTCCACTGCACGGACAACCCGTTCCACAGCGGACAGATAGAGCGCGTAACGCGGTTGATCCAGCGTAAACAGGACAATTTTTTTTTCTTGTGCCAATGGTGTGTTCATAATGCTTTGTTTCGTTTTCCCTTATCGCTCACATGTGCTTTACATACACTTGCCCCAAAGTAGTGGCATGCGAATTATAAATCAAGTCGAAAGTCCCTGAAACCTTCTCGAATGCATCCAGTACCGCTGGATCAAAATGTTCCGGCTTAGTCCTGCCGTCACCCTCCTGAAGAATCTGGCACGTTTTGGTGTGCGCCAGCGCTGGTTTGTAGGGCCGTTTGCTGCGCAGGGCATCGTACTGGTCGCAGATAATCACGATCCTGCAAGCGGGTGGAATGTCTTCGCCTTTTTTCGCCCGGGGATATCCACTCCCATCCCACCTCTCGTGATGGCCAATCGCAACTTCGGAGGCCATTGTAATGAGCGGTACCTCTGATTCTGAAAGGATCTTCGCGCCTATTGTGCAATGCGACTTCATTGTGTCAAATTCCGCCGGAAGCAGAGGTCCTTTTTTCAACAGGATAGAGTCGCTTATCCCTATTTTGCCGATATCGTGCATGGAACTTGAAACCGCTATAGTCTCGCAGAGCTCTCTTGGCATGCCCATGGTAGCTGAGAGGGTCGCCGCATACATGCCAATCCGCTTAATATGCCTGCCAGTTTCATCGTCACGGTATTCAGCGGCGACCAAAAGCCGGTCGAGCATTTCGCGCGAAGCGCGCTCCAATTTGTCCATGGCGTTATCAAGGTCGGCCGTTCTTTTCTTCACGGTCCGTTCCAATTCAGATTTGTATTCTCTTTCGAGTAGCAGCAGTCTGTGGTAATCGGCAGCCTTCCTAACCACTGCGGAGAGGAAACCGGGGTCAAAGGGCTTAAGGATGAAGTCAAATGCCCCGGCTCTCACGGCTTCGGCAGCAAGCGCCAGTTCCGCGTAACCAGTTAATAAAATGACCGGAACTTCGGGCCTTGCCGAACGTACCCTTTTCAGCAGATCGATCCCTGTTCCATCGGGCATTTTAATGTCGCTCAAAACCGCCACGACCGGTGATATGCTGAACAGCGCCAACCCTTGTTTCACGTTCTCCGCAGCCTGCACCGTAAAGCCATCCTCGGTCATCAACTGAACTATCATGTCCCGTACCTGCTGGTCGTCATCGACAACAAGCAGTTCAGCAGGTTTTCCGTTTTTTACAAACTCATTTGTCATTTACGAGCCCCAATTTCCTCAATTGCCTCGCGCACGCTTTTCAGCAATTGATCGCTTTCGAACGGCTTTGTGAAATACGCCTTGGCGCCGTTTGCCATTGCCCTTGCATGGATATTCTCGTCGTGCAGCGCGGTAATGAAAATGACCGGCAGTGCGGACCCCGCGGACTTTAATGTATCCTGAAGTTCAAGCCCGTTCATGCTCGGCATGTGAATGTCGATAATGGCGCAGCCCGGCGATTTTATTTTTCCCGACCCAATAAACTCTGCGGCGGAACAATATGTTTCAACAGCATAGCCCGCGGACTTGAAAAGCCTGTACAGCGCCTTGCGCACTGAAGGATCGTCGTCAACAACAAAAACACAAAAGGAAATGGCGGTATTCGTCATGTTTTCTACCAGCATGTATGTTAGTATACGCATCCTGCCGTTGTCCTGGATATTGGACCTTAGGCCTATACTCTGTAAGAATTGTAGTTTTTTGTCGGTTTAATTGTTATTGTCGAAGGGTAGCCGGCGGGAAATCCATTGCAATCGTTGCGGTGGCTGTCAGGCAGAACGCATCGACACGTGCTGGGTAATGTTTTTCTTACTTAAATCACATTTTTTGTGGAAAAGCGAGCGGCCGCATTTTTTAGGCTCTTTCGTATGCGGACAGGAAATCTTCGCGCGAGATACCAGAAGGCCTGAAACGCCGAAGGTTTCTATATGAAAAGCGATAGCTGACTTCACATCGGCCAAGGCTGCCTCATAGGTGTCTCCCTGGCCGACAATTATTGATGAATGACGCCCCTGCAATGATCCCCCCGCGGAGCGCCTATCCCTGGAACGCCCCCCTCAACAAGGGGGCATCTTTCGGAAAAAATATTGGGGGGATCCTTGGCATTCAGGCATTTACTGTACAGGGGCGTCATTCTGCAACACTGACATCTATTGATGAATGACGCCCCTGCTTACGACCTCCGAAGCCCCGCTTCCTGCTCAAAACGCACAAGCTCTGCCACTGACCCTGCCTTCATCTTCTCCATGACGCGGTGCCGGTGTACTTTGACCGTTTTCTCGGCAATCTTCAATTCAGCGGCGATCTGCTTATTGAGCATCCCGGTGATAACCAACCTGAACACATCTCGCTCACGGTTGGTCAAAAACTGTATCCGCGCCTGAATTTCTTTTTTATGTATCCGGGCAGGAAAATCCTTTGTCTCTTTTTTAAGCACCTTTTCAATCGCGGACAACAGCTCCTGGCTTTCAAACGGCTTGGTCAGGACATCCATTGCGCCTGCCTTCATGGCCTTTACACTCATGGGGATATCAGCATGTCCGGTAATGAAAATGATCGGCACATTGCGGTCTGATATGGAATTCAGCGTTTCCTGCAACGCAAGCCCGTCCATGCCCGGCATGGATATATCAAGAAGCAGGCACGAGGAACTCTCAATCCTGGGGCATGCAAGGAAGTCTTCTGCAGAAGCAAATGCCTTTGCCTCGTACCCTGAAGTCCTTACCAGGCGGCACAGGCTTTTGCGCACAGAAGGGTCATCGTCAACGATATAGACCAAGGGTTGAACGCCGGATATCATGGATTTCCCGTGTGAATAGGAAGGGTGAAGCTGACTGTTGCGCCCTTGTCAGGGTTGTTGCGGACCGACAGTCTGCCGCCGTGGCTCTCAACAATGGATTTGCAGGTCGCAAGCCCCAGGCCCAAACCATTGGGCTTGGTGGTAAAAAATGTTTCAAAGGCCTTGCTCGACTCGGTTTTGCTAAAACCATGCCCGCAATCAGAAATGTCCACAAGCACGTTCCCGCTGTTGTCCGTGCCTGCGCTTACCGTAATCATTCGGTCAGTGGACGCGGCCTTTTCCATGGCATCGCACCCGTTCATGACCAGGTTCAGGATGACCTGCTGGATTTGGACGCGGTTTCCAAGCACCTTGGGCAGGTTCGGGTCAAACGCCTTTTGGATCGTGATGCTCCGTATGGCCAAATCGCTGTGGCTCAGGACCAGCACTTCCTCCAACAAGCCAGCCATATCGAGCGGTTCCCGTTTTATTTCGCCCTTTTTCAGGTAATTCCGCAACTCCTTGATCACAGCGCTTATCCGGCGGTTGTCGTCCATAATGTCCTTCAGGGCGTCCCGCACTTCATCCATATCGGGTTTTTCAGCATCCAGGAACCGCAGTATGGACTGCGCGTTGCTTAAAATGGCGGCCAGGGGCTGGTTTATCTCATGCGCCAGGGAGGTGGCAAGTTCGTTCATGGCCGCGCTCCTGCCCATGTGCAGGAGCGCTTCATGCTGTTTCAGCCGTTCCGTATCTGTCTGCTTTTGCTCCGTGATATCCTCGAATATATCGACAATCTCCGCTGACCGTATTTCACTTTTCTTCAATTCTTCTTCCAATTGCTTTCTTTCAGTGATGTCGCGGGTAGTGCAAATGATTTTTTTCATGGTTTCCCCGGAATCTCTTGCTGGCATGTATTCAGGGAGGCTATTTCTCGGCGTTGAACGCTAAACAACAAAGAGTGTCTTAGACTTATAATATCGTTTATTGTCAGCTATTTCCCAATAACTATGGTTCATTGTATCATCAAAACTACAATACCTATGATACCTACGATACCTACAAATACTAGCGGCTGGTTTCTTTAAAAGAAACTTCATCATCATCAAAAACCTCGTTATCAAGGAAATTCCGCACCTCTTCTGTCAATTCCTTGACTTCATCCTCGATTTTCTTGTCCTCAGACCAGCGCATGGGACCCCCATTGTAAAATTTATTTCTTTTTCAGCACAAGTGATTATTGCGTGAAAATCAGCGTGTTCCCTTTCAAAAATCGCCTCTGCCTCAGTATCAGTTTTACCCAGCATAGGCATGCTCTGGCTGATGATTGCTCTTTACGGGCAGTCTGAGCCTCTTGGTCTTAAGGTTGGCCCTGAAATAGGTTTGCATCTGGAAATGGGTACGGCTGAGGGTAGCGAACTTTTGCTCGTGCAGCATGCAGTCCTTACGCATAAGACGCCACCTCTTAAGGTCTTGGCCATAGCGCACAAAATGGCCCGAATCCTGGAAAAAAAGCCGTTTGGTGTACATATTTTTCAGTTCAGGCGAATCGCCGTCGCAGGTAATGTACGAATAGACTGTATTTGTCTGCACGATCTTTGCCCAAATGGCCTTAAAAAGCATGTTCACCACAACGCAAACAGCCCTGTGGCCAAGCTCAAAGGAACGTCTGAGACGGTAAATTTCAGAGACAATGCAGTCGCCGCCCACATCCAACCCTGTACTGAAATGGTCTCCAGCCCGTTCTCCATCGGCAAGCACGGCATATTCCACTGGCAGCTTCAGCTTCCGTGATTTAACAATGTATTGGGCGCATCCAACAATTGTTGACCCTGTATCCCGGACAATAAAGGTTGCAGCTGTAGACCAATACTGGCGGTCGTAGGCGATTTCCTGGGACCGGTGCGGTAAATCAGCAGGATAGCAGAAATTGAGGAATTCTCTGCGAAGTTCCTCGTCCATCTCCATTATCAGATGTTCGGACAGGGTAAAACCGCAGTTGTCGTCGAAATTAATAGGAGAAGCGATCCTGGGAAGGGTAAAAAACGACGAAAAATAGCTGATAGTGTTCCAATGATTTTTATGAACACGGCTGAGAATCCGGTCAACAATGCCGGCTTGGTTGCTCATGCTGCAAAAGAGGTTTCCTTGAGGGGAAGAAAAATCTCGAAAAGCGCTCCCTCGCCTTTTTTGCTGACAACATGTATGGTGCCGCCATGCGATTCGGCAAAAAGCCGCACATTGGTAAGGCCAAGGCCAGTGCCTTTTTCACCCTTGGTAGTAAAATAGGGCGTAAAAAGATTTGGCAATATGTTTTCGGAAATACCCTTGCCGCTGTCCTGCACGGCAATGATGACATACCTGCCGTCGGTTTCAATTGCCCTTGCCGAGATGGAGACAATGCCAGGCCCATGCATTGCCTGGGCGGCATTTACCACGAGGTTGAGCACGGCGTTTTGCACATGCTGGGGAAAAGCCTGCACATAAAGCGGGTTTGCCGGCACGTTTAAATGCACCATTATTGATTTATCTATTATGACGTCTGCGGAAATTGCCGCGTCTTCAAGCACTTTGCAGACATCGACAAGAGGTTTTTTGCCAACTGGTTTAGCCTTGAGCTCCATGATTGTGTCAAGCGCCTGGCGTGCCCGTTCAACGATGAGATCGCAATGTTTTTTCGCGGTACTGCCTTCGGGTTCGCGCATGCCCAGAAGCGTGGCATGGCCAATAAGAACATGCACTGTATTACGAAAATCGTGGAGGGTGCGGGAAACCGAACTCAAGTATTCGTCAAGGTCCATGGCACTGTCAACTTTCCCCATGGGTGGAAAAGTTTTTTCTGACGACTGCGCAACCGATTGCCCGCATCCTGCCACGAGGGGATTTCCTTTTTGCCGTGAAAGTTCAAGTAATTGATTCATATCTTACAATTAAAGATAATCTAAAATTCTGAAAAAAACAGGCCCATTACCTACATACTTTTTGTCAAAACAAGCAACTTTTCTTGCTAATTTATGCTGTTTTTAATAAATTTAACGAAAATACAATAACTTGTTGTCTATTTAACAAATAAATTAACTAGTTAAATATGCAGGCCAAAAAGGAGAAAAAAAGTTGAAACATGCTCTTTTAGCAGCCTGGTAGATGAATACCCCAGTATAAAAGCCTTTTCTTCCATGGTAAAATGCGGCCTGATCAATTGAAGGCCCACGGCTTTTATCCGCTTTCGAAAATCCAAAAAGTCCTTGAATGAATAGCCAAGTGCGTCTTTTATCGAGCGTTTAAAACGCCAATCGTCAGGTTCTTTCCCGATAACACCTCTGACTTCGTCATAATATCCGACAAAGGCCGTTTTCCTGCGTTCTAATGATTCCGCGAACCCTTTTTTAAGCCCAGCGAGAATCACTTGAAATCCTTTGTTCTTGTCAATAAAAAAGTCCGGGTTGCACCTGCCTGCCTTAAACGCGGCATCAAAAGTATGGCCTGTTACCGCTATGGTATATGTTGTTGGCGACGCTTCTTTCACCGAGAGAATAACTTTATCGCCCGACATGCCCGGCATATTTATATCGCTTATGCATACGTCGATATATGCCTGTTCCAAAAGGGCAAGAGAGTGCTCTGGTTCAAGACAGCTAAAGACCACGGTATTGGGCTGGCTCCGCACAATGGCCTCGCAAAGCGTTCCTAAAAAGAGGTCGTCATCGTCCACCACAAGCACAGACCTGAACACTTTTTTAAAATCAGCCTTCTCTCCAAGAAAAGCTTTTATATGGGCCATGCCTACCCCCTTTTTTCAGAAAGCCTGTTAAAAGCATTCAGGAGCATTGGTCCATCAACTGGTTTTGAAAGTACTATCTCTCCTTCGGCCGGCCTTCGGATATTTACTGCAATATATCCTGTCATGAAAAGAAGCCGTATGTCCGGCCTCCGTAAGCGGATTTTATCAGCTAGTTCAACGCCGTCTATATCGGGCAAAATAATGTCGAGTACCGCGTACGAGACGGATTTTGCCCGTTCCCCTTCGAACCAGCGCAGCGTATCCTCGCTGTTGGCGAACTCTATTGTGGCGTAACCCTTTTTCTGGAGCATTTCAGCTACATACTCCCGGACAAGGTTATCATCATCTACCACCATGACCAAACCATTGGTCGACATGCTGCTTCCTTTCAAGGCCGCGATATCGTGTTGCTCCCCTGCTGCCAAGGGAAGTTCAATGGCAAACGTGGCGCCTTCACCTGGCCGGGAATCGACCACTATATTGCCCTGGTGGCTGCGGACAATACCATAAACCACGGACAACCCCAGACCCGTGCCTTTGCCCTTTGTCTTGGTCGAGAAAAAAGGGTCAAAAATCTTCTCAATGATGTCCGGGGAAATACCGCCGCCAGTATCAGCCACTTTGATAAGCGCCAGCGCATTGGTCGACTCCGTGGTTATAGTTATACTGCCCTCTTTTTTTCCAATAGCGTCGCGCGAATTCATACACAGATTGAGGATACACTGGTGCAATTTGCCTGGATCTCCTTTGACCACCAGGGGTTTTGTATCCAATACCAGGTTGACCGTGGTGCCTTTGTCCACTATGGGAATCGCCAGGTCAGCAACCTCCGAAACAACCGTATTCACGTCAAATAATTCAGACCCGCCCATGTCACCCCTGCTGAAGGTGCCCAGTTTGTCGATCAGATCGCGTGCGCGTATTGTGGCCTGGTAAATTATCTGGGCATTGCGGTGCGCCTTGGCGATTTCCGCTTCCTCGAGTATAAACTGGCTGCGGCCATTGATTGAGGTAAGTATATTTTTAAAATCGTGGGCGAGCCCACCCGCCATTTGTCCTAAAAGCTCCATTCGCTGGGACCGCACAACCTGTTCGTTCAGACGTTTGGTCTCGGTCACGTCCACGCCAATGCCTGCGACGCCTATAAAGGAACCGCTGTCGTCGAACAAAGGATAACTGTTTAAAGCGATTGATTTCCATTCATTGTTCTTTGTTTTAAAATGCACTTCCTGGAGTCTGGCTTCTTCGGTCAGCCGGTCCATGAGCCGTTGCGCGTTAAAATCCGCTCCTGGCGCGACCAACTGACCAAAATGCATTTCTTTTAATTCAGCCTCAGTATATCCGCTCTGCTCTTCCATGGCCCGATTTGCGTACATGAATTTTCCCGAGTGGTCAAAACCAATGATAATGGCTGGTGAATTTTCGTAGAGCGACCGGTACCTGTTTTCAGTTGCCTCAAGTTTCTGCTGCATGCGGCGCTTTTCAGTAACGTCGCGCACGCTCACGAGAAAACCAGGCTGTTGCCGTTCATTGAGCAGGGATATGATGGTAGTATCACCGATCCGTTCCTTTTTCTCAGATGTGATATATGAATACTCCTCGGTAAGCGGCTGGCCATTCTGTTCGCGGCTTTTTTGCAGCCGGTTTCCATAATATACTGAGGAATATTTTTTTGACATAAAATCCCAAACATGGCGTCCTTCAAATTCCCCGGCTTCCCTGCCAAGCCATTTGCAAAAAACCGCGTTGGTATAGGTTATCCTTCCTTCAGTATCGAGCCAGATAACGCCCTCGCCAATATTTTCCATGAGATGCCGGTAAAAATTGCGCGAGGCCTCAATCGTATTGTTGAGGGCGAGAATTTCCGAATATTGCTTTTGGAGGCTCTGGTGGTTTTCCTCCATATGCTGGATAATGGACTTCTGGTCGCGAACCCGGAAATTGAACACGTCCACTATCCTGCGGAAAATATTCGGCCGGGGTGTCCAGGTGACTTTGTAGTGGCTGTAGGGTTTACCTTCATTTGACACACACCGAATGTCCTCAATTATTACATCCTGCATTCCTTTTAACCGTAGAGTAGCCAAAGTCCAACCATAATTGAAGTCGTACATCTGGTTTGAATAGCGGGCCGGCTCATTTGGGATCCACAATATTTCAAGTTCGCCGTCTTTCAACAGTCGAGCTTTGACTTTAAGATTTTTATTCGAGTATTTTTCTACATTTTCGCCGATTTTGTGTACTATAACTGAAAGCGGGGCAATCCGTAGAAAAAAAAGGAAAAAATTGCCTACTTCGCTTCGCAATATCTCTTCTGCCACGGAAATCAACACTTTTGACCTACCTCCAAGCGCAATTTCGAGTTGTCGGGCCACCTGTGTCCAAGTGAGCCAATCTGTCCATTCCATGGGATTTTCCAGAATGCTTGGTGCCACTATTACTCCATCCAGAACACGCTCCACCAGACCTTTTTCCCTCGCATATTTTATCATTAGTGACGTGCCGTAACAAGACACTTCCAATGGAACATCACCGGCCTTCACAGATAGGTCAACGTTGTTGTCCAAAATATGCCTCCCACTCCCGAATAATTTCATCGGGTAAAGTCCGAGTAAAAAGCTCCACTTTTTGACTGATGTCATGTACAACACGATAAAAATAGGCCAGATAAAAGGCTAATGCAAGCCGATTGATATTTCCATGATATTTCCAAATCGCCCTCAGCATATAGGTCCAGTACTGGAACCGGTATCCGGAAAACAGGCCTTGAATAACGATGCTCCGCACTATTCTGATAAAATACAAGTTAGCCGGAATGGAGCCTTTTTTTCCCGACAATACATATGCGTCGTTCCACCCATCGATCCACCTGAAACAGCGGTTAAAATATTCCACAGGAGCATAGACAGTTTTGATAAATTTCAGGTACCCCGAGTAAAATGTCTTTGGATGTTGGCGTAAAATGACATTTGTTCTAAACGATTTGGTAATGGCATCTTTGTCCCGTGAGATACGACCCGCTTCAAACAGCCGCTTATAGAGCCGCGTGCCCAGAGGTGCCTGCAGCACCGACATGCCGGATAATGGAATGTTGGATTCGCGGATGAAACGGATCTGTCCATCCACAGCCTCTTCGTCGTCCTCATCAAACCCAAGAATAAGTCCGGCAATAATTCCCATGCCATAACGCTGCAATTTCCGTACTTTTGCGACCTGGTCTTTTTCAAGGTTCTGGTTTTTCCTCACCGATGCCAGCGCTTTTGTGTTCAGCGTCTCAATCCCCAAAAACATGATATTAACCCCGATAGCCGCCATCAATTCCACGATATCATCGTGGTCGGCAATCTCAAGGGAGCACTGGGAAAAGAAATCAAAGGGAAAATCCCTTTCTTTCTGCCAATCGCGGATGGCCTCAAGCAATGCAATGAATTCAGCCCTGTTTTTTTCCTGATTGATGTTTCCCATGAAATTGTCGTCAACTATGTAGACAGTCTTACCCTCGCCGCTTGCATGCAGCAGATTCAGCTCGTGTAAAACCTGGTCAATGCTCTTTCGCCGATGGCGACCATAGAGTGCCACCATCTGGCAGAACTCGCAGTTATTGTGGCAACCGCGCGACGTCTGGAGCGAAACGTTGAAATAACTTCCCCCAGAGAGCAAATCATAGCGGGGTGGTGAAATTTCGCGTAAATCAGGGTGTCCTGAAGCCCTATAAATCTTTCTCAAAATCCCCTTGCGCATATCATCAGCCAATTGACGGGCGATGGTCTTCTCGCTATTATCGCATAGACTTTCAATTTCGCCGATCACTTTTGAGACATTATCGTTTTCGAACACATGGTCAAGAGTCGGCAGCAATGGACCGCCGATAACTATCGGCTTGTTAAAACTTTTAAAATATCCGACTAAACGTTCGGCTGATTTCCGTTGAAGGATATTGGATGAGATAAAGATGAAGTCCGCCCATTGCTCATGGGTATCACGCACATCCTCAACCTCCTCGTCGATAATAGTGTAATTCCAGTCAGGCCCCATTGCGCCAGCGACTGTTATAAGGGAAAGAGGATAAAATTGGCCCTTCTGCCCGAATATCTCGTTCAAAGGGCTGAAATTGTAAAACCCTTTGTCTGTTTTTGGCCACACGAGAAGAATGTTTTTTCCAGCCATGATAAGCTTCCCAACTTTAAGATTATTTGTAACTATTCACGTCCCTATGCCTGTTTACAAAAGAAATAAAGGACTTTTAAATTCCCCATGTTCCAGTCCTGACCTCACCCTGAAGGAATTGGTTGATAAAATTCCCCTCTCCCCATGGGGGGAGAGGGGGGATTACCGGATGAATGTCCTTTCGGGGTGAGGTCAGTGCCCGATAGTGAGGTATAATATCGCAATGGGGCCGGACAACATCAGGACAAAGGCTCGCAAAGGGACCGCCGATAATCACCCGTTTCCCCCGCTTCCTGAATTCAGCGGCGATCGCCCTCATGCGCGCCCATTGGGAAACTTTTCCGGTTATGCCAATGTAATCGCACGCGGTATTAAAATCAATTACCTGCGCTCCTTCATCGCACAGTGCGATATCCAGATAAGAAGACGCCATGGCGGCCACGGTTGTTATGGATTGATCAGCGGAATATATTTTAGGCGGCAATCCCCACTGGGCATACACCTCAGTCCCAAAATAATTGGGGAAGTCCGTGGCTGGATTGATCAAATAAATCTTTTTTCTCATATGAGATTGAAAAGTATAAGTACTGAAAACACTATAAGGCAAGCAAATTGAATAAAGACAACAAATCAGAGAGTTATATTATTGCAACATAGACAGCCACATTATTGCATCGTGGACAGGAATTCATTGGGGGAGAGAATTCGTATACCGGTGCACAGCCCTGGAGGAAAATGCTTTTTATTCCCGGTGATCAGAATATTGGTTTGCGCAACAAGCGCGCATTCGTAAAAGCACCGGTCTTTTTCATCAGGCAGGCTAACGGTCGCGTGCGGAGGGATTACCTGCCGCCCAAGACGCCTGATAGCCGACAACAAGCGTTCAACGGCAATTTTGGAAAAACCAAATATATCTCGCGAAAGAACAATCCCATATTCATGAACAATCCGGAGATCGAACGCCGGAACAAGTTCGCCGCAAGTGATCATCTGCACGATTTCCGCGGGACAGCCGTGACTTCGAATAAGACCGGAAACAAGGACATTGGTATCAACAACCACTTCCATCAGAATGTCCTGCGCGCCTGTGCGATCTCTTTCTCAATATCTTCTTCAGAAAGTTTGTTTAATCCTTTTTTATACGCTTGTTCCTGCAATTGAGATACGGCCATTGCACACTCAGCCATGGCATCAGTCCGCATACTTTCTTCAAGATCGCCATCCATGATATCCCGCACCATTGCGATAGGCTTGCCATTCAATGTAACGACAAGCTTGTGCGTTTTCCTCAATCTTTTCCAAACTTTGCCAGGATTAACCCTGAATTCCCGTGATGCGACAAAATCCATGACACGCTCCCTGGTAAAATAATATCCTACAATTAATATAATAAATATCCTACAATAACACAACAGCTATTTTCATCGTATTGCCACACATGCTTCATCATTGCCGCGCTTTATTGGCAACGGCAATGACAATATTCCTCAGAAAGACCCTCTTCCCCGAATGATACACCGGTGTTTTGCCAAAATGCTTTTTAAACGATTCTCCTGCCAATATTTTCAGCGTCTCTACGTCCGCATTCGCGAGATCCTCATACACATCCCAACCAGGAACAACGGTATTTTTATTGTTCCACGGACATACCTTCTCGCATATCCCGCAGCCATAGACCATCTCTCCCATTTTTTCCGTGATGTCTTCCGGTATCTCACCCTTGTTCTCGATCGTATGATACGAGATGCATTTTCGCGCATCAAGGACATACGCATCAAGCGCTCGCGTGGGGCATGCATCAATGCATTTCCTGCATGAACCGCAAGGGTCCCATTTTTCCGGACCATCATGTTCAATCTCCAGGTCTGTCATGATGCCGCCGAGGAAAAGGCGGCTGCCGTATTTTTTCGAAAGCAGGAGCGTGTTTTTGCCAATACAACCAAGCCCTGCCTTTGACGCATACACTTTTTCCAAAACCGGAAGTGTATCGATAAAAACTTTCGTTTTTATGCCTGAAAAAGCCTTTGTCAGATACAAACAAAATGTCTCCAGCTTCTCATGAAGCAACGCATGATAATCATTTATTAATGCATATGATACAACATGCTTCGATTCAACAGCCGGATAAGGAAACCCGCAAATAATGACGCTCTTTTGTCCAGGGAGAAATTCCTCTATAACTCTGCGGGTGTTTCTGGTCTTGTGCAGATACGCCATGTCCGCGTGCATGCCAGTTTCAAGCCAGTTCTGGAATGCATTCTTTGTACGTGTATCTATTTGGGGGGTGCAAAAACCAATAAGGGGTATTCCTGCCCCAAGAGCAGCTTCACGGATTTTTTGATTCATGGTAATAACAGTCAAAAGTAGCAACTTTCCCGCACGCTTCGACTACGCTCAGCGCGCGGTACGCTGCAGTGCCTATTATTTAACCTGCCCTGTGCCAATAACCGCTGCCTGAGCGGAGCCGAAGGCAGCGTTATCCGAACTCGTTTCATTTTTACACTTGCTCAATTCATGTATTTTAGTTAGATTATGTTCTATCAACATTTTCTTTTTCTCATGGGTCCATCCCTGAATCTGTTTCTCTCTAAAATATGCTTCATCGACTCTGTCAAAATGTTCAAAATATACCAGTCTGACCGGCAACCGTTTGCTTGTATGGTTCGCGCCCACTCCTGATTGATGCTCGTTCAAGCGTCTCTCAAGATTCCAAGTGCTGCCAGTATAGTAACTGCCATCACTACATTCAAGTATATACATGTATGGCATAATATCTTCTGTCCCCCCGCACGCTTCGACTACGCTCAGCGCACGGTACGTCGCAAGGTCTGTTACGACCGCTATCCAACAACAATAACCGCTGCCTGAGCGAAGTCGAAGGCAGCAGCATAGATACTTTTCTCCGTCACCTCAGCGCGCGGTACGTCGCAAGGTCTGTTACGACCGCTATCCAACAACAATAACCGCTGCCTGAGCGAAGTCGAAGGCAGCAGCATAGATACTTTTCTCCGTCACCT
>Ga0208863_1000243_pt1 | contig 66496 bp, 67 predicted proteins | sample RifOxyD3_FD_184040 | JGI IMG/M metagenome (GOLD analysis project Ga0208863, IMG submission 184040) | Soil microbial communities from Rifle, Colorado - Rifle Oxygen_injection D3 (SPAdes) | ecosystem: Environmental > Terrestrial > Deep subsurface > Rock core/Sediment | place: Rifle, Colorado... | reverse complement strand
GGATGGGAAAAAACGGGGGGCTCCGTCGCAACCGCGATGGAGCCCCCAAGGGTATTAACTGACTGGCATGGTTTTTCGCAGATTCTTAAATTTCCACTGCCTCCTTCACTCCCCCGGTGTCCAGATATAGTGGACCCCAGTTTTAAGACAGCAATTTAAGCTATGCGCTCTACCATCAAGGAGCAGGAAGCGATGAGCGAAAAAACGAGGAAGGTCCACACCCCGGCGTTCAAGGCAAAAGTGGGCTTGGAGGCCCTGAGTGGGCAAAAAACCATTAACGAGATCGGTCAAGAGTACGGCGTCCATCCCATTACGGTTGGGCTCTGGAAGAAGGAGATCCAGGAGCAAGCCAAGACCTTGTTTGAAGGCAAAAGAGGTCCCAAGCCGATTGCCGGACACCTGGAGCCGGAGCTGCTGTTCAGTGAGATTGGCAAGCTGAAGGTAGAACTCGACTGGCTTAAAAAAAAGTCCGGGATCAGCCGGTGATGACACGACGAGGCTGGATAACCAAAGAAGGGGTGATTCCCGTGAGTCGGCAATGCATTCTGGCAGGGGTCTCTCGGGCGACGCTTTATGCGCAGCAGAAGCCCAGGCCTGTCAAGGAGGATAGTCTGCTGTTCAGTCGTCTGATCGACGAGGAATACACCCGTCACCCGTTTTACGGCAGCCGCAGGATGGTGATTTTTCTTGAAACAGCAGGCTATGCTGTGAATCGCAAACGGATACAAGGCCTGATGCGAGGGATGGGGCTGGCCGGTATGGCGCCCGGGCCGAATACCAGCAAGCCGTGTCCCGAGCACAAGGTGTATCCCTATCTGCTGCGTGGCGTTCCCGTGGTCAGACCAAACCAGGTGTGGAGTACGGATATCACCTACATTCGGCTGGCCCACGGATTCGCCTACCTGGTGGCGGTTATCGACTGGTACTCGCGGCGGGTATTGAGCTGGCGGATCAGCAACAATATGGAGGCGACATTCTGTGTCGATTGCCTGGAGGAAGCATTGCGCACCCACGGCAAGCCGGAAATCTTCAACACGGACCAAGGCTCACAGTTCACCAGCACTGCCTTCATTTCGGTATTGAACAGGGAAGGGATAACCATCAGCATGGATGGAAGGGGTCGGGCCTTTGATAACATTTTCGTTGAGCGTCTCTGGCGCAATGTGAAATATGAAGATGTGTACCTGAAGGGCTATACCTCGATGGGTGACTTGGCGGCGGGCCTGAGCAGATATTTCACCTTCTACAACACCGAGCGCCCCCATAAAGCGCTGGGGCAAAAGACACCAGATGTCGCGTACCGGCTCGCAAAGCACGGCGGGGCATTGATCGTGGACAGATTCCCAAGCAGAGAGAAGGAAACGGAACCGGCAGCACCAGAAAAGGCTAAATCGGGGCAGCGCCGTCCAGCTGTGAATGAAGTCAAATGTGCAGCTTAAACTCAGCGGATTTTTGTCTTGACTCAGGGGTCCACTTTAAGATGAATGGTGCTGAGCAATTCGACAGGAATGCGGCGGCGGATCTTTTGCACCGTGGAGATAATGGAATGGACCGGATAGTCTTTCTTGATCTCTTCGCTTTTGTCCTGGTAGGAGGTGAGGATAAACTTTTTGTTTTTGACCGCAAACTTGTGAGTCCAGTTGATTTCAATGGTTTCTGGATTCTCCTCAATCAGCACCTCCAGCTTTTCTCCGCCTTGCGCCACCTGGATGGCATCCATGTCCGTGACTTCCAGTAACCAGGCATCGCCGCTGGTGGTGGCGAAGAGCACAAAAACTCCTATGGGCATAAGCGCGGCTTTTCTGGCACAGGCGCTTTCCTGGATTTTTGCAACTTCAGTGTTTATCGAGGGAAGAGCGGGACTGGTCTTGGCTATGGCCTCGGTGCCAAGACAGCATTTCTTGAATTTCTTGCCGCTGCCGCATAAACAGGGATCATTTCGGCCTATCTTAAGCATATGGAGTCTCTCTTCTGAGTGGATGGATACAGTTGGGATACGGCGCGAAACTGAGTCGCCTACCCTATGATAAGTTATATAAAACTCTGTCAATATGCCATGCCCGCTTTGCTTTGTAAAGTCGTGCTTTTCTCAGGAACGTTCGTTTAACAAGGCCGGCTTTCTGGAAAGGCCCAATTCCTGAGAGACCTGGGTGGCAACCTCCTCAATGGATTTTCCTGCCGTGGAAACAATAGGGATCTGATGGTTGTGAAATATGGTTTCAGCCGTCTGAATTTCTTCGCTGCAGGTGGAGCGCTTGGCATAGTTGCTGTCCGCGTATCGTTTTTCCCGGACATTATGGAGTACTTCCGGGGTTGTGGTCAGGCCTATGGCTCGTTTTTTGTTCCTGATTATTTCTGCCGGCAGGGTGTATTCCCTTAGATATTCGGCGGTGAGAGGGAAGTTGGCCGACTTCAAACCCATCTGTGTTGCCAGATACACACTGACCGGGGTCTTGCCAGAACGGGAAACTCCAAGCAGGATAACCTCTGCCTCATCAAGTTCATGAGTATTGATCCCGTCGTCATGTTCCAGACAATAATGGATGGCCTCAACCCGCCTGGCCATGGTCAGGTTGTCGATATGTCTGGAAAAGCCTGGAACACCAAGGGCCTTTGCCTCGAGGCAGCCTTCCAGTCTGGTCATGAATACTTCAAAGGCGTCAAAAAGCTCAACCTCGGGAGCATCGAAAACGTCGAGGATCTCTTTAGTCATGATGGTGCTGAAAATCAGGGGCCTTCGACCACTGGATTTTTTCAGGATATAGGCCAGGATTTTTTGCGCTTCTTCCCGGTTTAGGACAAAGGGGAATTTTTCTTCATGAAAACTTATCTCCGGAAACTGGCAGATCAGGGCCTGGCCCAGGTTAGTCGCCAGTATTCCGGTACTGTCCGAGATATAATATACGTCTTTTGATGACCACATGCCGCATTGCTCCTTGTCGCCAGAAAATAGCCTTTTGGGTTACACCTTTGTAAACGTTCACCTGGGGCACTAAAATTCCAGATAAACCCGGGAATGTAAACGTTCAGCAGTGCCGCAGATGCGCGAAAGAGGTCTGCGAAGTGTGCTATTGCACATGAGCAGGCCGATGACAAAGCAGATGTGGTGCTGCTGAACGTTTACACGCCTTGTAACTATGATTTTGTAAGGTGCGGCAGTGTTTGCTGCTGCTGTATCAGGCTGATGATTTCTTCAGGCTCTGCAAAACGACCGGCTATGTGTTTTGAAAAAATCTGGCCGCCATCAACCTTGATCTCGTAGATGCCGCCTGCGCCAGGAACAAGTTCAACCTCGGCGACAAATTGTCTCCTTAACTCGGCTTCCAGCCTGGAAGCACGTGGCAGATAGTTTCATTGTCTGCAGTAGGTAATCGTAATTTTCATACTTAATTTCCTTGTAAAGAATTTGCTTGTTTACCCAGCCATTTTCGCAAGCCCTGGGCGGCAAGGTATCCAGTGCTGAAGGCCCCCTGCAGCAGGTAGCCGCCGGTAGGTGCTTCCCAGTCCAGCATCTCTCCGGCTACAAATACCCCTGGCAGTTTGTGGAGCATGAGGTCATCATTAACCTCCGGAAAGGTTATGCCCCCGGCGGAAGAAATTGCCTCGGCCAGAGGTCTGGTGTTGTTTATGGGGATCCGAAGATTCTTTAATTGTCCGGCAAGAACCGCTGGTTTTTTCAGCTCTTCCGGGGAGCAGATTTCGCGAAGCAGCGAATAAGCTGGCCCGGTTAGGTGTATAGTTTTACGCAAAAAATTGGCAAGACTCTCTTTGCTACGCCCGTAAGCGCTAAATTTTTCCAGAATGTATTCCAGCGAAAGATCACGTTTGAGATCGAGAAAAAGAGAAGCGGGACTATTTTTCTTCAGCAGCTCGCGCATGACGGAGCTTAAGGTATAGACCGGTCCTCCTTCCAGACCATAATCGGTGATCATCACATCGCCGTTTGCCTGCTGATCGCCGCAACGGAGCAGAACATTTTTCAGGGGTTTGCCGCTGAAACGGCTTCGGAAATGCTCCGACCACGCTACTTCAAGCCCACAGTTTGCTGGTCTGAATGGTTCAAGGTGGATGCCTTTTGCGCTGAGGAGAGTGGCCCAGCTTCCATCTGAGCCAGTTTGGGGCCAGCTCGCTCCGCCCAGAGCAAGAAGCAAGGTCTTGGCAGGGAATTCAAGGAGTTCACCACTTTCGGCAAGAAAAAGCGGGAAGCCTGCCTGGGAAAACCCCTGCCAGCGATGTCGGTAGTGGAAAACGACACCAGACCTGCTCAGGGCCTCGATTAATATTTTAAGAATATCTGGGGCTTTGATTTCTTTGGGGAATACTCGGCCGCTGGAACCAACAAAGGTTTCTACCCCCAGTTTGCGCAACCAGGCGCGAAGGTCGTCAGGGGAAAAACCGGCAAGAATTTTTTTGAATATTCCGGCGTTGTCTCCATACCGGTTTACAAAAGTCTCTACTGGTTCCGAATGGGTAATATTAAGTCCGCCGCGACCGGCAATCAAGAACTTGCAACCAGCTGAACCCTTGGCGTCGAAGATGTCCACCGCAAGACCAGCCGCGCTTAAGACGGTTGCGGCCATAAGCCCGGCCGGGCCACAACCTACAATTGCCACCCTGGTGTCATTTTGCATGTGGCTGTTATTTCTTGTCTGTTTTGCAGGAGATTTTTTGTTGCTCCAGTCCTTTGATCCGGTCAGTGAGCGCTTCACTCAAAGTTACCCGGCCTTCAAGCACACACCCAGGTCGACCGGGAATGCAGTCTTGCTTAAGCATCAGACATTTGTCGTTGTTATAGTCGTAATTTTTACAGGAAAAGCTCATTAGCAGACCATGACATAGTTGGATGTTTCACCCAAAAAGAGCATAAGTTTCGTTTGAACAGGCAAGCTGCTCAACTCAGCTTTAACGTTTCAGGACGCCGTGTTTTTTCATTTTATACTGAAGCAGACTCTTGGTGATCCCCAAGGTATCTGCCGCTTTTGTCTGCACATAGTTCGCCTTGTTCAAGGCAGAGAGGAGCATTTTCTTTTCGATGCCGTCAAGCACGTCCGGCAGGGGAGTGTCGGCAGGAATAGCCTGCTCCAGATCAAAACCATGCAGCCATTGCAATGGCTCTTTGCTGGAGGAGGTATCAGGCTGTACATCTTCTGGACGAATCATATTCCTGCTACAGAGAATTGCCGCCCGTTCGATAGTGTTTTCCAGTTCCCGGATATTACCCTCCCAAGGCAGGGTTGTGAGAAACCGTACAGTTTCTGTGGCAATCTCCAACTTGGGCTTGTTGAGCTGTCCGGCATATTTACTGACAAAATGGGCAACCAGCATGGGGATATCATCAGTGCGCTCCCGCAAGGGGGGAAGGTGGATGTGAAGCACATTGAGCCGGTAATAGAGATCTTCCCTAAAATGTCCTTTGTCCACTTCATCCTTGAGATCCCTGTTGGTCGCAGCGATGATCCGCACATCAACCCGCAGGGTTTGGCTACCGCCAACCCGCTCAAAGCTGCGTTCCTGGAGAACGCGTAGTATCTTGGCCTGAAGCGGCATGGCCATCTCGCCAATCTCGTCGAGAAACAGACTGCCGGTGTCGGCCAGTTCAAAGCGACCTTTGCGCAAGGCTATAGCGCCGGTAAAAGCGCCTTTTTCGTGGCCGAAGAGTTCGCTCTCCAATAGATTTTCCGGGAGGCCCGCGCAGTTAAGGGAAATAAACGGAGCCTTTTCCCTGGGGCCGAGACAATGGATGGCCCTGGCTACCAGTTCCTTGCCGGTGCCGGATTCACCGGTGATCAAAACCGAAGTCGAGGTTGGCGCCACCTTTTCAATGAGATTGAAGACGGCTTGCATCTTCTGGTTCTTACCAACCATGTTGGCAAAAGAGGTGCGAAAGCGCATTTCCTCCCGCAGTCGCATGTTTTCACGGAGCAATGAGTAATGCTCTAACGCCTTGTGGGTATTCAGCACCAACTCATCATTATTGAAAGGTTTGGTAAGATAGTTGAAGGCCCCGGCTTTCATGGCAGCCACCGCCATTTCCACTTCTCCAAAGGCGGTGATCATAATGACGGGTAGATCCGGGTTTAGAGCTTTAGATGCCTTGAGCAATCCCTGACCATCAAGCCCTGGCATGAGCATATCGGTAATCACCAGGTCAATGTCGGTCTCGCCCAGGATTTCAAGAGCCTCTTCTCCATTTTTGGCGGTAAAGATTTCCAGACCTTCTTCACGGAGCAGTTCAGAAAGGATTATCAGGTAGTTTGGCTCATCGTCAACAATCAAGACAGTATTCATATGAAAGAAGCCTTACAGCGGTGGAATTTTATGAGCTTGGATCTTTAGTGCATCATATGCGATACAGTTGTTTTTCGCAAGAAGCGGATCATGAACAGGCGTTAGGAATCAGGAGTCAGTAGTTAGGATTCTTCATTCTGCTTTTTAAACTGCAATTCCGCGTCCGAGGCGCGGACGTAAATGGGCACAGCTGTTGCTGGATTTAAAAAAGAACCCTGCCGGAAAAGATGCCAGGCTGCAAAACCAATACCCGCTGCCCGGGCAAAACAGACTTCTGGCGGGGCAAACCGGGCGGATTCTCCCAGTAATTCCTTTAGGATAAGGCCATACAGAGGCAGCCCGTCGCCCACCAGCAGGGTAGGGCCGTTAATAAATTCTGGCAAACGTCGGGGATTTATCACCATGTCTTCAGTGGTTTTTTCCAGCAACCCTTGTTGATTACAACGATACAGAGCGGTATAGATCTCGTTTTTGCGGGCATCAACCACCGGGCAGATGGGCAGGGGGTAAAAAGGAAACTGGCTGGCGAGTCCGGTCAGGGTGGACACCCCGATAAGGGGCTTTTCTGTGGCCATACATAAACCCTTGGCTGTGCTCAAGGCGATGCGCAGACCAGTAAAACTTCCTGGACCAAGACCGACGGCAATAGCGGCAATCTGAGACCAGCTCAGGTCACATTGGGCAAGGAGCCAGTGTATCCCGGCCAGTAAGCGGCGGGAGTGGGTAGTGGAGCTGTTGAGGGAATACTCGGCAAGACAGCGCCCTTCTGCGACCAGGGCCAGACTGCCGCAAGTGGTCGCCGTTTCTAAGGCCAGAATAACGAAGGGAGTAGTGGGAGGGGGCATTGACTGCCTCAGCCCCTATTACCGAGGAAAAGAAAATCGTTGTAGAAAACAAAGAGCATCAGAGAAACAAGCAGAACCATACCGACCATCTGAAGTCGTTCTCTGGTTTCCACGCTCAGTGGCTTGCGCCGGAGGGCCTCAACGCCAAAAAAGACGAGATGCCCGCCATCAAGGATAGGGATTGGGAAAAGATTTAACACCCCGAGACTGACGCTGAGGAGTCCGGCAAAATGCAGCAGGTTAACCCAGCCAGCGGCCATTTGCTGCCCGGCTATCTGGGCGATACGGATGGGGCCGCCCAACTCACTGGCCGGAACTACCTTCTGGATAATCTTGACAATGCCCAACAGGGTAATCTTGATCAGCGCCCAGGTGTGCAGCGTACCGGCTTGCAACGCTGCCATAGGAGAAATACGGATCAGTTCATCGGCGACCCGGATGCCAAGCATGTAACGGGTGTCAATTATCTCACCGAAGATGTTCTTATCCTGTTCCATCTTTGGTTGTCCAATAATGGTCAGGGTCTGGTCACCACGCTGAACTGTGAGGGTAGCCGGATTTCCAGCGCTGAGCCTGATGAGAGAGGCGACATCCGTCCACTGCTGGACCGGAGTGCCATTGATGCTCAAGATAAGATCGTTTGGTGCGAGCCCAGCCTTGGCCGCCGGAGAATCTATGGTGACGGCGCCTATTCTCGCCTCTTTAACCGGCTGGGAAATACCCATGACCGCAAAGATGATGGAAAAAAGCAGGACTGCGAAAACAAGATTAAAAAACGGCCCGGCAAAGACCACCAGACAACGCTGCCAGATCGCCTTGTGAGAAAAAGAAAATCCTTCCTGGCCGCGATCCACTTCATCAGTGAGACTCTCACCGTACATCTTCACGTAACCACCAAGAGGGAAAGCGCTTATCAGGTATTCGGTGTCGCCGAAGGTCCGGCCAAACACCTTGGGGCCGAACCCCAGGGAGAATTTGAGAACCCTAATGCCAAAAAGCTTGGCACAAAGAAAATGGCCGAATTCGTGAATAAAGATCAGAGGTCCAAGGACAAGGATAAAAGCAAAGATAGAATTCATGTTTTATTTCTTTCAATGGTTAAGGTTGTGCGGCCTGGTGGCAGTTCCGGACTGAGGACGTCTTTACCAAGGCGCTGTTGGGCCTGTATGTGCAGGGCCTCAATGATTGAGGCTGCCTGCATCCGGGCGGCAAGGTCAGCATCAAGGATTGCGGTAAGACTGGTCGCTTCTTCACTGGGCAGACGGTTTACTGTTTCGGCAACCACCAAAGCGATTTCCGGAAAGCGGATGCCGCCCGCAAGAAAGGCTTCAACTGCAACTTCGTTGGCGGCATTGAGCACGGCAGGCAGACTACCTCCCCGTTTACACACCTGATAGGCCAGTTTCAGGGCGGGGAATTTCTCAAAATCAGGGCGAGAAAAGCTTAAATCAGAGGCCTGCGCCAGATTCAGACGAGGCAGATTCATCCGCAGACGTTCCGGGTAGGACAGAGCATAGGCGATGGGAATACGCATATCTGGAACACCCAACTGGGCGACCACCGAGCCATCAACATATTCCACCATGGAATGAACAATACTTTGCGGGTGAATAAGTACCTCAATGTCCTCAATCGCGATGTTAAATAGCCAGCGGGCCTCGATGACTTCCAGACCTTTATTCATTAGGGTGGCAGAATCGATGGAGATCTTTTTGCCCATTTCCCAATTTGGGTGGGCCAAGGCCTGTTCCGGGGTAACCGCCCAGAGCTCAAGGTCGGCAAAATTACGAAACGGGCCACCGGAAGCAGTAAGGATGAGCTTACTGACATCCGTTCTCTTTCCTGCCTCCAACGCCTGGGCAATAGCACTATGTTCGCTGTCAATGGGAAGTAGTGTTACTTTGTAGCGTTTGACTGCCTCCATAACCAGGTGCCCGGCCATGACCAGGGTTTCCTTATTGGCCAGGGCGATATTTTTCCCTGCCTCGATGGCGGCCAGGGTGGGTGTTAGCCCGGCGGCGCCCACAATGGCGGAGACAACTGTATCTACGCCGGGAAGGGTGGCAACCGTCACATTGCCAGCAGTACCGGTCTGGATTTTTTCAGACCAACCAGGGGGTAGACTCTGTACAAGTTCGCCCGCCAGTTTTGCATCCCCGATGGAGACCAGTTCTGGATTAAAGGCCTCGATCTGTTCGCGCAATAGTCTGCTATTAGTACCAGCGGCCAGCCCCACGATGCGGAAACGTCCGGGAAACTGACGAACCACCTCCAAAACATTGCGGCCAATAGAGCCTGTTGAACCAAGCAGAGAAATATTTTTCATGCTTTAAGATATAACAAGTAATAGAGTACCGGCGTAGTGAGGAGCAGGGAATCAATGCGGTCCAGCAGTCCACCATGCCCTGGCAGAAGACTGCCGGAATCCTTCACGCCAAAGGCTCGTTTGATGACAGATTCAGAAAGATCACCCGCCGCACCGAGACAGCTAAGCGAGAGGACAAGGAAGCTTATCCAGAACAAGCCTTGCTCTGGCAGAAAAAAATGCCAGACAAGAAGGGCGGCAGCCAGGCTTCCAGCCAGTCCCCCAGCAAAGCCTTCCCAGGTTTTGCTGGGACTGATGGCGGGAGAGAGTTTATGTCTGCCAAATTTACTGCCGGTGTAAAAGGCGGCGGTGTCGGAGGCTACAGTAATGGCAGTGAGCAATAGCAGCCAGATTCGACCCTGCGGTAGTGCCATGAGCAGAAGCAAATGAGCATTACATAAACCAAGATAGAGATAGGCAAAGCCTCCACGGCTGATAACTTCGTAGGGCTGAGCAAGCTTGGTGTAACTGGAAAGGGTGTGGAGCAAAAGAGCAACCAGAGCAAGACTAAGGCCACATAGCACGCCGGTAACTTCGCCTAAATAAGCGCCAAGCACAGGTAACAGCCCAAAAATGATAAGGGGCACTTTGGCCCGTTGGCTAAGGGCGGGTAAAACAATGGTGAAGTATTCGTACAACGCCACACCGGTTAAGGCGGTGATTGTTAGTACAAAAAACGAAAATGGCCCCCAGAAAAGCAGGAGCAACCAGACAGTCAAAGCCAGAATACCGGTAATATGTCGTTTCATGCTAATCCTACTATAAGCCCATCCTTGCAGCCTAAGATCAATAGTCGTGTGTCTGTTCCGCCTGTGTGCCTGTTTTGCCAAAACGCCGTTGTCGTTTCTGAAAGTCAGAGATGGCATGCAGCAGATCATTTTTTCTGAAATCTGGCCAGAGAATCTTGGTGAAATAGAGTTCAGCATAGGAGGCCTGCCAGAGCAGAAAATTACTAAGACGTGTTTCCCCTCCGGTGCGGATCATTAGATCTGGATCCGGCAGGCCAGCCGTGTACAAGTGCTGCTCCAGAACGGCCTGATCAATCGCCTCGGGGCTTATAGCTCCGTCCACACATTCTCTGGCAATTTGCTGTACGGCTTGAATGATTTCATCCCTGCCGCCATAGCTCAAGGCAAGATTGAGGATCATTCCTGAATTACTTGCTGTTTCTTTGATCACCTGTTCCATAACCTTACGGACTTCCAAGGGGATGCGATCTTTCTGCCCCAAGCAGCGTAAACTTACATTATTTTGGGCCATGGTGGACAATTCACTTTCCAGAAAAGTCTTCAACAACCCCATAAGGGCCTGGACCTCCAGTGGCGGGCGTTTCCAGTTTTCCGTGGAGAAAGCATAAAGGGTAAGCACACCGATGCCAAGTTCCCGAGTGGTGCGCACTATCTCCTGCACGGATTCAACCCCGCCCCGATGACCCACTATACGCGGTTTGCCCCGCTGCTCGGCCCACCGTCCATTGCCATCCATAATAATGGCAATATGACGGGGCAGGGCGGCGGTGTCTAACTTGGGCATGAAGAAACTCTCTCTTTTCAGCAGGTTACAGCTTGACAGATCACGAGCGGTATAGCGATATTAGGAGTTAAAACGGTTCCTACACAGCCATGACCTCTTTTTCTTTCTCAGCAAGGATATCATCGATCTGTTTGATAAATCTGTCGGTGGCGTGTTGAGCATCTTCCTGCATCCTGAAGAAATCGTCTTCCGGAATTTCCTTGTTGTTTTTCTGTTTTTTCAAGGAATCAATAGCTTCACGCCGCAGATTGCGCATAGCCACCCGATGCTCCTCGCTTATTTTTTTGACGTTTTTGACCAGATCACGGCGCCTCTCCTCAGTAAGCTGAGGGATGCTGATCCGGATCATCTTGCCATCGTTGGAAGGATTAAGATCCAGATCCGAAGAAAAGATGGCCTTTTCGATGGCGGGAATAAGTTTGGCATCCCAAGGCTGGATAACCAGCATCCGGCTTTCAGGGATGGTCACGGTGCCGACCTGATTGAGCGGCATAGGCGAACCGTAGGCCATTACCTTTAACCCGTCGAGCAACGCAGTGGTAGCCCGACCAGTTCGAATCTTGGTGAGATCGCGTCTGAAAGCCTCAATGTTTGCCGTCATTTTTTCGGTCAGGACGTCGATAATTTCATTCATTGTCCTCTCCCTGTATCAACGTGCCGATCTGTTCTCCACAGATAGCCTTTTTCATATTTCCGGGGATATTCATGTCAAAAACCATGATGGGGGTGTTGTTGTCCATAGCCAGAGAGATTGCCGCCGAATCCATAACCATGAGACGTCGATGCAGTACCTCGCTGAAGCTGAGTCGGGGAAACTTTACCGCGTCAATATGTTTTAGTGGGTCTTTGTCGTAAACACCATCTACCCTGGTGGCCTTGCAGATCAAATTGGCATTGATTTCCAGCCCACGAAGCACGGCAGCTGTATCGGTAGTGAAATATGGGTTTGCAGTGCCAGCTCCGAAAATCACCACCCGGCCTTTGCGCAGATGATGTACAGCCTTTTGCTGGGAATATGGTTCACAAACCGTGAGCATGGGAATGGCGGAGAGAACCCTGGCTGCAATGCCTTTGCTTTCGAGAGCGTCCTGTAAGGCCAGAGCATTGATGACCGTAGCCAGCATGCCCATGTTGTCAGCGGCAGCCCGATTCATTCCGGCAGAGGCAACTGATACCCCCCGGAAAATATTACCTCCGCCAATGACCAGACCGATTTCCACCTGAAGATCTACGAGGGTTTGGATCTCGGCGGCAAGAAACTCAAGCACGCTGGTACTGATACCGAAAGCGGCGTCACCCATAAGGGCTTCGCCGCTCAGTTTCAAAAGAACTCTCTGATAATTAGGGACTATCAAGGGATGATCCATGGTATTGAGGAAGTAGTTTTATGCGCCAACCTGAAAACGGGAAAAACGTTTGACCCCAATGTTTTCGCCGAGCTTGGCTACCAGTTCGTTGAGCAGATCTTGAATGGAAATATCGGGGTTCTTGACGAATTTTTGCTCCAGCAGACAGTTTTCGGCAAAGAAACGATCCATCTTGCCATCCACCATCTTCTCAGCGATGTTGGCAGGCTTACCTGATTCGATGGCCTGCTGGATGTAAATGTTACGCTCGCGCTCTGCCAGATCTGCGGGGACATCTTCACGCCGAATAGAAACCGGGTTAGCAGCAGCCACATGCATGGCAATATTTTTGGCAAACCCGATAAAATCGGAGTTTTTAGCAACGAAATCGGTCTCACAGTTTACTTCAACCATGACCCCAAGTTTACCCCCGGCATGGATGTATGTTTCCACCACCCCTTCGCTGGTTGCCCTGCCTGCCCGTTTTTGGGCAACAGCCAGACCTTTCTGTCGCAACAGATCTATAGCCTTTTCCATATCGCCACTGGTTTCGGTCAGAGCTTTTTTACAATCCATCATGCCCGCGTTGGTTTTGTCGCGGAGTTCTTTTACCATTTGACTTGTAATATTCACGGGTATACCTTCTTCATGTTCTTGTGTAATCTGAAAGCGTCTCTGGGATGAAGTTCCCGCCATGACTCACAGAAGTCAAAGCGGGGCGTTTATTAGAGATACTGGTTTACGCGTCGCCTTTTGCAGCCGCAGCCTGGGCTTCGACATCCTTGTCAGTGGCGGCTTGATGAACTGCGGCCAGCTTTTCCTGGCCGCTCAAAACAGCATCCGCCATTTTTGAGGCGATCAGTTTGATGGCCCGAATCGCATCATCGTTGCCGGGGATAAGATAATCAATCCCCCTGGGATCACAGTTGGTATCAATCAGCGCGACAACTGGAATACCAAGGCGGTTGGCTTCTTCGATGGCAATCTTTTCCCGTTTCGGATCAATGAGAAAGATGGCGGCAGGCAATCCCTTCATATTTTTGATGCCGCCCAAGTTGCGATCCAATTTGACCGCCTCTTTCTGGATTTGAAGGGCTTCTTTTTTATGATAATGGTTGATGGTACCGTCTGCCTGCATGGCTTCGTATTTTTTTAGACGATCGACACTGTTCTTGATGGTCTGATGGTTAGTCAGCATACCACCCAACCAGCGGTTATTGATGTAATACATGCCGCAACGCTCGGCCTCTTCCTTGATGATGTCCTGGCCTTGGCGTTTGGTGCCGACAAAAAGCACAGTGCCACCCTTAGCCGCTGTTTTGGCAATAAATTCGTAGGCTTTATTAAAAAGGGGCAGGGTTTTGTCAAGGTTAATGATATATATTTTGTTGCGGGCGCCGAAGATATACGGCTTCATTTTCGGATTCCAGCCACGGGTTTGATGGCCGAAATGCATGCCGGCCTCCAACATTTCCTTCATGGTAACGTAAGACATGGTACTTCTCCTTTGGTTTTGGTTTTGAGGCCGTTATAAAGAATAACTGTAACATTTTTGACATTTAATTTCGGCTACTTATACCGATCTCGACTTGTCAATCGTTACATATATTAAATAACGGCCTGGCTTCCACCCCATCGCTCCAACCCAATTATGGGCACCATAGGAGCTTTTGCAGAGGTGTGTTTATTTTTAGAACCTGAATTTTTTACCACCCGAATTGATTTTTTGCAAGGAAGAAGAGATTGTCTGACAATTATTTTCGGGCCGGACCCCAGTCAGATAGCAACGATTTGGCACAAGTGGCTTGTGTCATAATGAGTAAAATGCGTGTTTGAGCTTAAGAAAAAAACTTGACGCTTCAGGGAAAACAAGCAAAGGTCGCATATACACTTCAACCTTCCGTTTTCAGTTTATTCGCTTGATAATACCTCGCAGGCAAGGAATTTTAGAAATTGGCATGACGAAAACAATCGCTCATCTGCGGCCAAAAAAAATTCTTATCCGTTCAACCAACTGGATCGGCGATGCCATTATGACTACTCCAGCGGTGCGAACCATTCGAGAAAATTTTCCCGCTGCTGAAATAACTATCTTGGCATACCCCTGGGTGGCGGATATCTTTATGTTCAGTCCCCACGTAAACAAAGTCATGCTCTATGAAAAAAATGGCAGGCATAAAGGTTTGGCCGGGATGTGGCGTCTGGGACGAGAGCTTGCCGCACAACGTTTTGATCTGGCCATCCTCTTACAAAATGCCTTTTCTGCCGCTTTGCTGACCTTGCTTGCCAGGATACCGGTTCGGGTTGGATACCGAAGGGATGGCCGTGGCCTGTTGTTGAGCCATGGCGTTACCATCAGGGAAAGTGTAAAAGCGCGGCATCAGGTTTATTATTATCAGGAGATGCTTAGAGATCTTGGTCTGGTGTGTGGCTTACAGAAATTGTTTCTTGCTTTGCCTGATTCCGCCATGACTTGGGCCACGAATTTTCTTGCTGATAATGCGAGCAGACCGTTGATTGGTTTGAATCCCGGCGCTGCCTATGGACCGGCCAAGCGCTGGACGGTAGAAAAATATGCCGAACTGGCCAGACATCTGACTAAAGAGTTGGGCGCTACCTTGCTGATTTTTGGCACGGCTGATGATAACGTGGCTGCTTCAGAGATTGGTGCGGCAGCGTTGGGGCAGGCTCTTGATTTAACGGGTAAGACTACTCTGGCGGAGGCCATGGCTTTGATTAGCCTGTGTAATGTTTTTGTTACCAACGACTCTGGTCTGATGCATGTGGCTGCCGCCCAAAACACGCCCTTGGTCGCAATTTTTGGCTCAACCGATACCGTTGCTACTGGACCGTTTGCCTCCAACGTGGAGGTGGTGAACAAGAATCTGCCCTGCAGCCCATGTCTGAAAACCCATTGCCCCCGGAAGGATTTTGCCTGTATGTTGGAAATTGGGGTGGATGAAGTGTATGCGGCAATTTGCAAATTGCTTGAAAACTCAGGCACCGTTGCGAAATAACCATCGCCCATTACAGCCAGCATTTTGATATTACTGATATTTTAAACGATACCCAAGAGAGGCAAAACAATGCGCCCAGCCGTGTTTCTCGATAGAGATGGTACCATTAACGAGCAGATGGGCTACATCAACCATATTTCTCGTTTTATTATGTTACCACGGGCTGCGGCCGCCATCCGCCTGCTAAACGAGCAAGGGGTTCCTGTGGTTGTGATCTCCAACCAGTCTGGTCTTGCCAGAGGATATTTCCCGGAGATTCTCCTGAAAGAGGTGCATATCAAAATGACCAAGGAGTTGACCAAAGCCGGAGCCCATGTGGATGGCATTTATGTTTGTCCCCATCATCCAGAGGCCAAGGAAGAGCGCTTCCGTCTCGTCTGTGATTGCCGGAAACCCAAGCCTGGATTATTCCTGCAAGCGGCAGTAGCGCTAGATCTTGACCTTGCCCATTCCTATGTGGTCGGCGACCGCTGGTCGGATCTGAAAGCGGCAGCGGCTGTGCAAGCCAAGGGTATTTTGGTGCTTACCGGCTATGGCCGTGGTGATTATGATTACATAGGCCCAGGACAGAAGGTGCAGCCAACGTACGTAGCGGAGGATCTTTAAGAAACGGTACAGTGGATTGTGCAGGATATGGCGGGATAAGGGGAGGGGGGCTCAAGCTTATTTGTGCCGTTTCTTTTTTTCCGGGAATTCGTAGATGACCTCATTTTTTTTAATAAGACCGAATTGCTGACGCGCTATTTTTTCCAGATAAACCGGAGCCGTTTTCAGGTTGTGGAGCTCCTGTTGCAAGGCGCTATTGGCCTCGTGCAACTGTTTATTCTGGGCCAGGACTTCGTTTAGTTCCTTAGTAACCCTATAGTATTTCAATAAACCATATGGTCCCAATACAGACCAAGCGCCCATCACCGTAACAATGAACACGCTGTACAGCAGCACTTTTTTCCGGTTAGCCTCTGAGAGATTCGTTGGCATGGCAACCCATTACTGATGTTTTTTCCGGTTGAGCCTGGAATTTAAAATTTTTTCTCTTATTATTTCTGTTAGATAGCATAGATGCGAAGTTCATGCAATTGCCGAATTTGACGAGATGTGCATAATCACATAAGGTAGGTTGTGCGAAATATCGTTGTGGGTTGCCCCTTGCATGTGGAGATGGTAATTGGACAGAAAAAAAGTCAAGATCGATTCTTTAGATTTACTCAGGGCATCAGCAATTGTCTATATTGTTGGGATCCTGCATATCAATGATTACATCAATGGGTATCTGATTTTCCCTGGTGAGGGGGTAGTTACAGAGAGTTTCTTAAGCATCTTTGTGTTTATTTCCGGGTATTTGCTTGCTATCAATAATCGTCTGATTTCGAATAAAGATGAGGTGAAGTTTTTCGCCAGGAAGAGGTTTTTCAGGTTGTATCCTCTTTATTTCTTTGCTTTGTTGCTTTTTTGGTTCTGTTCGTTCATGTCTGTCAAATCATTAATTGTCCATGCCTTGCTTCTTAATATTCTGATAGGCAAATCCATCCCAACATTATGGTTTGTCTCGATGATATGTTTCTATTACCTCCTCTTTCCCATAATTGTGATGGGCTATGCTCTTAAACGCACTTTATTAATAATTGGTATTATAATTTCTACAATGGTCTTAGTACACGCAAAAACCGGATTAATAGATATGAGACTGATTATATATATGCCATCTTTTGTATTTGGAGTGATCGTAGGCAAGCATAACTTTCTGGAAAAATTCCACAAATTCAATACTATCGTATTGTCATCCTTTTCAGTATTTATTCTTCTCTCTTATCAGTATCTGCAATTCCCGGATTCTCAGTGGCGGGAATTTAATCAGGTGCTGCTTATGCTTGCGGTAATCCCTTCGTCGATATTGTTCGGGGACAAGCTCGCCATGCATATCAACAAATATTTATATAAAAATTTGGCCTACGCATCTTTTTGCATGTACCTGTTTCATCGAATTATTTATTTTATTTTGACAAATATTTACAGTTCGCCCTCACAACCTGTAATGTTTGCATATCTGTTTTTTCTTGGTGTGCCCTTGATCTATATAATTTCATTCATCTTCCAAAAGAAATATGACAAATACAGTCATTCCAGTTTTATTGTAGCTCCTTGAACTGCTTCATTTAGTGAATCCAGAATGGCTTTATTTTTTCCTGATCGAGGACAAGATCATTGGTGGTCTCGGTTATCGTCGTTACGCCGCCGTTTAAAAGACAGATGAGAGGGGTGAACACCTTCGCGCAACATGAAGAAACTGGTTTCAAGAAGTTCGACACCAGTCAAGATTCCAACGGTAAGCACGGCAAGAACCACGCCGCCATGCTCATGGCCCAGTCCTATAACCGCGCCGATAGCAGATAGCATCCAGATTACCGCCGCTGAGGTAACACCCTGTACCAACCCTTCTTTGGCCATGATTACGCCGGCGCCAAGAAAGCCAATTCCGGTGACCACCTGTCCGACTACCCGACTTGGATCAGCGCCAGTGCCATCGGTGATCAAAGCGCCCAGTGACACGAAGACCTCGGTGCCAAGACAAATAAGGATGCTGGTGCGGATTCCCGCTGGTTTACCACGTAGCTGACGTTCTAAGCCAATTATGCCGCCACAAATCATGGCAACTACGATGCGCTGCCAGAAAATAGGAGTGTAAGGGTTGAACAGTTGCATAATATGATGCTCCATCATTTAATTATATTAATCGTAGGAAGGACTATATCATTTGCCCACGCAACGAATTCTGACAGGCATCCACAATCTTCACCACGAACAATTGTCCAGGTGTCAATTTGGCGGCGCAAGCAAAATTGACGATCTGATTAGCTCCGGTTCGGCCACTCCATTGATTGTCTGGAGCCTTGCTTGCCCCTTCTACCATAACTTCCACAGTTTTACCGATCTCTACTTGTTTTAGAGCAAGGGATATTTCATTTTGTCGCACCTGCAATCTGGCAAGCCGCTCGCTCTTGATTTCCTCCGTAACCTTGTCAGGAAAATCAGCGGCCTTGGCGTTGGGCCGGTCAGAATATTTAAAAGAATAAGCGCCATGATAACGCACCTTATCCAGCACCTGCATAGTGGCAGCAAAATCATCATCGGTTTCACCTGGGAAACCGATGATGATATCGGTGGTCAAGGCGATATCTGGTCTGTATTTCCGCAGTCTGGCCACCTTGTCGAGATAGGTCTCGATGGTGTATTTGCGATTCATCCGCTGCAAGATAATGTTTGAGCCGGACTGTACCGGCAGATGAAAATGCGGACAAAGTGAAGGTATCTCGATAAAACAACGCATCAACTCTTCGGAAAGATCCTTGGGGTGGGAGGTGGTAAACCGAAGCCGCTGTAAGCCATCAATGGCGGCAACCGAGCGCAGAAGCTCAGGAAAACTTTTGCTCTGCCTGCCATCGCGGCCCTTGCCATACGAATTGACATTCTGACCAATGAGGGTGAGCTCCTGGATCCCTTGATTAACAAGCTGGGTCGCCTCGGCCATAATATCGGTGAAACTCCGGCTTATCTCTCTGCCTCGGGTATAGGGAACCACGCAGTAAGTACAAAAATTATCACAGCCCTGCATGATGGTGATAAATCGTTTGTGCGGTGCGCCATCTGCCAGGCTGGGTAAAAAAGGCGGGATAATAAAATCAACGGAAAGATCAGTGGCCACCTGGGGTTTTTTCTCCCGGCGGGCCGCAGCAACCAAAGAGGGTAGGGCGTAGATCGCTTGTGGACCCATGACAATATCGATATAGGGCATTCGCTCCAGCAACGATGCGCCATCCTGTTGGGCCACGCAACCGGTAACAGCCAGGATTAGGCGCGGATTTTTTGCCTTGAGTTTCTTGTAGCGGCCAAAGCAACTATATGCCTTATGCGCGGCCTTGCCACGGATACTGCAAGTATTGACTACAACTACATCAGCCTTATCAGGCTTGTCAGTCTGGAGATAGGAATGCTCGCCAAGAAGTTGAGCCATGATCTCGGAATCACGCTCATTCATCTGGCAGCCAAAGGTTTCCATGAAGAGGAGTTGTATCATTCTTGATATTTTACCTTAACTATTCAATGTGTTCGAGTTAAGCCGTAGGTTCATACTTTGCAGAATCTGTTTCACCTCGTTGTCCAGCTCAGGAGGATATTTTAATTCCACAATCCCTTTGATACGATCAACAGTGGACATAATCGCCAGATTATCATAGGCTTCCAGAATAAATTTAAGAAAATAGATTTGTTCTGAGGGAATACGAACCAGGAGACTGGTCAAAAAAATTGCCATGTGTGCATCACACAGATAAGGCAGAATCAACGCCGCCCAGAATATTTTTATACTGAGCAAGCCGGGGCATAACGACTTCAGCAAGAAATTCATCAGTTTGTTCCGGGGCTCGGCCCACAAACTGACTACCATCTCCGATCAAGGCCTGGAGTTCTTGCAAGGTAAAGGGCACCGCCGGATCATTGGCAAGCCTGCTCAGTAGATCGTTTTCCAGGCCTTCCTCCTTGACCACTTTTCCCGCAGCCACGGAATGAACTTTGATTAGCTCATGCATTTCCTGCCGGCTCTTTCCTTTCTCCACGCAGGCCATAAGAATCTGTTCAGTGGCCATGAAAGGCAGCTCCTGAGCAAGATGACGCGCAATCTGTTTCGGATAAACAACCATTCCCTGCGAAACGTTGAGAAACAACTTTAATATTGCATCGGCAAGAAGAAAGGCCTGTGGGATATCCATCCGCCGAATAGCTGAATCATCCAGGGTCCGCTCAAACCATTGATTGGCATAGGTTGCGCCAAAATTGCTCACCAACCCCATGAGCTTTCTGGCCAGGCCAGTCATCCGTTCGGAACGCATGGGGTTACGTTTATAGGCCATAGCAGAGCTGCCAACCTGTTGTTTTTCAAAGGGTTCTTCCTGAACCTTGAGATTGCTGAGCAGGCGAAGATCCACGGCAAATTTGTGGGCGGTGGCGCCGATGCCAGCCAGGGTTTCGATGGTTTTCATGTCAAGCTTACGGGTATATGTCTGGCCAGTAACGGCAAAAACCTCAGTAAACCCAAGCTTTCGAGCAACAAGCTCATCCATTTTGCGAACCTTAGTATGATCTCCCTTAAACAGCTCAATAAAGGTAGCCTGAGTGCCGACCGTGCCTTTGGCCCCCCGCGCCTTAATCTGGGACTCAAGATGCTCGATATAGTCAAGATCCATCAAAAGATCCTGGATATACAGGGTGTTACGCTTGCCTACCGTTGTGGGTTGGGCTGGTTGATAATGGGTGTAGCCCAAGGTCGCCAGACCTTTATGCTGAGCACAAAAAGCGGCAAGATTGGCAATAACATTGACCAAGCTCTTTTTGACGAGCTGCAGGCCCTTTTTCTGGAGAAGCAAATCAGTGTTACAGCCGACAAACTGAGAAGTGGCTCCAAGATGGATAATCGGCTCGGCAGTAGGGCACTTCAGGCCGTAAGCATAGACATGGGCCATGACATCATGGCGGATTTCCTTTTCTTTTGCTTTAGCCACCTCGAAATCAATATCCGTGGCATGGGCTCGGAGTTCATCAAGCATAGCGCTTGTAACGAGATCCGTGAGGCCTAATTCATGCTGGGCTTCAGCCAAAGCAATCCAGCAGCGCCGCCAGGTTTCAAACTTGGTACGCTCAGAAAAAAGCTCTTGCATCTCGCGACTGGTATAGCGGCTGACCAGTGGCTCCTGATAGATATCACGATTCATAACATCTCCATCTCAAAATAAAGTGGCCCGATTCGCTTCAGTTCCACTCGAAAAATCGGCTTCAATAGCGGGAGAGCCGTTAAGCAAAATATTGAACATCGAATTCTACCAGGACGGCTAATGAGCCATAAAATCGTGGCAGAATAGTACAAGATATTTTCGCACAGCTCATAAATTCTTTAACAGAAAAATAGAAAAATTGCTTAATAAAGGCTACGATAGCAACTTCAGTTTTCATCTTAATACACAACGTCGCATAATGTATATTATGTATAGTAAAATAAAATTAAATAAAATCAAACTGATAACTGCTTAAAATCAACCGCTTCCACCTGCCAGGTAGTTTTATCGCGATAAGTATTGCGGCGAAGCCTGAAGGCAACTTTCAAAGGTTGACCTGTACCAAGCAGACTTCGAAAACTACCCAGACCAAAACCTATCCCGCTGAGAATCGCACCGTGGAAGTTCACCGTGAACCTCAAATGATTTACGCCCACCTCACAGGGATGATCAGCTGTTCCCTGAGCGCTAAAAACCGGCTCTGGATTACCCATGCCGAACGGTGCCATCTTTTCATACATCCGCAAGAATCCCGGTTCAAAGATGTTGCCGTTTTCTTCATGCCAATCGATGTCAACTTTTGGGATAAACATGGTATCCGTGACGATCTCGCTGAGTCGCTTCTGAAAATGCTCCCTTAACGCTGGAAGACTCTCAACCGGCAAGCTCAACCCCACGGCGGCCTCATGCCCGCCAAAGGCTATAAAAAGATCATCCCTTTCTTTTAGTACCCCATAAAGATTGACTCCAGGCACCGAACGCCCCGAACCTTTTGCTATCCCATCCTTAAGCGTGAAAACCAGCGTTGGTCGGTTAAATTTTTCAACTATTCTGGCCGCGCCAATGCCTATTACCCCGGAATGCCATCCTTCCCCTGTGATAATGAGGCCCTTTTCTCCTATCTCCACGGCCATTTCCGCCTGGCTAAAGGCCTCGCGGCACATTGTCTCAAGCACGGATTTTCTCAACTCATTTTCCGTGTTTAATTCCCCGGCAAGTTCTTTGGCACGCTTTCGATCTTCCGTGACCAGTAAATTCAAGGCTCGTCCGGCATCCCCCATTCGGCCTGCGGCATTCAGACGTGGTCCGAGGCGAAAGCCTATATCCTCACAGTTTACCCTGGGGCCGACAATGCCTGATACCCGGCTGAGTTCTACAAACCCAGGCCGAACACCTGCGGACAATACCTCAAGTCCTGCTTTAACTAATAGGCGATTTATCCCTGTAATCGGCACCATATCTGCAATAGTTCCGACAGCAACCAAGTCAAGATATGACTTTAGATTAGGAATCTCAAGTCCCTTTACCCAAAACCGGTTCTGTGTATGCAAGGATTTCCTGATTCCCATGGCCAGATAAAAAGCAACCCCGACTCCAGCCAGATGCTTCTCTGGAAAGGCGCAACCTTTTTGCCAGGGATTCAACACGGCCTCAGCTTGGGGCAATTCCCCAGGTGGTTGATGATGATCCGTAACAATGACCGCGCAACCCAGTTCCTGCAACTCACGTACCTGCAGATGACTGGAAATACCGCAATCAACGGTGATTACCAGAGGCGTCTGTTCCAACACAGACGGAGGCACACTACGCTTGATAGCCTCAAGATGCAGACCATACCCATCAAGTAAACGATGAGGTTGACTGGTGTATATTGTTGAAAAACCGATTTTTTTCAAGAAAATATAAAGAAGTGCCGCCCCGGTGGTGCCATCAACATCATAATCGCCATAAACAATTACCGGAGTCTTATTAGTGAGGGCCTGTAAGACAACCTCCACTGCCTTTGTCATCCCCTTCATCAGAAATGGCGAAGGAAGATCGATTAAGGATGCAGAAAAAAACCTCGCCGCCTGAGCCCGATTTTCCACGCCTCTAGTTAGAAGAATAGCTGCTATCGGTTTAGGCAACTCAAGTTCTACCGCCAGAAGGTCAACACGAACGTGATCAATGGGAGTTATTTGCCAGATTTTCTTAATTTTAGGCAGCAAGTGTACCTCAGTGTTTACTTGATGTTAGTTTTGTATTACTGCGAATAGGCGAAACTATTACTACTATAAAATTACCTATCTTTGAGTTGTCGCGTCAGGATCTCCCAAAATACCTAAACCCCGTATCATGTAATGCATCCCGGAGAGGATGGTGCAAGCAGCGGTAGCATAAATTAGATAGTTTACCACAGGGAAAATTTCCTTAAAATAATCATGACCAAGAAAATAAACTACGGTGAGTAACTGCATGAAGGTCGTGACCTTACTTATCAGCGAGGGTTTTATCTTGAATTCACGGTCATAAAGCATGAGAATGCCGATCCCTCCGCAGATCAAAACATCCCTGCTCACCACAATAACGGTCAACCATTTTGGCAAAATATCAAGGACGGCGAGGGTAATATAGGAAGTGATCAACAAGAGTTTATCAGCGATAGGATCAATAAAGGCGCCAAAATCGGTTTTTTGTTTCAGCACTCTGGCTAAAAAACCATCCAAGGCATCAGTGACCCCAGCCAGGACAAAAACCCAGAAAGCGGCAAGCTTTTCACCGTCAATAAGAAAAATTACCAGGAGTGGTATAAGCAGAATCCTGCCGATAGTAAGAAGATTCGGAATGTTCATAGAATGTTAGTCTCCTTATTCTTCGCCAAGAAAATCCCTGACACAAGCAAAAATAGCCATTGTCTCGACTGGGGCAAACCATCTGATTTGCGGATCAGCGCCAAACCAGGTCATCTGCCGCTTGGCGTAACGCCTGGTATCCCTGGCCAACAGAAAAATGGTCTCTTCCCAATCCCAGTGACCCTGAATATATTGAAGCATATGCCGGTATCCGATGGACTGCATGGCTTTCAAGTCTGAACCATACCCCATGCCCAGCAATTTTTCCACCTCGGCCAGAAGTCCTGCGCCAACCATCTGTTCTACCCGCAGATTAATCCGCTCATAGAGAGTCTCTCGTTCGCAGAACAAGCCAAGCTGCAAGGCCTTGGTCAAACCCGGCTGCACCTGTTGCGCACGGAGATGTTCACTCCAGGGTCGACCAGTGGCCTGAAAAATCTCCAAAGCCCGCAACAGACGGTGGGTATCGTGTGGATGGATGCGGCTGGCTGATTCCTTGTCACAAAGGCTCAATTCGGCAAAAAGAACCGCCCTCCCCTCTTCCTGCAAACGTTTTTTCAGATTAGTCCGTAGCGTATTCGGCACGACGGGAATCTCGAACAACCCTTCCAGTAAACTCTTAAGATAAAGACCCGTGCCTCCGACCAATAAAGGACGGTTGCCCCTGGCGATAATCTCTCTGCAGGCCGTGGTAGTGTCTGCGACATAACGGGCTACATGATACTCCTCGTCAGGCGCAACCACATCGAGTAGATGATGGGGTGCCCTGGCGCGTTCTTCCGCCGTAGCCTTGGCAGTACCGATATCCATATGCCGATAGATTTGCATGGAATCAAGGCCAACGATCTCACAGGAAAATCGTTCAGCCAGAGCGAGGGAGAGCGCAGTCTTGCCCACGGCCGTCGGGCCGATGAGGATGAGCACGGGTGTGGAGAGCGGAAGTTCTATGGCAAACCCATCCATTGTCTTAATGTATGACAAAGAAAAGAATTGTTCTTCAAGCTGGTTTCCGGTACAAATACAAGTTTGTTATCTGACCAACAGGCAAGATAGTCTGTGCTGACAAAACCATTATTATCAACGAATACGACATCTATATACCATATATTTTGCAAAGGAGAAGATCATGCCCGAGAGAATTTACAACTTCAGCGCCGGACCATCCACCCTCCCCGAGGAGGTTCTTGCCCAGGCGGCCAAGGACATTGTAAATTTCAACAACAAGGGCATGGGCCTCATAGAGATGAGCCATCGCTCCAAGGATTTTATCGCCGTGGCTGACGAAGCCGAGGCTAATCTCCGTGAGTTGATGAAGATACCGGCCAACTACAAGGTATTGTTCCTTCAGGGTGGCGCCTCCACCCAGTTTGCTATGATTCCTATGAACCTGCTGGGCCCCGGTAAAATTGCCACCTACCTTAACACCGGCGTTTGGGCAAAAAAGGCGATAAAAGAAGCCAAGCTTTTCGGCAACATCAAGGTGGCTTACAGCAGCGAAGAGAGTACCTTCAACCATGTACCAAAGGATGGCGATTATAGCGTTGATCCTGCGTCTGAATACCTCTATTTCGTTACCAACAATACCATCTATGGAACCCAGTTCGCTGCCATGCCCAAGTTCGAAAAAATGCTGATCTCCGATATGTCCTCAGACATCCTGTCCCGCGAGTTTGACATCACTCCCTTTGGTTTGGTTTACGCCGGGGCTCAAAAGAACATGGGCCCTGCCGGGGTAACCGTAGTGATCATTCGCGAGGATCTCTTGTGCCGTACCCCGGCCAATGTGCCGACCATGTTCCAGTATAAGACCCATGCGGACAACGGGTCCATGTTCAACACCCCGCCCTGCTTTTCCATCTATGTGATGGGCCTGGTACTCAAGTGGCTCAAAAAACTGGGTGGTATCGCGGCAATGGAGAAGATCAACAGGGAAAAGGCGGCCATCCTTTATAACGCCATCGATGCCACTGACTTTTATCGCGGCCATGCCCAGCCAGGTTCTCGCTCACAGATGAATATCACCTTCAACCTGCCCACCCCGGAACTTGAGGCCCAGTTTATCAAGGAGGCCACAGCCTTAGGGATGGATGGTCTTAAGGGCCACCGCTCCGTCGGCGGCTGCCGCGCTTCGATTTACAACGCCTTCCCCAAGGCTGGAGTCGAAGCGCTGGTTGCCTTTATGCAAGAGTTTGAGAGGAAAAATGGATGAGTAGCCATTAGCTATATGCTGTCAGTCACCATCTGAGAGCATATAGCTGAAGACTATCAGCTATAAAAACCATGCACTATGAAGGCGCCCATATTATCCGCCCGCCCAGCGAGGCGGACAGCATCATCCTCCAGGTGACGGTGGGTTGTTCCCACAACCGTTGCACCTTTTGCGGCACCTATAAAGAAGAGCGCTTCCGCATAAAGGATCAGGCAGTCATCGACGCAGACCTTGAGTTCGCCGCCCACTACTGTCTTAGACAATCCCGGGTTTTCCTGGCTGATGGCGATGTGCTGGCCCTCAGCCAGCGGCGGCTGGTCGAGCTGTTCACTAAGATCAGACACCGGCTGCCCTGGGTGAACCGGATTAGCCTCTACGGCAATGCCAGGGCCATTCGCAATAAAAGCGTTGTCCAACTTCTTGAACTGAAGGAACTCGGCCTGCACCGGGTGTACATGGGATTGGAAAGCGGCTATGATCCAGTGCTTAAGGTAATCGACAAGGGCGCAAACTCTACGGCCATGATCGAGGCGGGCCAGCGGGTTCGGGCGGCTGATCTTTTCCTTTCGGTCACCGCTCTGCTCGGCATCGCCGGAGTCGCGCTCTCCCAGGAGCATGCTAGGGCCACAGGCCAGATACTTTCTGCTATAGAGCCCAACCAGGTCGGCATCCTCACCCTCATGCTGCTTGAAAATACCCAGCTATATCAGCTTGAAAAAGAGGGTGAATTCCAGCTTCCAGATCAACACTCCCTGCTGCGCGAGCTACGCACCATAGTGGAGCATCTTAACCTGAAAAAATGCCAGCTCCAGAGCAATCATGCCTCCAACTATCTGGCGATCAATGTCAGAATGCCCCGGGACAAAGCGGCGGTACTTGCGGCCATCGACCAAGCCCTGGCCGGGCATACCCGACTGAAACCAGAATACCTGCGAGCCCTGTAATGGAAAAAACCGAATTAAAAAACCTTACCCTGGCCCAGATGCGCGATTGGGTCAAGGCCCAAGGCTGGCCGGCCTTCCGGGCCCAGCAGATCTTTGCCTGGCTCTATCGTCCGGAAATCTCCGAATTCTCGCAGATGACCGATATCTCCAAGGAGGTACGCAACCAGCTTGCCCAAAAAGCAGTGCTTAGCCGCCTCACCCCGGCCATGGAGGAGCGTTCCCAGGACGGCAGCGTCAAATACGGCTTTCGCCTGACCGATGGGGCAGTCATCGAGAGTGTACTGATCCCCGAGGATGAACGATTGACCTTATGCGTTTCCTCCCAGGTTGGCTGCGCCATGGGCTGCAACTTCTGCCTCACCGGCACCATGGGCTTTGTCCGCAACTTGAGTCCTGCCGAGATTGTGGGTCAGGTTCAGGCTATCACCGAGATTGTTAAGGCTCAGGGTAGAAACCGGATCAACAATCTGGTCTTCATGGGCATGGGCGAGCCGCTGGCCAATTTTGATAACCTGATCGATGCCCTCAATATTCTCATGGAGCAAACCGGCCTTGATTTCTCCAGCCGCCGGATCACCATCTCCACCTGCGGCATCATCCCCAAGCTCAAGGCCCTGGGCGAGGCGGTGACGGTCAATCTTGCCATCTCCCTCCATGCGGCGGACGATGAAACCCGCACCCAGCTTATGCCCATCAACCAGACCTATCCAGTAGACGATCTGTTGGCCGCTTGCCGCGCCTATCCCCTGCCCAACCGCCGCAAGGTCATGATCGAGTACATCATGATCAAGGATTTCAACGATTCCGTCCGTCACGCCCGACTGTTGATCAAAAAGCTGCACGGTCTGCGCTGCAAGGTTAATCTCCTGCCCTACAACGAAAACAAGACCTTTCCCTATCAAAGCCCGGATCGAGATCGGGTTGAGCTATTTCAGAAAACCCTGCGTGATTCGGGCATCACCGCTCTGATCCGCGAGTCCAGAGGCGGAGATATCTCTGCCGCCTGCGGCCAGCTTGCTGCCGAAACGGACGAAGAAGATTAAGCAAATCCAATGTCCCTCAAGGCGTTTTCAGGTTTTCCCATTGACTTCCCAACGCCATTGGGCATAATATTTTGATGAAGAATTAGACTAAAACCTAAGGAGAATCACTATGACCAATTCCCCCCCCCACCGTTACAACTTGCTGGCCCTTGTCCTTATGGCCCTCATTTTTCTTGGCGGTTGCGCTACCTACACCCGGCAGGTCGTTCTGCGTTACGACCCCATAACCACTTCGCGTTTCGGCGGCGGCGATCTCTATTTGGTAAACGCCGATCTGCAACCCCCAACTGCCTCCGGGGCCTGGTCTTTTGGTAACACTAAAAATGCCGAGGGCGTGATGCTCGACACCCTATGGAGCGGGGTCTCCCCTGCTGGTCTGGTGCAAAATGCTTTGCAAAGCGAGCTTAACCGAACCGGCTATCAAGTGATCCCGACCCAAAAAACCCCGGATCTTTATAACAAGGTAGTGGAGATCACCGCCGCAACGGTGAATGTAGATCAGGTCTCCAATATCTCCCGGGTCAACGCCTCTTGTACCATCAGCGTTGCCTTCACTGTGATGAAAAATGGCATGCCGGTACGCAAGCTGCGTTATGAGGCCAAGGGAAGCGATCTGGCGATCAAAGACCGCGACCGGCTGGCAGAGACCATGCTCCGCACTACCATGCAGGATGTGATGAAGCAGGCTATTCCGGATATGGTGAGGATTTTGGAGCAGTAAGCCGTTGTTCAAAAATAACTGTAACATTGAAATGACGTGATCGGCATCAGGGGCCGTTGTAACGAGATGGTCAAAAATGTAATGGTTGTTCCGTAATGGCCCCTAAATGGAAATACGCAAACCAAGCCAGATATTAAAGGCCAAAGCGCTGGCGAATTCCTCCCACCAGCATGGTCAACTCTTTGAATCTCAAGGCATAAAGCACGATGCCGTAGATTGAAACTCCTGTAACCATAGATATCGCCAGCACAACCATGCTCCCCTGAAAACTGGCAACGGCAAGAGGGGCGAACAGATATTTTATCCCGAACAAGCCAAGCGCCATAATCAGCGAGGCGCAAATGACCTTGCCCAACCCAGCAAAAAGATAGTGCAGGGAATAACCGGCAAGCTTTTTGTACAACACCGTGCTCAAAAACAAAAAATTCAGGATCATGGCGCAGGAGATAGAGAGGGCAAGAGCCTGGTGCTGCAAGAGGTCAATAGTCAGCCAGACCAGAACCACATTGACCACCATGGTTAAAAAACTACCCAGCACCGGATAACGAGCCTCATCCAAAGCATAAAACACCGGAACCATAATTTTGACGGATGAATAGGCAAAAAGCCCCACGGCATAACAGGCCAGCGCTTCGGCGGTTCTTACCGTAGCCAGACTGTCAAAGCTGCCATGTTGAAAGATTACCCTGGTGATGAGCTCACCCAGCATAATCAGACCTATTGAGGCAGGAATGGTCAGAGAGAAGGCCAGGGTAAGCGAAGAGGTATAGGTTTCCCGCAGTCTGACCATATCTTTGAGTGCTGCATAACGGGCAATCACCGGCAAAGTTGCGGTGGACAGGGCCACCCCGAAAATGCCCACAGGCAACCAGAACAGGCGAAAAGCGTAACTGAGCCAGGAGAGGCTTCCTTCGGCCAGGGAAGAAGCGAAATAGGTATTGATCAGCACATTGATCTGTAACGGCGCAAGACCAATCACCGCCGGTGCCATTAGTTTCATGATCCGACGCAGGCCAGGATGCTTAAGATCAAGTCGCGGCACAAAAATGAATCCGGCTCTGAACAGTGTGGGCAATTGACAGACAAGCTGGAGCAGACCGCCGATCAGAGTACCGATGGCCATCCCAACAATAGGAGGCTGACCAAATCTGGGCATAAGCAGAGCAAACCCCACACCGCCAATAATCGAGCCCAGGTTGAAAAACCCCGAAGCCAGGGCCGGGACGAAAAAAAGCCCCCTGGTGTTTAAAATCCCCATTACCACGGCAGAGAGGGAGATAAAGATAAGAAAGGGAAACATGATCATTGAGAGCAGGCTGGTAAGCGCGACCTTGCCGGGGATTGACTCAAACCCGGCCTCGACCAAGAAGCCAACAATCTGTTCGGAAAACACCACCCCCAACAGAGTAATACAGCTTAGCAGAATCCCGACAAAGACCAGAACATTACCAGCCAGGGCCCAGGTAGCCTTTGCGCCTTTATTGGTTTCATAATCGGAAAAAACCGTAACAAAAGCGGCGCTCAAAGCACCTTCGCCAAAGAGATCGCGCAACAGGTTAGGGATACGAAAGGCCACAACAAAAGCGTCAAAGGCAAAACCAGCTCCAAAAAAAATAGCGAAGACCTGCTCGCGGATCAAGCCCAGGATACGGCTGCACATTACGGCCACCCCGACAGTCCCGGCTGATTTAGCTATTTTCCCAGTGTCCTGCGCGGGTTTTTCCATAAAATTTTCTCCAAAAAAACTTGCAGATAAGACTTCATTTTCATTAGCCAAAATAGCAGGTTGCCAGAAAGAATACAACCAGCATTCCAATTAGCTGCTTGACTTCATTGAATTTTTCTTACTACTATACAGATAAATACCATTTGTTTTAATGAGCAATACAGAAATGGTTTTTACGTAAACGTTTTACTTAAGGAGACAAACAGCACATGACAATATACACCGGCGGCATACTGACCATCAGCGACAAGGGATCACGCGGAGAACGGGAAGACACCAGCGGTCCGCAACTTAAAGCGATGCTCAGCGAACAGGGGTTTTCTGTGGTGGCCTATGCAGTAGTCCCGGATGAGATCACCATAATCCAAGAAACTCTCCGGACGTGGGCGGATGTGGGCGAAATTGACCTGATTCTGAGCACCGGCGGAACCGGCGTTTCCCCCAGCGATCTTACCCCTGAAGCGACGAAAGCAATTCTTGATCGAGAAATCCCAGGTATTGGTGAAGCCATGCGTCAGGCAAGTTTACAAAAAACTCCCAATGCCATTCTTTCGCGAGGAATCGCCGGCATCAGAAAACAAAGCCTGATCATCAACCTCCCTGGCAGTAAAAAAGCGGCCAGAGAAAATTTGGAAGTAGTGCTTCCTGCTTTGCAACATGCCATTTACAAGATTAAGGGTGGGAGCAAAGACTGCGGTAGTTGAAATTTATCGAACAGTTAACAACTTTTTCTTTGCAGCTTAACTATACAATTATCTCAAGATTTCAAGAGACTTTACATTCACGACAATACCGTAAACCGCCCTCTTCTCCAGGTCGTTTCCAAAAAATACAAAGGGGATTACACTATTCGCGTAATCCCCTTGATTTTATTGGTGCCCAGGACGAGAATCGAACTCGTACGGGGTTGCCCCCGAGGGATTTTAAGTCCCTTGCGTCTACCAGTTCCGCCACCCGGGCGCAGATTTTATGACAGCACCTATCAAAACATAATGCGCAAATCATACGGCGATGTACCATATCAACTTATAAAAATCAACCGCCATCAGCCAAGCCCATCATAAGCCGTTGCCATTCTTTCTTGGCCTTCAGCCATGTTTATCAACAAAATACTGCACCTGATACGTAAACACCTCCAGGCTACCTGACCTCCAGGCCTCGGCAGGCAAACCGGCCTTGTGGCAAAGATGGCTTAAAAAAACATCGGGGCGGGACAGCTGTTCCCAAACCTGTGGCAAAAAGGTAGCACTCTGGCCACCTTTTTGGATAATAACCCCATCAATCCCGACCTGCAAAATGCGGATTAAATCATCAGCATTGGCATAGTTTAAAGGTTTCGGTACGGTAAGAATACTTATTTCTACCTCGATTGCGGCAAGTTCATTGATCTCCACCGGCCTGAAACGGGGATCATGAAAAGCAGAATTGAGAGCATTGCGCTTCACTCCCTCGACAATTGAGTCAACTGGGGCAAGGCTGCCGATACAGCCGCGCAACTTGCCATGCTCTTTCAGAGTGACAAAAGTACCCCTTTTCTGCTGGAGTTCCTGATCCCGTAGATGGGTCACGATCTCTGAATCAGGCTCCCTGACGTGCAGATCAAGTTGTCTGGCAATAGTTTCCCGCGCCAGCCAGAGTAGCGCCCTCCCCTGTTTCACACTTAAGCCAGCCGTCTGTGTGTCCCTTTCTCCTGCCATGAGCAACTCCTCAATACTCAACAAAAAACCTGGCCAAAGCCAGGTTTTTTGTTGAGTATTGATCAAAGATGTGCGGTTTATCAACCGCAGGAACCGCCACTACCACACGAACTCCCACAACTTCCGCCGCCACCGCCAAGAGGCTTGGCCGAAGAAATACCAAAACCTGAGCGGGGGCCAGCCTCGATAAAATCAACCTTGATTACTCCACACTGATTACTGAGGTTATTGTCCAGCAGGAATTTAATCCCACCATGCTCAAATGTCGCATCATCTTCTTTTGGCTCATCCAGAGCCAATCCCAGAGAGGGACCTGCTCAGCCACCCTGCATCAAGGCAACACGTACGGCTGAATCGATATTATTATCGCCCAGATACGCTTTAAGTTTTACAACCGCCTGCTCTGTTACTTCAAGCATTCTATAATCTCCTTATCAAAAGATTCATGAAAAAATATCCGGCTCATTGTAGCCGACCAAAAAGTATCTTACCCTCTAAAATGTAACCGTTCAGCAATGTCGCACATGAGCAAATCTATCCCAAAACAGATACGATTCTACTGAACATTTAAGTACAATTTAAGAAAGATAGCAGTATAAGTCAAGGACGGTTTTTTGTTTTGTTCTCCTCGTAATTAAGGTTATAAATAAAAGAAGCATATTATTTAGATGGTAGAGGTTATTGCTCATTTAGAATGATCAGGGAGTCCAACAGATGAGAAAAATTGTCATATCCACCGGCGGTGGAGATGCACCAGGCTTGAATGCTGTTATCTACGCAATGACTAAATCCGCTCATTACCGTGGCTGGGAGATATACGGTAGCCGCAGTGGTTATAAGGGCTTGCTTGACCCGGACGAACTTGTCCGCCTCACTCCGGAAATCGTTGAGGACATCACTCCCACTGGCGGCACAATTCTCGGTTCGACCAACAAGGGTAATCCCTTTGCCATGCCGATGGTAAACCTGGCCGGTGATGTGCAGTTACGGGATGTTTCCGATCGAGTCATGCAAACCTTTACCCGTATGGGTTTTTTCTGCCATATTGCCGTAGGCGGCGACGGCAGCCTGGAAATCGCCCACCGCTTCGCCCTGGAAAAAGGAATGCCCGTGATCGGGGTGCCCAAAACCATTGACAACGACTTGCAATCCACTCAGAGAACCTTTGGCTGCGATACTGCCGTGGCCACAGCGACAGAGGCGTTAGACCGACTGCATTCCACCGCCAAATCCCACGACCGAGTCATGGTGGTCGAGGTCATGGGCCGGGATTCCGGCTGGATTGCCATCAACTCCGGGATATCCGGTTGTGCCGATGTTATCCTTATTCCTGAGATCCCTTTCAATATAGAAAAAGTTTGCGCTAAAATCAACGACAACGAACTGCATCACAAACATTATGCCATTGTCGTGGTAGCTGAGGGTGCCAGGGCGAAAAACGCCGAGGTCATCCATAAGACCACAGATGCCCATGAAATCGGGCGCCAGGAGCTTCTTCTTGGCGGGGTGGGGGAATGGGTGGCACAACAGATTCGGGAAAAAACCGGCAAGGACACTCGTTCCCTGGTGCTGGGACACCTGCAACGCGGTGGTTCGCCCACCACTTTCGACCGGATGCTTGCCCTGCGTTTTGGCGGCGCAGCCGTACGCCTGGCTGAGCAGGGAATCTTCGATCACATGGTGGCACTGTCTGCCACGGATATTATCGCCGTCCCCTTAGCTGATGCGATAAAGGGCCGTAAGAAAGTGCCGCTGAACAGCGACAAGGTTTTAACTGCACGGGAAATCGGCATTTGCCTGGGCGATTAAACTGCTTAAATAACAAGCTGAGAATGTAGCTTATGGGTGTTGTTGACATTATGCTTGGGATTTTCAGCTTCATTCATGGGGCCTGTTTTTGGAAGATATACCCCAGGGTTCGGTAGATCAGTTTCGCCACGGTAAAGGCGGCATGTTCCGCTCCCGGTCTCGGGGCAAACTCGACAAAATCCATCCCCACGATGCGGTGATTACAGGCAATCTCCCGCATCAGGTCGATGGTCTCTCGCCAGGTCAGGCCATCTGGTTCCGGGGTGCCAGTGGCCGGCATGATCGCCGGATCAAGTCCATCCACATCACAGGTAAAATAGACCGGCCCCTTGATTTCGTCGCAAACCTGTTCGATCCAATCGTGTTCCACCCTGATGCGCTGCATGAAAAATGGCTGCCATCCTCGGGCCTGGACGAGTCCATATTCCTCCTTGGAAAAAGAACGGATGCCAATCTGGGTAAAGGGAACCCCCAACTCGTCGAGTCGTCGCATCACGCAGGCATGGCTGTCGGGATTGCCTTCATACTGGTCACGCAGATCGAGATGGGCATCAATCTGCACTACATGCAAATCCGGATATTGTGCCAGACAGGCCTGTACCGCTGGTACGGTCACGGTATGCTCGCCGCCCAGCAGAACCGGAAAGTACCCTCCTGCCAGTTCCTCGGCCACGGCTGCCTTTATCTGTCGGCAGACCTCTATAGCGGTTATTGCCGAAAAATCAGGAACCGGCCTGGTTACAATACCAAACCGCACGGTCTCGGATAAAAGCTCGTCATCAAACACCTCCAGCGCCGGAGATGCATCAATGATCGCCTGCGGCCCAAGCTCCGTGCCGCCCAACCAGCTCACCGAAGAGGCCAGCGGAGCTGAGAGAATGGCAATCCGTTTTTCAGAGCCAAGGTTGGCCTCTTCGCCAAGAAATTGTGAGATATGCGTCATTGGTTTTTTGCACCCAAAGGGTATAAGTTTCGTTTGAGCAGGCAAGCTGCCTAACTCAGCTTTATTTAGTCCTTGTTCAAACTTGGGTAATTTTCTTTGGTACATTCTGCACCATTGATCACACAGACGACCGATTCAATTTCGCTTGTAACTTAGGAGCCGTCAAGAAAGAACCTGTATAATGCTGTACCACTAATTTACGGCTTCTTATGCCGTTTCGTCCATATTAAACGTCAAATGATTTTTTTACAACGGCTTAGCATTTCTTCATCCTGTCAGTCAAGAAATCCTGCACTTACGACAAATTTGCCCACCTCTCGGAAAACAGTTGGAGTTTCTTCTCTGATCCGTGATAGAATTGGATGTCACCTCTTGCAGCAAGTTGCAAACACCTCAATAACCCATACCAGAAAGAAACCATAATATGACCTCTGATATTAACTCCAGAATCAACCAGATTATTGCCTCTGAACACCATGACCCCTTTCAGGTTCTGGGCTTTCACCTGCTTGACCACGATACGACCTCCTCGGTTATTAGAACTTTTCAACCTAACGCCAACGCCTGTTGGCTGATCGCTAACGGGGAAAGAAAAGAGATGTACAAGACCAGACCGGAAGGTTTTTTCGAGATTGTCATTACCAATTGTACCGAGCCTTTCCCCTATAAATATGAGGCGGCCTATTACGATGAAAATCGGCATGTCTTCAAGGATCCTTACTGTTTTCTACCCCAGATGTCCGAGTACGACCGTTATCTTTTTACTAACGGCACTCATTATGAGATTTACAACGCCCTTGGCGCGCAGCTTTTAACTATTGATGGGGTCAGCGGGACAATCTTTCGTGTCTGGGCTCCAAGCGCCAAAAGGGTCAGTATCCTTGGTAATTTCAATTACTGGGACGGCAGGGTTCATCAAATGCGGGTTTTAGGCAATTCCGGTATCTGGGAGCTGTTTATCCCAGACATTGGCCAGGGCGAGCCTTACAAGTTTGAGGTCAAGACCCAACAAAATGCGCTTCTCGAAAAGTCAGACCCATTTCAGTTCTTCGCGGAGATTAGACCAAAAACCGCCTCGGTTGTCTGGGGGCTTAACGGCTATATCTGGAATGATGCAACCTGGATTAACGAGCGAAAAAGTAAGAGAAGTTACGAACAACCCATGTCCACCTACGAGGTACACCTGGGATCTTGGCGGCGCGATCCGGCAGACCCTATGCGGATCCTCTCCTATCAGGAACTGGCCAGCTCCCTGATTCCGTATGTCAAGGAAATGGGCTTCACTCATATAGAGTTGATGCCCATCATGGAGCACCCTCTGGATGAATCCTGGGGGTATCAGGTTACTGGATATTTTGCGGTTACCAGCCGTCACGGCACGCCCCAGGATTTCATGTATTTCGTGGATCAATGCCATCAGCAAGGGATCGGGGTTATTCTCGACTGGGTGCCTTCCCACTTTCCCACCGATGGCCACGCCTTAAGCCGCTTTGACGGCACCGCGCTCTACGAGCACGAAGATCCTCGGCAGGGCGCGCATCCCGAATGGGGTACCTTGATTTTCAACTATGGCCGCAAGGAGGTGCAGAACTTCCTCATTGCCAACGCCCTCTTCTGGATGGACAAGTTCCACATCGACGGTCTGCGGGTCGATGCGGTGGCCTCCATGCTCTACCTCGACTATGCCCGCCAGGAAGGGGACTGGGTTCCCAACATTCATGGTGGCAAGGAAAACATCGAGGCCATCGAATTCATCAAACACATGAATGCCATTATCTACAGCCGCTACCCCGAGACCCTTATGATCGCCGAGGAATCTACCAGTTTTTACGGGGTTTCCAAACCTCTGGACTGGGGTGGCTTAGGCTTTGGCTATAAGTGGAACCTAGGCTGGATGAACGACATCCTGGACTATTTCAACAAAGAACCCATCTTCCGTAAATATCAGCATAACGTCCTCACCTTTTCTCTGCTCTACGCTTTCACCGAAAACTTTGTCCTGCCCATGTCCCATGATGAGGTGGTGCATGGCAAACGCTCTTTACTCTGCAAGATGCCAGGGGATATGTGGCAAAAATTTGCTAACCTGCGCCTGCTCCTTTTTTTCCTCTGGACCCATCCGGGCAAGAAGCTCCTGTTCATGGGCGGCGAATTTGGCCAGATCTCCGAGTGGTACTGCAAAGTGAGCCTGGATTGGCATCTGACCGAGCAGGATAACCTGCACCAGCAGTTGCAAAAATTTGTCCGCCAATTAAATGCGGTCTACAAGGAGACCAGAAGCCTCTGGGAGATTGATTTTTCTTATGATGGTTTCAGGTGGATGGATTTCAAGGATGTAGACAATAGTATCATTGCTTTCTGCCGTCAGGGCAAAAAACCAAATGACCATGCGGTCTGTCTGCTCAACTTCACCCCCCAGGTTTTACACAACTATAAACTCGGGGTGCCGACGGCAGGCTGGTACCAGGAAATTCTCTCCACTGATATCGCTGAATTTGGGGGCAGCAATGTGTTTAATCCAGATCGCAAGCAGGCTATTACCGAGCCCTTGGGTGAGGCCCCCTGCCATATCCTGGTCTCGGTTCCGCCCCTTGGCGGGATCATGGTGAAGCCGGTGTAAAAAGGAGGGAGAAAATGGGCGATAACAACAGATTGCCAACCGGTAGTGACAAGGTCAAAAAGGCCATATATTGGATGAGCGAAGAGTTGCTCACTAATTCGCAGAAACAACGGGATACAGTGATCAGGGAGGCTGAGGTACGCTTTGATCTTTCTCCGGCAGATTGTGAATTCCTTTCTAAAAACTTTGGGGAATCTGCCATAACCTAACGTAACTGATCACAGGACAGGCATCCCATTTGTAATCGTTTACATCAGGCTGTTTTCTTTAGATGCTGATAGGCCTCATTCAATTCCTTCATCTTCTCTTCTGCCACGCGCCTGAACTCTTCGCCCAAATAAGCCACTTTATCTGGATGATACTGCATGCTCAGTTTCCGGTAAGCAGTTTTTATCTCTTCGGCAGATGCCCCCGGAGTCAACCCAAGAATTGCATAATACTGGGTTTCACTTCTGCCGTGGCCGGAGAAGACCCGTCCACGACTGCCGCTGACATATTTACCCCGAATAGCCTGGTGATCATAAGCGACAATTCCGATAAAATCGGCAATGGTCTGCACCATAGTCAGCTCCTGAGAGGAGACCTTGGCATTGGTGTACAGTACCTGATAGATGAGCTCCAGCAGAATCAACCGGGGTTCATAAGCAAAATGGCCCTTGAATTCGGCAAGCATAGCTTCAAGTGAATTTTGGGAGGCAAGAGCATCCTGAATCAGGTCGCGCACCCAGTACATCTGGCTTTGGTTGTAGCGAAGATGATGGCGAAAGAAATTCTCGATCGGCCCAAGCTCAGCCTTGGTGACCACTCCATCCGCCTGGGCAATCCGGATCAGGATATTGACCAGCAGAAAAACAAACTGGTTATGATTTTCGGTCTGTGATCGTGCGTAGCGGCCGGCCATCCTCCGGATGTATTGAGAAAATCCCCAGATCCCAACAAAGATCAAGAGGACAATGAATATCCCGCTGAAAAAAAGAAAGCCCAGGAAATCAAGCAGGAGAGGAGCGCCGCCCAAGGCCAGGAGGAGCAAAACAAAAACCAGTAAACACCCGCCACAACCCTGCGGTTTATGCTGACGATACACAATCATGCCTCACCCTCGGCAAACAAGGCCTCAACAAACTCGTGAGGCTCAAAATCACGTAGATCCTCCATCTGTTCTCCGATACCGATGAAACGAATTGGGATATTGAACTCGTGACAGATATTAATCACAATGCCGCCCTTGGCAGTCCCATCAAGCTTGGTCAGGGCCAAACCAGTAACCTCCACAGCCTCGTTGAACAACCGCGTTTGAGAAATGGCATTCTGGCCGGTGGTGGCGTCAAGCACCAGCAGAATTTCATGGGGTGCGCCTGGAACCTTTTTATCCATAACCCGCTTGATCTTTTTCAGCTCTTCCATGAGATTGATCTTGGTGTGCAAGCGGCCTGCCGTGTCAACCAGCACCACATCAAAATTGCGGGGCCTGGCATAATCCAGGGCATCGTATACCACGGAAGACGGGTCTGCCCCAGCTTGTTGGGCCACAACCTCCACCCCGACTCGTTTACCCCAGAGCTGAAGCTGTTCACTGGCTGCAGCTCTAAAAGTATCGGCAGCCACCAGCAGCACCTTTTTTCTTGATTGAGTAAATTTATGGGCCAGCTTGGCGATAGTGGTGGTCTTGCCCACGCCGTTAACCCCCAACACCATGATGACAAAGGGACCCTGTGCCGGCAAAACACGATCCGCAGGCCGCTCCGCCTTTAGCAGATAGGCGAGAATCATCTCCTTTAAGGCAATTTTAAGAGCCAGACTATCGCCCAGAGCGTTACGTTTGACTTGTTCTCTGGTTTTTTCAAGAAGTTCCTGAGTGGTAGTTGCACCTATATCAGCCATGATCAGAATCTCTTCAAGATCATCAAGCAGTTGCGCGTCAATCTTCTTCTTGCCGAGGAAAAGTGTGTCAATCTGGCGAACAAATGTTTGCCGTGTTCGAGACAATCCATCCTTGAGCCGCACAAAAAACCTGGCCCCATTCTCCTGCTGTGGGCTCTGAGCCTCTAAAGATACAATGCCTTGCTCCGCGTAAATCTCCAGCGCGTCGCCGAATTTATTCTTAAACCAGCTCAGCATTTTTCCCCTCTTCCGGCATTTTCTCGGTCATATTTGCAAGCACCTCCACAATACGACTGATAACCCAGTTCGGGGTGGAAGCGCCAGCCGTAACCCCTACCCGGCCATAGCGCTCCAAGGCTGGCCGTACAAGATCCATTTCAGATTCCACCATGAACACCGGGCAGCCCAGGCTCTCAGCAATCTCCCCAAGCCGCTTGGTGTTGGCGCTGGTCCGTCCACCCACCACAATCAGAGCTTCGACCTCCTGACAGAGCTGGCGGACCTCTTCCTGTCGTTTATGGGTGGAATCACAGATGGTGTTGAACACCTCCCCCCCGGGATATCTCTGCAGAATCGCTTCTTTGAGCCTTTCAAAAAGATACTCATCCTGGGTGGTCTGACTGACAATGATATATGGGCCGTCAAGTCGCAAAGACGCGACATCAGCCTCGTTGTTCACCACCTGCCCAGTATCGGCGGCATAACCCATAAGCCCTTCAACCTCGGCATGCTCACGGTCACCGATGATTACCGTGGCAAAACCCTCTTTTTTGTATCTATCAATGATGGCCTGTACCTTAAGAACCCTTGGACAAGTAGCATCTTCAATGATGGCCCCGGTGGCTTCAAGATTTTTTTTCTCTTCAGGGGGGATGCCATGCGCCCGGATTATTATGGTGCCGGTGGCCTGGGCCGGAATCTCGGTAAGGATCTGCACCCCTTGTTCCTCCAGCAGTTTCAATACCTGTGGATTATGAATCAGGGGGCCAAAGGTGGCAATGGCAGTTTCGCCTTTCTGGACCATGCCAAGAGTCGTCTCAACCGCCCGACGCACCCCCATACAAAAGCCTGCATTTTTGGCAAGTACCACGTCCATCGGTTCACCTTTTTATGAAAAAAATGTTCTTCTGATTCTTCACTATTTTCACCCAGAGGGCATAAGTTTCGTATGAGCAGACAAGCTGTCTCAACTCAGCTATATACTGAACGTCAACAAGCCAGATAATCTATCCGTATTTTTCAGTATTTGCAAGCAGAGCAACACCTTTCTAAATCATGAAAGCCCCGAAGATAGAATCAATTGATAGAATCTCGTAACAACTTTATACTAATCTCACCAAGACCTAATCTTCACAAGGATTTCTATGAAACTGCGCCAGCTTTCTCTTGAACACAGGCTGTTCGTTACGGAATATCTCAGGCGGTTTCCCCCGGAGATCTCCGAACTTACCTTTACAAATCTCTATGCCTGGCGGCAAACCCGGCCCATCTGGATAGACGAGTTTAGAGAATCACTCATTTTTTTTGCCGAGACCAAAACAGGCCGGGTTATCCTGGGAAACCCCATTGGTCCGGTATTACTACCCGAGATTTTCAGTGAATACGGGAGCCTGATAAGGGGGATTGAACGTTTCCCCAAGGAACAACTAACAGGTATCACTCTGTCACCCGGAACAGTGGTTATTGAAGACCGGGACAATGCCGATTATGTCTACCGCAGGGAAGACCTTGCCAGCCTGTCCGGCAGGCATTTCACCAAGAAACGAAATCACATCAACCAATGTCTGGCCTCATATAACTGCCATTACGAAATTATCACTGAAGCAATGGTGCCAGAATGCCTGGCCATGCAGGACCGTTGGTGTTCTGCCAGGAATTGCCGGGTCGAACCAGGTTTGTGCGGTGAATATCAGGCGATAGAAGAGACCTTGCGGCATTACAGGGAGTTTGGTCTTACAGGAGGCGCCATCAGAATTGAAGGGGACATCGAGGCCTTTACTGTGGGTGAGACTCTCAATCCCTCAACCGCAGTTTGCCATTTCGAGAAGGCCATGCCCCAGTTTCATTGTTTGGCGCAACTGATCAACCACTGGTTTGCCAGAAACAACCTTGCTGATTTTATCTTTGTCAACCGAGAGCAGGATCTTGGGATCCCCGGATTGCGTAAAGCAAAAGAAAGTTACTCTCCAGATCATCTGGTTGAAAAGTTTAAAGTTCTCTTACCTGGTATGGTCATACAAACATACACAAACAAGTTATCCCCCCCTACCCTTTCCAGTTTCTGACAAAATCAAACAGGGTGCGTACCGCTATTCCAGAAGGTCCTTTAGGAATATAAGATTTCTCGGTGAAATCCCAGGCGGTACCGGCAATATCCAGATGGGCCCAGGGAATCTCTCCGACAAACTCCTTAAGAAAGGCTGCGGCAGTTATGGCGCCGCCATCCTTTTTGCCAATATTTTTAAGATCGGCAATCTCGGACTTGAGCTGTTTGGTATATTCCTGGTCCAGAGGCAATCGCCACAGAGGTTCGCCACTGCGTGTACCTGCCGCAAGCAGTCGGTCGCACAACTTATCATTATTGGACAAGAGGCCAGTGCGATGATGACCAAGGCCGATAATGACAGCACCGGTCAGGGTAGCAACGTCTATCACCATGTCCGGCTTATATTCTTTAATGCCGTAAGCAAGAGCATCGGCCAGAATAAGACGGCCCTCGGCATCGGTATTGACCACCTCTACGGTTGTGCCACCATACTGGGTAATCACATCACCTGGTTTCAGGGCGGACGGGCCAGGCAGATTTTCCGTAGCTGGGACAATCGCCACCAGATTTAACCCTTTAAATTTCGCTTGAGCAACGGCCTGCATGGCACAAAGAACTGCGGCCCCGCCGCACATATCGTACTTCATTTCTTCCATCCCGGCGCTTGGCTTGAGCGAAATACCTCCAGAATCAAAAGTGAGCCCCTTGCCAACCAGTAGCAGGGTAGGCGCCTCTGGTTTTACAGTATATTCAAGAATTACCATTTCAGGGGGCTGAGCCGAACCCTGATTGACGGCAAGGATCCCACCCATACCCAATTTTTTCAATCTTGCCTGATCCAGAACCGTACATTTCATCCCGTGGGTCGCAGCCAACTGTCGGCCATATGCGGAAAAATGCCCCGGCGTCCAATGACTGGCTGGCTCATTGGCCATATCACGAGCCTGACAGGCGGACTGGGCGCCGATCTCACCCAGCTTAAGCGCCTTGGCTATGTTGATGTTGGTTGAGGCATAAAAGGCCACCTTCCGCACCATCTCCCCAACGGCATCCGGGTCTTTTTTTGTTTTATATTTCTTGAACCGGTAGGCACCCAGCACAAAGCCTTCGGCAAGACATTCGGTCATCTCACTCATATCGTAGGCAAGATCAGGCAAGACAAGCAACATCTCCCTCGCCTTGCTCTTCATGGCTATGGAGACCATGGTTCCACCAATCTTGCGGAACAACTCACGATTCAACTCGTCCTTGCCCAAACCAACAACCAGTATCCGCTTGGCTGAGGATGTGCCAAGTTTACATTTTTCTGGATAAGAAAGCAGGTGTTCACCATTTTTTCCAGAGAAATCTCCAAGCGCGTACGCTCTACGGATAACTCCATCAATCACTCCATTGGCACAGCAAGGAGGCCTCTTCTCTGACTGACGCACCATATAGACCAGAAGATCACCGCTATAAGTTTCCGGACCAACCTTACTCAACTGCAACATAAATATATTCCTTAATGCGGAGGAAATCATAAAAGTCAAGGCAACCCGAAACATTAATCATACGGCACAGGGACTATTTATATATAATAAAAAGTAACACTTACGCAAAGGTAATTATATGCTAAAATCTGATAAATACGTTAGATTCATGCCTGTTCATCCACACAGATTCTGCAACCTGTAAACCTGCAATAATAGGAGAAAGCCTTGATCCTGCAATTATGCCTGTCAGTTGGTCTTGCCGTAATAATCTCAGCACTGTGCAGCATTTGCGAGGCAGCGTTCTACTCATTGCCAATGAGTCATATTGAAATCACCAGCAAGAACCACAAACGGATCGGTAGAATCCTCATGGACATGAAAAAGGATATTCACCGACCTATCACCGCCGTCCTCACTCTAAACACCATTGCCAACACGGCAGGCGCCACGGTCTCGGGGGCTGCAGCCGCAGCGGTCTTTGGCACCGACAGCATGATCTGGTTCTCCGCGCTATTCACCATGGTCATCCTCCTTTTTTCAGAGATAATTCCCAAAACACTCGGCGTTTCCTACAGCCGGGAACTGGCCCTCTGGATTGCCTATCCTCTTCACTGGATGGTAAAATTGCTCACCCCATTTATTCTGATAATTCAAGCCATTACCAGACTTCTTCCTGCCAAGGACGACGGTTTGTTGGTTTCGGCCCAGGAAATTCAGGCCCTGGCAAGACAGAGCCACAGATCAGGAGAGATTAGTCTTCAGGAACGTCGGGTAATCACCAATATTCTCGACTTAAAAGATAAAAGCGTCCGCCAGATCATGACCCCGATCACTGTCACTTTCATGTGCGACGCCAACCTGACTGTTGGCAAGGCAATGCAGGCCAATGAGATGCTCAATATGCACAGTAGGATTCCGGTTTATGAAAAGAACCCGGACGATGTGGTCGGTATTATCCTGCGCAAGGACCTGTTCAGTTGGGCGGCTCAAGGAGCCGAAGAGAAAACGCTGCGAGAATTCATGCAGCCGGCACATTTTGTCCCGGAAACAGGACGACTGACCGCGGTCATGCTCGAATTTTTTGAACACCATAAACATCTTTTTGTAGTAGTAGATGAATACGGCTCGGTTACAGGCGTTATCAGCTTAGAGGATATCATTGAAGAAATAGTGGGCAGGGAAATCATTGATGAATCAGATCGTGCCACTAACATGCGGGAATTTGCCAAACGCAAGCGCCTTGCCTTCTTGAATCAGCCTTCGCTGAGCAAATGAACGCAGGAAAATCAATATTGAAGCAAGGGTACTTACACTCAGCGTCGTACAAAAATCATTTATACCTTTGGATATCGCGAACGGCATAAGAAGCCGTAACGAAATGAACGAAAATGTGCAGGTTATTTTAGAACGGCTCCTAAACCCTTACATTTCCTAAAAAATGACCGTCAGGTAGAAAAAAAGCATAATGACAATCAGGAGATTGATGCCGAGAAAATTACGAAAGCGAACGTGTCCCTCGAAATCATTGAGACAAAACTGCCAAAGAATATAACACCCGGCAATAGAACCATTCAGCATAAAAAAAGCAGAAATAATCTGTACCGGAAAATCAGGAATGGTAAAAAAGAATTTCTCCAGAAAAACCATCCCTGTTTGACGTCCGAAGGTGGGGATGAAATCACCTACACCTGAGGCAAAATATCCCAAACGGTACACAAGCTCTCCGGTAAAGGCCATGGGGATCAGAATGGGAACCATGGGCGAAAACTTGCCAAACATAGGGTCCTCATAAATACCGAACAGACGGGTGCCAAAACGGATAATCGTCAAGCTTACACCAAAACCAAGCAACAGCAGCAAACTAAAGAGAACAGCATCCGACCAACCGGAGAAGGCGGCCAGTTGACTGTAGATTTCCTTTTTGCGCAGGAAGCGGGCGAGTTGCGAACCTACGAGAAAGGGTACGATATAAGAGCAGGTTATGTACCTTCCCTTGTTGCGGATCAATTCCGAATAGGGATTGCGCAGGAGTAGTTGCGGTGAGTCCCGATCACAAAGAGGGAGACAATGACCGCAGACCAGACAATGCAGATTATTTTGGACATTATAGGCGCCAAGATAGACTGGACAACCCCGTTTGCCATCAACCCCTTTTTTGCAGGCAAAGGTCTCGCAACCCCGGCATTTCTCGTGATCAGGCCTGAACTCGATGATCGAAAGGGTTGCCGCTGCGCCGCTAATACGGCCCAAGGGACAGAGATGTCTGCACCAGGCCTGCCCAGGAAACAGGATCGAGAGCAGAGCCGCGCCAAAAACTATAGACAAAACAAAATAGGAAGTGCCAACCGGCGAACGGTCAAGTCCGGCAACAACCTCGGTCCAGATGATAATCGCCAGCAAAATAACCGAGGCATACACGCCATATTTCTGTAAAATTTTTGGCACGGGCAGGGAAATAGTTATCCCCCTGCGTTGCAAGAAAACGCCAAGACCTGGGAATGGACATATTCCACACCACATCCTGCCCACAAAAAACCAGCTCAACACAATGCTTGGCCAGATTAGCCCCCAAGACAGGAATACCGCAACATTGCTGTTGGCGTCTCTGGGGCCAAAAAGCCCAAGAATAACCACCAGGGCAAAGAGAATATCACCAGCTGTTCGCAGATAGGCATAGTGCTGCCGGGCGGCCAGAAACCGTCTGATTCCGGGAAAGACCCGAAACAGGTCCAGTCGCTGCTCGTTTATGGAGATAAGGCTTTTAAGGGCACGGGTCCACCAAGTCACAAAGCTATCCTACCTCTTCCAGTCTCACTTGCAGTTGCATCTGCCGACCATCCCTTTCAATGGTAAGGTTCACCTTATCTCCGACTTTATACTTATCCATAGTATTGCGCAAGTCGTCATAGGAAGAAACCTTGCGCTCATCGACAGCCAGAATGATATCCCCAAAAACTATCTCCCCGCCGATCCTGCGTGTGCCCCGCAGGCCGGCGGCCTCAGCAGAACTGCCGGGCTGGATATGCATAATCAGCACTCCTGTCACCCCTACTCGCCTGGCGATCTGCTCATCTGCCACGACAACACCAAGCCCAGGGCGGATCAACCGCCTATGCTTGATAATCTCGGGAATAACCTTGGCCACCACATCTACCGGCACAGCAAAACCGACCCCGGAGCTACCCCCGGATAGGCTGTAAATAGCGGTATTTACCCCGATAAGACGGCCAGCGCTGTCCAGGAGAGGCCCGCCAGAATTACCAGGGTTGATGGCGGCGTCCGTCTGGATAACTCCCTGGATGGTCCTGCCAGTTGCCGATTGAATTTCTCGTCCCAAGGCACTGACTATGCCAGAGGTGAGGCTCTGGTCAAGACCGAAGGGATTGCCAATAGCAAAAACCTTCTGCCCCACCAGCAGATTATGGGATTCACCAATAGGAAGCGGCGTAAGTTTTTTGGCTGGGGCCGAGATCTGCAAAACTGCCAGATCCTTGTCCGGAGCAACACCAACCAGGGTGGCCGACCAAGTGGAACGATCCGCCAGGGTAACCTCGACTCGGCTGGCCGATTCTATGACATGATAGTTGGTCACCACCCTGCCTTGTTTGTCCCAGATAAAGCCGGAACCTGTCCCCTTGGGAATCTCATGAATATTGAGGCTGAAGATATTACGTCTGACCTCGATGTTGGTAATATAAACAACCGCTGGCGAAGCAGAACGAAACAGAGAGACAGTACTTTGTTCGTCGGCCGCAAGGTCGCCTCGCGCCGTTATCGGGATAGGGGTAACTTCAGGCGTGGAAGCCGGCCGCTGGTAAAGAGAAAAAAGCCACCAACCAATAAGGATAAAAAATAGAAGTACTACAAGGGGAATACGTTTTGGTCTGGGAGCGCTTGCAGGAGGAGTATTCATCCCGTGACCTAAAGACTTGGTAGCTTCTTAGCAAAGTTACCAAGACGTAAGTGACGATTTACAACTGTAAACTTCATCGCTTTATTGCAATGAAGAAGTATCTTAATCGTAACTTTCATGCTCTCAACCCATCAGAATGCAAGAAGCAGGATTATATAAAGACCCTTTCTTTATTACAGCCAGCCGCGCAAAGCCTCAACAATTTTCTGCGCTTGATCAGGGCTTGAAATATTGAATTTGGATTGCTGACTGTAATCTCCGTTCACCTTCCGGTAACGACGAATTGAATATCGGTCTGAGCTGTATTCATTCTTTTTAGGATCCCACTGCTGATATCGGAAAAGAATAGTAGCCCAGGCACCCTTGGACAGGATAACCTTTTCAATCTCTTTGACAACTACGATTCCGTCTTCTTCATAGTTAATGGTTACTTCATCAACAGTTGCCGCCATACTCCCCCCATATATTCAAGAGACGATACAAAATCTAAGTAAAACAACATCACATTTTTTTCCCAATGATACTGCAATAAAAAAAGGACTCAGCTGTTACGCCAAGTCCTTCAAAGTTACATGGTAGCGGGGGCTGGATTTGAACCAACGACCTTCGGGTTATGAGCCCGACGAGCTACCGAACTGCTCCACCCCGCGTCAGTTGTGATATAATACCCTCTTGGGGGAGAATGTCAAGGTAAATAAGGAGATTAAGCCGTCTCCGCCGACTGTTGTCCCTGCAAAACAGCAAGATACTTTTCCGGAAATCTTGTCAATCTGCCATCAAGATCCACCACAGCATGCATAGTGTAGCCTTGGACCAGAATTTTGTCATCATTTGCCCGGATAACCCGGTAATTGAAACGACAGGTTCGTAATTTCACCTCGACAAGAGAGGTTTCAACCAGCAACAGATCATCATACCGGGCTGAGGCCTTGTAACGCACCTGACATTCAACCACCGGCATAATAAAACCCTGCCCCTCAATCTCTTTGTAGGAAAGAGCCCGTTCACGCATAAATTCAGTGCGAGCCGCCTCAAAGTACCGCAGATAATTGGCATAGTACACAACCCCGCCAGAATCGGTATCACCGTAAATCACCCGGCAGCGATAGCGATGCAACGGCGCAAGCATGTTCAGACTTTTATCAGCCATATTGCTCAAGAACCCGCTTGAAAAATTGACGGCCATCTTCCAGCAATTCCCCTCCCCTGGCAGCACTTTGCTCATCATAGGACAGCCCACTTCCCGGCTGCTCAATGCGTGAATCATAAATAGCCACCGGTACCGGGTCCGCACTGTGTGTTCTGGTAGCAAGCGGAGTAAAATGATCCATGGCTACAGCCAATCGAAAATCATATCCGCTGGCAATCAGTGCTTCAAAAATTGGTTTAACAATCTTACCATCAAAATCCTCGATAGCCTGAAGCTTATCCTTAAGACTGCCCTGATGCCCAGCCTCATCCGGCGCTTCTACATGTACAAAAACCAGATCCTTTGTTTCAAGAGCCTGCATGGCAGCAGCGGCCTTTCCCGCATAATTGGTGTCCAGATACCCAGTGGCACCGGGCACCTCAATTATTTCCATTCCGGCATATACACCAATGCCCTTGAGCAGATCTACCGCTGAAATCAAGGCACCCTCGACACCAAACTGTTCACTGATGGTCGACATAACCGGAGCCTTGCCCTCACCCCAAAGCCAGATAGCATTAGCAGGATTACGCTGTTGTGCCTGTCGGCCAAGATTTACCGGATGAGTTGCCAAATAGGCCACTGTCTTGGCCAAGGCTTCTTGCAGATATGAGATACGATTATATTGCCGCCAGAATTCAGTTACTTCCCTGCCGGTATAATCATGGGGCGGGACTGTAACCAGCGATCCGATCTCGCCAGAATGAACAAGCAGATGACGATAACTTACCCCGGAATAAAAATGCAGGCGACTACTGCCAGCAACCGCTTCTATTCCTTCGATGAGAATTTTGGCTTCCTGAGTGGAGATATGGCCACTGCTGTAATCCTCCATATATACCCGATCTTCTTCAAAACGCAGGGTAACCAGATTGCAGCGAAAAGCGATTTCGTCGGCTACCAAGGCAACACCAAGACTGGCTGCCTCCAGAGGGGCGCGGCCACTGTAGCATTCATGCGGAAGATAACCGAGCAGGGAAAGGTTAGCAACATCGCTCCCCGGTGGAAACCCTTGGGGCACGGTGCAAAGCCGGTAGAGCTTTCCTGCTTGCGCGATCCTGTCCATGAATGGAGTATGGGCAAAAGCCAAGGGGGTTTTGCCGCCCAATTCGGCAATGGGCAGATCTCCCATGCCATCACCGACTAAAATGATATATTTCATACCGTTGCTATTCTGCATTAACCTTCATGATGCGAATCTTCACCGTTTTACCGGTGCAGACATCCAGCGCATCAATCTCGGCCAGTGCCTTACGCACCGAGGATTCTTCCGCCTCGTAGGTCATTATGACCACAGGCACGGTGCCATTTTTTTGTCTGCCTTTCTGGATAACCGATTCGATACTGATGTTGTGCCGCGCCAGAATTCCGGCAATAGCGGACATGACCCCTGGCTTGTCCATAGCAGTCATTCTGAAATAATAACAGTTGCGCAAACTTTCCATGGGGGTAATGCCACGAGCCTTGATCTCCTCCGGCAGATAAGAAAGACATGGTACCCGGTTAACGCTGTTACAGAGAATATTTCTGGCAATATCAACTACATCCGCGGTAACCGCACTGCCTGTTGGCATTTTCCCAGCACCCTGACCATACAATAGGATGTCCTCCACCATGTCTCCGGTAAACTGGATGCCGTTATAGGCGCCGCCAATGTTGGCGAGCAGATGTTTTTCCGGCACCATGGTCGGATGCACTCTGGCCTCGACAGTTTCGCCATGATTTCGGCTGATAGCAAGAAGCTTGATACGATAACCAAATTCCCGGGCAAAATCGATGTCGATGGGCTCAATTTGAGAAATGCCTTCGATACTGACATCGTTAAGGCTCATCCGCATGCCATAAGCCATGGTCATCAAAATAACCAGCTTGTGGGCCGTATCAATGCCCTCTATATCATAGGTCGGATCGGCCTCGGCGTAACCTTTTGCCTGGGCCTCTTTCAGCACTTCATCAAAGGCCATGCCAGCATCAGTCATCTTGTTAAGGATATAATTGGCCGTCCCATTCATTATTCCTATGATCGAGAGAATCTTGTTGGCAACCAGCCCTTCTTTCAAAGCCTTGATTACCGGAATACCGCCGCCGACACTGGCCTCAAAGCCAACCTCAACATTTTTTCTGGCTGCGGCTGCAAAAATCTCCATACCGTGTTGAGAGATAAGAGCTTTGTTGGCGGTAACCACATGTTTACCATGCTCAATGGCTTTCAGGATAAAGGTTTTAGCCGGTTCAATTCCACCGATAAGCTCGACCACAATATCGATCTCCGGATCTTTAAAAATCAGGTTCGCATCCTGGACAAGCTCTACATCCTTAAATTGCGGAGGTAACGACTCAATACGAATATCAGCGACACGACACAAGCGGATGGAAGCACCGGTTTTACGCCGCAGACGCTCTGCTTGCTGCAGAAGAACCTCTGCCAAACCACTGCCAACTGTACCAAAGCCCAACAAACCAACTTTAATTTCTTTCATAGGATTTTCCCCTGCGAAATGCGTCTGGAAGCAAAACAAGCCCCTATTCTCTGACAATGCTAAACCAAATCTTAAGAGACATATCACACAACAATCATTGTTGTGTGATCTCGCCGACATTGCCAATATTGTATGTAAATTTTCATATTATGAACACCGGCTTAATACCTTTTTTGTTGGGCTATGTCAAAAATATTCGCCACGACAATCTTCAAGTTTTATTTATGATATTTTTTTGAAAAACCTAACTATACCAGATGACTCCCATTGACAAGATCCATAAAAAAAATTACAAGTAGCCTGATTATTTATGGTCATAATTTGTCTAAATGTCACCATAGCAATTCCTTGTTTTTCGATAAAAGTCAGCTTCAACTGATTCATCGACTTATATTCTTGTATAAATTTTGCGTTTCTGGTCTCAATCCAAATAACCAAAGAGAGGGCGACTGCAAGTGGGAGAGCTTAATATTATTTCGATGTTTTGGGGCGCCGGACTCACGGTTAAATTTGTCATGACTATGCTGCTCGGCTTCTCGGTATATTCGTGGTTTATTGTTTTCCAGAAATTTTCCCTGTTCAAAAAAGCACGAATGGAAAGCGAGGAATTTCTTGAAACCTTCTGGCAGAGCAAAAATCTTTCTGAGGCCGTCAGGTTCGCCAACAACCTGACCTTGTGCCCCGAGGCAAATATTTTCAGAATCGGTTACCATGAACTGCAAAAACTTGGCAAAACAACCGCCACTTCCCGCAGCGCTGCTGAAGAAACACTGGAAACACGCCTTGCCGGCATGGAACCTTTAAAAAGAGCCTTGCGCAAGGCGGAAAATCTCGAATCCTCCCGGCTTTCCAAGTCGCTCTCTTTTCTGGCCACCACCGGCAGCACCGCTCCCTTCATCGGACTCTTCGGTACGGTCTGGGGGATCATGACCTCTTTCCATGAAATAGGCATGCGTGGCTCAGCCTCACTGGCGGTTGTAGCCCCAGGTGTTTCCGAGGCGCTGGTCGTAACAGCAGCAGGTCTTGCCGTGGCAATCCCTGCTGTGGTTTTTTACAATTATTATTCCAACCAAATGGCGGAGATTGAAAGCAGGATGCACAGCTTTTCCATTGATTTTTTGAACCTCGTGGAACGGGATTTTATTTCCCGCCCGATCTAACAAACAGGAATTCATCATGGATCCGGTTGAAAACGGAAACGGCAAAAAAAGACTTGTTTCAGATATTAACGTCACTCCTTTAGTAGACGTCATGCTGGTGCTGTTGATTATTTTTATGATCACCGCCCCCATGATGACACAGGGCGTTGATATTGATCTACCGCAAACAACAGCTAAGCCATTACAGCAGGAAAAAACTCCCATCATTGTAACAATCACGAAAAAGGGGGAGTTTTTACTTAACGAGACCAAAGGCACCCAGGCGGCTATCAAGCAAAAATTAGCGGCTCTTGCCAAACAAGGCGACAATGATGCGGTCCTGCTCAGGGCCGACAAAGAAGTGCCATACGGATTGGTAGTTTCCCTCATGTCGGACATCAAGGCTGTCGGCTTTGATAAACTTGGTATGATAACCCAGCCTGAAATAGACAAGCCAAAAAGATAACACAGACACCGTGCCTTTACCTTTACCAACATCCAAACTACCAGATAAACAATGGCAAAAATCTCTCTTTTTGACCATTACCGTACATGTTTCATTTCTACTCTTCGGATTTTTGGCTCCAAATTTCCTGAACTTTCGACATAAAATGCCAGAGGTGTATACAGTAAATCTCTTCTCCGTAGAGGATTTTGGCAGCACAGCTCCGGCGGCACCAAGTAAAGTTGTCACTACCCCCCAAGCTGAGCCCCAAGCGCCCATCAAAGCCGCGCCGCCTGCACCAATAAAGCCCACTCCTGCGCAAAAAATACAACCTCATCCAGAACCACCAGCTGTCGCCAAGGATACCATCTCGCTTAAGCCAATAAAAACAAAGGAAAAAGCAGACATTGACAAGGTGAAAATGTTGCGGGATAAACTACTTGCCGAAAACAATGTGAAGCAAGCGAAAGATACCGCAGAAAAAGCCCTGGCCGATTCTGACAAAAAAGCAAAAGGCGCAGTTGATAGTCTAAAACAGGCACTGATGGCAGGGCAGCAACTTGCCGCCCGCAAAGCTGCTGCCGGAGCCTCCACTATAGCAACTCAAACTGGTGCAGGGGCTGGCGGCACTGGCGGCGGAGCAAGCAGCGGCATCACGGTCGATGAAAATCTCCGCCGTTACCTTGTTGCCGTAAACAGCAAAATCCAAGAACACTGGGTGCTGCCTGACCTGCAAAACTGGAAGGAAAACATCGAGGCGATTGTCATTATCAGAGTCAGGCGTGATGGGGTTGTTGTTGAAAGCACTTTCAAGAAAAAATCAGACAATATCTTTTTCAATCAATTTGTTGAAAAAACTCTGAAACTTTCTTCTCCCCTGCCCCCATTCCCTATCACCCTAAACCAGCCAGAAATGGAAATCGGCCTAAAATTCAGGCCTGGCGAAATTTTTTAAAGCTGAGTTGAGCAGCTTGTCTGCTCGAACTAAACTTATGCCCTTTGAATATAATATGGAGTTTTTTTATGAAAAATCGTTTTTTCGTCCACACACTGAACATAATTATCTCTGGCCTTTTCCTTCTCCTCAGTTTTAGCAGCCGAGCTGAGGCTATAGTGTATCTTGATATCACCTCTGCAAACTTCCGCAAGGTGAACATCGCCGTCCCCTATTTTGTTGACAAGAAAAAACCTGAGGGTATTCAGGACAGTGGCAAGAAGATGGCCGATCTCCTGAGTCGGGCGTTGACCTTTCACGGATTTGTGGAGATAATCGACCCTTCGGCTTACGGTGGCAGCCAGAGTTGGAACTGGCCCGCCCTTGGCGCAGAGTTCACAGTACTGGGCCAATACGAAATAACCAATGATGGGCTGGTCTTGGAGCTGCGTCTTAATGAGATCCAATCTGGCCACATGATCCTTGGCCGCCGTTATCAGACCCCCATTAGCAAACATCAAGAAAGCATAAAAAAATTCTGCGACGAAGTTGTCCTCCAGCTTACCGGAGAAAGTGGGGTAAGTCAGAGTCAGATAGCCTTTGTGTCAACAGTAACAGGACATAAAGAAATCTGGCTGGCCGATGTTCTTGGCGATAATATCCGCCAGGTGACCAGACATGAATATCTGGCCGTTTCTCCTCGATTCTCATCTGATAACAAATGGCTAGCCTACACCTCATACCACAAAAACAATCCAAATCTTTATATTACCGACCTTAGTGTTCTTAAAAGTACCCGCGCCATTTCAAGACAGAAAGGTCTCAATATGGCGCCAGCCTGGGCACCCGACGCCAGTGTCATCGCCCTTACCCTCAGCAAATCTGTCAACCCTGATATCTATCTTATTGATATCAACGGTAACGAATTACGACGACTGACAAATGGCGAAGGAGCCAACGTGTCGCCCACCTGGTCGCCTGATGGGAAAAAACTTGCCTTTGTTTCCGATCGGAGCGGTACCCCGCAAATCTATATCATGGACGTTGCGACTAAAGCCGTCCAACGTCTAACCTATCTTGGCAACGAAAATACCACGCCAAGCTGGTCACCAAAAGGAGACTGGATCGCCTATACAGGCAAGGTCGGCGGCAACACCCACATTTTGTTGATCAAACCTGAGGGCGGTGCTCCGATCCAATTGACAATAACAGGGGGAGATCATGAGTCCCCATGCTGGGCCCCGGATGGTCGACAAATTATCTTTTCAAGAAAACGAAACAACAAACAGGAATTATGCGCTATATTTAAAAATGGCATGGGTCTTCGTCCGTTATTCAACCTCAAAGGCGCGCAATCCAGCCCGCAATGGTCTCCACGTCAAAACCTGTAGCTGCTATATCAAAAATATCTTATCATCTGGATGACCACAGCGGGAAAAATCGCAGCGGCATGATTTTAACAACATTTGCTTCCTAACGGTTGCATACCGTTAATTTTTAGCAGGAGACAAACCCATGAAACGCTCACTTACCACTCTTGCCCTCACCTTATGTCTTTCCCCTCTTCTCATGCAATGCGCGGCAGAAAAAGATGTCCGGGGTCTTGACATGCGGCTCCGCACCACAGATACAAAAATCGCGGAAATGGACAATACTGTTATCGCCATGCAAAACCAGCGCGGCTCCATAGCAGAACTTGCAAATCAGCTCGAACAGATCAAATCACGTTTATTGCAGCTTGAAGCACGGGTTGAGGAGAAAAATATCCAGACAAGAAAAATTCAGGAAGAACAGACTTTATTGAAAAAAAACAACCAGCACCAGTTTGAGCAGCTGCGAGGTCAGTTGACAGAGCTGAACATTAAACTGTCGGGAGTTATTGTCCAGGTCGCCTCCTTTTCTGATGATTTTACCCATCTCCAGGAAAATCGTGCTAAAGAAACTTCGGAACGTGCGACCAGTGCTGCAAAAATCGCAGACGAAGCCCGCAAAAAAACTGAAATAGCCAGCGCCCCAAAGATAATCGAACCGGAACAAACCAAGAAGAAACCAGGAAAAACGGAAGAGTCGGTAAAATCTGAAGAAATAGCAAAGTCGATTTCAAGCAAGACGACGACAGTGCAAGATGCAGAGACAAACACCAGTGACACTCTTTACAATAAAGGACTTGCCGCCTACAAGGCGAATAAATACAAGGAAGCCTACAACACTTTTTCAAGCTACCTGGAGAAAAATCGGACAGCGCCGCTCGCCCCCAATGCCAGATTCTGGTTGGGGGAATGCCTGTTCCAGCAGAAAGAATTCGAACTGGCCATTCTTGAGTATCAAAAAGTTATAGCCGATTATCCCAAAAACAACAAAGCATCAGCCGCCCTTTTCAAACAGGGACAGGCCTTCGAAAATCTCGCCGAAAAGGATACGGCCAAAATCGTTTACAACAAACTTCTTGCCGATTATCCCAAAAGCGAACAGGTAGAAATGGCTCAGAAACGGCTGAAGGTCCTAAAATAAAAACCTGATCAGACGAATCATTCGCAAGAGGCGCTTGCACATTCATAATGCCACCTTCCTGCTATTTAATTGATGGATAACTGGTCGGGATGAGAGGATTCGAACCTCCGACCCCGTGCTCCCGAAGCACGTGCTCTACCAGGCTGAGCCACATCCCGACATTATCATTATAACTCTATACTCTCCATGCTGGTCCCTGGCGGAAAAATTGTGGGACATATGTACTCAGAGTTTTTTGGGGCGTCAACAAGAAAGAAGGCAGGAACTCCATTCTTAGGGGGAGAACCTGCCTTGTCTGATAAACAGATAAAGCGACTTATAAAAATTGTTTACTTTACAGCCTCAGCAAGCTTGCTGCCTGGCTTAAAGCGAGCAACATTTCTAGCCTTGATAGTGATAGCTTTGCCAGTTTGAGGATTGCGCCCCTGACGAGCTGCCCTCTTGGTCACAGAAAATGTGCCAAACCCTACCAAAGTTACCTTCTCGCCCTTTTTCAAAGCGGTGGTCACTGCGGCTAACATACCCCCAAGGGTTTTCTCAGCTACAACCTTGCTAATTCCGCCAGCCTTTGCCATGTTCTCAACTAATTCACTCTTATTCATTCCTCTCCTTCCTCCTTGTGAATTTAGAGATTCTCCGCCTTCCACAAAGCACCGTGATCAAGTTACCTTTAGGGGCGATTAAAAATTCTGTTGGGTGATTGTCAAACAAAAGAAAGCGTCTGTCAAACAAAAAATGTGATCCACCAAGAAAAAAATGGCATCCCGATGTTTTTTATCCAGCTAACCTTCGGCAGTGAATTACCAACTCATTGCAATCTTCCTCGTGGATCAAGCACTACCTGAGGTAAACCCAGAGACATAAAATCTTGTTTAATAGCTGAAAATACATGTTTTTTGTTAATTTTATCCAGATCTTTATGTAAGACCTCAATAGTCGCAACCCCTTGACAAAGGCGCACTCGCACCCCCATAAAACCTGTTTTGCGCAGCAGTGCCTCACTTTGGGCCACCAGCAAAATTTTTTCTCTGGTGATTGGTTCCCGTTGCGAAATTCTGGTAGCCAAACATGATGAGGCCTGAACATCCCAGGTTGACAGAGCAAATTCTCTGCTAAGCAACCGAATTTCTTTTTTAGTAAAGCCAAGATCAGCCAAAGGGGTCTGCACGTTCAATTCAGCGACCGCCATTAAACCTGGACGATCTTGTGTCAAGTCGTCATGATTGGTGCCATCGCATAACACCAAGCCCTTGGTGAAAACCGGATCTGCTAAAAATTTCTGATAGATGTTTTTCTTACAGAGATAACAACGGTCGGAACCATTGGCTACGAACTCTGGCCAAGCCAATGGCTTGATCTCGATAAGATGAGAAACACACCCTCGCTCTTGGACAATACGTTCAACCCGTTCTGTCTCTAAGGGTGGCAAGAGCTCGGACTTGGCATGGAAAGCATGCACCAACGATGGACCCAAGGTTGCGCAGGCCGCATACAGGAGAAAAGAACTGTCCACCCCACCAGAAAAGGCGACGGCGACCTTACGGTGCTGTAAAAGTATTTCTTGCAGCTCTCGATACTTTCTGGATAACGAAAATTCCATGCTACTTGTATTACGTTGATGGCAAGGTCTGAATGGGCTTTTCCAGCAAAAACTTTCCGCTTGTTATCCAGCCCTTGAGGGTCTCAGCAATTTCCCGAGCTCGTACTACACTGGAAAGAGGCGCTGTAGGCACCATCTTGCCATTCACCTCGATCTGGCCGCTCTTCAGCTGGGCATAGCTGACCTCCCCATAGTTGCGGGCCACACCATGCGAGTAGTCATATGAATAATCAACAATCTGAGTAAAAATCTCCGCATCAGAAACCCCGGTATAGGCGGCCATCTCCTCATTGAGAATGGGGATTGGCACCCCGATCCCCACGGCCAGGGAACTCCCGTAACCCTGCATACTCACCCCCTTAAGCCAGCGGGCAGACATCTGCTTCAAATCACCCTGCACCATCATGGTGCCGGCTGCCCTTCTGGTGGTGCCGTTTTCTGAACGTAAGGCTCTTGGATTGTGTTGACTGCCATGCCAGGTCACATAACCAACCCCGCCCCCCAAAAATATCCTCGTCCCCAAGCCAATAGTTTTATAAAATGGATCGTTCAACAGGGGGCTCAACTCGCCGGCGCTACAAAAGGTTGCATTTCCAACCTGGGGTTTCAGCGTGCCCATATAACAATAGACGGTCTTCTCGGAAAGATTAATGGCGCAATTATAGTTCTGGTAGCAGTTGCGAGGATTCACCAACATTGCGTAAGGCAACTCGGCAAGCGTCACCTCTTTTTCCAGATGTTTATTGGGATAGCAGTCAGTTCCATATGCCACAGCCTTGAGCAACACCTTTTTCCCTGCTATCAGATCCTCAAGCACATGCCCGCCGCCATAGAGAAATTCACCTGGGAAAACCTTGTTCAAGGGATCATCTTCTGGCGGCTCTGTGGCGCCGATATAGACATCAACCGCAGCCAGACCGGCATAGGCCGGAACATTGTTCAGCCACACCTTGAGCGCCTTGGTGGTGGGGTTGGAATGGCCGAAATTGATAAAAGCCCCGGAAGAACACATGGGCGAAAAAGTGCCGGTAGTAACCACATCCACCTTTCTGGCCGCGTCAACAGGCCCAAGTTTTTTCACAATGCCAACCATCTCTTCGGCAGTGACTACCACAGCCTGACCCGCCTTGATTTTGGCATTTATTTCTTCGTATGTTTTCTGAATCTTGAATTCGCTCATTTAACCTTTATCCTCCTTGGATAATCACGCCATAACGAAAGTCAGGCCCTGCTACAAACAACGACACACAGTCCTCATGAAAAAAGTTTATACATTATCCACAAAGAGAAGCAAACTGTTAATCCGCTTGTCTGATGAGTTTCCATGTAGCTATAGACTCCGACGAACAGATGGAATTTTTCCCTTTTATTTTTTCCTGGATAAGATTAAGAATCTTACTGTGCCCAAGGGGGATTGACTGAAATCACAAAAAACTTGCCCAAAATTATGACAAATATCAAATGATCCTATGATGAAAAACAAAAAAGACCTTACCCTTGCCGATGTCCGGCAACAGATCGACGCCATTGACAGCCAGTTTCTGGACCTTCTCAAAAAACGTCTGCTCTGCGCCAGAAAAATCGGCGAACTAAAAGATCAGAATAACAAGGCCAAATGGGATCCGTTGCGGGAACGGCAGATATTTGAACGGTTGCTCGCGGAAAACAACGGCGCCTTTCCTGAGCAGCCGCTGTTGAGCATCTTCCATGAAATCATCACCACCTGCCGCCTTTCGCAAAAAAAGGTGGAAGTCGCATACCTTGGTCCGGAAGCAACCTTTTCCCATCTGGCCGGCGTGAAATACTTCGGCCACGCCGCCAAGTATCTTCCCCTGGAAACCATTGAGGATATCTTTGACGAGGTGGAACGGGGCAGAACCCAATACGGCATTGTCCCGGTGGAAAACTCCATCGAAGGCGCGGTCACTTCGACCCTGGACTCCTTCATCCAGTACAATGTCAAGATCTGCGGGGAACTTAATCTGGGCATCATTCACAATCTGGTCAACAAATCAGGCAGTATGGATGACATCAGGCTGGTGGTTTCCCATCCGCAACCCATTGCCCAGTGTCGGCAATGGCTAAAGAAACACCTCCCCAACGTCACGGCTCAGGAGGTCTCCAGCACCAGCGTCGCCGCGAAAATGGCCGCGGAAGACCCCAGCGTGGCAGCCATTGCCAGCTCCCTGGCCATCACCACCTACCAGCTGCAAACCGTGGTCAAGGGAATCGAAGATTACCGGGGCAACACCACCCGCTTCCTGCTGATCGGCAAGGAATCGCCCACCATAAGCGGCAAGGACAAGACCTCTCTGCTGGTCAGCCTTCTGGACCGGCCCGGCGCCTTAAACGATGCCTTGAGCATCCTGGCCCAGCGCTCCATCAACCTGACCCGGATCGAATCGCGTCCGGTCAAGGACGAACCCGGCCGTTACCTTTTCTTCATCGACATGCTTGGCCATCTGGAAGATGAGATTGTCCGGGAGGGTTGCGAAAAGCTGAAGGAAATCTGCTCGTATTTCGAATGGCTGGGGTCTTACCCTCGGACAGGAGAGTAAAGCTTGATAAAGAAAATTCTTTATCATCTTGGTCTATTTTAAAGATGCTCTCGGATTTTTGCCACAGGTTCATCCACAACCATACAAAGAAGAAGGGGGGAAAGATGCGTAATCGTTTGTTAGCGTTGGTAGCGTTGGTGTTGCTGGTCTTAGGGGCGGGAGCCTGTAGTGGCGTTGGCGGCAAGTCGTCGGCGGTTGAGGGCAAGTTGATGGACTGGAACGGCAAGCCGGTGGCCGGGGTGAAGATTACCGCAGCCCAGGTGTCGCCCATCAAGGGCTACGAGCAGTTCGAGGCTGTCACCTCTTCGGATGGATCCTTCAAGATTAAGGGGCTTTTTCCCTCATCCGCCTATGTGCTGAAACCCTGGTCAGATAAGTGGAACTGCAAGACCGAGATCAAGTTGGACAGCGCGCCCCAGGGTGAGACGGCGGTGCTGCCTGAAGCCATGAAAATCCCCCAGGCGTTTGCAAAAGATGGCGGTAGCCAGGTGTTTGATCTTGCTTCTGGTAAAGCGTATTTTACAGACACTGACACCGGACTTGAATGGGTGATAGGGCCGGACCAGGACACCAATTACGCGCAAGCCGAGCAGTGGGTAGCCGCGTGCAAGGTGGAGGGCGGAGGCTGGCGCATGCCGACAAGGGCAGAGTTAAAGACCCTTTACAGGAGTGGTGTTGGAGAAAGAAATATGAAAAAGCCTATTACGACCTCTGGTTGGTGGGTTTGGGCAGAACCTAAAGATTCGTCGTCGGCGTGGGGCTTCAACTTCTCCAACGGCAACGAGGTCTGGGACTACCGGGATGACTCCGACGACGACAGGGTGTTTGGAGTGCGGTCGCGTCCGCGATGATGATGTAGATCATTGGATTATTTGATCCTTCGATCATTTGTTTTTTTGATTATTTTGTTTTTTGGGGTACAGGGGCTACGCCCCTGTACGATTTTTTTTTGGATTCTGCTATGGCCCAATACGAGCATCTCCCGATTTACAAGGCGGCCTTTGACCTGCAAATTTACTTTGAAGGCATCGTCAGAAACTTCAGCCGTTATCACAAGTATACGCACGGAACGGCCTTGCGGAATCTGACTCGGGAGGCGTTGATGCTGATCGTGCGCGCCAACAACACGCAGGACAAGACGCCGGTGCTGGAGGAGCTCAGAATCAAACTTGAAGAACTGAAGGTGGTTATCCGCATCTGCAAAGAGGTAAAGGCGTTTGCCAACTTCAATTCTTTTGAAACCAGCATTCAGCAAGTGATCGGAATCGCAAGGCAGAACGAGGGGTGGGTGCGGAGTGTTATAGTCCGAGGCGGGCCGAGGCCTGAATCATCAACGTATGCCCCGGCGGGGCTGTCGCGATGAGCGTGCCGAGCAACATCATCTTGTTCCCTCCGCCCAGGCGGCATAGTAATGCAGGGAGTCATACCGCCAAGGATTGGCTCCCGGTGGCCGGGCGGTTGCTTAGCCCGGAAAGTGAGGGGATAAAGATTCGTCGTCGGCGTGGAACTTCAACTTCAACAACGGCAACGAGAACTGGAACAACCGGAATAACTCCAACAACAACAGGGTGTTTGGAGTGCGGTCGCGTCCGCGAAGATGATGGCGTCCCTTTTTACCTTTGAAAACCTGTATAGAGCCTGGCTTGATTGCCGTCGCCGTAAGCGCGGCAAGACGGCGGCTCTTGCCTTCGAGACAAAGGCCGAGGAAGAACTTCTCGACCTTGTCTCCGAATTGGCCGACCGGACTTACCGCCCCCGCCCCTCGTTCTGCTTTGTGGCCCGTAATGACAAGTACCGCGAGGTGTTTGCCGCCCAGTTCCGGGATCGCGTGGTGCATCACCTGCTGGTGCGCGAACTGGAAAAAATCTGGGAGCCGGTTTTTATCCACGACTCCTATGCCTGCCGCCGGGGCAAAGGGACGCACGCGGCGGTAAACAGGCTCCAGACCTTCATGCGCCGGGCCACTGCCAACAACACCCTCCGGGCATGGTTCCTCCAGCTTGACATCCGCTCCTTTTTCCCCTCCATAGACCGGGCTCTTCTCTTGGAACTTGTCCGCGCGCGCCTGCACAGCGAAGAACTGCAATGGCTGGCCGAGGTGGTGATCGCGCACGATCCGGCCATTGAGCCGATGCTTACCTGCTCGCCAGAGAAGTGGCGCAACATCCCACCGGGAAAAAGCCTGTTTGGCGCGCCGTTCGGCAAGGGGCTGCCCATCGGCAACCTGACCAGTCAGTTTTTGGCCAATGTTTATCTCAACCCCCTGGATCAGTTCGTTAAACATCAGCTTAAGGCGAAGTACTACCTGCGCTATGTGGACGATATGATTCTGGTTCACGAAAAGAGGCAGGTTCTTGAAGAGTGGCTGGGTGATATTGAGAGTTTTTTGCAAAACAAATTACTTCTGGAACTGCATCCGACGCGGCGCATTATCCAGCCGGTTGGCAACGGCGCTGATTTCGTAGGCTATATCGTGCGCCCAACCCATCTGCTGGTGCGGCGGCGGACCGTGGGACGCTGCAAGGAGGCGCTGGCCCGCCACGCCAAAAACATTCTCGGCAAAAAAGGCCAAAATTTTGTTTTGTTTCCGCCCGAGGGTTACCTGCAACTGCAAGCGACTATCCAGTCGTATCTTGCTCTGTTCCGACATGCTTCTGCAAAACGCTTGCGTGACTCCCTGTTCGTGCGCCACCCATGGCTAGGGTTTATTTTCGAGCGGCAGGGGGATAAGCTCCGTCAACGCTGGGATTTCCCTGGCAAGCCTGCCAATCTTAAGACCCAGTACGGATTTTTCCGGCGACGTTTTCGGGGGGTAATCCTGTTTCAGGTAGGCAGCTATTTTGAACTGTTTGACCGCGATGCCGTCTGGGCGTCCAAGACCCTGGCCACAAAACGCCTCCCAGTGCGGCCAGGTTTCTACGCCCGGTGCGGAGTACACCGGGCACTTTGCCGGACAATGGTGACGCGGCTGGTGGCGGCAGGGAGGCATGTTCTTGTCGTGGCCCAGAGCGATATGTCAGCGGGCCTCTTGAAGGCCCGCCGGGGGGTGGCCCTGGCCTTTCCCGGACACCGGCCAGTTACTGATTTTTAAGTTTTTTCTCGTAGGTAAGACAGTCTTCCATCTTTTCAATCGGCGTGGCAAAAAAAGCTCGCATCTCCTCGCCACGATGCGGATATTCAGACCCTGGGAATTCGCATTGATAAACAAAAACCTTGGTGCGATAGCCAATGACCAATTCCATTTTTTTGGCAGTAAGATCATCAATTGCCAAGGAATTTTCCCGCCAGCCGCGGCGGCCAAGCTCATGCACTAACAAATCATGTTTCTTCCCGGCGGTATCACGTTCAGCCGCCTTGCTGGCTCCTTCCTGATGCTCATATCTGGTGACAAGCTCCATGCCCACGACTTTTTCCTCATAGGGCGAAGCAAATTCCCGGAAGGTCTTATGGAGCATAGTGACAAAATCCGCAGCCATGACATGGGCCGGAAACCAGGAAAGCATTATCATTGCCAATAAGAAAAACTTCTTTTTCATTGCGAAGCTCCTTTGTTTTCTTGGATTACGCCTGACATAACAAAACACCTTGACTCCATAACGTTGTGATGCTAAATTAAAGGCAGGAGGTATTAACCATGAGCGCACTTACCAAAAGGACAACGGTGTATTTTGACCCCGCCATGCATCGGGCGCTTCAGCACAAAGCGCTGGCGACATCCCGATCCCTTTCTGATATCGTCAATGATACAATACATCATGCACTGGCCGAGGATGCTGACGACTTAGCCGCCTTTGAAGAGCGGCTCAATGAGCCGCTGGTTTCCTATGAATCAATGTTAAAAGAACTCAAGGCCAATGGCCGTCTATAACCTCTTTTTCAAAGATTCGGTCAGGAAAGACCTGGATTCCATCCCAAAAAAAGACCTGCAACGGATCATCGAACGGATAGAAAGTCTTACCGCAAACCCACGTCCTGTTGGTTGCGAAAAACTTTCTAACCTGGAAAAATATCGCCTTCGTCAGGGAAATTACCGCATCATCTATTCGATCCAAGATGCCCAACTGACTATCTGGGTGGTCAAGGTCGGACACCGCCGAGAAATCTACCGAATATAAGATCACGACCGGTAAGATCGGCATTAACTACCTCTTCTTTTTCACCCCCCTATCCGCGACATCTGCCCGTGACAATCCCCTGCGCTGTCCGGCGAAATGGTATGCCCTTTCGGCTTGCTCAGGATGGCCGCGATAATCAACGCCCTGATTTCTTCATCGCTTGCGCCGCTGCGCAGGCTCCCCCTGAGATCGGTTTCCTGGTCGGAGAGAAGGCAGGAACGCAGCCTGCCTTCGGAAGTAAGCCGCAAGCGGTTGCAACGATCGCAGAAGTGGTGGCTGATGGGGCTGATAAAACCGACACTGCCGGCCGCCCCGGCCAGTCGGTAAACACGGGCCGGGCCGTCCATACGCTTGGCCTCCACCGGCGCAAGCGGCCCCAGAGGCTTAAGCAGTTCCATGATCTCCTGGGAACTGATGTATTTACTTTTGTCCCAAAGGGCCGAAGCCCCAATGGGCATGAACTCGATGAAACGAATCTGCAGAGGCTCCATAAGGGTCAGTCTGGCAAAGTCGATGAATTCGTCATCGTTTATCCCTTTCAAGGCAACGATGTTCAATTTGATCGGGTTAAAGCCAAGCTCTCTGGCCTTGCTGATCCCGGCCCAGACCTTGGCAAAGGCGTCAACTCCGGTAATCTGTTGGAAACGCTCCGGAATCAGGGTGTCAAGACTGATATTCAGCTTGCTGATTCCGGCGTCCCGCAGGGCTTCGGCATGGTCGGCCAGCAGAACACCGTTGGTGGTAAGGCGGATGTCGTTTAGCCCTGGGATTTGCGCCAACTCCTTGATAAAAGAAAGCACCTCCCGCCGCACCAGGGGTTCACCGCCAGTAAGACGGATTTTTTTAATGCCAAGCGAAACGGCAAGACGCACCACCCGGAGAATTTCCTCGTAGCGCAAAAGCTCCTCGTTGGCCAACTTGATTCGCCCTTCCTGTGGGGTGCAATACTGACAACGGAGATTGCAGTGGTCGGTAAGTGAGATCCGTAAATAACTTATAGACCTGGCAAACATGTCCGTCAGAGGCGTTCCCATTGGTGGAACGGAAAGCCCAGCTTCGGACAACTCCTCACCTGCCTCTTGCTTCATAGCTTGTCGTTCGTGTTTTATGATCTTACTCGTCAAGGAAAAACCCTCCTAACCAGACGCTGACATAAAAAAAGTCACATGTCCGCATCATTAAAGTAAATGAATCACACTTTGATTTTTTCCGACTTTCCTGCTACATAGTGGAGGGCGCAAGAATACGACGCCAATAAGCATCCGTCAATCGTCATTTTTCAAACCAACCTCTAAAACCCCATCCTGGAAAAAACCGAGCATGCTCATCCTTGGTATTGAAAGCTCCTGCGACGAAACAGCCGCAGCGGTTCTGCGTGATGGCAATACTCTGTTGAGCAATGTCATCAACTCGCAGGTGGCAGTGCATAGTCCATACGGTGGCGTGGTTCCCGAACTTGCCTCCCGAAAACATCTGGAAAACATTTATCCGGTGGTGGATGCCGCCCTTACCCAGGCAGGCGTAACCCTGGACGATCTTGACGGACTGGCCGTCACCCAAGGCCCTGGCCTGGTCGGTTCTTTGCTCGTTGGACTTTCCTTCACCAAGGCTATTTCGGCGGTGAAAGGCATCCCCTATGTGGGGGTTGACCACATAGTCGGGCATCTGCTCTCTCCTTTTTTGGAAAAGGAGCAACCGAATTTTCCCTATATCGCCTTGGTTGCTTCCGGAGGACATTCCAGTATTTTCCTGGTCAATAGCCACACTGCAATCCAACCCCTGGGCAGAACTCGTGACGATGCGGCAGGTGAGGCCTTTGACAAGGTAGGCAAGATACTTGGTCTTGAATATCCGGGCGGGCCGGTGATCAGTCGTTTGGCCGAAGGAGGCAACCCGGCGGCGATTCCCTTCCCCCGCGCCTGGCTTGCCCCGGACAGTCTTGATTTCAGCTTCAGCGGACTGAAAACCTCAGTTGCCAATTATGTTACTCAACATCAACAAAAAAACGCGCCATTCAGTGTTCCTGATCTCTGCGCTTCTTTTCAGGAGGCAGTAGTGGAAGTACTGTGCAAAAAAGTACTCAAGGCTGCGCAGATGCACCAAATCTCCACCGTTGTCCTGGCTGGAGGAGTGGCAGCCAATTCCAGATTGCGCACCGCCCTGCTTAATCTTGGAGCCGAACGGGGAATCGAGATTTTCATGCCCTCCCTTGAACTTTGCACCGACAATGCCGCGATGATCGCCTTGGCAGGCTTCTATCATTTTTCTGAAAAATCCACGACCTCGCTGGACACGGATGCCTATTCCCGTTCACCGCTCCTGAGCCCTTGGTCTGTATCCATGCATAACTGATCATGAAGCCAAAACGCGCCGCAAGATACTATTATCTCAAATTTCTCCGTTTGCAGGGAGATCCACATTCTCTGGCTCTGGGTATAGCCATTGGGCTTTTT
>Ga0208863_1000242_pt1 | contig 66551 bp, 69 predicted proteins | sample RifOxyD3_FD_184040 | JGI IMG/M metagenome (GOLD analysis project Ga0208863, IMG submission 184040) | Soil microbial communities from Rifle, Colorado - Rifle Oxygen_injection D3 (SPAdes) | ecosystem: Environmental > Terrestrial > Deep subsurface > Rock core/Sediment | place: Rifle, Colorado... | reverse complement strand
TGTCACCGTACCGTGACGGTTGTCCAGCGTTACCACATCACCCAGGCGAATCGACTTATCCAGCAGAATGATGAAACCGCAGATATAGTTGCTGGCGATGCGTTGCAAGCCAAAACCCAACCCCACCCCCAGCGCACCACCGAACACCGACAATAAGCGGATATCGATACCCACCAGCGAGAGTGCAACCAGCACCGACAGCACCAGCAGCGCACCGCGCGTCACCTTGGTGAGCAGCACGCGCGAACTGGTGTCCATTTCCTCCATGCGCATGATGCGCACTTCGAGAAACCGCCCCAGCCATAACGCGCTCAACACGGTCGCGGCAATAGAAATTACCGCTTGTAAGATGGTTAACAGGGAAATAGGCTGTTTCCCCAGAGTAAAACTCAGCTCATCCAAACTCGCGAGCACAGGAACTAACAAACCGGTAACATGAAGTGCTACGAGCAGCCAGGCAAGACCGGCGATGCTCAGCTCCCAGGATTTAAGTTTCACCGAATCAGGGAAAACTTTGTGCAGCACATAAACCAACAGGCGTATGCAGACCAGCGACAGCAGTAACGGTATCGCCAGCTTAAACAGGCTCGCCGATGCATCTAGATAATTGAAAATACCGCGTGCCAGCAAGATGCCCAGCAGGGTCAGAACCGGGAAAGCGATGCGCCGCCCCCCCTTAATGGCCACATGATGTAGCACCCCGCCAGCGCTCAGCCGCGTCTGAATCAGGGCATTCAGCCACCAGGCAAACAGCACAATGACGACTATCGTCCCTAACTGCCAAAACAAACCGGCAGGCTCGGCATTAGTGAGCAGGTCGATTAGGAGATTGGGTTCATCCTGCGCATTAAGCATTTATTTTATTGAATTACTCTAAAGCGACGAGAGCTTTTGGTTTCATCCAGTTGGCGACCACAATGCCAGCCTCGTAGAGCAGCCACAACGGCATCGCCAGCATGAACTGGGAGACTACATCCGGCGGCGTAAAAATAGCCCCCATCACGAAGGCGCCCACCACGACATAGGGACGAATCTCGCGCAACTTTTCGACAGTGACCACGCCCATACGCACCAGCACCACTACCACTACAGGTACCTGAAAGGTAACGCCGAAAGCAACGAACATGGACAACACAAAACTCAAGTATTTATCGATATCGGTCATCACCGCGACCCCCAAGGGTGCCGAGGCTGTGATAAAACCAAACACAATCGGGAACACAGCAAAATAGGCGAACGACATGCCGCAAAAAAATAACAGGGTGCTGGCCACAATCAGCGGCACAACCAGACGTTTTTCATGAGCATACAGACCGGGTGCGACAAATCGCCAGCACTGGTAGAGGATATAGGGCAGTGCGATCATAAAGGCTGTCATCATCGCCACTTTCAGCGGCACGAAGAACGGCGTGGTGACATCGGTGGCAATCATCTGCCCGCCCTTGGGCAGTTTGGCCAGCAGCGGCTGCGCCAGCAATGCATACAGATCTGATGCCCAGGGAAACAGACAAACAAAAACCACCAGCAGTGCCACCACAGAATTGAGCAAACGGGTGCGCAGTTCAATCAGGTGAGCAATAAAAGTCTCGCTTGCGCTCATTTAGTTTTTGACCACAGATGATTCTGTATTGGATTGCAACAGTGAACCCGCCTCTTGCAAAGGTTCAGAAACCGCACGGTTAATCTGTTGCAGGTGCAGATCGGCAGTCTGCGAGACCTGCTGCATCGAGGCTTGTAACGCTGATGCTTCCGCCTGAACCTTTTCCTGCAACTGACGATAATCGTCGATCGCCATGTCGCGCACGATGTCGGATTTCACGCCGTTGATATAGCGCTGCGCACGCCCATACAGATGTCCCAGAGTGCGCGCCACTTTCGGCAGACGCGCAGGCCCGATGACAATCAACGCCACCACCATCACCACCATCAATTCGGCCAGGCTAAAGTCAAACATTGCAACCCTTCAGCTTAATCAAACGTTGCTGTGTGTCTTGCTTTTAACTTCGCCTTCGATGGTCTGCCCATCTTCTTTGACTTGTTTGGCTGGTTCTTCACTGGCCGTGCCCATGCCTTCCTTGAAGCCCTTCACCGCGCCGCCCAGATCGCTGCCCACGTTGCGCAATTTTTTGGTGCCGAACACCAGCATCACCACAACCAGTACGATCAACCAATGCCAAATACTCAATGAACCCATTGCTATCCCCTTAGAAAATTAACTGCGTTTAACCATAGGCGGAATATTTCCGCCGCCGATGACATGCACATGCAAATGAAATACTTCCTGACCGCCACCCTTGCCGGTGTTGATCACCGTGCGAAACCCGTTATCCAGCCCCTGCTCTTTGGCAAGCTTTGGCGCTAAGAGCAGCATCTTTGCCAGCAATGCGGCATGACGCTCATCCGCATCGGCCAATGACGCCAGATGCAGCTTTGGAATCAGCATAAAATGCACAGGCGCTACCGGATTGATATCGTGAAACGCCAGCACCTCGTCGTCCTCATACACCTTGCGGCAAGGAATTTCTCCGCGCACAATTTTGCAAAAAAGGCAGTTACTCATCACGACTCCTTGATTCTACTGTTTTTTTCTGCAATCCCCGACAAGCCTTCGCGGCGCGCCAACTCGGCCAAAACATCGCTGGCTGACAGGCCGTGATGGGCAAGCATGACCATGGTGTGAAACCACAGATCCGCTGTCTCATAAACGATATGCGCCTTGTCGCCTTCCTTGCTGGCCAGTATCGTCTCGGTCGCTTCTTCGCCTATCTTTTTCAGGATGGCGTCTTCGCCCTTGCTGAACAAGCGAGCGACATAAGAACTATCAGGCGACGCCAGTTTGCGCGCTTCTATCGTTTCTGTCAGTGTTTGTAAAATAGTCATACTCATCCCAAGCTGCTAGCTACTGGCTGTCTTATTGTAAATTTCGTCTGGCGACTTCAATACCGCATCCACTTCACACCACTGTCCCTGCTCCAGACGGGTGAAGAAGCAACTCTCGCGCCCGGTATGACAGGCAATGCCGCCCTGCTGTTCGATCTGCAACAGAATCACATCGCTGTCGCAATCGATCCTGATTTCACGTACCTTCTGGATATGCCCGGACTCTTCGCCCTTGTGCCAGATCTTGCTGCGCGAACGCGACCAGTACACCGCCTCAGATTTGGCCGCTGTCAGCTGCAAAGCCTCGCGATTCATCCAGGCCACCATCAGCACACGACCCGTTTCAGCATCCTGCGCGATGGCAGGAACCAAGCCGTCATCAGACCACTTGATCTTGTCCAGCCAGGCACTACTCATGATTCAAACCAAGACTTAAGAATATACTATTAGCTTGTAGCTTGTAGCTTGTAGCGCCCTTCATAATCTGACCTCTATCCCTTTTTCCGCCATAAATTGCTTGGCTTGTTGCACGGTATATTCGCCGAAGTGGAAGATGCTCGCCGCCAGCACGGCATCGGCACCACCTTCTGTCACCCCATCGGCCAGATGCTGCAGATTACCCACGCCACCGCTGGCGATCACCGGGATTTCCAGCGCATCGGTCACGCGGCGAGTTAACGCGAGATCGAAACCGTTTTTCTGCCCGTCCCTATCCATACTGGTCAAGAGGATTTCACCCGCGCCCAGCAACTGCATCTTTTTCGCCCACTCAACTACATCCAAGCCGGTCGCTTTGCGTCCGCCGTGGGTGAATACTTCCCAACGACCAGGCTCGACCTGTTTGGCGTCGATCGCCACCACGATGCACTGCGAACCGTATCGACTGGCCGCATCCGCCACCAACTGAGGGTTGACCACCGCCGAGGTGTTGATGCTGACCTTGTCCGCACCCGCGTTGAGCAAATTGCGCACATCGCCCACTTCGCGCACCCCGCCGCCGACTGTCAGCGGAATAAACACCTGGGAGGCGACCTGTTCGATGATGCGAAAAATAATCCCTCTGTCGTCAGAGCTGGCCGTGATGTCCAGAAAGGTCAACTCGTCCGCGCCCTGTTCATCGTAGCGGCGTGCGATTTCCACCGGATCGCCGGCATCGCGCAACTCGACGAAGCTCACGCCTTTCACGACGCGACCATGGGTCACATCGAGACAGGGAATGATGCGTTTAGCTAACATTTACAGCAGCTTAGGCGACAACTGGTCAGCCAGCGCTTGCGCCGCGCGGAAATCCAGCGTGCCTTCATAGATCGCACGACCGGTAATCGCGCCGGTGATGCCTTCAGTCTCTACCGCGCACAGACGACGCACATCGTCCAGATTGGTGATACCGCCACTGGCGATCACTGGAACGTGCAAAGGGCGCGCCAGCTCCACGGTCGCTTCGATATTGACACCGGTCAGCATGCCGTCACGGCCGATATCGGTATAGATGATCGCTTCCACGCCGTAATCTTCAAAGCGCTTAGCCAGATCGCCCACGTCATGTCCGGTGAGCTTAGACCAGCCGTTCACCGCGACATTGCCGCCCTTGGCATCCAAGCCGACCATGATGTGACCAGGGAAAGCATCGCATGCTTCATGCAAAAAGCCCGGCACCTTAACGGCCGCCGTGCCGATGATGATGTAAGTCACACCCAAGTCTAAGTAACGTTCGATGGTTTCCAGATCGCGGATACCGCCACCCAGTTGCACCGGCACATCGGCACCGACCGCTTCGACGATACTGCGCACGGCAGATTCATTCTTGGGTTTTCCGGCAAACGCGCCGTTTAGATCCACCAGATGCAGGCGACGAGCGCCCTGATCCAGCCAGTGACGGGCAGTGGCCGCAGGATCTTCGGAAAACACCGTAGACTCTTCCATCAAGCCTTGCTTGAGGCGAACACAGTGACCATCTTTTAAATCAATCGCAGGAATTATGAGCATGGCGAATAAGTAGTTTAATTAAGGATTCCAGTGGACAAAGTTTTGCAGCAGTTTAAGCCCTGCTGCCTGGCTTTTTTCCGGGTGAAATTGCACCGCGAATAAATTTTCCTGCGCAACCGCGCAAACAAACGGTTGCGGATAATCGCTGGTCGCCTGTATCAGGCCCGCATTTTCCGGTTTCACGTAATAGCTATGCACATAGTAAAAACGCGCGTCTTGTTCGATACCGGCCCACATGGCGTGATCCGTCGCATGATGCACCTGATTCCAACCCATGTGCGGCACTTTGAGCTTCTGACCCGCTGCATCCTGCATATTAGCGGCAAAACGCAACACCTCGCCCTGCAATACGCCTAAGCCAGGCACATCGCCTTCCGCACTGTGTTCGAACAACATTTGCAGACCGATGCAGATACCCAGAAAAGGCTTGCTGCGCGACGCATGAATCACGGCACTGCGCAAACCCCGCGCATCCAACTCGCGCATGCAGTCAGGCATCGCACCCTGCCCCGGAAACACCACCCGACCGGCTTGCTCAATCAGCGCCGCATCGTCGGTGACCATGATATTGGCGGTCGGCGAGACATGGCGAAAAGCCTGTTCGACCGAACGCAGATTGCCCATGCCATAATCGACAATGGCGACATCGATCTTCGTCACTACAGCACTCCCTTGGTGGATGGCATCATGCCTGCCATGCGAACATCCGGCTCCAGCGCCATGCGTAAGGCGCGACCGAAGGCTTTAAAGATCGTCTCAGCCTGATGGTGCGCGTTGCTGCCCGCCAGATTGTCGATATGCAAGGTGACCAGTGCGTGATTGACAAAGCCTTGGAAGAATTCGTGAAACAGATCGACATCGAAATTACCTATCGTCCCGCGCACGAATTCACAGTTGAACACCAACCCCGGGCGACCGGATAAATCCAGCACCACGCGGGACAAGGCTTCATCCAGCGGCACATAGGCGTGACCGTAACGGGTCAAGCCCTTCTTGTCGCCCACCGCCTTGTTGAAGGCTTGGCCTAAAGTGATACCCAGATCCTCGACCGTGTGGTGCGCATCGATGTGCAAATCACCCTTCGCAACGACGTCCAGATCCAGCAGGCCGTGGCGCGCAATTTGGTCGAGCATGTGATCAAGAAACGGCAGACCAGTGTCAAAACGGGCTGAGCCCGTACCGTCCAGATTCAATTCGACGCTAATCTGCGTCTCCAGGGTGTTGCGTATAATTTTTGCGTTACGCATATAATTCCTTATAAATCAAGCAATTATGCCTGACCGATAGTTTCCTGCAAAGCCGCGATAAACTTTTGATTCTCTTCGGGCGCACCGACCGTCACACGCAGACAATCGGTCAACATCGGATGTCCACCGTTGAGGTTTTTAATCAGCACACCGCGCTGTTTCAATCCGTTAAACACTTCTGTCGCGCATGCCACACGGAACAACAGAAAGTTCGCCTCGGAAGCAAACACCTGCACGCCATTGATGGCAGCCAACTGTTGATACAGCGCACTGCGGTCAAGTTTAATCTGTTTGGCTTGCGCTAACAGTACAGCGTGGTTTTCAAGTAATTTTTCGGCGACCAGTTGCGGCAAAACCCCGACATTATACGGCAAACGCAGCTTTTCCAACTGCTCCAGCCAGAGCGTGCTGCCGACCAGAAAACCCAGTCGCAGGCCCGCCATTCCCAGCTTGGAAAAAGTGCGCATTACCAGCAAATTCGGATATTCGGATAACTGCGGCACAAAGCTGTCGCTGGCAAAGGCGTAATACGCCTCATCGATCACCACTAAACCGGGAGCTGCCGCAATGATTTGCCGCACATCGTCCGCGCTGAAAATATTGCCGGTCGGATTGTTGGGGTAAGCTAAGAAGATCAGCGCCGGTTGTTCGCGGGCGATCGCCGCCAGCATCGCGGGTAAATCCAATGAAAAATCAGCGGCTAACGGCACCCCGACGTAACGCATATCGATAAAGGTCGCGATCATCTTGTACATGACGAACGAAGGCTCAACCGAGAGCACGACCGCATCCGGCTTATTGACCGCCATCGCCAGCAACTGGATCAACTCATCCGAACCGTTGCCCAGCAACACCGACATATCGTCCGGCAAATTCAGCAGGGCACTGATCTTTTGTTTCAGCGAGGTCGGATTCGGATTCGGGTAGCGATTGATCTGCGCATTCCCCACGATCGCCGCAATTTCCTCGCGCAACGCGTCCGGCACCAGATAAGGATTTTCCATCGCATCGAGCTTGATGTAACCGCCGCTGTCAGGCACATGGTATCCATGCAAGGCGAGTATTTCAGGACGAATCAGACTATGGACCAGCGAGGCAACAGAAACAGGCGACATGGGAGGTAACTAAAGTGCGTAAAAAGACATCTCGAAGCTTACCACAGCTCAATTGAACAATGGAAAATGCAGTGAAAAAAACTGGTGTTTTATTGATCTCGCTGCCGATCAGCAAGCAAACAACATTAATGCATGCCTGACAAATTGCTGCGCAATATTTACGCTCAGAGTTCAATAGCCGTTCACACTGTCACAAAGCAAAATCACAACCATTAAACCACGGCGCTAAGAAAAGTCATTTACATAAAATTCAGGATGTCCTGATTAAATTCCCTTCAATCGACTATCTCATCGCATAAAGCGGCAAAATGCGTTGCTGAGCGGGACTTAGAATCGCCATAAATGACTGATGAGGCTTTTGCGCCTAGCACCCAAATTCAGACAAGGAACAACACAACAAGTATCATTCAGCAAATTTAACTAAAGGTATTATGAAAAAAGCCGCTATGATCCATGCATCTCCGTAATTTGTCAGCCGCGTTTCGTCGTCTTAACTTAACCACAGGAGTGTCACATGATCACTAAAAACATTATCAGAAATACTTGCGTTTCACTTTCAACCGCAGCCTTGATCCTGTTCAGCGGCGCAAGCCTGGCAAACACCACCCCGGACAGCATCAAGGGTGCCACGCTGGTCGATGCCGCCAAAGCGAAGTCGCTGGCCGATGCGGGCAGCAAGATGATAGATGCGCGCGTTGCCAATGAATACGCCGAAGGGCACATCAAAGGCGCCATCAGCGTTCCTTACAAGGAAAAGAGTGCGAAGAGCGTAGATTTTGACGCAAGCCAGGACAACATGGATATGACCAAGCTCCCGGCCGACAAGAATGCCGGCATGATTTTCTACTGCAATGGCGCCGAATGCTGGAAGGGATACAAAGCCGCCGTCGCCGCCGTCAAGGCAGGCTACAAGACCGTCTACTGGTTACGTCTGGGCATACCTGAATGGAAAGCAAAAGGCTATCCGGTAGAATAAGGCGCAACCACGGACAGCCCCAACTCATGAGGCTGTCCGCAATAGACCATTTTTACACTCCCTCTGAGTCTAGAGACGAAGCATTGCGGAGCAACCGTTATGAACACAAAAACACTCAAATTCAGACTCATCATTGGCTTTGTTCTTGCTGTTTTCGCCTCGCTGGTGCTGATGCTAGTCGACATCTACAGCGTAAATAAGAGCAACGATGCGCTGGCATCTGTCTATGAGAATCAGATGCAACCGACAACCGCGCTGCAGGAGATAGACAGCGCGATCAAAGAGATACGCTTCAGAATGGCGGGTGTACTGCTGGATCAAATGCCGACGGTAGGCTCGCGCATACACCTGAAGGAAGTCCGTGGCAAAATCATGGACGGCTGGGCCTCATTCAAAAAGGACACGGCAAACAATCAATTCAGTGATGACGCAAAAGCCCAGATCGCTAAGATCGACAAACAGATTACCCTCTTACCGGCCTTCCTGGACAAGCTGGACGACGCTTATGCAAAAGATCAAAAAAACCTGATTACACCTATGCTTGAAGATGAGTGGCCCGTCTTTCACGCGGGGCTGATCAAACCGATTTCCCTGCTGCTGCCCGAACAACAACTGGCGGTAAAACAAACCTATGAAAACAGCAAGACCAACGGCCAGCGTCTGATTACCCTTGGAATTGCTGTTTTCAGCATCAGCGTGCTCGTTTTGACTCTGTTCGGCTGGAAAATTTTGACCAGCATCAACCGGGGTATTTCTGCGCTGCAATCGGCCTTTAATCAAATCGCACAGGGCAATCTGGTTATCAAGATCGCCTACACCAGCCAGGATGAGTTCGGCCAGATGGCCAAGTCGCTGGAAGAAACCGCAAGCCGGCTTCAACACATCGTGCAAAGCGTCAAATCAGCCGCAGATAATGCAGTGCAACACTCAAACTCACTTTCACACCAGGTGGAACAACTGATAGAGCGAGACAAGAAGTTCAGCGCCAAAGTCACGACCGTTGCCGCCAATATGGAAGAAATCTCCGTATCCAACTCCGAAGTGGCGGGCATGGCAGGTAGCGCGGCGGATGCGGTTAAACGCAACGAGGAGTTAGCACTCAGTGGCAACGCCAATGTTGCCGAAAACATGCAAGTCATCGAAAACGTGGTCAGCACCGTCAGCAATTCGGTCAACATCGTCTCCCAGCTCAATCATTCCATCCAGAAAATCGGTCAGATCGCCATCGTCATCAAGGAAATCGCCGACCAGACCAACTTGCTCGCGCTCAATGCAGCGATTGAGGCCGCACGCGCCGGCGAACAAGGACGTGGTTTTGCGGTTGTGGCTGATGAAGTGCGCAAACTGGCCGAACGTACCTCGTCCAGCACACAGGAAATCACCGGGGTGATCAGCGCAATTCGCTCAGAAACAGACAGCGCCGTTAATGCAATGAACAATATCGATCTGGAAGTTAAAAAAGGAGCGGGTTTGAGCCAGCGCACCGGAGATGTGCTGAAGCAAATCGTCGAAGCCGCCAGCACGGCAACCAAATCGGTGAGCAGCATCGTAATCAGCACCAAGGAACAGGCCGCTGCCACACAGGATATCGCTCACAACCTCGAAGAAATCTCTACCGTCACCGCACAGAATGAATCAAGCATCCAGGAGGTCGGCAAAATGGCAGAGGAAGTTGCAAATATTGCGACCGAGTTACAAAATGTGGTTGAGCAATTCAAGGTTTAACGTGAACCAGCAAGACAGCAGAAACAGGTAGCATGAAAGATGACTAGAACAGGTAAAAAGACGTTTTTGAGCTTAGCACAGCTCAATTGAACAATGGAAAATGCGGTGAAAAAATCGAAATTTTATCTCTCCGCAGATCAGTAATCAAAAAGCCTGAGCAGCGCATCTATCGTCGGTTCTTTGCTTCTACCTGCCTGCAAGCAAGCCGGGCCAAAATGCAGTGCATAGCTATCCCGTTGCGCCGGATCATTATTTACAAATGGTGCAAACTGTTTTTTCAGTGCATGAGCGTCACCATTGGCTGTCTTTCCAATCAACCTCAACATCATTGCCTCAAGGCACGGCTCAGATTTGAGAACCTGTATTTTTTTGGCTTTAGCTAATTTTTCAGTTTTGCTATTCCAGTCTGTGTCCGTATCGAGCAAAGCGGCAACGGCATCATAATCAGCGTTGGCAATTTGCTTGGCTGTCCAGTCAATCACATGCAATGCACCTTTGCCACGGGCATTCTTGATCGTCACGGAAAGCCCGCAGCCACGCTGCACATAAAGCTGTTTGAGATGGTTCAGAAACGCCTCTTCATGGCGTCCTTCGCCGACGATCAATAAAGTGCGCTGCGCTTTCCAGATAGCCATGGCAATCAGAATACAGGCACAGCGCCATAAGCGCCCGCCATGTATTTAGCATAAAAATTGTCATCATTGCGGATGCCTTCCACCGCATCCATTCGACTGGCGGTACTTTCGCAATCTTCGTTTTTTTGCACTAATATCACCTGCGATTTATGCACCAGATTCAATACTTCGATGGCGTGGCAGGTGAATAACAGTTGCGCGTTATAGGGGTTAGTTGAGGGATTTGCGAACAAGTCGAGAATAGGCTCCAGCATGTGCGGATGCAGATCATTCTCGAATTCGTCAATGACCGCCAAACCGCCAATTTCAAGTGTTTGCAGAAGCTGTGATAACAGTACAAACGCACCTTGCGTACCGCTTGATTCAAGCGCAAAAGGCAACTTGAATTCAGTGTTCCTGTTTTTGTGTTTGCCAAACGGCACCCATACGGTCTGGCTTGGTTCCTGTGGATTATTAACGACAAATTCCTGTAACTCGACGCCTGACAAGCCTAAATCCCATGCAGACAACAGGTACTCCATCCGCTCACGTTGAACAGCGTGGACTGAAAAATGTTGCGCGGCCACCTGAACATCCTGACTGCCAATCGGCATGCGGCCCAGCAAATTGACATTGGTATTCACATAGGGCGCTGTCATGCGCATCGCCAGTGGCACACCAAATTGCGCCGCCCAGGCAATCAGCGAAACATTTGGGCGCACCTTGCGTGCTTCCTGCGGAGCTAAACCAAAATCCTGTTGCTTCACCACATAAGTCTTGGTTTCAGCATCCCAATCCCGAATAAATACATAACCAAATCGCTCACGCTTTTGGTAAAGCGCTTCATGCAGCACCCGTTCAGGCGTGCAGCGCAACACATAACGCCACAGCTTGCCGTCAAAGTCCACCGTGCACTCCAGCTCACTCGGCTCATTTGCGTTCGCGGCGTGCGGGGCAATAGGAATGCCTGCATCATGCAGCGATTGAAATGAGTTTGTGATGAACCAACTGATAAATGCCATCGGCTTCAGCAGCGCGGTCTTGCCGCTGCCATTCGGGCCAATCACCGTCATCAGTTTGGATACACGCTCGCCGGTCGGCACATCGCTCATCCACTCGGTCATGGCGACCTTGCGGCTGATAGTCAGATCGACTTCTATCCGCTCACGGAAGGACTGGAAGTTTGAGAATGCATAGCTATGTAGCACTATATTCACCTTTATTTTTCATTATCAACATAATTTTGTTGGTAAGGCAAAATAGCACGATTTTCATGGGCGGGCAATACGACTTTGAGCATATTGAAAAATATGCAAAACCTATTCATAAAAAAGCAAATAGAAAGCAAAAATTAAACAACGCTATCGCTTTGCATTAGCATCTTCAATCGCCTTCATTATGGTGGCATGTTCCCACTTAACAGCTTTACAGTTGTTTTGTTGAAATGCGGGTGGTGTCTTGATTGGCTGACCACCTTCTTTATAGACGCCAATCACACCCTTACCCCTTTTAAAACTTTCTTCAATTTCCCAGTTCACCCAGCTGCTCGATGCGGTCTTGTCTGAGAGATAAACAACGGTAACAGAGCATCGGTCAATGCGCTCCCTGATTTGTCGCTTTATGTAGTCAGCATTTTCACTGTCAAATGCTTCCTTGACTGAAAAATCATCAAACTGCAAATCAGTCCTGTCGCTTTTTGCTTGCCCGCGAAGCAGGTTTACTTCGTCAACATCCTCATAGGCAAAACTGATAAAGACGTGCCGACTCGTGTCGGTGATTGCATCCTTGAGCATTTGTTTTGCCTTTGCCTCAAGCCGAGTTCCATCAGAACTTGGAAGGCTTCCACCGTAACCACCGCCCATCTTATTCCCCTTTACCAAGACCAAATTCAAGACACGAAATGCACTGTCCGCAAGGCTCACTGCCACCAATATGACAGGAATAGGTTCCGCACACGCCCTTCATCTGGGCAAGCTGAATGACATCAGCTTTGCTGAATTCAGCAAGCGGTGTTACAACTTTGATTCGACGACCTAACGCCGTTTCGATTGCGCACTCTGCCTGGACAATAAATTCTGACTGCTGATCGGGGAATAAGCTGAACCGCTCGGCGAGGAGGCCAAGCGATACAGAAGACGCCCCCACTTGATAGGCATATGCACTGCCCATTAACAAAAACATCAGATTTCGCCCTGGCGTAAAGGCATCCGTCTTCACATCCATCTCAACCGATGTCAGACCAGAATGAATTACCCTACCAAACCCAGACAAGTCCATTCGGACCGGTGTAGGTAGCGCCAACTGCGAATGTACGCGCTGGCAGGTATCCCACTCCTTTTGACTGGCTCGCTGTCCGTAATCAATGAACAGAGGATGTACGGTTAAACCTTCTTCTCTGGCCATCACGCCGACCAAAGTCGAATCTAGTCCACCGGAAACTAAATTGACTAGACTCACCAGATTGCCTCCCGTTTTGCGACGCGCATCGTTACCCACATGGCTAGGTCAACACAACCGACAGGGTAGCCAAATTCCTTTGCTACCTTTTGAAATTCAACCTCGATACCCTCGTAGCTCTCTAACCGCGATAATGCGTTAGGCCTAGGGTCAATGCCACGAGCAACGCGAAGATAATCCAGAATGTGTGTATCTAACACGGCCAGTTCGGCGCAATATCCCACTCGACGCAAAAACAGGCTTGCTTGTTTAGGGCCAAACCCCCACACCTGCTGAATCAAAAGCTCTCTAGCCTCACGTGCGGAACTGGCTGAAAACAATGTATCCCGCAGAGTCTGCCCCTGAAGGCGCATCGTATTTACTGTTGTAGCAAGCAACAATGCCAAGCGATTTTTAAAGCGAGGGCGAGCATGTCGAATTTTACCGTCCCGCTCTATGGCGAGCGGCTCGCCCAATACTGTTGCAATGTGTTGTTCATAATCCTTTGAAGTTGTTGCCTTAAGCAAGCCACAGTCCTTAATTCGTTGCGCTGCAGCCTCTGCAACTTCAAACAGCATTTGGCTACTAAACATGCAGACACAAGCTTCATGAAGCAACTCCTCCTCTGTACGCAATTGCCAAGCCAATACTTCCTGAGCACTGTCTTTGACATCGGTGCACAACGCACGAATCGTCCGATTAACAGCAGTCATATTCATTCCGCCATCTCCCATTTAAGTGCTACTACACATTGGCGGAATACACGCGACGAGAAATTTAAACGGCAGAAATTTATCACATTACCGTCATAAACAGCTTGGCGTAGTCGCTGCATCCAGTCCGCGTAAAACGTCAAATTGTGCGCCAATGTGCGGGAATGAAATGATATGTCTTCATCACCCCATGCAGTTTGCTTCCGAAAAAAATCAGACTGGGAAAGATGAAATAATAACCCCGTTTCATGATCTACTACTGTCTGACACCATTCCAACCCATCGAAACTATCTGCCCCTGCCCATGAGTAAAGCGCAATCGAGGTTGGATTGCCCGTCCCTAAAAGATGTAAACCAACGTAGCGCCCAGTATCGTTCAGTTTCTCTCGAAGCGCCATCACTGACCGGGTACGCTCGAACACACCATCGCCGAGCCGTCGTTCTGCTACTGCAATCATCGGCACCTGCGTTTCTTGAGCGATACGTGCGCATAAATTCGGTAAAGTCTCAGCTGTTCCATGCACAATTGGCACGATCATACATTTGCCAGCTGCGCTTTGATCCAGCCGCCATCGCTCGATAAGCAGTTTGACATGCGCATTTTCATCCACCGGAGGATTCTGCTCGTCAAAGCCGAAAGCGAAAGTGCAGGTGAATCGTTTCAGTACATCATGAAAATCTGACTGTTTCCAAGATGCTTGCTCATCTTTCCAGTAGCTTTCGTAGTTACCGGAATCCATAAGTACTGCCACTCCCATTTTTTCGGCAGTAACCAAACATTGCGCCAACTCATCCCCATCATCCGAGCGACTTAAATCAAACGCCGAAACCAAAAGCTGTTTTTTCAAAGCACGCAGAGAATGCAGTGTCGCGAGATATTGTGCAGGGGATAGTGCCGTCTTGATGGTGGAGATAGATGGAAAGAATGCTGGTGTTGGTAACAGCACGTTACCGAGGTCGATTTCCTTTAGCCTAGCAACTGCCATTACTTCACCTCTTGTTTCTGTGCCGCTACAGCACGCTTGGTTTCATTGAACCAGTTGGCATGCTCAGTTGAAACATGCTCCTCAACCCGCTCGGCAAGGGTAATAAGGCGTTCTTGATCTACTTGCCCCTTGTACGGACCCGCTGCAGAAAGAAAGAGATATTTCTCATGTTTCAGTCGCTCTGCGGTGGCGCGATAGGTAAACCATAACGTCGAATATTGATTTAAATGCTGCATGCCTTCCAGTATTGCAATCGTTACCCCAGAAATAGAAACAACCCATTTTGCGCATTCTGGATCAAGTTGACTAAATACTGGTATCAGCACGGCAAGACTGATCTGAACGAACTTTAGTCGCTTGTACCGGTTCTGGCAATGAACGCTTTTGTTGTCATACCAACCGAGTTGATCCTCAAGACGAACCCAAGCCGGATGGGATACTGCCCATTCTGGAACTAAAAATGTAGCTTTGATCTCCTTCTTTTTGCTAAACCAACACATAAATCCCTCCCAAATTATCCATTCAATCCCAGTGCAACTTGCATCGAGGTTTAATGATCATTTTTTGTGATGCTCGTTTTTCGCATGCCCTTCAAAATTTCATTCCTTTTATTTTCCTGATTGGATCGGGATAAAATTAAATCAGCCGGAACCAATGTAAGAATTACCGTCCACGCCTGCCATAACGTAAGCGCGACTAATAGCGCGTAACTTCCGCCTCTCCACTCGGCAAGATGCTGAACGACAAAATCAGCGCGTTTAAGGAGTGGCGCGCTTACGCCAACCAGCAACACAACGCATAACACACACGTTGAATTAACTGCCGGCGATAGCAACACACCTATATTATTTTGATTTTTGTCATTCGGGGTGCCATCCGAATGGCTGAGAGACAGTCGCAAACGTTCCGGGTAAACAATCGCTAACCATGCGCCGACTACTGCAAAAATAATCGCAGATGTAGTCCGTAGAGCTTCAAATAACGGCCATTGCTCAGCAAAAGGAACCCGCCTGCCGTAAGTAAAGGCGGCGGCAGTTGCCGCTAATAAAAACAGTGCAAGGAGGATTGTCGTTATTTTTTTCACGGGGCTGTTAAAGCCAGAATCTGCGTCTGGCTCGTTATGATTGCATCTATCAGTGAAATCGAATTCACCACCTCAACATTGTCCCTCTCAACGTTTAGGTCGAATTCTTTTTTGGCAAGTGTGTGACTGACCCAATGAATGTCAGGACTCCCGGAAATCTTAACGCCAAAATCATCCCATTTTGATTCTGCCCCCGATTCCCATGTCTCGAACATACTTTGAATATCCTCAGTTGTGGGGGCAATAGGAACGTCATAAGTAATGCGAGGTTTAACAGGCGAAATTGTGGGAGATGACAGTTTCGCCTGCCGTAATATTTTTTGCCAGAACGCCAACGTTTCCGCTTGGGTCAAGTCCAATGTTTCCTTGCGAATAACCTTGGTAATACTGTCTACGTGGTCCAGCATGAATTGTTTTTGACCAGGATTCCTTAATAACTCGGTTTTGAACCTAGGATAGGTATGACGCGGTTCATCCTCAGGCGTATTGGCATAACCAAGGATAGGATATTCAGATTCTGGCGTTGCATCTCCGACGACAACATGGCGAGAGAAACATTCCATAAACTTTTTGATATAGGCACTGAAAGGCTTCTGAGCCGTATACGGATGCTGGAATCGGACACTAGCAAAAATATTTCTTGATGGAATAATCCAGAAATAAGTCGCATACCCCGGAATACTACCCTCGACAATACCATTCATGTGGATGGTCGCATCACCAACATTTGATTCAGCACCAATAGATGCAACTTGCCCATCTGTTGACGCAGTCTCATTCCACGTCGTCATTACCCAAGTCTCGCCCTTGGTTTGAATATCGACAAGATAAGTATTGCCACTGGTGTCGGACTCAGTAATTTCCGCGACTTTTGTTTCAATCAGCTTTTTTCCAGCACTCCATTGCTGTAGATCTTCCAAGGTTTCTTGTATTGAACCAAACAAGGAAACTTCTGCATTACGCGCAAAATAACCGCATTGAATGACACTATAAAAAGTGATGCTGGCAGTTTCAATGGTCATTTTTTTAGATTCTCCTGCTCAAATTGGATGATCGGCATATTAAACAGCAAACACCTGCGACAGCAGCGCGTCGAAGGTGTCTTGCGCCATCGCGGTAGCTGCGGCTTGTTGGGATTGGATGGAGTAGGCAGCATTCGCTCGATCCGAAAATTGCTCTTGAATCTCGGTGGGTGGTACTGGAAACTTATAGGCAAATAATGTTTGCCTATTTAGCTTTGGCATCTGAGCGCGAACTGACTCCGCTGTTGCATAATCAGTAAATGACTTGCTCAGCAAAAGTTCAAGTAGGAAATTTGTGCGAAGCGATGGTTTGCAGCTCAGCGGATACATATCAGCACTGCAATAACCTACACATGGAGCCAGACTGGCTTTAGCCAGATATGGACGAATCTTTGAATACAGGACATCACCCAATTTAAACCGATACTTACCGCTTATTGGCTGAACATCTCTAACTATTGGGAGGCTGACAAGTTTGCCAGTATGGCCTTCGATTGAATCAGCGCCAATACACGGCAGGTCTGCATCATGATTTAGGTCTGGAGTCCTAACGGCAGAGGCTATATCTACGTGTTCGCCCAAATAGGATACCGGCCAGCCCTTCGGATTCGTTGTGGGGTCGCCGAACATATCGAGAAACAGCGCGGGGATCAGTTCAGCGGCTTTTTTCTCAGCCTCGCGCCGCAGTTTTACGATACTCTCGGCACGGGACAGAATATCCACGATGCGGCTTTGCTCGGCGAGAGGTGGAACAGGAACCTCGATAGCTAGGTATCGCTTGGTTTCAAGATTCCGAATTCCCGTTGTCTGCTTTTGATAATGACTAGTTTTTCCTAATGCGTGAAATTGCCAAAGATAATAAAACAGGTATTCGCTGAGTACTTCGTCAGTTGGCCGAAGGCGCGCAATAAAGTTGCCAAAGGATTGAGGTAATTCACTACCTTGAAATAAACACACTCGGCCAACAGGTTGCTGAGGACCTCCTCCAGACTTCTCAAGAAGGATATCACCGACACTCAGCAGCTTAGCATCGCGCTTCTTCAGGTCAATATCGCGGAAACTAGGTTTTTTAAAATTCAGCGTTCCATCTCTATTGAAGTTGGTCGAACGGAGTACACTCACACCGTTTTCATTGTCTTCATCCCCCCAAACTCCAGAGTCGGACAAAGCAAGAAGGTCATGCAGTGGAACATGCTTCATGCAGCTTGCTCCGCCAATATTGCCCGCAACGCATCCACTTCCACCGCAATTTCCGTTTCAATCGCTGCAAGTTCATCCAGCAACTCGCGCGGATCGCGATGTATTGCCGCCGTCTGGCTCATCGGTCGGTAACGTCCGGCAGAAAGGTTAAAGTCGTTGCTGCGCAAGGTGGCGGCATCAGCAAACCACCATTGTTGAGTCCACTCCGCAGCGGCATCCCTATCAGACCATTCAACCCATTTCTCTTTACGATTCAGATAAGCATCCGCCAGCATCGGCAAGTCGTCCGCAGCAATGGGCGTGTCGTGGTTGGCATCCATTTTATAGCCGTCATTATCGGCATGCAGGAACATCACTTTATCGGTCGTGCCGCCTTTTTTGAAGAACAGCACGGAGGTCTTTACGCCGGAATATGGCTGGAACACGCCGCCCGGTAGTGACAGCACAGCTTCAACGGTGTTGTTCTCAATCAATTGGCGACGTAATTCCTTGTGCGCGCCAGTGGAACCGAACAGAACACCTTCAGGGATGATGACGCCGCAACGACCGCCCGGACGCAGGCAATCCATCATGTATTTCAGGAACAGGATTTCGGTAGAGGTGCTGGTGCCGACTTTGACTTCATCCACGATGCGATCTTTGTCCACGCGACCGGAGAAAGGCGGATTAGCCAGCACAACGTGATAGCCTTCCAGCGGCAAACCCAACTCGGCTTTGCGCTCATTGTCCTGTGTAGTGGTCAAGCCGTTGCGCAACTGAATACGCACATTCGGCAGGCCGCGAAGTGTCAAATTCATGGTGGCTAAGCGCACCATCTTCGGGTCAACATCGTTGCCATAGAAAGTGCTGTTTTGTAACACGGAGACTTGTGTTGCTGAGAGCTTGTCTCCTATGCCGCGTTTTTGGATTTTGCCATCTGATTCAGCATCGCTGATTCCACTCGGCGATGAGTTGGCAAGTCGAATGTGGTTGTAAGCCGCCGCCAGAAAGCCCGCCGTACCCGCTGCTGGATCGTAAATCGTTTCACCAATTTTGGGGTCGAGCATCTCCACGATGGCGCGAATCACATGGCGCGGCGTGCGAAACTGACCGAGTTCACCTGCCTGCTTGATCTGGCGCAGCACATGCTCGAACAAGTCTCCCTTGGTGTCAGCATCGGACTGATCCAGATGCAGGCCGTCCACCAGATTGACCACTTGAGTCAGTACAGTAGGTTCGTCGATGGTGAGACGTGCGCCATTCATAAAGTTAAAGGCGGAACGTTCGGACACTTCGGTAAAGAACGGAAATACTTCGTCACGCACAAAGCGCACCAGCGATTCACCGCTCAAGCCTTTCGCCCATACCGACCACTTGAAACGGGATTTGGTGATAGTTTTACTGTCGGCTTCTGGCGCGTTGAGCGGGTTACGCAACGTCCATTCGCCCGTAAACAGGGATTCATAGGGCTGCTTCATCACCTTGGCCTTCATGGTGTTTTCAGCGTCTATCCCTTCGATGAGATAGAAGAAAAACAGGAAAGACAACTGCTCGGCGTTGCTCATCGGGTCTGGATAGCCGCCACCGTAAAGGTAGTTGCGTATCTGATCTATGGACTGGCGCATTTCGGGGGTTAATGACATTACAGATACTTTCTATGGCGATGCAGGTTATTGCATGGAGGTGTGAATATCCGACGCATCGGATTGAAATGTACCTTCGTCTTGGAACACGTTGGCATTGAGGCTTTCCATGACTTCATCCAGTTGAGCCTTACCACCAAAAACGCGTAGTGCATTTTGGTAGCCGCCCTGTGAACTGAAGATCGGTAACGCGAAATAGTCACTAGTGAACTCATCCCAAGTTTCAGCATTGGCGCGTATCTGGCTTCCAACAACCCGCAGCAGGTTTTCCTGTGCCGGGCATATGTCAGTACGCGATAGCAGCCAAGCCTCAAAACGTGCGCCCATTTCGTTGGCCTTCAGCTCGGAGGCTTCCGGGAATACCATGTTGCCGTCCTCATCTACCGTGACCCACTCACGGGTGGTAGGGTCGATTTTGTCGTCAACATCAAGCGACAGCAGGCGGCGTGGTTCATAAGGTTTTTTGGGTGGCTGCTTAACCACCATGATTCCGCCTTGCGCGTAAACATCGTCGTCGCCGTGGTAGTCAGCAACACCGACAAAGTCAAACATAGTAAATACCGGCTTATTCTGCGCCTTGCGTGTGCCGCGACCGCGCATCTGCTGGTACAACGTGACGGACTTGGTGAATCGCGCAAACACCAGATTCGCAACCTCAGGGCAGTCGAAGCCGGTATCTAGCATGTTTACCGATACCAGTATTTGCGGGAACGGCTCTTTCTTGAATCGTTTGATCCTGCTCATCGCATCCACGGTGTCATCCTGCCCCATGCCAGAGACAACATAATCGGCATAGCGCACATCCGGCGACGATTTCTTGTCGGCAAAAGCTTCGTCAAACATCTGCGCTAGCGTTTCGGCATGGCGTTTGGTGACGGCAAACACGATGGTCTTGCCCAACAGCGGTTTGCGCTGAATACCCTTGTGGTCGATGTAGCCGTTGTCCATTACCTGACGGAATTCACGCACCAAGGCGCGGTTGCGTTCCGGTATGGTGAAGCGGCGCTCCAGCGCATTCGGGTCGATCATCACCGAATCAGAATCCTTGAACAGCACCTCAAATTCCTGCCGGGTCTTCGCATCCATTGCCGACCAGTCAAGTTCACTACGTTTGACTTCAAAGCCACCTTCAGCAGCAGTTTTAACGGTCTTGGCCTTATATATCTGGTACGGTACGAGATAGCCGTCTTTGATCGCATCTTTCATCTTGTAGCTGAAAGTAGGCTTATCCACCTCAAAGAAACGCATCGTGTCGCGCACGAACAACTTGTCGTCCTCATTCTCGGTAGCAGTATCCTCGCCGCTGACACAAGGCGTGGCCGTGAGGCCGATTTGTATGCCGTCGAAATGCTTGAGTACGCCGCTCCACTTACCGTAGATGCTGCGGTGACATTCGTCGGAAATAATCAGATCGAAATATCCGGCAGAGTATTCACCGTAAATGTTGACCATGCTTTGCAGCGTGGTGATGGTGATGCGCTTTTCATCCTGAAAGCGACGACCGGAGCGCAGCACATAAGAAGGATAATCCGGCAGGTTTTCGGCGAAGGCATCTTCAGTCTGTAAGGCCAGCGGAATACGATCCACCAGAAATAACACGCGGGTAATGGCGTTGGCCTCGAACAATCGTTTAATGAGCGCAGCCGCAGTGCGCGTTTTACCAGTGCCGGTTGCCATCTCCACCAGTAATTTGCGACGCCCTTGCTCAATCTCTTGGCACAAGGTCTGAATACACATTTGCTGGTAATCGCGACCAGCAATCTTTACATCAATGGGAACGGACAGCGGCTTACGTGCAACTTGCAGCGTGGCGAAACGGCGTTCCAGATCATCCTGTTTAAAGAACGTTTTAACGAGACGAGGATAAGCCTCGCGCTGCCATTCCCAGAACTGAATTTCATTGCCGTTGGCGAGAAAAATGTAGGGGACCTTAAGCTGCCTTGCGTAATTCTTGGCCTGCTCTGTGGCATCGCCCGGACTAACTGAAAAACGCTTTGCCTCGATCACAGCAATCGAGCGGCCATGTCGATCACATAGCACATAGTCGGCTCGCGTACCGTCTTCCATCATCACTTCGTACCGAACACTGAAACCGTCGGCAAGGCTCCATCCCTGCGCGGTGAGCTGGCTGTCAATGATGACGCGTGAAAAGGCTTCGTTGGTAGATTTCATGTGGCATAAGGGTAACACAGCGCGACCGCACGAGGTTATGAATCCATATTGAGCACAAGCCAACCGACGTCAATCTGGAGTAGAATCCCTCGGAGCGAGCTCAGCGACATAAAATAAATTTATCAATATTATCAAATAGTTATAAACAATTCGCAAGAACACCCCCGACCTGATCTCACGAGAATGGCGACTAACATGGCATTGTCCAGCAATATGAACGACCCGGAAGCCCGACTGCGGATCGGGGCTGACTCCATTTTCTGCACGGGCAGTTGGACGACCAGCGACATCGCCTCTCTCGAACACCTTCTGCGGCAAACCCGCTGGCCAGCTGGCGACATGACCTTCGACTGTTCGGCGCTGACCGCGCTGGATACTTCAGGCGCGTATTTGCTGCTAAAAACCGTACGCATACTGAAACAGCAAGATCGACAAATCACCCTCTCCGGCCTAAAACCCGAATTCACCGCCCTGCTGCAACTGGTAGAATTCAGCACGAAAAATTCCGCACAGCAACCGAAAATAAAAGACAGCCTATTGATTAATCTAGGTAAATTTTCAACCGGCAAATTTCACAATCTGTCCGGAATACTAGCCTTTATCGGCATGACTGCACTCAGCCTGTTGCATTCGCTGGCACACCCGCAGCACATTCGTTTTCGCCCAATACTACACAACCTGCAAAGCGCAGGTTTCGATGCGCTGCCCATCGTCGGCCTGCTCTCGTTTCTGATGGGGCTGGTGATCGCCTATCAGGGCGCGGATCAATTGCAACGCTTCGGCGCCAACATCTTCATCGCCGATCTGGTGGGACTGTCGATGGTGCGCGAACTCTCGCCCCTGATGACCGCGATCATCGTCGCCGGCCGCTCGGGTTCCGCCTATACGGCACAAATCGGCACCATGAAAGTCACCGAAGAAATCGACGCATTGCGCACCATCGGCATCAGCCCGACCGAGTTGCTGGTATTACCCAAACTGATCGCACTGATCATCGCCCTGCCGCTGCTCACCGTGTTTGCCGACCTCACCGGCTTGCTGGGCGGCATGCTGATGGCCAGCTCCAAACTGGATGTAAGTTTCGCCATGTTTATCGACCGACTGGGCGACGCGGTTCATTTATCCTCTTTTCTGACCGGCATCGGCAAGGCGCCGGTTTTCGCCGCCATCATCGCGCTGGTAGGCTGTTATCAGGGCTTTCAGGTCACCGGCAGCGCAGACAGCGTGGGCAGGCAAACCACCGTGAGCGTGGTACAGGGCATCTTTCTAGTCATCCTGTCCGATGCGCTGTTTTCCATCGCTTTCAACTGGCTGAAGATATGATGCCCCCCAGCCCGTCACCTGTTATCGAAATCCGCAATCTTTGCACACGCTTCGGCGAGAACGTGGTGCATGACAACATCAGCCTGACTGTGCAGCGCGGGGAAATTTTCGCACTGGTCGGCGGCAGCGGCTGCGGCAAATCCACCCTGTTGCGCACCATTTTGCTGCTGCAACGACCAACATCCGGCTCCATCCGGGTATTTGACGAAGAAGTTTTAGGTTTAAACGATGAACAGGCAACACCGATGCGCCGCCGCTTCGGCGTGATGTTTGAGCGCGGGGCGCTGTTTGGCGCACTGACGGTCGCGGAAAATGTCGGCATGGTGTTGCGCGAACATACGCAACTGAGCCCGCAACTGATTGATGAAATCGCCCGGCTTAAAATCGCCCTATCCGGCTTACCGGCAAATGCTGCTGACAAATATCCCAGCGAACTATCAGGCGGCATGCGTAAACGCGCAGCCCTAGCACGCGCCTTGGCACTAGATCCCGAACTGCTGTTTTTAGATGAACCCACCGCAGGCCTTGATCCATTGAGCGCAGCAGGTCTGGACGAACTGGTGAAGCGCTTGCGCGACGCACTGGGATTGACCATCATGCTGGTCACACACGATCTGGATTTGTTGTGGAACGTGGCGGATCGCGTCGCAGTCCTCGGCGAAGGTCATATCCTTGGTATAGGTACGATGACAGAACTATCGAAGATGGCGCATCCGGTTATCCGCGACTATTTTTACGGGCCGCGCGGACGAACCGGCAAGCAACAGGAGAGCTCCAAAAATGGAAGAGAGAGTTAATTACACACTGGTTGGCCTGTTCGTACTGGTGCTGGGCGCGGCCCTGATCGGCGGCGTGCTCTGGCTGGGCAGCGACCAATCCTACAGCAAGACTTACGACACCTACCAGATCTACATCAAGGAATCCGTGTCCGGCTTGAACCTTAACGCGCCGGTGCGCTATCGCGGCGTTGAAGTCGGTCGGGTGCAGAAAATCACCCTCGCACCGGACAACGTCGAGCAAGTGCAATTAACCCTCGGCATCGAACGGGGTACACCCATCAAAACAGATACATTTGCCATTCTCCAGACACATGGTTTAACCGGACTGACCTTTGTCGAACTGGCCGGCGGCAGCCGTGAAGCGACAGCACTTAAGGCTGGCCAAGGCGAACCCTTCCCGACTATTCAAACCGGCCCTTCGCTGATGATGCGACTGGACAGCTCGGTCTCAACCTTGCTGAGCAATCTAAACCGCAGCTCGGAAAACATCAACGCCCTGCTGAACGAAGACAACCGGCGCTCTATCAGCCACACACTCAAAGATATCGAAGTGCTGTCTCACGCCCTCGCGGCGCGACGAACCACGATAGATTCAGCCCTCTCCAACGCCGCGCGCACTATGGAGAATACGGCGCAGCTGAGCGCGCAATTACCGCAACTGGCAGAGCGTATCGGGCGCAGCGCAGATGCGGTAGATGGCATGGCCGCAGAACTGGCGCGAGCTGCCAGCAGCACCCGCGCCACGATGGACGGCACCCGACAGTTTGGCAGCGACACCGCACCCGAGATGCAACAACTCCTGAACGAACTACACGAACTGACCTCCTCGCTCAGACGGGTGAGCCGCGAAATAGAACAAAATCCAGCCGTACTCTTGCATGGCAGAGCTGCCGAAAAACGAGGGCCGGGAGAATAATCATGGTTAGATGTGATATCAAAGTGTACAAACACCATCATTTTTTTTGCCGGTGGCAGCCCGGCAGCTGGTTACTTTGGCTGCGTCAATTTTCATTATTAATGTTGCGCCCAAACCGTGTTTTCTTTTGCGGCCAAAGAATGCCAAGACAAGGAAGTTGCAGTGAGGCATCGCCGAAACTAAAAGGCGTCCCCTGTTTGCCGCGCCTGCGGCGTACCCTAGGTTGGCTGCAAACAACCGGGGCTGCGCAACTCGCCCTAGTTGGGCGCAAACGACACACCCGACTGCGGAGCTCAAACAGTGTTGGCTCAGTTCTCTTCCGCGTTAAATGTTTCGCCGAAACTGCTGCCATGCTGCGCAGCAACATGTTTTCGCCTAACAACACCGTTGTTTGCAGCCAACCTTCGGCGGCGCGCAGGGGTTAAGGGTGATACTAAACGCGCACTTGTATTCCCCCTGCATTTCACTTAGAGCGACAATCATGAAAAAACTCTGCCTATACATCTTTATCTTCCTGCTTGCCGGATGCACGGCCTTGCAGGCGCCGCATACCGAGTACACCCATCTCTACCTGCTGGACGCCCAAGCTGCCGCCACAGTCGGCACAAAACACAACCGGGTATTAGCGGTCAGCCCAACCACAGCCCGCTCAGGCTACGACACGCCTCAAATCGCCTATCTGCGCCAACCGCTGGAACTGGAATATTTTGCCACGCACCGCTGGGCTGACACACCGGCTCACATGATTAAACCCCTGCTGATTGAGACTCTGACGCCAAAATATGCAGCCATCGCCGCAGGTCAAGTCACCGCCCATCTTAGACTCGACACCGAATTGGTCCGCTTGCAGCAGGATTTCACCACGCAACCTTCCCGGGTGCAAATCACACTCAGAGCGCAATTGATAGATGTGCAAGAAAAGCGCATCATCGCCGTACATGAATTCAATGAAATAGAACCTAGTGCCAGCGAGGATGCCTACGGCGGCGTACTGGCCGCCAACCGTGCGCTGCTGAGGGTTTTGACGCAACTTGCCGAATTCTGCGATGCAAAATCAAAATAAATATTTAATTAAATCAAATAGTTAAATGGAGAATATCATGACAAACGAACAAGACACACTGACAGCCGATGTACGCAATGCGGTTGAACAGGGACACGATGTACAGGAATTGGTCAGACAACTCACCCTGCGCAAGATCAGCGCAAGATCGCTTGATCTAGAATCCTTACGACAAATCGCCGACAGCGTATTGAAAGGCGCGCGCGCCGCCGTACAACATGAACTCAATCTGTCAGCGTCACAAACCGACACCGCACGCACGCAACTGAAACTGGCCGTCGCAGGACTGGAAGGCGCATTCGCACAGCTGGCCGACGCCTCCAAACTGGCCGTCGAGGAAGCCACCAGCCGTGCGCAGAAATTTACCAGCGAGGACCTGGCAAGGGCGAGCAGCGATCTCAAGAGCCTGGAAGCCCTGTTTATTGAAACAGTACAAACCTCAGCCTCTGCGTCTAAGGATGCCGCAGGTGAAATCCTGCACGAACTGGCGGCGCACGCCCGCACTCACGGCACCCATATCGGCACACAGATGAACGAGACGCTGGCGATTTTTGCACATCAACTGAGCGCCACCGGGCAGGTGCAAGCCGCAGCGGGACTGCATCTGGCACAAGCGACCACCGACCTGCTGCGCCAAATCGGTGCCGGTGTATTGAGCGGACTGGCTGATCACGTCAAACCCGACAAACCTCTCCCAAACCCTCTCCCGAAGGGAGAGGGGTCGATAGCCCTTTCCCCCCGTGAGGGGAAAGCTGGATAGAGGGCGGACTAGTCATGTTATTGCAAGCACTGGCAGCGGTACGCGATCTGTCGCGCCTGCAGGATATCGCCACGATACTGATACGTTACGGTTTCGGTGATCTGGTCGCCCGCCTGGGGTTGACTCATGCTCTGGAACGAGCCGGGCGCGTGCTGCACCGCAACAACGCCGCCGAGTACGCACATCTGCCAGCGCCCACAAGGGTGAGGCGAGCGCTCGAAGAAATGGGGCCGACTTTCGTGAAACTGGGGCAGGTGCTCGCCACCCGCGTGGATTTATTCGAGCCTGAATGGATCGCCGAATTCGGCAAACTGCAGGACAGTGCACCGCCGGCTCCCTATGACGATATCCGCCAGCAGCTGATTGAAGATTTTGGCGCGCCACCCGAAGAACTCTTTGCCGCCTTCGATCCCGTTCCACTGGCCGCAGCCTCTATCGCTCAAGTTTACCGTGCACGCCTAGAAGACGGCAGCGAGGTGATCGTCAAGGTGCGTCGCCCCGGCATACGCCCGACTATCGAAGCGGACCTGCGCTGGCTTTTGCGATTGTCTGATCTTGCCGAGTCGGAGAGTCCGGAACTACGCAGCTTCCGCCCAAAAGAAGTGGTGCGTCAGTTCGCTCAATCACTGCGCCGTGAACTGGACTTTGCCGTAGAGTGTCGCAACGCCGAACGCATCGCGGCAAATTTTTCTGATTACACCGACACGCCGGGTGAACCCCGCGACGAGCACGCCCCCCCCATCGTCATTCCACGCGTACACTGGCAATACACTGGCGAGCGTGTCTGCGTGCAGGAATACATAGCAGGAATAGCCGGTCGCCAGCTCAAAGCCGTGGATGAAGCGGGGCTGGATCGCAAACTGCTCGGTCGGCGCGGTGCGCGTGCAGTATTGAAGATGATCGTCGAGGACGGCTTTTTTCACGCGGACCCCCACCCCGGCAATGTGTTCTATCTGCCGGGCAACCGCATCGCCTTCATCGACTTCGGCATGGTCGGCAGATTGACCGATGAGCGCCGCGAGCAGATGATCCGTCTTTTGTTGGGACTGGTGCAACATGAAGCCGCGCGCGTGGTGGAAGTCATGCTCGATTGGACTGGATATGGCGTGGTGGATGAGGCGGGACTGACACTGGAGATGGAAGCCTTCGTCGATCAGTATCACGGCGTACCCTTAAAACAACTGAGGCTGGGCACCATGCTCTCCGATCTGGTCGCCATCCTGCGCCAGCATCAACTGATGCTGCCAGCCGATTTGTCGCTGCTGGTGAAAGCCTTCATCTCGTTAGAAGGCATGGGGCGTGAACTGGATCCCGACTTCGATATCGCCAGCGAGGCGATGCCCATGCTGGAGCAAACCCTGCGCGCACGTTACACCCCTGCAGCACTCATCAAACGCGGGGGACGTGCAATCGGCGAAGCACTGACGCTGCTCTCCGGTCTGCCGCACGACCTGTCACGACTGCTGCGCGCAGCACGACGCGGCCGACTGGAAATCAACATCGATGTCGCACACTTAAAACACGTCGGCAACCAACTCGACGGCGCGGTGAACCGGCTGACTGTCGGTCTGGTGGTTGCCTCGCTGATTGTCGGCTCCTCCATCGTCATGACCGTGCCCGGCGGCCCCAGCCTGTTCGGCCTGCCCTTTTTCGGACTGGCCGGCTTTATCGGGGCAGGAACAGGCGGACTGTGGCTACTGCTGTCGATCTGGAAGAGCAACCGCGCCGACAGGGAATAGCGCCTTAGCGACCGGCGCGCAACGCGGCAATGCGCTCGTCGAGCGGCGGATGGGTCATAAACAAGCGGCTCATACCGCCACCGCCGGAGATGCCTGAGGCCGCCATCTCTTTTGGCAACGAGGCCTGTTCGTGATTGATCTTCAGCCGTTCCAGGGCCGCGATCATCTTCTGACGTCCGGCCAGATTCGCGCCACCCGCATCGGCACGGAACTCACGCTGACGCGAAAACCACATCACAATAATGCTGGCCAGCACACCCAGCACCAGTTGCGCGACGATCTCGGCGATGAAAGAACCGATGCCGGGACCGCGTTCTTCGCCGTCCTTCTTCAACAGTGAATCGACGAAGATACCGAACAGCTTGGAAAAAAATACCACAAAGGTATTCACCACACCCTGTATCAGTGCCAGTGTCACCATATCGCCGTTGGCCACATGACTGATTTCATGCGCCATCACCGCTTCTGCTTCATCACGACTCATGTTGTGCAACAGGCCAGTGCTCACCGCCACCAGCGCATCATTCTTATTCCAGCCGGTCGCGAACGCATTCACATCCTGCGCATCGTAGATCGCTACTTCAGGCATACCGATACCGGCGGCCTGCGCCTGACGACGCACCGTTTCCAGCAGCCAGCGCTCGGTCGGATCAGACGGAGTCGTGATCACCTGTGCATTGACCATGCGTTTGGCCGACCATTTGGACATCAGCAACGAGATGATAGAGCCGGAAAAACCGATCACCAGCGACATGATCAGCAGCGCATTGAAATTGATCGCCCCGCTCTGATCCAGCACACGATCCACCCCCAACAGACGCAGCGTGATATTGATCACAAACACGACCGCCAGATTGGTCAGAACAAACAAGAAAATTCGCTTCATTTATGACACTCCAAAAAAGTTTCCAACAAATACATAAAGGTATTTCAATTTTTTTCAAACGCGCAGTTAGTCAGCATTCCAGTCTGATAGTTTCATGCTATATTTCAAAAATCTGATTGTAGCCGGACGAACAGCTAAAATGATGACACCCGCTCTCAAGCAAAACATGCCAAAACCTGCGATTGACTCCGCGACCGGATTTCTCGACCGCAACAGCTGTTTCGCTAAGATAGCACAACTCGCCTCGTTGTCCACGCCGGATCAACCGCTCACCCTGATCTGGATTTCACTAGACCGGTTCAAGCAAATCAATCAATCTTTCGGTCACCACGGTGGCGATGAAGTCATCGTGCAGATTGCGCAGCGCCTGAAAAACAAAACCGGCCCCCGTGTTGAGTGGTGCAGAATGTCGGGTGATGAATTTCTTTGTATCGCACTGAACTACGAAGATGCGGAGAAATTGACCGATGATTTGTTACATGAGATTGAAGCGCCGCTCCCTTTGGGCGATTTACTGCTACATCCGTCCGCCAGTCTGGGCATGGCGCAACTGTCAGCCCTCGAGGATCCGGCAGAGTGCCTGGAACGTGCCGACCGCGCCATGAACACCGCCAAACGCGCAGGAGGCGGCCGCGCGATCACCTCGGGCGACGAACCGCTGCCGGGCAGAATGGGGGTACATTTAGCTCATCACGAACTGGTGGTTGAAAACAAGCTGCACCTGGCGCTACAGCAAAATGCGTTACGCCTGCATTACCAGCCCAGCGTAGACGCTGACGGGCGCATCATTTCTGTCGAGGCGCTGATGCGCTGCACAGGCCACGACCTCTCTCCGGCCGAATTTATACCTGTTGCCGAAAAAACCGGATTGATCATTAAGCTGGGCGAATGGAGTTTATTCGAGGGCGCGCACTTTGCCAGCCGTTTAGCCCGCGCAGGGTACTCCATCCCGGTTTCTATCAATGTTTCACGCGCGCAACTGGCTACTGCGCATTTTTCACAAGCACTGCATAGCGCCCTGCTCTGCTCCGGAGTAAGGCCGGAACAAATAGAGCTCGAACTCACCGAGTCGCTGTTTATGGATAATTCCATGGCGATACAGGAAAATTTGCGCGCCGCACACCGCGCCGGGGTCAACATCGCTATCGATGATTTCGGCACAGGCTACTCCTGCCTTGCCAATCTAAAGGATATTCACGCCGGCAAACTCAAAATTGATCGTGCCTTTGTCGTTGCGCTACCGGAAGATAAGCGCGCCTTAAGCGTCATCAGGGCGATTGCCCGACTGGGCGATGAACTCGGCATGCAGATTGTCGCAGAAGGCGTAGAAAATCAGGCTCAGCTTGACGCACTAAAACAGGCCGGCATTCATACCATACAGGGCTATATTCACGCCCGCCCCATGCCAGAAGAGTCTCTGCTCTCCTGGCTGGCTAACAGGAAAAGCCTATGACGACTGGCATCAACCTTCCTTCGGTCGAAACGCAGCTGGAGCGCTCATTGTGGGAAATCGGCATCCCGCCCCGCCCCTTGATTCTCGACCAGATCAGCACAGAAATGCAAAAAGACGAACCGGATGTTCATCATTTAGCTCGCATGATCGCAGCCGATGTCGCTTTGAGCGCAAGCCTGATCAACATCACCAACTCACCGTATTTCGGTTTTCGCGGCCATGTCAACTCCCCCAGAGAAGCGCTGATGGTGCTGGGACTGAACGTAACGGGAAAAGCCATCGCAGGCATCATCATGAGACGCGCGTTCCCCAGCTCGCCGCACTTAGAACGCTTCTGGGATGCCTCGGCGCGTATCGCCCGTTTATCGGGCTGGCTGGCTCAGGACGTGACCCACAACAAACTTCGCGCAGATGACGCTTATACCTTTGGCCTTTTCCGCGATTGCGGCATTCCCATTTTATTTGCCCGGCATGCCGGCTATGCGCAGATCCTCAATACCGCCAATCACGATGCCATGCGCAGTTTCACCGACGTGGAGAATGACACTCTGCCCACCAACCATGCCATGGTCGGCTCCATGATGGCACAGAACTGGTGGCTGCCGGATGAAACCATCAACGCCATCCGTTATCACCATCACATCGAAATGCTCGATGCGACCTCCATCCCCCCTACCCTGAACAGTCGTTACAACATTGCCGTCGCCCAACTGGCCGAGCATCTGCTGCAACTACACTCGGGACTGAGCGTGACACAAGAATGGGTAAAACTGGGAGCAAGCTGTTTACGTTTGCTCAACCTCACTGAAGAAGATGTACGCCGTTTACTGATCGATGCCGCGCCCGTCATAAAATCAGCATAACTTATTGATTAAATTACAAGTTTAATCATCCAGCCGGCAGCGTCACACCGCTTAACAACAGCACGAGAGTTCGCCACGTTTCACCACTATGGCGCCTCGCGGTTAAAGGCTGATCCTCGCCGGAACGAAGTATTCGGCACATCCCTAATTTTTAGGCAAAGCCGGATGGCCGATATGATAGCCCTGCGCATAATCGACACCCAACGCAGCCAGCATCTTTGCAGTCTCCTCGTCTTCGACATATTCAGCGATCGTCTTAAGACCAAAACTGTGCGCCATATTATTGATTTGCTGAACGATAATCCTGTCGCGTTCATCTGCCAGCATATTGCGCACGAAGCTGCCCTCGATTTTCACGTAATCGACAGCCAGATATTTCAAATAGAGAAAGGATGAAAATCCACTGCCGAAATCATCCAAGGCGACCGCAATTCCATTAGCACGCAACTCATCAATCATCGATCTGACCTGTATCAGATTGGGCAAGGTTTCCCGCTCGGTCATCTCCAGCACAATTTTTTCCTCTGGCACGCCCGCTTTTTTGGCCATCTCAGGAATACTGCGTATCCAATCCAAGTCCGCAAAATTGCGCGGGAACAGGTTAAAAAAGAATTTAGCCTGCGGATGCGCCTGATTGACCGTCGCGTAATGCGCCAAACCCAGTCGTAAGACTTCACGATCCAACTCGGCAGCCATCCCCAAGGCATCCGCCGCCTCAATAAACTCACCGGCCGGCACGATAATTTCACCATCGCGAATCCGCACCAAGACTTCAAAAGCGATGACCAGACGAGTTTGCAGATCGACGATAGGTTGCAAAAACGCCTCAATGCGTGCATCGCGCAAGGCGTTACGCAGAAAGTCGCCCTGCTTGAATACCGTCAACATGCTAAGATCTTTATTCTCGTCTGCGGTCAACACCTGATTTTTACCCTGTGCCTTAGCCTTAAACAGCACCACATTCATCGCAGTGGAAATTTCCTCCTCGCTTAAACCATCGTCCGGAAAATTCACCATGCTAAAACTGGCCGCACAGCGTATCTTGCCAACGGGCAACTCGAAAACACTATCCGTTAACGCCTGATGCAGTCTGTTTGCCAGAAAAAAACCTTTTTCCGCATCGGTTTCCGGCAGGATCAGCGCAAATTCATCGCCTCCCAGTCGTGCGACAATGTCGCCTTTGCGTCGCCCCTCTGTCAGCATCACGGTCAACTCTTTTAACACCAGATCACCCATAGGATGGCCGAACACATCATTGATATGTTTAAAATTATCCAGACCGACCATGATCACTGAGAAACTGCGCTGATGGCGTGCAGAACGAATAATCTCGTAACGTAAAAACTCTTCAAATTTCCGCTTATTGAAGAGCCCGGTGAGCGGATCACGCATCGCCAGCGCTTCGAGCCTGACATTAAATTCGTGCACCGCTTTGAGCAGTCGATTGAAATAGCTCGCCAGATTCTGTAATTCCAATAAACGCGTCTTTCCCGTCACACGCCGTGTCAGATCCATGTCTTCGGTCACATGACGCATCACATCGGCCAGACTCGCAATCGGCAATACCACCAGATAACGCAACTTGAGATATAAAATTAAAAACACCATGGCTATCGTCAACAGCGTGTAGCCCATCATGGTATTGATGACCGTCGAGAAAGAAACCTTGAGATTTGTGACCGGATAGGTGATATCGATGACGCCGTGCACCGCCCCCGGGTAGGATTGTGTATGACACGACAGGCAATCCTGTTTGGCCGCCACAGGATACAGATAGCGAATATGATTTCGGTCCGGGAACAAGAGCGTATCTTGTCCGGTTTGCAGTGCCTGGCGCAGCGGTTCGTCCCGAGCGATGAGCTGCATCTCACCCGGCATCGCACCGAACTGCCGCGCGACAATATCACCGCGAAAAACGTTGATTTTTAAATCGGGAAAAGTTTCATTCAGCCGGGAGATGGCATTTTTGATTTCCTGCTTATTCCACCCCTGGCGCATCGCTGAATACAAACTTTGAAACACCAGTTGAGAGGTTTGTCTCGCATCATCCCGCGCCAGTTCATGCACCGCGCGATCCTGCATCAAAGCGGACAGCGCAAAGATCAAAACAAAAGCAAAAGTAACCGACAACACCGACAAGATCAACAATAAACGACCCAGCGAGATTTGTTTAAATAGCCCGGAAAAATAAGCCATCTTTGCACCTGTTTGATAAATAGTAGCACGATCACCTGCAAGTCAAACTTCGGCAATGTTACCACCCAACGATACAAAATATTTTTCATTGCCCAATAAAATTAATTTACACTAAAAATCAATAAGTTACAATCCACTCCTTGGATGTCCTAGCACGCCTACCAGCATACGTATCACCGCATAACTGACATGCGAGCGCAGACGTGCGAACCAGCCCAGACGACGCCAACGGGCCGGTTCAATACGCAGGGCATTATGGGCAATCGCCGCCATTAAATCCGCCTTAAGCTCGAGGGAAAATCCTGCATCATAGATAAGCAGATTAGCTTCGCGTGCGAGCAACAGGCTAAAGGGATCGATATTGGAAGAACCCACCGTAGACCAGCGTTCATCGATCACAGCAACTTTTGCGTGCAAATAGCTGGCTTGATATTCGTAAATCTCGACGCCTGCGTCCAGCAGATCATCGTAGAGCGCCCGTGTAGCATAGTGCTGCAAGCGATATTCAACCTTACCCTGCAGCAGCAATGCCACACGCACACCGCGCCGCGCCGCTTGAATCAGGGCACGTCGAAAGGCAAGTCCCGGAAGAAAATAGGCATTGGCAATCAGCACTTCATGCTGCGCAGTGCTCATCGCCCGCAAATACGCGCGTTCAATTTCGCGGCGGTGACGCACATTATCCCTCAACAAAAGTTGTAAATCGGGAAGCCTAACAGCGGGAGGGCGATGACGGATTAAAGCCACGAGCTGTTCACTGCGAAAACTGGAGCTAGCCCAGGTCACCGAATTCCATAGCCGCATCATGACAGCCTGAATTTCCTGAGCAAGACGCCCCTCCAATCGCACGGCGAAATCAAGGCGAGGCATGGTATGACCGTCCTCTGCCCTTGTATCGGCATTAACGTTAATGCCGCCGACAAAGGCCACTGCACCATCGACCGCTACCAGTTTGCGATGCAAACGGCGCAAACGATAACGCCGCATCCGAAATCGATAAACTTCGGGACGAAACCATTGCACCGCGACACCGGATGCACGCAAGCGATTCAGCCATTCGGACGGAAAATGTGCCGAACCAAAGCCGTCCATTAAAACACATACCGCGACACCGCGATGCGAAGCACGTTGCAGCGCATCGGCGACAAGGCTCCCGACCTCATCGGCAGCAAAGATATATGTTTCCAGATAAATCGTGCGTTGCGCTGAGTCAATATCGCTGATAAGACGGGGGAAATACTCGGTGCCATTTTGCAACAACGTCAGATGGTTCCCGCCGATCAGATGTTCTTTAGCCATCATGGCTTAAAACAGCGGATAACGCGGCGTGGTCGGACAGACGCTGCCACGCACCGCCGACATGAACCTCGGTATGCTGTACACACAAGCCTCGAACATAGATGCGATCCAGACGAAACACCGGCATTCCGGCCGGAAAACTGCGCGCCACCTGACCGCCATGTATCTCGAAGGCATCGCGTATGTGTAGTTCACGGGCTAACACAACGCTCATCTGGTTGCGCCAGTCATTGAAATCGCCTGCAATGATCAGAGGCGCATCAGGCGGAATCTCATTCCGCACATATTCGATCAATGCGCGAGTTTGGCTACGCCGCCCCTTGGCAAACAAGCCGAAATGCGCGCACAGGCAATGAACCCTTAGCATGCCGGCCAGTTCAACCTCACAGTGCAGCAGACCGCGACGCTCGAAGCGATGCGCAGAGATATCGGTATTGAGCGTCTGCACAATCGAAAAGCGACTCAGTATCGCATTGCCATGATGTCCGGCTTCGTAAATGCAGTTTTTCCCGTAAGCAGAATGCGGCCAGCGCCGGTCGGCAATGAATTCATGCTGCGCACCTACGGGGTAATTGGCAAAGTTTTTAGCATGTTTGCTATGCTCTCCCTGCACTTCCTGCAAAAAAACAATATCCGCATCCAGTTCATGCAAGCGCTCGCGCAACTCGTGCAGCACCACCCGCTGATTAAAGTGAGAAAAACCCTTGTGGATATTGTACGTAGCGACAGTGAGCGTTGGCATAATGCCGATTATATGATGATTTTCCCTGCCTTCAAGCAGTCATTTACAATCAGCACGGCGGCTAGAGGGCCGGCTTTGGTCACTTGGTGTGCAGCCTCAGCATTGCAGCTTCCTGCTTGCCTTCTACAATGAGCGGCGCAACGTGCAGCGAGTGCTGCATCGCCTCTTCTAACAGTTCGCGCTCTTCGCGGCGCGGGTCGTTTAACACGTAGTTGACCACTTCCGCACGGTCACCCGGATGACCTATCCCTAAACGCAGGCGCCAGAAGTCTTTGCTGCCGAGTTGCGAGATGATGTCTTTCAGGCCGTTGTGCCCGCCGTGGCCGCCGCCCATCTTCAGACGCGCGATGCCAGGTAACAGATCGAGCTCGTCGTGCACCACCAGAATTTCGGCTGGCAGAATTTTATAGAATTGCGCCAGCGCACCCACCGCACGACCTGACAGATTCATAAAGGTCTGCGGCTTGAGTAGCGCCACTTCATGTCCGTGCAATTGACCGCGCGCTGCCAACCCGTGGAACTTCGCCTCGGTGCGGAAGTTGAAATTTTCGCGATTAGCCAATTCATCCACCCACCAGAAACCAACATTGTGGCGGGTCGTTTCGTATTCTCGACCCGGATTACCCAGACCGACAATTAAGCGTATTGAGTCCATTGAACAAAAACCTCGCATAGCGATTCGTTTGCTTCCTCGCCACACTTCCCCAATACACGGGAGGGGAGAGCGTAGCGAGGGGCTGTGGTGAGGGGGAGCGGACATCGAGCCAGATCCCTTTGATCCAAACAAAAAACCCGCCATGCTGTTGTCAGCGATGGCGGGCTTCTGAGGATAAATCCTGTTACTTCTTAGCAGGTGCTTCAACTGCAGCAGCGGCTGCTTCTACCGCGCCGCGTGGCACGTGTACAGTGGCCACTACGGCTTCAGCCGCGTGTTCGCCGTGTGCGCACAACTCAACGCCAGCTGGCAGCTTCAGATCGCCCAAATGTACGGAGTGACCCAATTGCAAACCGGCCAGATCAACTTCGATGAAAGTAGGCAGATCAGCGGGCAAGCAGGTGATTTCTACGTCGATCATCACGTGGCTGATCTTACCGCCGCCGGTTTTCACGCCTGGCGCGATGTCAGCATTGATGAAGTGCAAAGGCACCTTGATGTGAATCTTATGGCTCAGATCAACGCGCTGGAAGTCCATGTGCTGAACTTGTTGACGGAAAGGATGGTTTACGAAAGCGCGCAATTGCACAGCTTCTTCTTTACCATCTAAAGTCATTGTCAGAATCGATGCGTGAAATGCTTCAGCGCGCAGCTTGTAGTACATTTCGTTATGATTCATTTCGATCATAACAGCATCGCCTGAACCGTAAACTACGCCTGGCAGGAAACCGGCTTTACGCAGACGGCGGCTCGCACCCGTACCTTGCGTTTTACGTGTTGTTGCATTGAATGTAATCGTCATTTTTTACTTCTCCAAAATATAGAATCGACCGCGACCAGTCGATTCAAACAAACAGCAGCCAACATGGCTGCCATTAAAACTTTAATCTGCCAAGGCTTATTCGGTGAACAACGAGCTGACAGATTCTTCGTTATTGATACGACGGATGGTTTCCGCCATCAATTCTGCGGTGCTGAGCTGGCGAATGCGGCCGCATTTTTGCGCTGCTTCCGACAAAGGAATCGTGTCGGTGACCACCAGTTCGTCGATCGCTGAATTTTCGATGCGTTCGATCGCAGGACCGGACAACACAGGATGTGTACAGTAAGCCAATACACGGGTTGCTCCCTTTTCCTTGAGCGCCTTAGCCGCTTCGCACAAGGTATTGGCCGTATCAACCAGATCGTCCATGATCAGGCAAGTGCGACCGGAGACTTCACCGATGATATTCATCACCTTAGAGACATTCGGCTTAGGACGACGCTTGTCGATAATCGCCAGATCCGCATCCAGTTGTTTAGCCAGTGCACGGGCACGAACTACACCACCGACGTCAGGGGATACCACCATCAAATCCGGGTAGTTCTGACGCCATACGTCAGCCAGCAAAATCGGCGTCGCATAGATGTTATCGACCGGAATATCGAAGAAACCCTGAATCTGGTCTGAGTGCAAGTCCATGGTCAACAGACGATCGACACCGGCTCCGGTGAGCATGTCAGCTACAACTTTAGCGGTAATCGCAACGCGCGCAGAACGCGGACGTCGATCCTGACGGGCGTAGCCGAAATACGGCATCGCGGCAGTGATACGGCCGGCGGAAGCGCGCTTTAACGCATCTACCATGACCATCACTTCCATCAAATTATCATTGGTCGGCGCGCAAGTGGATTGCAATACGAATACATCCCTGCCGCGCACATTCTCAAGAAGTTCTACCGCGACTTCGCCGTCTGAAAAACGGCCGACTGTCGCCCGCCCCAGCGTGATATCCAAATGCTTTGCAACCGCTTCAGCAAGCTTCGGGTTAGCATTACCGGTGAATACCATCAAGCTATCGTAGGACACGTGAACCCCTTAAGTAAAAAAACCAAAAGGGCACCCTAAGTGCCCTGAATATGGCTGAGGAGGTAGGGATCGAACCTACGAATGACGGGATCAAAACCCGTTGCCTTACCACTTGGCGACTCCCCAATAAACTGCTTCACACCCAATCCTTCAACGGATGCTTCATTAAACCTTGTACTACTACGCCGCGTTGCGACACTTTCTGCAAAACCGCTTCTGCTTCGCTTTGACTCTCAAAGCTGGCAAATACGCACGCTCCAGATCCCGTCATCATCGCCCTGCCATAATAACCTAGTTCGGCAATGCAACTTGCCACTTCGGGGTAGAGACTGCAAACTACCGGCTCCAGATCGTTTCGGCATTGCTGCAACGAGAGGGCGCGAATTATTATCGAATCCGTGTTCCTTGTCAATCCTGAATTTGAAAATATTTTCGCAGTCGGTACATGAACGGGCGGAAAAAGCACCACATACCAGGCTGGCGGCAGCGCGTAAGCCTGCAATTTTTCACCCACCCCTTCTGCAAAAGCATTCTCGCCGAATATAAAAACCGGCACATCCGCGCCTAATTGCAAGCCCAGCGCCATCAGGCGCTCTCGCGATAAACCCAATGCCCATAAACGATTTAATGCGATCAGGGTGGTTGCCGCATCGGAGCTGCCGCCGCCCAAACCGCCGCCCATCGGGATACGCTTCTCAAGTTCGATATCGACACCAAGCTGGCAACCGGTTTCCTTTTTCAACAAAAGCGCGGCGCGCACACATAAATCCTGATCTTCCGGCACATCCACTATCTGATTGACGCGACGCACCACACCATCGACGCGCAACGAAAAATGCAGCGTGTCGTTCAGGTCGATAAAACAGAACAAGGTTTGCAGAAAATGATAGCCATCCGCACGACGACCCGTTACATGCAAAAATAAATTCAGCTTAGCCGGCGCCGGACAAGATAAATCCCGAACCTCATCCTGCATCCTGCATCCTGCATCCTGCGTACTAAATCCTGCATCGTTCATTTCGGATTCCATTCCCATTCATCGATCAATAACTGCAATTGCAAATCCTGGCGAGTCAACTCCATACGCTGCGGTAAGCTGTGTACATCCGTTTCGGCGTAACGCAGATAGCGCACCTCCCAACCCTCCTGACGCAACACGGTTAATCTGCCCAGTTCATCGCGCTCGGCTAACGAATCACCTTCAGCTGGCATGCCCAGCACCCAGCGATGCAAGCCGTCCAGTTGCAAGCGCCAGCCCAGCACCTGCATCATCAAAGACTCAACATCGGTGTCACTATAGTGTTTATCGCCGTTATCGAGCACGGCCTGATTGCCGTCGCGATAAATGCGTGCCGCTGTTTGCCCCAAAGGATTGAGCAGCAGGATTTCATCGGTCTGCGCCTGATGCACCCAGCGCAAACCCGCCGTATCGCGCTTGCCCTGATGCTTGACCGAGATGCGACCATTCATGGCAAAAGCGGCCGACTCAACCTGAACCGGGCGCACAACCGGCACCTGATGCGCACATCCTCCCAGCAGCAACAATAACAAAAACAGCGTCAAAATTCGTAATGCGTTCATTCGTAATGGGGTCAGGTCTTGCATTAACACATTAATCATTCGTAATGGGGTCAGGTCTTGCATTAACACATTGCGCTCCCGCCTCAAAAGCCTTAACGGCGCGACTGACAGTCGAATAATGCACTTTAAAATAGTGCGCGATCTCGGTCATTTTGTGTTGTTTAGATAAATAGGCACGCGCCATTGCCTCTTTACGCGGGTATTGCTCGGCAAATTCCGCAATGGTTTGCGCCATCATCTCGCGCTGCTGATGCGGAATCTCGGTCAACAATGTATTATTTTCGATCCGTGACAGTACATTCCTGACAAACGCCTCCGTACCGAGATAAATTTGACACTGCAAATGCGACCATACACTCGGCACAGCAATACCTTCGTGCACAAAGATGACATATTTCTCGATAGCATGCGCGCGATCTTCCCCGAAATACCTAAGCAACCAGTCCGTCTGCAGCCAAACCGGGGAAGCAGTTTGTCCACAGGTCGCCATATAACTGCTCCAGACCCAATCTTCAGGACGCGACACCCTATGCGCACGCAGTGGGTTGAGCACAACATAACGCGCCACTTCCAGTAAATAACTCTCTTTTTCGACCAGAACCGCATTATAACGACCTTGAAACACATGCCCCTCACGAGCGTGCGTGTGATTAAACTTTTGCGTGTATACACCATTGAGTTGGCGCATGCCATGCGAGAGGTTCGCCTCCGGCGTTTCGATGAGAATATGATAGTGATTCGTCATTTGACACCAGGCATGGCAGATCCAACCAAATCGTTCACACACGTCAGCAAACACCCTCAACCAATTTAGACGATCTGCATCGGACAAATAGACATCCTCGCCCCCATCTCCTCGCGATGTTACGTGATAAACACCCCCCGAAATTTCCAGCCTCAGTGGTCTAGTCATAGTTAAAGCCCTCAAGTAAATGTATTAATGCAAGACCTGACCCCAGTTAACTCAAGCAAATGTGTTAATGCAAGACCTGACCCCAGTTATGATGCCCCGTTAATACTTACTGTAGCTGATAGCGTTTGATCACAGCCTGTAACGGCTGATTACCGGGATTCGTTTTGAGACTATCCTGCCAAAGCTTCGCGGCCTCCTCTTTACTACCCATCGCCCAAAGCGCTTCGCCCAAATGCAAGGCAATTTCGGGATCAGGATTGCCCGCATAAGCACGGCGCAACATCTTCACACTCTCGTCCAGTCGACCGCTGCGGAAATACCCCCAACCCACACTATCCATAATGGCAATATCATCGGGAGCCAGTTGCAAGGCTTTTTCCACCAGACGCACCGCCTCGGGGATACGCACATTGCGTTCGAGCAAACTGTAGCCCAGTGCGTTGTAGGCATGCGCGTGATCCGGTTTGAGCTTGATCACTTTACGCAACATTTGTTCGGCGGTTTCATGATGACCCAGCATATCGGCCAACATCGCCCCCTCATACAACAACTCTGTCTGACCCGGCATCTTCAACAAGCCCTGCTGTAACACCTTATAGGCTTCCTTATTCTGCTTTGCGTCCCGCAGCAATTGCGCTTCGATCAGCACCAGTTGCAGACGCTGCGGATCAGTTGCGGCCTGCATTTTCTGCAAATATAACCTAGCCTCGGCACGCTGCCCCTTCTTACTCAACAGATAAACCACACGCAATTGCGCCGGAAACTGATATTCCCCGCCGCTCACTCCGCGATAATGAACAAGGGCCTCATCTTCATCTTCTTTAGCCTCGCTCAATTGCCCCAGAAAATACGCAACGCCATCCTGACCTTGACCGCGTTTACCCAGCGCCTTCCGCAACTGCGCCTCAGCCCCCGCCACATCGTTTAACTGCAAAGAAATCAAGGCAACCGCAAAGGCCAGATCCACACTATCCGGACTGCCATCCGCCAAGGTCTGGAATTCTATGCGAGCTGGCTGATATTGCTTTTGTTCCAACAGGGCACGCGCATATTGCAAACGCAAGTCTGCGGATTTAGGATTTTTAAGCAGATAAGCCGCCAACACAGACAAACTCTGCGCAGGGTCAGTTTTGCGCAACAACTGCGCTTCGAGCGAAACCGGGAAATCCCAGTCAGGTTTTATGCTACGCGCCGTACGCACTTCAGTTAAAGCCAGCGCATCATCGCCAGCCGCCTGCGCCAATTGTGCCACCATCCAATGCGCCTCCGCCACGTGAGGATATGGACGGGCCAACTCTTTAGCCAGCTTCAACACCGCCGTCTTGCCCGGATAACTGGCGAACAGAGGATAAATTTGCAAGAAGGACGGGCCGACCTCAGGCTCAGTCGACTTGATCACTTTGGCAAACTCCACGCCGGCCTCATCCAGACGCCCGCCGCGCAACAACAAAGAGGAAAGCACACGGGGCGTCATCACCGTCTTCGGCTCGACTTCCTGCCAGAATCGAAATGCTTCTATCGTTTTAGTGATATCGCCCGACTCCATCGCCAACTGTGCGGCACGCTTGGCCAGGCGAGGGTCGCGTGTTTTACGCGCGATATCCGTGCTGCCCTCCACCGCCAGCGCCTGGTGGCCGCGCTGACTGGCAAACTCGGTGAGCAACAACTCGTAGAGCAACTCACTGCTCAGTTCAACATCGGGCAGCAGCGGCTCAACCTCGGCAACCGGCTCGACAGCCCTGTCAGAGACCTGCTCGGATACCGCCGCCGGATTCAGGGGAATGACCTCGGCGTGCTTGGGGGCATGAGCGCAGCCGGCGAGCAGCAAACTGCCCATCATCAGGTGTTTAAAATTATTCATCGCAATACAGCTTTTGATACGGGAGCACATATTAGGTTATATTCAGCACAGTCCACAACCACAACGGCCACAGAACCTTGTCGAACACCACTCCTGAAATAACACTTTGCGCTCGCAACCTGGCACGCCGCTTCGGCAATCAGCTCATCATCCACGACCTGACGCTGGAACTAAAGCGCGGCGAGGTACTGGGTTTACTGGGGCACAACGGCGCAGGAAAAAGCACCACCTTACAAATGCTAAGCGGCTGCCTGCTGCCTGACAGCGGTGAAATTGAAATCTGCGGCATCAGCCTCAGGCAACAACCCACACTGGCCAAGGCAAATATCGGCTATCTTCCGGAGACGCCACCGCTCTACAAAGAGCTCAGCGTAGATGACTATCTGATATTTGCTGCGCGCCTGCGCGGCATAAAAGCCAGCGCAGTAGAGTCCGCCTTGACAAAAACGGTGCAGCGTTGCGGCCTGAAATCGGTCAGACGAAAAATAATTTCAACCTTATCAAAAGGTTACCAGCAACGCGTCGGCATCGCCCAGGCCATCATCCACAACCCTGCCGTGATCGTGCTGGACGAACCTACCGTGGGTCTGGATCCCGCACAAATCCGCGATATCCGCAACCTGATCCGCGAACTGGGCGACACCAGCAGCGTAATCCTCTCCACCCATCTGCTGCACGAAGTCGAGAGCGTGTGCGACCGGGTGGAAATCATGCAACAGGGACGCTTAATCTACAGCGATTCGAGCCTGCGCATGCAGCATTACGGGGAGGTGTCCGGCTTTGTCATCAGCCTGAAGAATCCACCACCCCTGTCCATCTTACAAGCCATACCGGGCGTGTGTAGTGCCGAACAAGTCTCACCTAGCGATTTCCGCATCCTGCACGAGCCTGAACACCATCCAGGCAGTCAAATATTGGCAGAGGCCGCGCAAAATAACTGGCAACTGACACAACTCACCCCGCTACACGCCACACTGGAAGAGGTATTTGTCAAAATCACCGGTGAAAAAGCAAAGGATTCCCTGTCATGATTCGTCTCATCGCAATGCGCGAACTGCGCAGCCTGTTTGCCATGCCCTCGACCTGGTTCGTGCTGGCCGCGCTGCAACTCATCCTGTCCTGGTTTTTTCTGGCACGCCTGGAAGCTTTTTTAGAAATCCAGCCGCAACTGGCGCAACTGGCCAACCCGCCCGGTGTGACAGTCACCGTCGCAGCACCGCTGTTCTACACCGCTGCGCTGTTGCTGATGATGCTGGTGCCGATGTTCACCATGCGTTTAATCGCTGAGGAGCGACGCAATCAGACCCTCACCCTGTTGCTCGCCTCCCCCTTGTCAGACAGTCGCATCGTGCTGGGCAAATTCACAGGATTACTGCTTTTTCTGCTCACGATGCTCAGCACCCTCCCGCTGATGATCTATACTCTGGCACTGGGCACGCCACTCGATCACGGCCTGCTGCTGAGCAATTGTCTGGGTTTAATTTTGCTCACCGCAAGCTATGTGGCACTGGGTCTGTATATTTCAGCGCTTACTGCACAACCTGTGATCGCCGCGATCGGCGCGCTGGCAGTCTTAGTCGGACTCTGGCTGGCCGACATCGGCGCACCCGCTGCCGACTCCCCCTGGCATCAATTCTCGCCGCTGTATCACTTTCAAAATTTTAATGCCGGTTTGCTCGACAGCAACGATACGGCTTACTTCGTGCTGTTTATCGCCGTCTTTTTGCTGCTGACCATTAAGCGACTGCACAACAACCGGGTATACGGATAAATCATGCTGCATAAATTACTCAAATCCCTCTCTGCCCGCAATCTGCTTTTCGTTACCCTGTTGCTGTCAACGGCGATAGGACTGGGCTATACACTCTCGCGCCATCCCTTGCAACGCGACCTCACCTTCAATTCCAGCAACAGTCTGGAACCCGCCAGCATTGCCGTGTTAAAACAACTCTCAGGCCCGGCCAACATCACCGTTTACGCCACGATGCAGGATGCGCGTCTGGGCGACATACGCAAAATCATCCGGGAATTTTTATCGCTGTATCAACGCTATAAACCCGATCTGAAACTGGTGTTTATCGACCCTGAAAAAGAGCCCGAAAAAACCCGCGCCGCACACATCCAACTCAACGGCGAGATGGTGATCGAATACGCCGGACGCTCGGAGCACCTGACCCAGATCAATGAACAAACGCTAACTTCCGCCCTGCTAAGACTTGCGCACACCCGCAGTCAGACGGTGATGTATCTGGACGGCCACGGCGAACGCAAACTGGACGGGCGGGCGAATCACGAACTCGGCCTGCTGTTTGGCGCAAAATTAAAACAAAATGGATTTAAAATCAACAGTTTAAATCTATCCATCGCACAGGATGTGCCGGACAACACGAGCGTACTGGTCATCACCCAGCCGCAAGTAGACCTGATGCCGGGTGAAATCGACAAGCTGCTGCATTATGTTGATAGGGGCGGCAATCTGCTCTGGCTGATTGATACCGAACCCATGCACGGACTGGAACGACTGGCCGAGCAACTCGGCCTGCTGCTTCCCCCCGGCATCGTGGTCGATCCGGCTGCAACCGAAATGAATGCGCCCCCCACCTGGTCGCTCGGCACCACTTACCCCCCCCACCCTATCACGCTGGACTTTAACCTGATCACCGCCTTCCCGTCTGCCCGCACCATCGTCTGGACTGAAAGCACAGACTGGAAACATCAGGTGCTGGTCGAAGCTGCCTCACGCGGTTGGATTACGCAGAGGACTGCCGTCGATGCGAAACCTCATTTTGATAAACAACACGACACACCTGGACCTGCCAGCATCGCCGTCGCACTGAATCGCGATATCAACGATACGGAACAGCGCATCGTGGTGGTGGGCAATGGCGCATTTTTAGCTAACAGTTTTGCCGGCAACGGCGGCAACGTCGATCTGGGTGTCAATATGATCAACTGGCTATCGGGTAACGACCAACTCATCACCCTGCAACCTCGCACCGCAAAAGATAGTCGCATCGTGCTCTCCAAAACGCAGCTAGGCATAATCAGCGTTGGATTTCTGCTCGGCGTGCCGCTGCTGCTCGCCGGTTTCGGTACTTATATCTGGTGGCGTCGCCGGCGCAGCTAATACCAATCGGGAACACCATGCCTGAACTCCCTGAAGTTGAGACCACGCGGCGCGGTTTAACGCCGCATCTGGAAAACGCGGTGATTACCGGCGTCGTGATTCGCTGTGCACGCCTGCGCTGGCCGTTTCCGGAAAATCTGCTGCAAGCCTTATGCGGGCAGCCTGTCATCGCACTCAAACGGCGCGCCAAATACCTGCTGCTCGAATGTGGCAGCGGCACGCTGATCCTGCATTTAGGCATGTCTGGCAGCCTGCGCATATTGCCCGCCGCAACCCCGCCCGAAAAACACGACCATTTCGACCTACTGCTGGACAACGGTAAACTGATGCGGTTGCGCGACCCGCGCCGCTTCGGCGCCGTGCTCTGGCATGAAGGCTGGTGCGACACGCATCCGCTGCTGGCGAAACTCGGCCCCGAACCGCTGTCCGAGACAGATGGCGTCTATGATTTTGACGCAGGTTATCTCTACCGTGCGACTCGCGAACGGAATGTCGCGATCAAACAATTCATCATGGACAATCAGGTAGTGGTCGGCGTAGGCAACATCTACGCCAGCGAAGCACTGTTTCGCGCCGGCATAAACCCCAAACTAAAAGCGTGCAAGCTCAGCCGGGTGCGTTGCGCCAGTCTGGTTGAGGTAATACGTGAGACTCTGGCTGAGGCGATCTTAGCCGGCGGCAGCACGCTGCGCGATTTTGTCAACGCATCAGGCAATCCGGGCTACTTCCAGCAACAGCACTGGGTATATGGACGAACCGGCGAACCGTGTCACCATTGTAGCACGCCCGTCTTACAAATCAAACAGGGGCAGCGGTCAAGTTTTTATTGCCCGATTTGTCAAAAATAAGGCAAAATCCCTAAGCAGGTTGAATAATCATAATAAAGAGCCGCTAAAAAATACTGACCAAGTCAGATCAAGTTTCACGAGAGGGATCAGATGAACAAGGAAGAGGGGATGCTGGCGATCAGCAAGCTCGTGTTCGAGCTGACGATTACCAGCAGCACAACGGCAGATCTGGACATACTGCTGGAACGGTTGTTCAATATTCTGGAAAATTACTACGACTTGCAGCTGGCGCCACGCGGCGCGATCCTGCTGCTCAATCCGCGCGGACGGTATTTTCAGGTTGCACAGTTCGGGATGGAACCGGCCTGGACATCCCGGATGAAATGGAATGCACCTGCCTTCAGCCAAAACACCATCCACGAAAAAACTCAACTACAAGACACCCTGCCTTCCGTTGAAACACCCGATACAGCGCGCATACTGCTGTTACCGCTGCACATCGAAGGCAATGGCTTGGGCTACACCGTGCTGTTCGCCCCGCAAGACTTCGAGTTGAGCGAGATACATCAGGAATTTATGGATGATCTGGCGCGCGCATTGTCAGGACTGGTCAACCGCGCCTTGACCAACGAAACCTTGCGTATCCGAAAACTGGAACTGGAAGAGTCTCGCGCCGATGTCATTCGCAGTCTGGGGGTCGCATCCGAATATCGCGACAATGAGACCGGCCTGCACATCATGCGCATGACCAACTTTGCGCAAGCCATCGCCAAAGCGCTCGGTCTGCCCGAGGCACAGCGCGAATTGTTGTATATCGCCGCACCCATGCATGACGTGGGCAAGATAGGCATCGCCGATGCCGTCTTGCTCAAACCCGGAAAATTGACGCCGGAAGAATTTGAAATCATGAAGACCCACACCGATATCGGCGTGACGATCTTAGAAGGCAAAGATGAGCTAATCGCAGCTGCCCGGGATATCGCAGGCTCGCATCACGAACGCTGGGACGGTGCGGGTTATCCGCGCGGTTTGAAAGGCGAAGATATCCCCCTGCTTGCGCGCATCTGTGCGGTGGCCGATGTTTTCGACGCGCTCACCTCGACACGTCCCTACAAAAAATCCTGGACCGTTGAAGACGCCTATAACTGGGTACTCGGAGAATCCGGCAAACACTTCGATCCTGCAATCGTCACCGCCTTTAGTGCCGCCATGCCGGATATCCTGCGCATCAGAGAGCTCTATCGGGACGACATTATCGACCCCAAGCAAGTGCTCACCTTGCCTGTCATCTGCCAACGCGAAAATGTTTGGATTCCCTGGGAAGACAACTTGCGCATCGGCATCGACATCATCGACGAGCATCACCACTATCTATTTGATTTAATAAATGATCTTTACGAAGTGGTGGCGCGCAAACGAGGGGCTCGCGAAGTTGCCCGTCTGATCAAGGCGTTAGATGCCTACGCCAAGATTCATTTCCGTGCGGAAGAACAGATGATGGAACACTATGGCTATCAAGGCATACAACGCCAGTTGCATCAACACCGTGCCTTCGAAGAAAAAATAGCCGAATTCTACGAAGAGTTGCACGACAATCCGTTTGTTGCACAATTTGATGTTCTCACCTATCTGCGCGACTGGCTGATCCATCACATCCGCGTCGAAGATATACAACTCACTGAATTAATAAAAAAATAATATGTTAAATAGCAAAACCAGACGGCTAGTTATATTGTTAGCCGGCATGCTGCTCAGCCTGTACGGCACATCGTGCCTGGCTGAAAAATTACCGCGCCCCGATCATGTGTTGGTGCTCATCGAAGAGAATCGCAGCTTCGATCAGATCATGGACAAGATCAAAAAGGATTCCTACATTCATGCGCTGGCCAAACGCGGCACGTTGTTTACCCAATCTTATGGGGTCGCCCACCCCAGTCAACCTAACTATCTGGCGCTATTTTCCGGCTCAACCCACGGCGTGATCGACAATCGCTGCACACTGAGTTTCAGCGACGGCAACCTAGCCAACACCCTGATCGACAAGGGATACACTTTCAACAGCTATTCCGAATCCATGCCGGAAGCGGGATTTTTGAAATGCATGTCCGGCCCCTATCAACGGAAACACAATCCGGTTGCCAACTGGCAAGGTTCGCGCCTGCCCGCCTCGGTCAATCTGACCTTTGATGATTTCCCGAAGGATTTTAGCAAACTGCCCACCGTGTCCTTTGTGATTCCCGACCAGAATAACGACATGCATGACGGCAGTTTCGCTACCGCCGATGATTGGCTGAAAACTCACATCGCCCCTTACGTCGAATGGGCTTTTAAAAACAATAGCCTGCTGATTCTGACCTGGGATGAAGGCAACGGCGCGACGGGCAATCACATCGTAACCATTTTCATCGGACCTATGGTCAAAGCGGGCAGTAGCGCTCAACGCATTGACCACTACTCGGTGCTGCGCACCCTGCTCGATTTCTACGATTTACCGGCACTGGGCGCATCCGCAGACACCACACCCATCAAAGAAATCTGGAAAACTCCCTGACTACCCAACAGCCCGGTGGTGGGGTCAGGTCTTGCATTAACACATTTGCTAATATTTAGAGAGATGCTGATTTATTCGTCATCTTCGCAAAAGCCGAGATCCAGTGCTTTGATTTAACTGGATTCCTGTCTAAGCAGGAATCACAAAACCGAATAATCAGTGCTTCCAGTGGTCGCAAAATAAATGTGTTGATGCAAGACCTGACCCCAGCAACGTTTGAGACCGGCAGTTACTTAGCGGCCATCAGTCTGTCGTATTTAGCTTGCAGCTGAGCGGGGGACTCTACATGCGCAGGATCCTTAGGGATGCAATCGACCGGGCAGACTTCCACGCATTGTGGTGTGTCGTAGTGACCTACGCACTCGGTGCACTTATTCGGGTCGATTTCGTAGATGGTATCACCTTGAAAAATTGCGTCATTCGGGCACTCCGGCTCGCACACATCGCAGTTGATACATTCATCGGTAATCATCAGTGCCATACTCTTCTCCTCATCAAAATAAACAAAACTTACAAAATTTTAGGCATTAAACGGCCACCTGGTACTTTTTCCGCAATCGCATCACCACGGTAGGCGAAACGAATTTTCCGACATCACCCCCAAAACGGGCGACTTCCCGCACCATGGTGGCAGAAATAAAGGTGTACTGCTCGGCGGGGGTCAGAAACAGCGTTTCCATCTCCGGATACAAATTCCGGTTCATCCCTGCCAGTTGAAACTCATACTCAAAATCCGAAGCGGCGCGCAGACCGCGCAACACTACATGAGCGCCCTGCGTTTGCACGAAACTCATCAGCAAACCGTCAAATCCCTCGACCCGCACGTTAGGATAATTTGCAAACACGTCGCGCGCCATCTCTACACGCTCCACCAGATTAAACAAGGTGTTGGCGCGACTTTGCGCCACCGCCACGATCACCTCGCTAAACAGCCCGGTCGCACGTCGCACCACGTCTTCATGCCCGCAGGTAATGGGATCAAAAGTCCCCGGGTAAACCACTTTAATCATTGCGCTTGCCCTATCAATTGGTAATACACCTGCCCCGCCCGGCCCGACTTGATCACCTGCCAGGGTAGCGACACCTCATAAGGCGCACCGGTTTCCACATACACCATGCCATTTTCAGCCAGACGCTGCGGCAAGACTTCCAGCAGCTTAGGTAAAAAATCGCTGGCGAACGGCGGATCCAGAAAGATCACATCGAAACGCAGTCCGTCGCGCAGCGCAGACGCGAATTCTAGCCCATCCTGATGCCGCAGCGCTATATTAGAACATGCTAATTTAGTGATATTTTCGCGCAAGGCACGGAATACCAGTGCATTTTTCTCAACCATCACCACCTGTTCTGCGCCTCTGGACGCGGCTTCTATCCCCAGCGCACCGCTGCCGGCAAATAAATCCAGACAAGTTTTTCCGTACAGAGTTTGCCCCAGCCAGTTGAACAAAGTCTCGCGCACCCGATCCGGCGTCGGACGCAAACCGTCCGCATCCGGGAAATGAATCACGCGGCTGCGCAACTCGCCGCCACCTATTCTGATCTTATTTATTTTGCGCTCCCTGTTTCCGGCGCACCGACGATTACCGTGGCCATTTTCTCAGGATGAATATGACGCGCATAGGCACTGCGTACTTGGGCTACGGTCACTTTTTCAACCCGCGATGAAAAATCGTCCAGATAAGTCAGCGGCAACTCGTAGAAGCCTATGATGCTCAAATAATCCAGTATCTTACGATTGCTGTCTATGCGCAGCGGAAACCCGCCAATGATATTCTGTTTGGCGGCCGTCAGTTCCTTTTCGGTCGGCCCATGCGCGACAAAATCCGCCACGGTTTTGCGCACCAGCGCCAGCGCACCGTCAGCCTGTTCCTTCTTGGTTTGCAGACCGATCTGAAAGGCACCCGGTTGCTTCATCGGCATAAAATAGCTGTACACGCTATACGCCAGACCACGCTTTTCGCGCACCTCATTCATCAGACGCGACACGAAACCGCCTCCGCCCAAAATGTAATTCCCCACATACAGAGGAAAATAGTCCGGATCGCTGCGCGACATGCCGGGCGTGCCGATCAGTATATGACTCTGGCTGGCCGGATGAAAGATACGTTGCTCTGACTGCGGAATCTGCATCTCCACCACCGACAGTTGCGCTGCGGCAGTTCCTGCCGGCAATTGGGCAGTGAGCTGCTGTGCGATCGCTTCGGCCTGCGCGCGCGTCACATCCCCCATGATAGCGACCACCGCGCGCTTCGCGTTGTAGTGCGTGCGATAAAATTCTTTCAAATCGGCTGCAGTGATTCGCTCGACGCCTGAAATATCGCCCGAGACAGGCAAGGCGTAAGGATGATTGCCAAAAACGGCCTTTTGGAATGCCTTGCTGGCAATCGCTTCAGGCTTGGTCTCGGCTTCCTTCAACGCGGAGAGCAGCCGTGTCCTCTCCCGTGCCAAGACAGAGTCCGGAAACACCGGATGTTGCAGCACTTGCGCCATGATCTGCAAGGCCTGATCACGCTCGGTCGCATGACTCAAGGTGCGCAGTGTAACACTCGCCCGGTCCTGATCGAAGCTGCCACCTAATTGCGCGCCGATATCCGCCATGCCGCGCGAAATATCATCCTCACTCCAACCTTGCGCCCCCTGATCCAGCAGCGCATGGGTCATACCCGCCACGCCGGACTTAGCGGCCTGATCGTAACTGCTACCTGCCGGAACACTGACCGCCACATCCAGCATGGGAATGTCGTGATCTTCGACAAACAACACCCGCGCACCGCTCTCGCTTTGCCAGTGCTGAATTTGCGGCGTGGCAAAAGCGCTGCCCGCCAGCGTGCACAACACGGCAATACCTAATATTTTATTAATGTACATGAGCAGCTCCCTCTATCTTGTGTTTCGGCTTGCCGGACAACGGTTGCGGGTCGAGCACCGCGACAGTGAGGTTGTCGTCCTGTAAATAGGTCTGTGCGACCTGGCGCACCTGCTCTGCGGTGACGCCCTGTAATTTCTCCAGCAGCAAAGGGATCGCCTTATAGCCCAGCCCTATCGATTCCATCTGGCCGATCTGCATCGCCTGATAGAACACCGAGTCCAGTTTGTACACTTCGCCTGCCATCACCTGCGCCTTGACGCGTTTCAACTCCGCTTCACTGATACCGTCTTTCACCAGCCGGGCGATTTCAGCACGCAGTGCAGCTTCCATCTCGTCCACCGATTTACCTGCGGTGGGGGTTGCCTCCAGGGTGAACAAACCGGGGCCGCGCGAACTTGAATCATAGCCAACCCCCACCGAACTTGCGATCTGCTGTTCACGCACCAGATGTTTGTTGAGCCAGGCCGATTCATTTCCGCCTAACACGCCAGCCAACATCTCCAGCGCATAAGGCTGCCAGTCCCCTTTAGGATCTGCAAGATTAGGCGCATGATAACTCATCACCAACAGCGGCAATTCGGCCGGCGCTTTGACCACCATACGCTTGATCCCGACCTGAGCCGGTTCGGTAAACTGGCGGCGGGCAGGCTGCGCCTGACGCGGAATCCCGCCGTAATAGCGTTCTGCCAAGGCAAACACCTGTTTAGCCTGCACATCGCCCGCGATCACCAGCGTGGCATTGTTCGGCGCATACCATTGTTGATACCAGTCCTTGGCATCGTTGACGCTCATCGCTTCCAGATCGCTCATCCAGCCTATCACCGGATGCTGATAAGGGTGCTCCTGATAGATAGCCGCCATCATCTTTTCCTGCAACAGGGCGTGCGGTTCGTCATCGGTGCGCATGCGGCGCTCCTCCATCACCACCTTGATTTCTTTGGAAAATTCAATGGCAGACAGATTCAAGTTATGCATGCGGTCGGATTCGAGTTTCATCGCCAGCGGCAACTTCGACTTATGCAGCTGCTGAAAATAAGCGGTGTAATCGTTACTGGTAAAGGCGTTCTCACGCCCGCCCGCCGCCGCGATGCGCCGCGAAAACTCGCCTGCCGGTATACTGTGTGTACCCTTGAACATTAAATGTTCCAATACATGGGCGACCCCGGTCTTGCCGGTGCGTTCATCCATACTGCCCGCCTTGTACCAGATTTGCTGCACGACAACGGGCGCGCGATGATCTTCTTTGACCACGACTTTGAGTCCGTTCGACAGCGTGCGCTCGGCAACTTCGGCACAAATTGCCTGTTGCGACCACAACAGCAGCAGTACTGCGCAATAAATCCTCATAATCCCTCACCTCACAACGCCTAATCGGCATAAAATAACGAAAACAGCCACACGAAGTGGCTGTGTCTATTATGCCCCAACTCTTGCTATCGGAACGCATCCCAAATGTTTAGTTTTTTAAAAAAGAATACCCCCGATAAAACCACGGCAGCCGTGGTCGAAAAACCCGCACGCAGCTGGGTTGAACGGCTCAAATCAGGCTTAGCCCGCACCGGCAACCAGTTAGCCGATCTATTCAGCCGTGGCGGCAAGATCGACGATGAACTCTACGAAGAGCTGGAAACCATCCTGATCACGGCCGATGTCGGCATGGATGCAACCGGTGCATTGCTCGCCGATCTACGCCGCCACGTCAAAGAACACAAACTATCTGAAGCTGCCGAACTGAAAGCCGGGCTGGCGCATTGCCTGTTAAAACTGCTCAAACCCTTGGCCGTACCCCTGCAAGCCGAAACCCACAAACCCTTCGTCATCATGATGATAGGGGTGAACGGGGCGGGCAAGACCACTTCGATCGGCAAACTGGCCAAATACTTTCAGGGGCAAGGACTGTCCGTGCTGCTCGCTGCCGGTGACACCTTCCGTGCCGCAGCCCGTGAACAACTGATGACCTGGGGCGAGCGCAACAACGTCACCGTGATCGCACAGCAAAGCGGCGATGCGGCAGCGGTGATTTACGATGCCGTCCATGCCGCACAGGCGCGCAAAATTGACGTGGTGCTGGCCGATACGGCAGGACGCCTGACCACTCAGGCGCATCTGATGGAAGAGATCAAGAAGATCAAACGCGTGATCGCCAAGGTATTACCCGATGCGCCGCATGAAGTGCTGCTGGTGCTCGATGCCAACACCGGACAAAACGCGCTAAGTCAGGTCAAAGCCTTCGATCAGGCGCTGGGCGTGACCGGACTAATCTTAACCAAGCTGGACGGCACAGCCAAGGGAGGCGTGATCGCCGCCATCGCGCGCGCGCATCCTATCCCGATCCGCTTCATCGGCGTGGGTGAAGGGCTGGATGATCTGCGCCCCTTTGTCGCCGAAGAATTTGTTCATGCCTTGCTGGGGATGTCAGCATGATCACCTTCAACAATGTCAGCAAACGCTACTCAAACGGCTTTGAGGCCTTAAAGCAGGTCTCGTTCGAGCTTAACAAAGGCGAAATGGCCTTTTTGACCGGCCACTCAGGGGCGGGCAAAAGCACACTACTCAAACTCATCGCGGCGATTGAGCGGCCAAACACCGGCTCCGTGCTGGTAAACAACCTGAACGTCAGCGCACTCAAGAGCGCGGCTCTCCCCTATTTGCGCCGCAACTTAGGGATCATTTTTCAGGATCACAAACTATTGTTCGACCGCAACGTGTTCGACAATGTCCTGCTTCCATTACAAATCTGCGGTTTTGATCATCGTGAAAGTTGCAAGCGAGTACGTGCTGCCCTCGATAAGGTAGGCTTGTTAAAGCGCGAAAAGGCCGACCCCATCGCCTTGTCCGGCGGCGAACAACAACGTTTATGTATCGCCCGCGCCATCGTCAATCGCCCCTCAATTTTGCTGGCCGACGAACCGACCGGCAATCTGGATGCTGAATATGCGCAGGAAATCATGAACATCTTCAAATCGTTCCATCAGGTAGGCGTCACACTATTGATTTCAACCCATGATGCGGGGGTGCTGCGCGACGATCAAGTTCGCGTCATCTCCCTCAAGCAGGGCGAAATTCAATGCACGACCTCAGCACTCACCACCGCGACGGAGGCCGCATGATCCACCTGCTCACCCAATCACTCACCACCTTGCTGACCGCCTTTCGGCGGATATTCGCGTCACCCGTTGCGGGATTTCTGAATATACTGGTCATCGGAATTGCGCTCAGCCTGCCCACCGGCATGTATGTCCTGCTACAAAATGCCCAAGGATTGGTCGCACAAATGTCAGGCGCTCCGCAGATCAGCCTGTTCCTCTCTATGGATGCTGCACAGGAGGACGTGAACAAATTACGCCGTCTACTGGGACAGCACGAGGGCGTCGCCAACGCGGAGTTCATTTCCCGTGCCCTAGCGCTGGAAAAACTCAAAGAAAGCACAGGACTGGAAGACGTGATCTCGGGGCTAGGGAACAATCCCTTACCGGATGCCTATATCATCACGCCCAAACAAACCGACGCCAAATCACTGGATGAGCTGCGCAATGCACTACAGCGCTTGCCGGCCGTAGAACATGCCCAGCTCGATTCGAGCTGGGCCTACAAGATGGAAGCACTGCTCGAATTTGCACGCGTCGCGGTGCTGATCCTGGCCAGCTTGCTCAGTCTTGCCTTGATTGCTATCACCTTTAACACCATACGTTTGCAAATCCTCACTCAGGATGACGAGATTCAAGTCTCCAAGCTGATAGGTGCAACCGACGGCTTCATCAGGAGACCTTTCCTTTATTTTGGTGCGGTACAGGGTTTGCTGGGAGGCATCGCAGCCTGGCTGATCATCGCCACCAGCTTACTGCTGCTCAAGGCACCGCTCGCCACGCTATCACAACTCTACGCCAGCAATTTCACTCTGCAGCCGTTATCCCTGACAGACACGTTGTCGCTGCTGCTGTTCTCCGTCTATCTGGGCTGGCTGGGCGCATGGTTATCGGTCGGACGGCATTTGTCACGAATCGCGCATTAGTTGACAAACTTGCATCTGCCAGTTGACAGCAGCCCTTTTTTTGAGAACAATAGACGGCCATAGAGCTGTGTAATCGCTGATCTTGCCTGCACTCATCATCACCTAACAAAACTGGAGTCATCATGGAACAATCGAACTGCAAGAAAATGGTACCCGCCCTGCTGGTCGCAATCGCATTATGGCTGGTTGGCGGCTTCTTTCTCAGCAAGGAACTCGGCATGATCTGCGTGATTTTCGGCATTGCCATCGCAGGCTGGGGTGCCGGCAGCGTGATGAATTCGGAAACACCAGCTTCAGAGCAATAGGCTGCCCCTTCAGCAAACGATATTCAAACTTCCGATTAGCAACTTCAATACCGATGAACGGCCCTGCACATGCAGGGTAATTCAGCTCCACACAGAATGAACTCAACTCATTCCAGCTCTCTCAGACGGCGTGTATCTATGTATTTGTTTAGGAGGATTTTTCGATGAATTTCGCAACCAGTTTACCCGTACCCAGCGGTGCTGGCAGTTTGGAAAGCTATATCCAGCTGGTGAAACGCTTTTCTGTGCTGTCACAGGAAGAGGAATTTTCACTGGCAACCCGCTATCGCAAAGATAATGATCTAGACGCAGCTCGCCAGCTGGTTTTATCACACCTGCGCGTCGTGGTCAGCGTAGCGCGTGGCTATGCAGGTTATGGTCTGGCACAAGCAGACCTGGTTCAGGAAGGTAATATCGGCCTGATGAAGGCGGTAAAGCATTACGATCCGGACTACGGCGTGCGTCTGGTATCCTTCGCATTGCACTGGATTCGAGCCGAGATCAATGAGTTCGTGGTACGCAACTGGCGCATGGTCAAGATTGCCACCACCAAGGCGCAACGCAAGTTGTTTTTCAACCTGCGCAGTCTAAAACAAGGTTTAGGCTCACTCAAGCCGCAACAGATCAGCGAAATCGCCACTCAACTGAATGTGAGCGAGAAGGATGTGGTTGAAATGGAATCGCGTTTTGCGGGTCACGAAATGGCCCTCGACCCTCAAAGCGCAGATGAAGATGACAGTTACTCACCTATCCAATATCTGGCGGACAACGAAGAGCACGAGCCTTCGAATATTCTGGAAACAACCGAAAGGGAGCAACTGCAAACCACAGGACTGGCCAATGCGTTAGCCAGTCTCGATGAGCGCAGCCGGCGCATCGTGGAAGCTCGATGGCTCAATGAGGGCAGCAGCGCCACGCTACATGATCTTGCTGCCGAATTTAACGTCTCAGCTGAACGCATCCGTCAAATCGAGCAAAAGGCCTTAAGCAAGATGCAGAGCGCACTTCAAACAGCCTGAAATCCACCAAACAAAAAAAGCCGCGAATTTCGCGGCTTTTTTTGTTTAATATCTGACAATTACTTAACGATTGTCAACTTGGGCTTGCGAGCTGCCGGTTTATTGACCGTCTCCCCGCTATCAGGATCAGGCGATTCACTACCTTGAAACACCAATCCCTGACCGTTCTCCTTGGCAAAAATACCGATTACCGCATCGACAGGGATAAACAAATCGAAGGATGCACCGCCGAAACGACCCGAGCAGGTAATCATTTCATTTCCCATCTCCAGATTACGCACCGCACCCACGCTTAAATTCAGCACAATTTCGCCGTCTTTAACGAAAGCCATCGGCACTTCAGTCTGTTGATTAACGCGCACCGCCAGATATGGGGTCAAACCGCTGTCCGAACACCACTCGTAGATCGCACGTATCAGATAAGGGCGGGTAGATAAATCGCTCACTTGCGCATCGCTCTTTCGCTTGGGGTCAGAGAATCGATGAAACCCTGACGGGAGAACAGACGCTCGGCATATTTCATCAGCGGCGCCGCATCCTTACCCATTTGAATTCCATAATGATCAAGACGCCATAACAGCGGTGCAATTGCCACATCCAGCATGGAAAATTCGTTACCCAACAGGAACTTCTGCTTGGACAGGATTTGAGACAGTTGAGACAGATTATCCCTTACCGTTGCACGCGCCTTATCTGCAGCCTTGCCTCCCTGCTCGATGGCAGAAATGTAGCTGTACAATTCCTGTTCGAAACGGTGCAGGAACAGGCGTGCGCGACCGCGCATGACAGGATCAGGCGGCATCAACTGAGGATGCGGGAAGCGTTCATCAATATACTCATTGATGATATTCGCCTCCAGCAAAACCAGATCGCGCTCGACCAGCACAGGCACTTTGTTGTAGGGGTTGATTGCGGCGAGGTCTTCTGACTTGTGCATCAGATCGACGTCGATGACTTCAAAATCCATCCCCTTTTCAAAAAGGACAATTCTACAGCGGTGGCTATAGGGACAAACCGTCCCGGAATACAATATCATCATTACTTGGTTACCCTTTAATCAACCGGGTGCTTTGCATGTAGTAGCGGACAAGGAAGAATCCAATCGCACCGACCACACCACCTACCGTGATGCTGGCCAGAACAGGATACGATCCAGTGCCATTAATGCCACCGATCCATACATAACGTTCGAAGAGGGTGCCGATTATAATACAGATAGCCACTGCATTGATAGCCGCAACATTATGACGCGGCCCCGGGAAGCACAAGACCACGAAGGGAATAACAAATTTTAATACCAGCGTGGACCACCAGATAAAGGCATAATCACCATTTTGCATACCGAAGACACGGTCTGTTTCATCCCCCAGATTACCGTACCAAATGGTCAAATATTGCGCATCAAAGGTATAAATCCACAACAAAGTAAACGCCATCAGCATTTGCGCCAAGTAGTTATAGATCTTGTCCGGCACAGGTTTGACCAGCTTATCACCAGTATTGAGCAAATAGATCCACACCACCAGAAAAGCCAGGAACATACCGAAGTTGCTGACAAATTGTTGCAAACCGTAGATCGCGCTATGCCAGTGGGGAACCAGCGTCATTTCAAAGTCCCACGCTACCATAGTGCTGTACAGGACATAGAAAAAAGGAACCCAGGTCGCGACTGTATGGAATCGCGCCAAATCCTCCGGGCTGCGATCGCTGACAGCCTGACGCTTTATGAACACCCAGCTCAACGCCATCATAAAGAGAATCCCGATCACTTCGCGCGACATCAGCCAGTGCGGCTGATACCAGCCCGGCATATGCGCATCGGCCGCTAGGTGAGAGTCCCACCACGGAAAAGTATGAGAGCCGCCGGAGAGCAACACCACCAGCAATACAAAGGCCAAGGGAAACAAGGCATAAAGCGAAACCGCCAAATGACGCACATCGTAACGCCATTGCGCGTTTACCAGATGCAACACCGAACACAATGCCACACCGCTCAGAGCCAGTGACAGCACTACGACAAAACTGACCGTCAAAACAGCCCAATTACTGTATTCCAACATTTTCATAGCCTCCTATTTTGACTGTGCAAGACCGCCCTGACCCTTTTGCAATACACGACGCATGTAGTTCACCACATGCCAACGCTCGGTCGCAGACAGGTCATTCGCGTAACTTGGCATCACCGCACCGCCAAAGGTCATATATCCGTAGAGATAGCCATCCGGATAATCCTTGAGATCCCAGCCGTGCATTTCGTTGCTGGAAGTCAGATTCCAAGGCTTCATCACCAGCTTGTCACCTACCAGACCATCACCGGTGCCTGACTTGCCGTGACAAGGCGTACAGTAGATCCCGTATAGATAAGCACCCTTAGCAACCGACTTATCATCAGCCGCGACAGGATTATGCAGATTACGTGCTGCTTCCTGATCTTTCACAAGCACCGTGGTGCCCGCCACCGGCAAAGAACGTTTGGGGAACGCATTCATGCCGGGATTTTTTGCATCGACACTGGCCTGCGGCTTAATACTCACCTGATTGGCCATATCCTGCGACCAGGGCCAGGCATGCGCAAAGGTAGGTACAAACATCAAAGTAACAACCAGCGACTTGGCGATGGTCTTGTGATCGCCTAGTCGAATGGCTAGAGATTTCATCATTGCTAAGGATAGCTTTTTCATTTCCCTGCCTCTTCCTGTATTTCCAATGCCTTGTGCTTTACAAAAATCGCCTTGATCGCGCCGACTGCCGCTTCTTCGACTTCCACCAGAATCGCGATATGGTCTTCCGAAACCTTGGTGCTATACAGCGATGAACGCTTGGCAGGCAAACCGGCACAGATCAAAAAGCCCAAGATGGTAATAAACACACCGCCCAGAATAAACATCTCATAGGTCAGCACGAAATTTGGCGGCAACGGCACGATAGGCTTGCCTCCCTTCATCTGCGTATAGAAGTTCGCCTGCGCACCGGATATCAGAAAAAACCCGAGCAAACCACCCATAATCGAACCGACCAGCGTAAACCACTGTACATACACCGGCTTTTCTCCGAGGAATTCTTCAACCTCAGGATGTTCGATAGGAGATTTGACGATCATGTCGTCACCGGCGTTAAAACCGCTGATATTTGCACTGCGCAACTCCTTGACGACAGCCTCAGCCTCTTCAAAGTTTGCATACATCGCAAGTAAATGTCGTTTGCTCATGATTAGTGCGCTCCCTGTTCAGCGGTTTCACTCTTCTTCAGATGCAGAGTACGGTGATAAACCATTTCCTTGACTTCATACATAGAGACAGACGGGAACACCTTGCAGAAAATCATAAACAGCAGGGTAAACCAGCCAAAGCTACCGAACACCATTCCCCACTGAACCATGGAAGGCCACTGATCGTGATCCCATGTCCACGGATAGATGCCGTGCGAGAAAGTCGGCGCAATAATCATCCAGCGTTCCAGCCACATCCCCAGATTCAACAACAGCGATGTCGCAAACAGCACCGGTATATTGGTCTGGAAGCGTTCAAACGCGAATACTAGGGGCACGACTGAACCGCAGAAGATCATCCCCCACCAGAACGGCGCATAAGTCCCGGTCGCCTTTTCGATCAACACCGCCTTAGAGGCCTCATCATGGCTGTACCAGACAGCCGCGAATTCAACCGCGTTCAAATAAGTCCAGATCATCGCAATCGCGAAAGTCAGACGCACGATCTTCTTCAGAATGCTCTTGGTCATGTACTCTTCGAAGCGGAACGTATAACGCAGGATAATGAACAGCGTGATAATCGCAGCACAACCCGAATACAACGCGCCTGCCACGAAATATGGAGGGAATGACGTCACGTGCCAGCCCGGTGCCTGAGACATGGCAAAGTCAGATGCCACGATAGAGTGCACCGATACCGCCAGAGGAATCAGGAAACAAGCAATGGTCAAATAAGTCACGCGGAAATTGCGCCATTGACGGTCTGTGCCTTCCCAACCCAAAGCCAGCAGGGTGTACAACTTCTTGCGCCAGCCGTCCGCCATGTTGTCGCGAGCGATCGCCAAATCCGGAATCATCCCGACAAACAAGAATAGAATCGAAGAACTCAGGTAGGTGAAAATCGCCATCGCATCCCACAACAGAGGCGACTGGAAGTTAGGCCAGATACCGCGCTCATTTGGGTACGGCAGCGAGTAGTAAAACTGCCATAAGCGACCGATATGCACCATCACGAACAGTCCTGCGGTCATCAGCGAGAATGTGGTCATGGCTTCGGCAAAACGGTAAATCGGCTTACGCCAGTCCGCATGCATCAGGTGCAAGATCGCGGACAGTAAGGTACCGGAGTGGCTCATCCCGATCCAGAAGATGAAGGTTGCGATGTACAAACCCCACACTTGCGGATTGTTCAAATTCGCCACCCCCATACCGGTGCGGTACTGGTAGATCTCACACGCCACCCCTACGCCAAAGGCGCAGATAGCAACAAACAGAATCACCCAATACAACCTTCTTGGGTTTTCCAGACTCTTCATCACATCCTGGTTAATCTTTGCCCAGGCGATGTCTTCGCGAATATCTTTCATTGTCGTTCCTTAATTAGTTCCTGTTAGCCTAAGCCGACTACACGGCACTTTCACGCACGCGTTCCAGATACATCACCGAAGGATAGGGACGCAATTCTTCCAAGATGCGATAACCACGCAAATCAGTTCCCTCTTCATGCTCATCCTTGGCTTGTTTATCCTTGTCGAGCTCTACCCGCTGCGCCTGCCATTGCTTGTGCACGCGCGATTCAGGATCAACCAGATTCCCGAAGGAAATCGCACCGGTCGGGCAGGATTGCTGGCATGCGGTCTGCACTTCCCCTTCACGCACGATACGCCCCTCGCTCTTGGCCACGCTCTTGGCAGCCGACAGACGCTGCACACAGAAGGTGCACTTCTCCATCACCCCTTTGCTACGCACAGACACGTCAGGATTTAACTGTTGACGCATCTCCGCCGGCCAGACCGCTTCGTCGGTCGGATAGTCGTACCAGTTAAAATAGCGCACCTTGAACGGGCAATTGGCTGAACAGTAACGCGAGCCGACACAACGGTTGTAGATCTGCGAATTCAGACCGTCCGCCGTGTGATTGGTCGCCGCAACCGGACAGACTGTCTCACAGGGTGCCGCTTCGCATTGCTGACACATCATGGGCAAAAACTGCGCGCCCTGATCCGGGAAATCGCGACCATCCTCATCCCAGTAACGCTCGATGCGCATCCAGTGCATTTGCTGACCGTGCTGGAAGCGTTCTTTACCGACGACTGGAATGTTGTTTTCCGCATAACAGGCGATGCTGCAAGCGTTACAGCCGGTACAGGCATCCAGATCGATACTCATCGCCCATTTATACGGGTCGTGAGGCTTATCATCAACCGGGTGAGCATGGCGGAATTGTGACCAATTCTCTAATAAATTGCTAACAGACATAACTTAGACCTCCTCCGAAAGATCAACTTGATCTGTGGTCTTGCTCACGGCAATCTTTCTGCCCATTTGCAAGCCACCCGCAGCGCCCTCATCCTTGACGATGAGCACACGAGCACCGGTCTTCTTGATACTGACGCGCGTCTCATGCATGGCCAGCTCACCGGTTTCCTTGTCATACACCGCATCCAGGATACCGAATGGATTCACACCAAAACCCTTGGCATAGCGACCCAACGCCTCATGTCCGCGCCCCAGCGGCACAGAAACAGCCTCCGGATGTATGCCCGAGAAAAGATAGGCCTGCGCCTTGATAGAACCTGTTTTCGACGTTACTTCCACGATATCGCCTTCGGCAATACCCAGCTCAAACGCCTTCTTAGGATGTATCTCAACCCATGAATCCCATACGATGGTAGTCAATGGATCGGGCGACTCCTGCAACCATGGCTGGTTGGCATGGCGGCCATCGCGCATACTGGCCGTAACGCCAGGAATAAAGTGCATAGGGAATTTCGCATCAACCTCTTCAGCTTTAGGCAATTGCAAACCGGAAGCCGCAGCCCTGTCAGACAGCATTGCTGCAGAACTTGCAATCTTCAAAATCCCCTTAGTCAGGGCTTCATTCCAGAAGTTATCGTCATCGGAACCACCCGCACCCAGCGCACCCTTATTTTGCAGCAGGGAACTGCGCAAGTAAGCGTAGTAGTCTTCAAAGCCCTTGTAATCCTCAACGCGACGCTGCTTGACCAGCGCCAGCAGGATATCGCCCATGCTGCGCGTATTGGCGTGCAATTTTTCCATCAGCGGTTGCTGAATATTGAGCTGCATCCCGTCAGCCAGATACTCAGGAATCTGCGTACCCCAGTCTTCCAGCGCGGAATCGAGCGGCAAAACCAGATCGGCCTGCAACGCAGTTTCATCCAGATAATGCGCAAACGCGACTTTGAAGCCTGCCTTCGCCATGCTGTCCTTGAACTTGAACGCACCCGGCGCGGTGAACACCGGATTGGTCGCGTAGCTAAACATCACCTTGTAACGTCCAGCCGCCAGACCATCGTTCAGCGCCTTCAACGATGCGGTATTGCCGACAGACGGAGCTAACTGAGGGAAAGGCACGGCTACAGGCGCCTCTATCGTCTTGCCGACATTACCCAGCACGTGGTTGAGCAAGTTGATTGCGATCGCATTCTGCGCACCGTGCGCATATCCTTCCACCGCACTGCCGGCAAGCACCAGACTCGGGCTGCGCAGCTTGAGCAGGGCGGCAATCTTGTCGATCTGACTCACCGACACGCCCGTCGCCTTGCTGACGGTCACGCGATCATAAGCCTTGACCAGCTCGGCAATTTCACCGCTTGCAGTACCCAGCGCGTGGATGATGCCCAGCGCCAGCACACCTTCGGTACCGGGCTTAACAACCAGCCAGCGATCCGCATTCGCACCGGTCAGACTCATCTTTGATTCGACCTGAATCAACACGCCGCGCTGACCATCCGCGCCCTTGCGGAACTGCGCATATTGCTGCGAAAAATGCATGGGCGAAATCCAGCTGCCCAGAAAGTCCGCGCCGAATGACAGCACAACTTTAGCCTTGTCTAGCCGATAACGCGGCAGCGCCACACCATAAGACTTCAAATTGGCGGCACGCACACCGGCCGGCGACAACGCCTCATAAACAAAATGATTCTTGCTGCCGATGCTGTCCAGGTAATTGCCCAGCAGCACCTTGAGATGGCCGCTGACTCCTCCTGACAGGAAGGCGATTTCCTCACCCTTGACACCATTCAATTTCTCGGCGATCAAGGCGTAGGCTTTTTCCCAGGTGATAGTCTCACCCTTGGCCCCGTTGCGCAGCAGCGGCTCACGTACGCGATCCGGATTGTAATGATCCTGCACCCCCGCTTGCCCAAGACCACACATCTTGCCTTTGTTGATACCGGAATCAGGATTTCCCTCCAGCTTCAGCACGCGCCCTTCGCGAACGCGGCCATTGATGCTGCAACCTGCATCGCACTGCGCACAGGTCGAGTTGTAATACACCCCGACACCGGGAATCATATAGTCGTTCGCTTCGACGTAGGAAACTACGGTTTCCTTACCGTCCTCGACAGAAGTGTTGCCGCAACCGGACAGCGCAACTGCGGCACCGCTCCAGCCCAACACTTTCAGAAAATCACGACGATCAATCGGGTGCCCGGCCAATTGTTTTATGGAACCACTGTCTATCATCACAGCCTCTCTGGTAAATTCTTTAATTTTCATGACAGCCTACTTATGACACTGCCAGCAATCATTCGGCCCCTGAGCCTTCACTTCAGCGCCCGGTTTTTCCGACGGCTTCTGGAAGCCATACCAGTACGCCTGATTACCTACCGGCGTACCGCCTGCGGCGACCACCGGATGCTGCTTTTCATGGCAGCTGGCACACCACCCCATAGACAGCGTCTTCTGGCGACGTGCAACGGTCATTTTCTTTACATCACCGTGGCAGTAGCCACACGCCTCTTGGGTCGGGCGATTTTGCTGTTCCACAAAACGCTTGATGTGGCGCTCATGATTGAAACGAACAAAATCGGGCAAATCATTAACCTTTTTCCACGGCACCGGCTTCTTGGCATCCCAGTACTTGAACAGCTCGACGATGCGAGGCTTATTCCGCACTGACTCTATGCTCTGGTGACAGCCGATGCATTTTTGCAAAGGAGGAATACCGGCAACAGCGCTGCGCCTGGCGTAGGTATGACAATACTGGCAGTCGATCTCCATGCCGCCCTTGAGAGGGTCACTATTCGCAGGATCGCTAGGATTGCGCAAAGCTGTATGACGATTATGTGGAAATTCGATAGGCTGTTGAACCTCCGGACCCAGACTGTCCTCGGTCGTGAGCGCAGGTTGCGTATCAGCATAGCTGCCAACTGCCAGAAACAAACCCACCAGCAAAATAGGTAAACGTAAGAAACGGTACATCGTAAGGACTCCCCCCAGCAGACGAAAGATCACATGCCAAAATTCTGGCATGAACGAACAGGCAAATCGGAATGTTTTTAAAGCGATGTGACGCGACAATTATTATTAATTGCTATTATTTTTAGATACTGCAAAACTTGACGTAACGCGAACACGTTTGAATGATGTCTGGTTTAAAAAACAAAGTCAATACTCATTATCGAGACCGCCGGCAAGCGCATAAAAAAAGGCTTATGCTACACATAATTACATGATTTGCTTATATACTTTACCGAACTGACAATCGCTCGTTTCACCGGATGCCGCCCCATGAAAGAAGAACAAGCCGTACTGAATTTTTTTGCCCAGAAAGAAAATTTATCGCTTTGTTTGGCCGTTGCCGAACAGACAGATGCGCTGCGCGTGCAGATGAATTCTCATTTTTGGCAGAACGTGCAAACCAGAATAAACAGCCGGTCCGCTCCCGCCACCTGGCATGTGATCTCAGATCGCAACTCGGCGGATGTGCTGGTCGGATTGCAATGCAGGCCGGACCTCCGCCAGCCCTGCTATCTTTTCCCCATGCTAGAGCAGCAGTTTCTGGGCGATCAGTGGCGAATATTTTTCGGCCTGATGTGGAGCACGTCACCAACCCCCGATCAACTCGCCCTGCCCGCAGTCGCCCGCCTCAAACAAACCCTGCTCGATTCAGGCTTTAAGAGCAACGATGGATTTCTCGGCTGGCAGTGGAGCATGCTACATCCGAGACGAAGTGATTTTCTGCTTAAGCTTGCGCGACAGCCGGAAGCAC
>Ga0208863_1000239_pt1 | contig 66997 bp, 54 predicted proteins | sample RifOxyD3_FD_184040 | JGI IMG/M metagenome (GOLD analysis project Ga0208863, IMG submission 184040) | Soil microbial communities from Rifle, Colorado - Rifle Oxygen_injection D3 (SPAdes) | ecosystem: Environmental > Terrestrial > Deep subsurface > Rock core/Sediment | place: Rifle, Colorado... | reverse complement strand
CCCCCCCGCCTCGCGGCAACGCAGTTACCTTCAGCTACGGAGTCTTGGCATACTCCGACACGGACTTTCACCGCGCTATTTGTGCGCCTTCACGGGCGCACGGATTCCCGCCTGCGCGGGAATGACGAAAGAGTATTCATACCGCGCTCCCCATTTGGCCGCTCGTCAGCGCCTCCATCAGGCTGTAGCAATTAGCAATTACGCCGTGCGCGGCGAGTTGTTCGCTCAGGGATTTTGGTCGGGTGGAATACACCGCCAGTCTGGCGGCGCCATGTTGTTCAGGCCAGGCGACAAGGATGGCGATCGTATCGACGTTGACTTCCAGACACAGCAGCAATTCGCAGTCCTCCACCCGCCCCAGACGTTTCAGCGCACCTTCAGGAACAGGATACACCACGCCCAGCCGTTTCAAGGCCAGCAGTTGAAAGGCATGAGCGGCGTCTATATCAAAATGTGCATCGGCGGCTTCCACCTTGTCCAGTTGCAGATAGGCGAATTCACCGTCCGCGTGACCCGGCTTGCCGCCATAGCCATTGATGACGCGGCGCATCCGTTCCGCGCACACGTCGCGGCACAGATTTTTCTCCGGTTCTTTGCCAGTCGCTTCGGTGCTGGAACACAGAATAAAACGGCGTGACCCTTCATCCTCGGCGTTCAACTCCAGCACCGCCTGCCCGGTCGTACCTGAACCGGCGAAGAAATCCAGCACGATGTCGTTGGGGCGCGAGGCTTGAGAGAGCAGGTTTTTGATGAGAGATAACGGCTTGGCGTAGTTAAACGCCCGGTCGCCAAAAATTTCGGCGACAACGCGCGCGCCTTCCTGATTGGCGCTTGAAACAAAACTATTTTCTGCTTCGTAACCGCCATCCTCGAAAGTCGGCACAACCCAACTGGATAGCGGCTGAGTTTGATTGCGCAAATCCGCCTTGTAACGCTTGAATTGTGGCCGCCAAAACCCACCGAACGCCCCACCCAAAACTCCAAATTAAGCAGATCGCGGCGTAAAATGGGCGACTTTCCGCTTTTGGGAACATCACCACGATCAATCGCAGCGAGCAGTTCGTCCATCGTATGCCACGTTTCGACGCGCTGTTCTTTGGGGAACAGAATCTGCCCCAGCTCGATAAATTCTTCCATCGCTTTGGCCTGTAGTGCCTGACCTGCTTTCAGACGGTCACGCGAGGCATACACCCAAATTCGATCCGGGTTCGGCGGATACACAATCTCTGTTGCCGGATCTTGCAGCGGGTAATACAGGTTCGGGCGTTCCTTGTAAGAAAAACCGAGTGTCAAATCACTGGTACGCCAATCACCACGAGGATCATTGTCCGAGTTGCCATACATTTCATAGCTTTTCTCAAAGCCTTTAAAGCTGAATCCTTCATTGCCGTACACCAGCACATGCTCGTGATCCACGGAAAGAAAACAGGACTGGTCGGCATTCGAGCCTTGCCGCGTGCGCCAGGTCATCGTCCCCAGCCGCATCCCCGGAAACACTTCGTCCATCAAGAGTTCCAGCCGTGAGCGGTTTTCGTCGTTGATGGAGACCAGAATCACGCCGTCTGGTGTGAGCAGATCGCGCGCCAGCGTCAGGCGACGATAGAGAAATTCCAGCCACTGCGAATGCCGCCAGCGGTCGTTCGCCCCGACATAATGATCGTTGTAAACCCAATCCTTGTTGCCGGTGTTGTACGGCGGGTCGATGTAGATGACGCGAATTTTTCCGGTGTGTGTGGCACGCAACAGGCGCAGCGCATCGTAATTATCGCCCTCGATGATGAAATTGCGATGACGCATATCTTGTCGGGATAAATCCCGACCTACGGGTTCTGATGAACGATGGCTCAATTCCCCCACCAAACGCGGCAATACCAGATCCGCATTGAGTGCCGCATCACGCTCGATGGCGTCAGCTTCCCAATACAACCCCAGCTTTTGCCGGGTCAAATGCTCCACCAGCAAACGGCGTAATTGTTGCTCGTTCAGGTGTTCGAGTTCGGAAAGCAGATTGGCGGCGCGATTAGTCATATTGCACTCATCCCCGTCATTCCCGCGTAAGCGGGAATCCAGTTTGATAAATATCCCGCGTAGCGGAAAAAACCGTATTGTTGTCCCGCTTCGCGTGACAATCTTGAATTGTCTGGATGGCCGTCCCTCGAAACTTCGGCTTTCAGCCTCGTTTTCCCGCCTGCGCGGGAATGACAACATATTAATTTATTTGAATTAAATAAGCTCATCGAGCAAATCGCCGTTAGCCAGATGGCTGGCGACTTTCAGGCCGAAATGGCGATAAGCGATCGCGGTGGCCATACGGCCGCGCGGGGTGCGTTGCAGATAACCCTGCTGGATCAGATAGGGTTCCAGCACATCTTCGATGGTGTCGCGCTCCTCGCCGATCGCTGCGGCCAGATTATCCACGCCAACAGGCCCCCCCATGAATTTTTCGATGATCGTCTGCAATAACTTTCTATCCATTAAATCAAGACCTTGCGCATCAACATCCAGCATGGTGAGCGCGGCATCAGCAACGGCACGGGTCGCATCGCCCTTCGCCTTCACATCGGCATAGTCGCGCACCCGGCGCAACAAGCGATTGGCAATGCGCGGCGTGCCGCGTGAACGCTTGGCAATTTCCATCGCCGCATCACCAGATAAATTCATCTCCAGGAGGCCTGACGAACGGATCACGATGCGCTGCAATTCTTCGGGCGTGTAAAACTCAAGACGGGAGACGATGCCGAAACGGTCGCGCAGCGGATTGGTCAACATCCCGGCACGTGTGGTCGCGCCCACCAGCGTGAACGGCGGCAGATCCAGCTTCACCGAACGGGCAGCCGGGCCTTCGCCTATCATGATGTCGATCTGATAATCCTCCAGCGCGGGATAGAGAATCTCCTCCACCACCGGTGAGAGTCGATGTATTTCGTCGATGAACAGCACGTCGTTCGGCTCAAGATTGGTCAGCAAGGCCGCCAAATCCCCTGCGCGCTCCAGCACCGGGCCGGAGGTGTGGCGAATATTCACCCCCATTTCGCGGGCGATAATCTGCGCCAGCGTGGTTTTACCCAGACCCGGCGGGCCGAACAGCAACACGTGATCGAGCGGCTCTTTACGTCGTTTTGCCGCCTCGATAAAGATTTCCAGCTGTTCACGAATTTTTTCCTGGCCGACATATTCGTCGAGTTGCTTGGGGCGCAGTGCGCGCTCCAGCGCTTCTTCCTGACGGGAAGCGACAACGGGAGTGGTCAGACGCGGTTCGGTGGTGAGGTTGTCGCTATGGATCATGTTGGCTTTTCTAACGGGCATGGCAAAAAAGCCACCCCTAAATAATGAAATGGTTCTCGCAGGGATATTGCCCTACGGGCAATAACTCGCAAACTCACCATGCCCGTTCCCCCTTTTCAATTTTCCCCCGCATGCGGGGGAAAGGGCAAACGAAACGCTACGCGTGTTTTACGTTAAGACTGGTCGCATTTTAACTCAATGCACCGTCGGCGACGCGCCGCAACACTTCTTGTATTTCAGTCCCGAACCGCAAGGACAGGCTTCATTGCGCCCCACCTTGAAAGAAGTCGCAGACAACGTCTCAACCCGCACGCCTCCCGACTGCACCAGGCGCTGCTGCATCTGCGTTTCACGTTGTTCAGCGAAATATTCAAAGAGCTGAGATACTGATTCCGCGATGTGTTCATAGGCATCCCGGGTAGCCCGCTTAGGATCGGCACTTTTATCCAGCAACACCCAGCCGGCTTCAGTACCCAGCAACACCATGGGGGCCAGCAAAACGGGTTGCTTTTCGAATATCTCAGTCCAAGGCTCCTTGAATAAATACACCCCGCACATAAAGCCTTCCGCCCAGCCTTCCGCATCGTAAAACTCGCTGTCATCTTCCTGCTCCAGCGTATAAAACAACGGCGCGAAACAGCCGTGCCGGATATCATCAAGTACGCCGTTGTAGTAGCGCATCACCAGCCCCATGATGCGATTAGCCTGCTCTACGGAAGAAAATGAAGGCTCCTCTTCGCCCTCTTCGATATCCCATATCCAGGGCAGATATTCACTCGGCATCACCTGTTCCGGATTGAGCACTAACGCGGCAAAGAAACCATCCAGCGCGGGCAAATCCATACAACCCTCAGGCGTATCATCGGACAGCAAAAAATCATCCAGTTCATCAAGTTCTGCATCGTTCAACACTTGCATCGGATTCATCGCAACACCTCAATTATCCAAATAAATCAAAGTTTACCCTTTTGACAACAACTTCAAGGCCTGGCGTATCCCATCAGACACCCCCACCTCTTTCGGCAATTGTTTCGCCGCCCAGGCGGCCTCCTTCTCGTTGTAACCCAAGGCCTGCAAGGCATTGACGATGTCGCCTGCAGCCTGCGAAACAGCCACGCCATGCGAAGTCGCAACACCCGTCACCGTAAACTTGCCTTCTAACTCCAGCAACAAGCGCTCGGCGGTTTTCTTGCCCACACCAGGAATCTTAGTTAAGCGCCCGGCCTCCTTGCAGGCCACCGCTTCAGCCAGATCATTCAGACTCAGCCCCGACAACACCGACAGCGCCAACTTGGGGCCGACACCGCTGATCTTCAACAACTGGCGAAACGCGATACGTTCATCCATCGTGCCGAAGCCATACAGCAAATGCGCATCTTCACGAACAATGAGTTGGGTATGCAACACCACTTTTTCATGCAAGGCGGGCAGATTGTAAAACGTGCTCATCGGCACGTCGATTTCATAACCGACCCCCTGCACATCCAGCAAAATCTGCGGCGGATTCTTTTCCAGCAAAATTCCGGTTAAACGACCTATCATTTTATTAAACCCCTATAAATGCTGAATCCCCGCATACGCGAAGATGACGATTTTCATTTTCCGAAAAACAGTGCTATCGACAACAAAGCGCCGTGCAACATCATCCCGCCTATCGTGAGTTTAATCGCGTCGCCCAGTTGCTGCGGCTCTGCGGCGTGAAGCAGCAACAATCGTCCGGCCTTCACACTCAACGGCAAGGCCAGAAACGCAATCAACACCAACACGGGCAACGCGCCCACCGCCACACAGGCCGCCAGCCAACTATAGGAAAGCGTGGCAATCAACGCATAACCCCAACGCGCCTGACGCACCGCCATCCTTGCGACCCAGTGCAACTTGCCCGCTGCAATATCCGCAGACCTGTCAGGAAATTGATTGATATACAACAAGTTAGCTGCAAGCAAGGCATAAGACAAGCCCGCAATAAAAGGCAGCGGTGAAAAGCTCCTGCGCTGAACGAAATCGGCACCCACCACTATCAGCAAAAAACCTGCAACGATGCACAATTCGCCCGCCCCGCGACTATTGAGTCGAAACGGCGGCGCTGAATAAGCCCAACCGATAAACAATCCGGCAAGCCCGATATACAATAATTGCGGCGCTGATCGCGACATCAGCCATAAACCTGCCAGAATCACACCCGCCATCAGGGCAAAACCGAAATTGCGCGTTTGAACCTGCGTCAGCACGCCGTTCTGAATAAAGCGACTGCCGCCGGTAAAGGGGAAAATGCGCTCTGTGTTCTGCACATCCGTGCCGTTGAGCGCATCGTAATAATCGTTGAGCACATTCGCGCCCGCGTGCGCCATCAACGCAAACAACAGCGTGACCAGCGCCAGCGGAGTATCGAACGCCAGTGGGTCATGCCAGGCGATGGACAAACCGATCAGGCTCGCCATCAGACTGGCTGACAGGAAGGCCGGTCGTGTCGCCGCAAAATAGCGCGCGAACGGATTGGAATAAATCGTCAGTGTCGGTTCCATCGGTTGCATCGTATTACTCCTGTGATATTCATCAGATCAACCTGCCGCCTTTAACCCGGAATCCTTTGGTCGCCAACGCCCCCAAGCCCAAACCGCCATGTGCATGGCAGATCGCGCAAGCCAGGGCATCAGCGGCATCGGAACTGGGCGTACCGGAGAGTTTCAGCAAGCGCTGCACCATCAGTTGCACCTGTTCCTTCTGCGCATGACCATTGCCGACCACCGCCTGCTTCACCTGCAAGGCGGTGTATTCACCCACCGGCAGATTGGCCAGCACCGCCGCACAAATCGCCGCCCCCCTCGCCTGACCCAGCAACAAGGTGGATTGCGGATTGACGTTGACGAATACTTTTTCAACTGCCGCATGAGTGGGTTGATGCTGCGCGATCACCTCGCCCAGGGAAGTGAGGATGACTTTCAGCCGTTCCGGCAAATCGCCCGCCGGCGTCTTGATGCAGCCGCTGGCAACATAGTGCAGCTGCTGCCCCTCTTTGTCGATCACCCCGAACCCGGTGATGCGCAAACCGGGATCTATACCCAAAATCCTAATTGGGGAAGGGAGAAGGGGCAAGGGAGAAGGGAGGCTCATCGGAACGCGCGGGTTTTACCCTTCCCCCTTCCCTCTTCACCCTTCTCCAAACCAGCGTTCACGCTCACTCTTCGATAACAGCGGTTGTATACACTTCCTGAACGTCATCCAGATCTTCCAGCGCGTCGAGCAGTTTCTGCATCTTCACCGCATCATCGCCCGTAAAGATCACTTCATTGGCAGGTTTCATGATCACTTCACCGAATTCCGGCTTGTATCCAGCCGCTTCGAGCGCCTGTTTCACAGTGATAAAATCATTCGGCCCGGTAATCACTTCAATACTGCCGTCATCGTTGGTTGAAATGTCTTCCGCACCTGCATCGAGAGCCACTTCCATCAGCCCGTTTTCATCGGTACCGGGAGCAAAAATCATCTGACCGCAGTGGGTAAACATGAAAGCGACCGAGCCGTCGGTGCCCAGATTCCCGCCGTATTTGCTAAAAGCGTGTCGCACATCGGCGACTGCGCGCATCTTGTTGTCGGTCATACAATCGACCATCACCGCCGCTCCGTTGATGCCATAACCTTCATAGCGAATTTCCAGATATTGCACCCCGTCCAACTCGCCCGCTCCGCGCTTGATGGCGCGCTCGACATTGTCCTTAGGCATGTTGTTGGCATAAGCCTTATCCATCGCCAGACGCAGGCGCGGATTACCGGTCGGATCTGAACCGCCCATGCGCGCCGCGACGGTGATTTCCTTAATCAGCCGCGTGAAAATTTTGCCGCGTTTGGCGTCCTGTTTACCCTTGCGATGCTGGATATTTGCCCACTTGCTGTGTCCTGCCATATCGTCCTCCAAATAGTCATCGGGCGATGTTATCATTTCCGCCTGTTTAACCCAACACAAGTCAGCGCAAATCACCATGACCGCCACCATACTGATCGCAAAGCACGAACACGAGGTCCACCTGCTGCCACAGATGGCCAACCGGCACGGCCTGATCACCGGTGCGACCGGCACCGGCAAGACGGTCACCCTGCAGTCCATGGCCGAATCCTTCAGCCGCATCGGCGTGCCAGTGTTTATGTCGGATATCAAGGGCGATCTGTCAGGCGTGAGCCGCGCCGGCGGCGGTAACACAAAAGTTGCTGCGCGCGCCGCTCAGCTCAAACTGGATGGCTTTGCACACCGCGCCTACCCGGTGACCTTCTGGGATGTCTTCGGTAAGCGCGGCCACCCACTGCGCGCCACCCTCTCTGACCTCGGGCCGCTGTTGACCGGACGCATGCTCAATCTCAACGAGGTGCAGCAAGGCGTGCTGGCACTGGTGTTCAAGATCGCCGACGATAACGGTCTGTTGCTGCTCGACCTGAAGGATCTGCGCGCCATGGTGCAGAGCGTAGGCGACAATGCGGGCGATTTCACCACCGAATACGGCAACATCTCCACCGCCAGCATCGGTGCGATCCAGCGCAACCTGCTACAGATCGAAATGCAGGGTGGCGACAAATTTTTCGGCGAACCCATGCTGAACATCCACGATCTGATGCAAACCGACCAGAACGGCGATGGCATGATCAATATCCTTGCGGCCGATGAACTGATGAACTCACCTAGAGTGTATTCGACCCTGCTGCTGTGGCTACTGGCCGAACTGTTCGAGCAACTGCCAGAAGCGGGCGATCTGGCTCAACCAAAACTGGTGTTCTTCTTCGACGAAGCCCATCTGCTGTTCAAGGACACGCCCGATGTTCTGCTCGACAAGGTCGAACAGGTGGTGAGGCTGATCCGCTCCAAGGGCGTGGGGGTGTATTTCGTCACGCAAAATCCGGCAGACGTACCGGACAAGGTGTTAGGGCAACTGGGTAACCGCGTCCAGCATGCTTTGCGCGCCTTCAGCGTGCGCGACCAGAAGGCCGTCAGGGCGGCGGCCGAAACCCTGCGCGACAATCCGAAGCTGAACGAAGCATCTGCCATCACCGAGCTCGGCGTGGGTGAGGCGCTGGTCTCCTGTCTAGACGAGCAGGGCTCCCCCGGCATGGTCGAACGCGCCTATATCGTACCGCCGCGCGGCCAGATCGGACCGATCAGCGATGCCGAGCGCGGCGCCATCGTGCAGAATTCCCTGCTGGCTGGACACTACCAGAGGGTCATAGACCGTGAATCGGCTTACGAGATACTCAAGGGGAAACCGCTCGCGACCATCACACCCCAGGGCGGCAGTACATCGGGTGAGATGCCGGTTCAGGGCAATAAAAGAGCCGGGAGCAGTCTGACTGAAACGCTGATGAAGAGTGCGGCGCGCGCTATCGGTTCGGCCGTGGGACGCGAAATCATACGCGGCGTACTGGGTTCGATACTGAGCGGTCGCAGGTAGCGCGCATGAAAACCATACTGATCGCAAATCCTAAAGGAGGAAGTGGCAAAACCACGCTGTCCGTCAATATCGCAGCTTACCTTGCTAATCAGGGTCACCTTGTCGCGATGCTGGATCTGGACAGACAGAAATCGGCTACGGCTTGGGTTGCCGCACGTCCCGATGATTTACCGGGTATCGTGACGTTAGACTCAAAAAAAGGGGAAGATTATTTTACCGACCATCTGGTGATCGATTCACCCGCCGGACTGCACGGGAAAAATCTGGCGAGAACCCTCAAACTCGCCCACAAAATCATCGTTCCCATTGCCCCCTCAATGTTCGATCAAAACGCCAGCCGCGATTTTCTTAAAATCCTGCTCGAAGAAAAGGAAGTGAGACAGGGCAAATGTGAGATCGGCATCGTCGGCATGCGGATGAATGCACGAACCCGCGCCGCAACGATACTGGAGGAATTTCTTGCCGCGTCAAATTTGCCGATTCTGGCTTATCTGCGCGACACACAACTATATGTGAACGCCGCCTTCGAGGGTAAATCGTTATTCGACCTCCCGCACCATCTGTCGGAACGGGAACTCGAACAATGGGAATTTTTACTGCATTGGCTGGAAAAATAGCGTGAATGTCACACTAACGGGCATGGCAATGATGCCACCCCTGATAATGAAGCTCGCTATGCCCGTTCCCCCTTTTCAACTTTCCCCCGCAAGCGAGGGCAAGGGCAAACGAATCGCCACGCGAGTTTCACGTTAACGCTCAATCAATCACCGTATCCAGCGCATCCTGTAGCGTTTCTTCTCTCAAAGCATTGAGCGCTTCAGATAATTTTTCGGCAGATTCCACAACCTCATGCGGCAAATTCTCCACCTTCGCATGAGAAATCAGCACCGCTGCCGCGCCTGCAACTTTCAGCAACGTGGTGCGTTCCTGCATCAACATCTCAACTTCCTCACTCAACAACTCCACATCCTGCTTGTTCACTTATTTTCCCCTTGTTTTGACGACCGCCACCGCGCTCATATTCACGATACGACGCGGGGTCGCGGTCGAAGTCAGAATATGCGCCGACTTGTTGGCGCCCAATAAAATAGACCCGATAGTAACACCATCTCCCCCGGTCATTTTAAGCAAATTATAGGAAATATTCGCCGCATCCAGATTCGGCATGATCAGCAAATTGGCAGAACCCTTCAAACGCGAGGCAGGAAAGATATCGGCGCGCAGGCTTTCCGACAGCGCGGCATCACCGTGCAACTCACCCTCCACTTCCAACTCCGGTGCCATCTGCTCCAGCAACTCACGCGCCCGGCTCATTTTTTGCGCAGAAGGATTTCCATGACTGCCAAAATTGGAATGCGACAAGAGCGCGACTTTCGGCACCAGACCGAAGCGACGGACTTCTTCGGCAGCCAGCAGCGTCATCTCGGCGATCTCTTCCGCAGTCGGGTCGAGATTGACATGCGTGTCGCAGATAAACAGCGTGTACTTGGGCATCATCAGAATGTTCATCGCCGCATACACGCTGCCACCCGGTGTATGCCCGATGACCTGATCTATATACAACAGATGCATCAGCGGCTGGAAGATCGTCCCGCACAGCATGGCGTCTGCCGCATTCATGCGCACCAGCATGGCCGCAATCAGCGTGGTACGGCGACGCATTTCACGCTTAGCCGTATCCATCGTCACACCTTTACGCTGCACCAGGCGGTGATACTCGTTGCAGTACTCGCGATAGCGCGGATCATTATCCGGGTTGACCAGCTCGAAATCGATGCCTGCGCGGATACGCAACCCCAATTTGGCAATCCGTTTTTCAACCACATCAGGACGCCCCACCAGAATAGGATAGGCGATCCCTTCGTCCACCACGGTCTGAACGGCATGCAGCACGCGTACATCTTCACCTTCCGCATACACCAGACGTTTGGGCGCCCGCTTCGCCGCCTCGAACACAGGCTTCATCAACATATTCGATTGATAGAGGAATCCTTCCAACTGTTGTCGATAGGCCTCCATATCGGCGATCGGTCGCTCGGCCACGCCGGTATCCATCGCGGCCTGTGCCACGGCGGGTGCGATGCGCGTAATCAGACGCGGATCAAAAGGCTTGGGGATCAGATAATCCACACCGAAAGATAATGCTTCATCGCCATAAACGCTGGCCACTTCATCGGACTGTTCGGCTTGCGCCAGCTCTGCGATCGCATAAACGGCGGCCTGCTTCATCGCCTCGTTGATGGTTGATGCGCCTACATCCAGTGCGCCACGGAAAATATACGGAAAGCACAGCGCGTTATTCACCTGGTTCGGATAATCAGAACGACCGGTTGCTAAAATCGCATCGGGGCGAACCGCACGTGCGTGTTCCGGCAAAATTTCAGGACTAGGATTAGCCAGGGCGAATATCAACGGCTGATCGGCCATTTTCACCACCATCTCAGGCTTTAACACCCCGCCAGCTGACAATCCCAGAAACACGTCCGCACCGGCAATAACTTCCGTCAACACGCGCGCGGTAGTTTCCACCGCGTAACGCGCCTTATTGTCGTCCATTTCTTCAAGGCGCCCCTTGTAGACCACCCCTGCAATATCGGTGACGGCGATGTTTTCCATCTTCACGCCCAGACTCACCAGCATATCCAGACAAGCCAGAGCCGCAGCTCCCGCACCGGACACCACCAGTTTGATCTGTTCTATCTGCTTGCCGACCACCTTCAGGCCGTTTAACAACGCAGCGCCTACGATGATCGAGGTGCCGTGTTGATCGTCGTGGAATACCGGGATTTTCATCCGCTCGCGCAACTTGCGTTCGATATAAAAACACTCAGGCGCCTTGATATCTTCCAGATTAATACCGCCAAAAGTAGGCTCCAGCGCGGCGATAATATCCACTAACTTATCAGGATCACGCTCATCGATTTCCAGATCGAACACGTCGATACCGGCAAACTTTTTGAACAGCACCCCTTTTCCCTCCATCACAGGCTTGGCGGCCAGCGGGCCGATCGCCCCCAAGCCCAGCACGGCCGTTCCGTTGGTAATCACTGCAACAAGATTACCGCGCGCCGTCATATTGCGTACTTCCAGCGGATTTTCCACGATCAATTCGCAAGCCGCCGCCACGCCGGGAGAATAGGCCAACGACAAATCTCTCTGGGTAATCATAGGCTTAGTTGAATTAACCGATATTTTACCGGCGGGCGACTGACGATGATAATTCAGTGCTGCTTCGCGCAATTGCTTGTCCATAATTTCCTCTATAAGTCCAACGTTCGGCAGCTCAATCGCTCCGGCTTAGCGCGCTTTCGATCTGGAGATCGCGATAGCCGGATTCACCTCACGACGCAATATTTTTCCATTTTTAGTGCGGGGGAAATCTTGTGCAAGGTAGATGGTTTTCGGCGCCTTGTAGGCGGCCAGATGCTCGCGACCGAAAGCCAGCAACTCATCCGCCGTGGTCGTGCTGCCCGGATGCATGATGACATAAGCCACCACCAGCACTTTATCCTTCTCGATCTCTTCCCCCACAGAGGCGCAATCGGCCACAGACGGGTGAGATTTCAAGACGCGTTCGATTTCATAGGGCGACACGCGATAACCGAAACTCTTGATGATGTCGTCTTTTCGGCCCAGGAACCAGATGTAACCGTCTTCGTCGTATCGCGCGTAATCTCCGGTGAAAAACCATCCATCGTGCACCAACTTATCGGTTTCTTCCGGCATATTCCAGTATTTCAAGAACAGACCGGGATCATTCTGCGGCACGCAGATCATTCCCTCTTCACCGGCAGCCACAGGCTGCAAGGTTTCAGGGTCGAGCAACTGTATCTTGTGGCCAGGTTGCGGGAATCCCGCAGAACCCGGGCGTATCGGTCGCGATGTGGTTTGGCACAAATAGTATGAAAATTCAGACATTCCGACCGCTTCATAGATATCCACGCCAAAACGTTCACGCCATTGGCTGAGCACCTCATCGGACAGATGTTCTCCCGCACTCATACAGTGACGCAATGAGGGCACATCGGCGCGAGTGAAATCGCTCTTTTGTACGATCTGACGATAAATGGTCGGTACGCCGACAAAGATCGTCGCAGCATGTTTTTTGATCAGGCGAGGCCAGGTATTCGCATCATTTTTACCTTCATGAACGATCACCGTTTTACCCAGAAAGAGCGGGTCCATCAAGCCAGACCCCAACACATAGGTCCAGTTGAATTTTCCGGAATGCATGATGCGATCGCCATCAGCGGCAAAATCAAACCAATAGGTTGATGCCGGGGTACGGCCTATCAGCGCACGATGCGCATGTAGTACGCCCTTCGGATAACCGGTTGTCCCCGATGTATAGACCAGGTAGGCAGGATCTGTCGCCATGGACTGATGCGCCGGTTCACATGCAGCAATGGCAGATAATGCCACATCCAGATCCTGCACATTCAGCCCGTCAACGGTCAGGACTACACCCGGACCCGACAGCAACACGTGACGCAGATTAACCGCCTCTTTCAGGCTGTCCTTCAAGGTCGCCCAGGCGGCCTTATCGGTGACCAGCACCGAAGCCGTTGAATCTTGTGCGAGATAGGCAACTTCTTCAGCCGTCAGCAAGGTAGAGGTCGGCACAGATATCGCACCCCGCTTCATCGCGCCCAGAAAGGCGGTCGGATAATCCAGGCAATTTGGCAGACGGATCAGGACACGCTCGCCATCACCCACCCCTAAATCTCTCAACAACTGCGCAAAACGACTGGTACGTTCAGCCAGTTCAGTGAACGTGATTTGCGACGTACCTAACTTGTCGTCTTCCACGATCATGGCGATATTGCCGGCAGCAGGCGTATCCAGATGCGCATCGGTACAGGCCACACCGATATTAAATTTTTCAGGGACTTCCCAGACCCAGGGTTCAAACGGTTTAAATGTTGACATGCTGCCTCCTAACGGGCTTTGTTAAAACACCCAAAATATTAAAATTCAGGCCCGTTTCCTTCTCCCCAACCCTCTCCCTGAGGGCGAGGTGGCAAACGAAACGCTACGCTAATTTCACGCTACAGTATGACGCCATACGGCCAGTTTTCGCGAACGACTTGCGTCGGCATGAGCTGCAATACCGTCATGGCAAATTCACCATCTGCGGGTTTGAGCGCACGCAAGGCATGCGCTCTGAGCAGGGTTTGCAATGCCTTACCGAACATAGGCGGGTCAAGCATTTCTCCGTCGATGCGGATAGCGCCACCCAGCAGTGCATCCGCCTCAATCGCCGCCTTCAAGATCCTGATTTTCTGGGTAATATCAGTCGGCGACGGGGTATACGCCACCTTGCAAAGATGGATATGTCCCGGATGGATCACCTGCTTACCGGTCAAGCCCATCGCAGCTTCCTGACACGCGTGTTTGTACACAATGCGGGATTCACTCTCGCCGTGCAGATCCAGCCAGCGGCGCACATCGTGCGGCTCTATGAATTTTTCCGGCATGCTGCTCGAACCGATCAGCGTTTCCACACCGCCGATAACGCCTTTACCCGCGATACGCGCCTCGAACATGATCTGATTGAGGAAGTATTTCAACTCTTCAGTCCAGTTTTCCGGCGTAATCTGGATCCCCATCGCTTTTGAAAAGTCGTGAATACCAAACACCACGTGTTTCACCGTGCTGTACTGCATCAGATCCGGTGCAATCTTGAGAGATTTCGGGTGCTCAATGATGGGCTGTATCGAAATAGGATGCTTAAGACCAACCAAAAAGCTCGACAAATCGCGCACTTCAGCAGCGCCATAGGCTTCACCCGCCTTCGCCAGCATCACTACATCGATGTGTTCAGCCAGATCACGAACCAGCGCCATATCCTGTTCGTATTCGTCAGTACGGAACGGGTTGATCCGTATTGCGATCGCTACCTCGCTCCGGCGTTTGAACAGCGGCAATTCCTGCCTGAGCAAGGTACGACTCATCTCCTTCTGGCGACAACCGTCTTCCAGATCGAAAATCAGCGTATGCGCGTGCGTCTGATGCGCATATTTCTTCATACGCTGGGATGCCGCCTCCAGATCTTCGTATATACCCAGCGCCGGCGCATATTTGACCGGCGGATAATACAGCTGGATGCCGGGCCAAAAGCCGCCCAACATGTTTGCATTAACATCCTGACTGGCGTTTCCAGTCGGATCGGCTTGAGGTACATTTATGGTATTCATATTTCTCCCGACTCCAGCCCTAAAAATTTATTCTGCCCTGGCTAATTTCTACTCAAACTGATTGAAGTAATGATGCTGTTCAGTCAGACACAAGCCCAATCGCCACTCCATGGGCTTATCGCCATAGGTGTACGAGGTTCGTTCAATACTCAGCAACGGCGTACCCGGTTTCAACCCCAGTAAGACGGCGGTTTCCGCATCCGCCCCTATCGCAGTCAACTTTTCTTCCGCTCGCACCATGCGTATACCCAACTGTGTTTCATACATCCGGTACATCGAGCCATTAAATTCTTCAATACGTTCCGCCGTCACCCCCTTGAAAGAGACGGTAGGCAAAATAATCCGGTCTAGTATCACCGGCTTATTGGAGAACAACAGCAAGCGCTTGATATCGATCACGGCACTGCCGGCTTTAATTTGCAAAATTCGTGCCATATTGGCCGTAGCCTTGGACCGTTCGCAACTGAGCAACTTGTTATCGAGCAACTCACGACTGCCATCGCTGGCAACCAGCCGTAAAAATCTCAACTTGACCATGTCCTCAGAGTGCGTGGCAACATAAGTCCCCTTGCCCTGACGCCGCACCACGATATTTTCTGCGGCCAGCTCGTCGATTGCCTTTCTGACCGTTCCCTGACTCACGCCGAAGCGCGCCGCCAATTCCATTTCACTGGGAATCGCCTCTCCCGGCGCCCACTCGCCCGAAATCAGGCTTTGCGTTAATAACGACTTAATCTGCTGATACAGCGGCTGAAAGCTCGGATGCACTAATGGGTTGTTCATTTTTCCGAAGTTGAAGTTGCGTTAGCAGAATTAAATCATGCAATCCACTCGAAGTCTAGTGTTTTATGTCTTATATAAGACATAAGAATTTGTTGACACTGCGTCAGCCCGCCGATAGAATCCGCCCAAGATTACGTTAAATACCTACGGCACTTCCACGAGGAGCATCATGAACAACTATTTTCGACCTCGCCGCTCCATGCTATATGTTCCGGGCTGCAACACTCGCTATCTGGAGAAGGCGCGCATCGTGCCGGCAGATTCGGTCATTCTCGATCTTGGCGACCCCATCCTGATTTCCGCCAAAGAGTCCGCCCGGCAAAATGTCGTCAACGCGGTCAAACAAGGCGGATTCGGCTCCAGTGAAGTGGTAATACGCATCAACGGACTGAACACCCCCTGGGGACAAGACGATATACGCGCGGTGGCAAACATAGGTGCCGATGCGATTCTTTTTTCTAACATCGAAAGCCGCAACGATGTATTGAGTGCGATTGAAGCACTTGATCAGGCAGGCGGCCAGAACCTACCCGTCATGGTGATGATCGCAAGCCCGCTCGCCGTGCTGCATGCTGAAGAAATCGCCAGCGCCTCAGATCGCATCGCCTGCATGATCATGGCCACATCCGATTTAACCTCCCAACTGCACGCCCACACCACCCGGGATCGTCTACCACTGCTGACCAGCCTGTCCATGGCGATACTGGCAGCACGCGCCTACAACCGCGCCGTGGTGGACGGCATCAGCAGCCACTTCAAAGACATCGAATCTTTCGAATACGCCTGCCGTCTGGGACGAGACATGGGATTTGACGGCAAGTCCATGGTGCATCCGCTACAACTGACTTACGCGAACGACGCATTCACCCCCAAGCCGTCCGAAATCAAGACTGCGCGCGAAATCATCAGCGCGCTGTCCTTAGCGAATGCCGCCGGACGCGGCACTGTCGTCGTCAACGACCGCCTGGTCGAGCACCACCACGTAGAAGCCGCTCAGCGACTGCTGGGCCTGTGTGAAATGATCGCCAAAATGGAAGATGAACATGCATAGCAAACAACCCGGTCAAGGCAACTTCTTCGAAGACTTTACGCTAGGACAAGTCATACAACATGCCACGCCGCGCACCATCACGGAAGGCGATGCCGCAATGTATCTTTCCTTAACCGGCAGCCGGCATATTTTGCATTGCGCGCAACCCGTGGCACACGCACTCGGTTATCGCAAACAGACCACAGACGATCTGCTGGCTTTTCACATCGCCTTCGGCAAGACCGTACCGGACATTTCCGTCAATGCCGTCGCCAATTTAGGCTATGCCGATGTGCGCTTTCTGCAACCCGTTTATGCTGGCGACACCCTGAGCACCGCCTCGACCGTGATCGGGCTCAAGCAAAATTCCAGCGGCACCAACGGCGTGGTATACGTCCACTCGGTATCGCAAAACCAGAATCTGCAAACCGTCCTCGAATGGAAGCGCTGGGTGATGGTGCATAAACAAGATTTATCCCGCACCGCCCCTGAGACCGTCATCCCCGACCTGCCGGATGCCGTCACCGTCGACCGCCTGTATATACCTGAATTTACTGATTATTCTCAGTTTGAAACCTCAGCTACCGGCAGCGACAAACTTTGGAATGACTACAAGGTCGGCGAACGCATCAACCATCCGGCCGGCATGACCGTGGACGACAGCGACCACACGCTCGCCACCAAGCTCTACCAGAACAATGCGCGCCTGCATTTCGACGCCGAGATGATGAAGACATCCCCCTTCGGTCGCCGCCTGATGTATGGCGGCCACGTCATTTCCTTGTGCCGCGCACTGTCCTACGACGGGCTGGAAAACGCGTTCACCATCGCCGCCATCAATTCAGGCACACACAGCAATCCCTGTTTTGGCGGAGACACCATCTATACCTGGACTGAAGTGCTCGATTCCTGGGCACTACCGGGCAGAACGGATATCGGCGCGCTGCGCCTGCGCATGGTCGGATTAAAAAATATCGCAGCGGGCGAATTGCCCGACACCCATGTAGAGAAAAACGGCAAGCGGGCTTATCACCCCAACGTCGTGCTGGACCTTGATTACACCATTTTTATGCCACGCAGATAAGGAATCGTCATGTCAGTAGCCACACACCCAAATCAAGCCCTGTTCGGCGGAGAAAAATCTTTCCCTGCCATCCCGAGTTGCGAACACTTTGCAGGAAGTGAAAAGCTCATCCTCAAGGCCATGTCGCTGCAAGACACTTTAGGTCCGATTTTTGACATCACCTGCGACTGTGAAGACGGCGCAGCGGCAGGCCAGGAACGCGAACACGCCGAGATGATCGTGCGCGTTTTGAATTCGGACGCCAACAAGCACCAAATGGCCGGCGCACGCATCCATGACTACACCCATGCCGCATGGCGTCTGGACGTGGATATTCTGGTCGGCGGCGCAGGACAGGTTCTGACCTACATCACCATCCCGAAATGCACCCGCGCAGCGCAAGCGGCCGAGATGATCGCTTATATTCAAAAGGTCGTATCCGCGAACGGCATCACCCGCGAAATCCCCATCCACATTCTGGTTGAGACTCACGGCGCGCTGCATGAAGCCTATGAAATCGCCGCCCTCCCCTGGTTGCAGGTACTGGATTTCGGTCTGATGGACTTTGTCAGCGGTCATTACGGCGCAATTCCGGCTTCAGCGATGCGCAGCCCCGGACAGTTCGAACACCGCCTGCTCGCCCGCGCCAAAGCAAACGTGGTTGCTGCTGCCCTGGCACACGGCGTGGTTCCGGCTCACAACGTGACGCTGGATCTGAAAAATGCTGAAATCACTTACAACGATGCCAGTCGCGCACGCCACGAATTTGGTTTCCAGCGCATGTGGAGCATCTACCCTACGCAAATTCAGGCGATCGTCGATGCGATGAAGCCCAATTACGGCGAAGTCTCCGACGCGGCCAATATCCTGCTGGCAGCTCAAGCCGCTGACTGGGGCCCGATTCAGTACGCAGGGGAGTTGCACGACCGCGCTACTTACCGCTACTTCTGGGAAGTGTTGCAAAAAGCCAAATTGACCGGCGTGGAAATTCCGGCCGATGCTAACGCGGCATTCTTTAAATAACAAATTAAATCAAATAGTTGACGCGTTGAAGAACTAATTCTTCAGCGCCGCCAGCATCTTCTCCAACCGCTTGACCGAAACGATCACCGGCGTCTTCAACTCCTGAACGAATAGAGACACGCGCAACTCCTGCATCACCCAGGCAAACTCTTCCACACGCGGATCGGTATTTTTGGCCTGACGGAGTTTTTGCAGCGCCTGCAATAAGGGCTGCAACTGCGCCATGCACTGCGCATCTCGCGCCGGATTACTGCGCAGCTTTTCGATGCGCAGATTGATGCCCTTAAGATAACGCGGCACATGCTGCAAGCGCTCATACGGCGTATCGCGGATAAAGCGAGGATGCAGCAGGAATTCCAGTTGCGCGCGTATATCCTGATTGGCCTGCGCATTCGCCCTGATCTGCGGCAGCAACTTCTGCAGGGCCTGATGTTCGGTCAGCACCAGCGCCACCAGTCGCGCCAATTCCTGCGCGATCAGCAACAAGCGATTCTTGGCCTCTTTCGCCCTTGTGGTGAAATCGGCCTCACAGACGGGCAGCGGATCGTTCAGACACCCCCTGTCGAATGCCATCACCAGAATCTGGCTGTGTAATTCCTGCTGCGTGCCGAAGGGCATGAACAACATTCCCAAACGCTGCGCATCAGGCAAATTCTTCTCCAGATATTTGACCTGTTCTTTCAACGCCAGCATAAACAATCGACGCAATCCGCCGCGATGAGCCGCCTGTGCCGCATCTCTGGTATCGAAGGCGCGCAGCACCACGGCATCCGCCTCATCCACCAGCGCGTTGTACAGCGTGACTTTTTGCCCCGCACGATTGACTTCCCGTGTCTCGGCAAACACCCCGAAACTCCAGGAAGTGCAGCGCTGCTCAGACAACGCCTCCTGTTTATCCACAGTCACGGCGGCGATTACCGGCGCTGCGTGTGGCGCAAGTTCGCCGTGCAGCTGTGAAAAATTGCGCGACATGCCCAGTTGGCGACCATGCTCATCCAGCACGCGGAAATTCATCAACAGATGTGCCGGCAACTGTTCAAGACGATAGGCATCCTGCAACACATCCAGCTGTTTCTTCTCACGAATATAGCGCGACAGCGCCTGCAACAGCGGCGTGTGATCGGGCTGAACATCGCGACAAAATTGCGCGGCAAATTCAGGCACCGGCACCAGATTGCGTCTGATTTTTTGTGGCAGCGTCTTGACCAGCTGGACGATCTTTTCCGGCAGCAGCCCAGGAATCAGCCACTCACAACGAGTAGCCGCCACCTGATTGATCAGCGCCAGCGGGACGGTCAGCGTGATACCGTCGTCGTTCTTACCCGGCGAAAAGTGATAACTCAGGGCAAAGCTGACGTTATCAATCCTAAGCTGCGGCGGAAACTGATCGGTGGTGATGCCCGCCGCCTCATGGCGCATCAAATCATCTTTTTTCAAATACAGCAGCTTCGCATCCGTGCGCTCGGCATCCTTGCGCCAAGCTTCGAAGGTCGCGCCGTTGTGTATATGAGCCGCGATCTTGCTGTCGTAAAAAGCGTAGATCAGCTCATCATCCACCAGCACATCGGGACGCCGCGCCTTGTGTTCCAGCGCCTCGATCTCTGCGATAAGCTTCTGATTATAAGCAAAAAATGTCGCACGAGTATCAAACTCACCCTCAACCAAAGCCTGACGGATAAACACCTCACGCGATTCCGGCACATTCATCGGCCCGTAATGTACACGTTTCTTGGCGTTGAGCAGCAAACCGTGCAGCGTGCTGCGCTCGAAGGCGACCACCTGAGCCGGCTTTTTCTCCCAGTGAGGATCGTAATAGTGGCGTTTGATCAGATGTTCGCCCACCTCCTCCAGCCATTCAGGCTCGATTCTGGCCACCGTGCGCGCATACAGTCGATGTGTCTCAATCAACTCGCCCGCCATCACCCACTTCGTGCCTTTTTTCGCCAGCACCGAATTCGGCGCGATGAAAAATTTGATGGCGCGCGCGCCCAGATATTCATTGCCATCCACGCTCTTCATGCCGATATTGCCCAGCAGACCGCACAGCAGCGCCTTGTGGATCTGCTCGTAAGTCGCAGGCAGCTCGTTTTCGCGCATACCCATTTCCGCGACCTGAGTGTGCAACTGCTGATGCAACTCCCGCCATTCGCGCAAGCGCAAAGGAGAGAGGAAATTCTTGCGGCACTCCTCGGCCAGCAACCGGTTAGATTGCTTGTGCGCCACAGCCTGTTCAAACCAGGCCCACATCTTGATATAGGCTAAAAAGTCCGAGCGTTCATCGGAAAAACGCTTATGCGCGGTGTCGGCGGCCTCCTGCCTGTCCAGCGGACGCTCGCGCGCATCTTGCGTAGATAACGCACTGGCGATAATCAAGATTTCTGTCAAACAGCCGTACTGGCGGCCGGCCAGCAACAGCCGCGCGATTTTAGGGTCCAGCGGCAACTTCGCCAGCTCGTGCCCCAGCGGCGTGAGTTTGCGCAAACCTTCTCCCCCGCCCCCTCTCCCAGAGGGCGAGGGGAGGTCACATATCGCGTTAAGTTCCGCGAGCAACTGATACCCGTCCGCAATCATGCGCGGTGTAGGCGGTTCAATAAACGGGAATTGGGCCACTTCGCCCAGTTCCAGCGCACTCATGCGCAAAATCACGGTCGCCAGTGATACGCGGAAAATTTCAGGATCGGTAAACTCGTCGCGCTGTAAAAAATCCGCCTCGTCGTACAAGCGTACACACACACCGCTCATCACGCGCCCGCAACGCCCGGAGCGCTGATTCGCCGCCGCACGCGAGATTTTCTCGATATGCAGCTGCTCGACCTTCTGCCGGATGCTGTAACGGTTAACCCTTGCCAGTCCGCAGTCGATCACATAACCGATATTAGGCACGGTCAGCGAGGTTTCCGCGACGTTGGTGGCCAGCACTACGCGCCGTTTTCCACCTGTTTTAAATACCTTGTCCTGCTCGGCTGCCGACAGACGCGAGAACAACGGCAAAATTTCTATCCCCTTGGGATGATGCTTGCGTAAGACTTCTGCGGTGTCGCGTATCTCGCGCTCTCCGGGCAAAAACACCAGCACATCGCCCCGCAAGCCACCTGCCGCCAATTCGTCCAGCGCACTGCTTACCGCCTGCGGCACATCCTGCGCCTCGCCCTCCTCGCTGATCTGCAAGGGGCGGTAGCGCGTCTCAACCGGATAACTGCGCCCGGACACCTCCACCACCACGGCACCGAAGTGACGCGCGAACCGGTCGGCGTCCAGCGTCGCCGACGTGATGATCAGTTTTAAATCTCGCCGTCTCGGGAGCAGTTGTTTGAAATAGCCCAGCAAAAAATCGATATTGAGACTGCGCTCGTGCGCCTCATCGATAATGATGGTGTCGTATTGACGCAACAACGGATCGCGATGAATTTCCGCCAGCAAAATACCGTCGGTCATCAGTTTGATGACCGTATCGGCTGATACCTTGTCGTGAAAGCGCACCTTGTAACCGACCAGACCGCCCAGTTCAGTCTTGAGCTCAGCGGCAATGCGGTTCGCCACCGTGCGCGCGGCCACCCGGCGCGGCTGAGTATGACCAATCGCGCCCTTCACCCCGCGCCCCAAGGTCAGACAGATTTTGGGCAACTGAGTGGTTTTACCAGAACCGGTTTCGCCGCAGACGATGACCACCTGATGATCTGCAATCGCACGTGCCAGATCCTCCCGCCTCGCCACTACGGGCAGATCGGCAGGAAACTCGATTTCGGTCAGGGCTTCAATCCGGGCAAAGCGGCGCTGGGCAGCAGGAGATAACGCAACTGTTTTATTCAAACCAACCTCAAAAACCAAGGGCTTATCACAACCCATTGATTAAATTTAATTATTAACATACATAAACAATTCTGACGCTCAATCTGCGCCTCGCACCTTATTGTGTTAACGCCGTTCCACCATCCACAGCATCAGCACACCCAGCAGCAAAAACACCCCGGTCATCGCTGACGCACTGAACAAAGGCGGCCAGGCATTGAGCGCACCCAAACTGGCAAACAGCCGCCCGACGAAATGAAACACCAAGCCCAGCACAATACCCATGAAAATCATGACACTGACCCCGCCGGCGCGGCGCTGATAAGAAGCAAACGGCAGCGCCAGCACCATCATCACCAGCAAGGCAAACGGATAAACCAGCTTGTTCCACATCGCAATCTCATAGCGCGCACTCTGCTGCTTGTTTTCTTTCAGATGAGTGGCATAGGTATACAAGTCGTAGGCTGACATTTGCTCGGGCACCACCAGCATTACGCTTAAAATATCCGGTGTCAGTTCAGACTGCCACGGCTGGTTTGGCTGCCGGTGTATCGTCACACCACGCTGATCAAACCGGGTCTCCGTCACCTCACCCAATAACCAGTTTCCTGGCCGCAGATAACTTGCCTGCCTGGCGTTGACAATCCTCTGCAAATGAAAAGTTTCGTCAAAATTGTAAATTTCAACATCCAGCAAGCTGGTATCGGGCATCACATTTTTTACATTAACAAAGTTGCCCCCATCTTTAACCCAGACACCGGAGCGGAACGCCTGCATCGATACCGGCGAGTTCATCGCCTTGAGGCGCAATTTTTGCGCCATACGCTCGGAGGGCGGCGCCAGCACTTCACCGCAAAGGAAGCTGGCCACGATCATAGGCAACGCAATTTTTGCCAGCGCCCCCAGCATCTGCCCGGTCGATGCCCCGGAGGCACGAAAAATCGTCAACTCGGAACGCGATGCCATTTGCACCAGAGCAAAAATAGTTCCGACCAGGACGGCGACCGGAAACAATTCATACAGATGACCGGGTATGGTCAATACCACGAACAACACCACAAACCCCAGGCTGTACTGCCCGTAGCCCATCATGCTAAGCTCATGAATAAAATCAAGAAAAGCAAAAAGCATAATCAGCGTAGCGAAGACCAGCGCAATGCTGCCGTAGATTTCCCTGGCCAAATATCGAGTCAGCAGTTTCATTTTCCAAACACCCGACGTAAAGAGAACAACATCACACGCCGGTAGAAGAACAGGGCTGTAATCAACAGCATCAGCACATGAATACCCCATAAACCGATACCGGGCGCAATTTTTCCCTGCCCCACCCAGGCATTGGTCACGCTGATCATATTGCTGTACAGCATATACAGCACGATGGCCATAATCAGGTTAAGCGAACGTCCGACGCGGGGGTTCACAAAACTCAGCGGTATCGCGAGCAACGCCAGAATCGCCGCACTGATAGGCAGTCCCAGCCGCCACTCCAGTTCAGCCAGCCTCCAGGTAGTCGGATTTTGCCACAACTGAGGAGTCGGCAAGGCACGGAGATTGGGCAACGCCTGCTTGGCTACCCCGCTCTCCATGCGCATCGCATAGCGCTCGAACTCGACGATGCGATAGTCAGGCTGCCCGGGCGTGCCCTCGTAACGTGTCCCGTTGAGCAACACCAGAAAACGATCGCCATTGGGCATGATTTCCTGAAAACCCTGGCGCGCTAGCATCGTACCCAGCTTGGCATTTTGCACAGAGCGTACAAAAACATTTCCTACACGATTAGTTTTGACATCCATATTTTCGACAAAATACACCCGGTCTGCCTGATTAGATTCCCGAAACATTCCGGGCGTGAACGAAGCTATTTCATCACGACTTTCCAGTTTACCCTTGAATTCATCCGACTTGCGTAAAGCCCAGGGAGACAACACCAGACTGAGCAACGCGATGACCAGCACCACCGGTCCGGCATACCACAGCACCGGTCGTATCCAGCGCGTCAAGCCGATCCCGGCGCAAAACCAAACCACCATTTCGCTGTCTCGATAACAGCGCGACAAGGTCAGCAAGATGGAAATAAATAGACTGATGGAAAGCAGCACAGGCAAATAGGTCAGCGCGCTAAATCCCAGCAACGCAAGCACTCCATCTACAGCAAGTTTCCCGCTGACCGCTTCCCCCAAAAAGCGGATCAGCTGACTGATGACCACGATACCGAATAAAACGGCAAAAATCAGCATGCCGTTGCCAGCCATTTCGAGCACGAGCACCCGCCCGAACAGCTTGGCGCTAAACAACTTTGACTTTATGCGGTGAGTTTGCGGATAATCAGGCATCGGAACCTAAACATGAGAGGGAGCAACAAGTGGAATTTAGCATAAAACAAAGCAGTCCGGACAAAGCCCGTAGCGCATGCCTCGTTCTGGGCGTCTTTGAGGGCGGCATTCTGACTCCCTCCGCACAAATCTTCGACAAGCATTCCGCACATCAACTGCGCAAATTGGTCACTCGCGGCGACCTGACCGGCAAGGCGGGCAGCACCGTGATGCTGCATACACTATCTGAGGCTGGGGCTGAGCGCGTGCTGTTACTGGGTCTGGGCAAAGCGAATGAACTAAATGCCAAACAATTTCTCGAGATCGTGCGCGCCACCTTCGCCGCACTGCATAAAACCATCTGCAAAGACGCCACCCTGTATCTTTCCGAACTGACTGTCCAGGATCGCGATGAGGCCTGGAAAATCAACCAGATCGTTCTGCTGGGAGCGGAATCCATTTACCGCACCGACAGTCTCAAGAGCAAACCCGCCGACAAACCGGTATTGCGCAAGATTGTGCTAGGGCTTGCCAAGAAACCCGGCAACAGCGCACAAACCGCCGTGCTTCAAGCCGCTGCAATCGCGCACGGCATGAAGCTGGCAAAGGATTTGGGCAATCTGCCCGGCAATATCTGCACGCCGACTTATCTGGCCGAGCAGGCTAAGAAGATGGCCGAGTCGCATAAGCTCCGTGCCACCGTCCTGGAAGAAAAGGACATGGAAAAACTGGGCATGCACGCGCTATTGTCTGTCACACATGGCAGCCGCCAACCCGCCAAACTGATCACGCTGGAATATCGCGGCGGAGAGAAGAAACAAAAACCGGTGGTGCTGGTCGGCAAGGGCTTGACCTTCGACTCCGGCGGCATCTCGCTCAAACCGGGCGCCGAAATGGATGAGATGAAATACGACATGTGCGGTGCAGCCAGTGTACTGGGCACCATGCTGGCCATCGCCGAGATGAAACTGCCGATAAACGTCGTGGCCGTGATCCCCAGCAGCGAAAACATGCCGGATGGTGCCGCCAGCAAACCCGGCGACATCGTGACCAGCATGGCCGGGCTGACCATAGAAATACTCAACACCGATGCGGAAGGCCGCTTGATTCTGTGCGATGCGCTGACCTATGCCGCGCGTTTTGAACCGGACACCGTAGTGGATATCGCCACCCTCACCGGCGCCTGTGTCATCGCCTTAGGCGGCGTGGCGAGCGGTTTATTCAGTAATCAGGATCAGCTGGCTCGTGAATTGCTGGAAGCTGGCGACTACGCAAACGACAAAGCCTGGCAGTTGCCGCTATGGGAAGAATACCAATCGCAACTGGACAGCAACTTCGCCGACCTGCAAAACATCGGCGGACGCGCGGCTGGCAGCGTGACGGCAGCCTGTTTCCTGTCGCGCTTCACCAAAGACTATCGCTGGGCCCATCTGGATATCGCAGGAACCGCCTGGAAGTCGGGCAAGGACAAAGGCTCGACTGGCCGCCCCGTCCCCTTGCTCGCGCAATATTTAATCAACCGTTGCGGTAAAGTAAATTGAAATGACTAAGGTCGATTTCTACACCGGCTCAAGCGACAAGCTGCGCACCGCCTGTCAGCTGAGCCATAAAGCGATGCAAAACGGACTGCATACGGTCATCAGCCTGCCCGATGCCGCCAGCATGGAAGCGCTGGACAAGTTGCTGTGGCATTATCCTGACACGGCGTTTATCCCGCACAGCGCTACGGACACGACAGCACCGGTTTTTTTGAGCTATAACAATGAACCGTTCCCACATCACGATTTGCTGATCAGTTTGCACGATGAATGTCCGCCTTTTTTCAGCCGCTTTGAACGCGTCATTGAAATCATCGGCACGGATAAATCAGACAGCCGATCGGGTCGGGAACGCTACAAATTTTATCGTGATAGCGGCTACGAACTGCGCCACTTTGATTTATCCAGGGCAAATTAACCATGAATGCACAACCATTAAAAACAGGCTCACTCAACATCAATGTGCTTGATGACCTGCCGCTATTGACCGAAGTGGCCGCCGAAGATGCGCAAAAAACACCGCAGGCCAATGCTGAAGTACCCCTGCCCCGCACCTTCAGCCGCGAAGAAATGCAACAAGTGTTGCACAAACTCGAAGCGCACATGGAGACGGTGTTTATCAGCAAACTCAACACCCAACTCGAACAACTGCAAAGACTGGCCATTGATCTGGCGGTCAGCGAGTTCAAAGCCGAGTTGCCGCACCTGTTGCGCGATGCACTGAACGAGGTTAATCCGGAAAAGCCGGCTTAACGGGCATGGCAATGGCGCCACCCCAATTAATGAAACCTACCATGCCCGTTCCCCCCATCCAATTACCCCCTCGCTACCCTCTCCCCCACGCACGCGAGGGAAAGGGCAAACGAACGCTGGCGCGTGTTTCACGTTAAATTGCCAGTTTGAACAGGGCATGACGCCCGTATTTCCGCGCGGGCACCTGCCCGCTGTATAATCTCACCCTTCATAAAAGCTCGAACCCCGCTGTTCGCTACATCGCCATGGAATTGACCAAAAGTTTTGACCCCAAAGACATCGAATCTCGCTGGTATCCCAAATGGGAAGAATCCGGCTATTTCAAGGCCGGATTAAACCCGGCTGCGACAGAATCCTTCTGCATCCAACTGCCGCCGCCCAATGTCACCGGCACCTTGCACATGGGTCACGGCTTCAACCAGACACTGATGGACACGCTGACCCGCTACCATCGCATGAAAGGCGACAACACGCTCTGGCAACCGGGCACCGATCACGCGGGGATTGCCACGCAGATCGTGGTTGAGCGTCAATTGGACGGGCAGGGAATTTCGCGCCACGATTTAGGCCGAGATGCTTTCATCGAAAAAGTCTGGGAATGGAAGAAATTTTCGGGCGATACCATCACCCGCCAGATGCGCCGTCTGGGCACCTCTCCCGACTGGGAGCGCGAACGTTTCACCATGGACGAAGGCCTGTCCCAATCGGTCACCGAGACTTTCGTGCGTCTGTTCAACGAAGGCTTGATCTATCGCGGCAAGCGCCTGGTGAACTGGGACCCGAAACTGCACACCGCCGTCTCCGATCTGGAAGTTGTCCAGGAAGAAGAAGATGGCTTCATGTACCACATTCACTACCCGCTGGCCGAGGTTGACAAGCTGCATGGCCTGACGCATCTGACCGTCGCCACCACCCGCCCGGAAACACTGCTGGGCGATGTGGCCGTCATGGTGCATTCCGAAGATGAGCGCTACGCGCATCTGATCGGCAAACAGGTCGCGCTGCCGCTTTGCGCACGTACCATCCCTATCATCGCCGATGATTACGTCGATCGCGAATTCGGTACCGGCGTAGTGAAAGTCACCCCGGCGCACGACTTCAACGACTATGCGGTCGGACAACGCCACGGTTTTGAACCGATCTGTATCCTCACGCTGGATGCCAAGATCAACGATTTTGCCCCCGAGAAATATCGCGGTCTGGATCGCTTCGAGGCGCGCAAGCTCATCTGCACCCATCTGGAAACGGCGGGACTGTTTGAGAAAGCCGAGAAGCACAAACTCAAGGTGCCGCGTGGCGACCGTACCGGTGTGGTGATCGAACCCATGCTCACCGACCAGTGGTTTGTCGCGATGAGCAAGGCCGGCCCCGAGGGGAAAAGTATTACCGAACAGGCGCTGGAATGTGTCGCCAGCGGCGAGATCAAATTCCACCCGGAAAACTGGGTGAACACCTATAACCAGTGGCTCAATAACATTCAGGACTGGTGTATCTCACGCCAACTGTGGTGGGGCCATCAAATTCCCGCCTGGTACGGCGTGAACGGTGAAGTATTCGTCGCACGCAGCGAAGCGGAAGCCCGCGAGCAGGCCGACAAGGCGGGTTATGCCGGACAACTCGATCGCGACAACGATGTGCTCGACACGTGGTTCTCCTCGGCGCTGTGGCCGTTCTCCACCCTGGATTGGGTCGAGGGAAAATCCTTCGAAGAACAAAACGAGTTCGTTAAACAGTATTTGCCCTCTTCCGTGCTGGTCACCGGTTTCGACATCATCTTCTTCTGGGTCGCGCGCATGGTGATGATGACCAAACATATCACCGGCAAGATTCCGTTCAAGGACGTGTATGTGCACGGCCTGATCCGCGATGCGGAAGGGCAAAAAATGTCCAAATCCAAGGGCAATGTACTCGATCCTATTGATTTGATTGATGGAATTACGCTGGATGAGCTGATCAAAAAGCGCACCACCGGCCTGATGAATCCTAAGCAAGCCGAACAGATCGAGAAGCGCACCAAGAAGGAGTTCCCGACCGGCATTCCGGCCTTTGGCACCGATGCGTTACGCTTCACTTTCTCATCGCTCGCCTCTCCGGGCCGCGACATCAAGTTCGACATGCAGCGCTGCGAAGGCTATCGCAATTTCTGCAACAAGCTGTGGAACGCCACCCGCTTCGTGCTGATGAACTGCGATGGACAGGACGTCGGCCTCGACGAGTCGCTGCCGCTGGAGTATTCCGCCGCCGATCACTGGATGATCAGTCTGCTGCAACAAGCAGAATCTGAAATGGCTCAGCATTTTGCCGACTATCGTTTCGACATGGCTGCCCGCACCGTTTATGAACTGGTCTGGAACACTTACTGCGACTGGTATGTGGAACTGACCAAGGTGCAGATTGCATCGGGCAATCCCGCCGTACAACGCGCTACGCGCCGCACACTGGTTCGGACGCTGGAAACCATGTTGCGCATGGCACACCCCATCATCCCCTTCATCACCGAAGAGTTGTGGCAGGCGGTCGCCCCGCTGGCCGGCAAATCCCCCCCTACCCCCCCTTTGTCAAAGGGGGGCACCGAGGGGATTTCCATCATGCTGCAAGCCTATCCGCTGGCCGATGCTGCCAAAATCAATCCGACAGCAATCGCGCAAATCGGCCTGCTACAGGAGATTGTCAATGCCTGCCGCAGCCTGCGCAGCGAAATGAATTTATCGCCCGCAGCCCGCGTGCCGTTGATTGCAGCAGGCGATGCCGCCACTCTCGCGGCACTCTCGCCCTACATCAGCAGTCTGGGGAAATTGAGTGAAATTGAGATCGTCGCGGAGTTACCCGACGGTGATGCGGCCGTGGCTATCGTTGGCAACTTCAAACTGATGTTGAAAATTGAAATTGATGTCGCTGTCGAACGGGAACGACTGGACAAGGAAATTGCACGTCTGGCCAATGAAGTCGTCAAAACAGAAGCAAAACTTGGCAACGAGCGCTTTGTGGCAAGAGCCCCCGCCGCAGTCGTGGAGCAGGAAAAGAAGCGGATGAGCGACTTCGGCGCAACGCTGGTGCAGTTACAGGCTCAGCGCGCAAAACTAGGTTAAAGTTCAAACGGCACTCCCGCTTTGAATTAACTCAAAAAATCGGGCTCACGCGGAGAGCGCGGAGAGCGCGGAGAAATTCAAAAACTAAAGCTAAACACCATTAAAACATGACCGTAAAGTGGTGATGTTTTTATTGGTTTTCTCCGCGCGCTCCGCGTCGCCGCGTGACATGAGTTTCTAGCGGCGGCGCAGATAGAAAGTGTACTCGTCACCCTGTTGACTGGCGGAAAGCAGCTCGTTGCCGGTCTGGCGGCAGAAAACCTCAAAATCGATCGTCGATCCGGGATCGGTTGCAACGATTTTCAACACCTGACCGCTGTTCATCCCGGACAGCGATTTTTTGCAACGCAGGATGGGCAAGGGGCAAGCCATCTTGCGCGCATCCAGTTCTACATCAAATTGCATCATGCCAATGGCAAACCGGCATGCGCCCAAGCCGTGATACCGCCTTGCAGATTGTATACATCGGTGAAACCGTTACCCGCAGCAAACGCGGCCGCCTGTGCCGAACGCCCGCCCATCTGGCAATAGAACACCATGGTCGCGGTCTTTTGCATGTCATGCATGCGCAAGGGCAGCAGATGCAGAGGCAAAGCCTCGCCTTGAGGAATTTTACCCCGTGCCATTTCGGCATCGGTACGCACATCGATTAACTTTATCTGACTCTTTTGCTGCATCGCCACCAGATCGGCAACGGTAATATTCTTGAAACCTGACACGTGATTATTCCTTAAAAGCTTAATTTTCAAGCGGGCAGACATTCTGAGCACTTTTCCACCTAAAGTCCAGCCATAGCCATCATGTCGGGTTGCGTCATCAATCCTCGCTCCTTATTCCTCGAAACTGATAATATAGCGTCCATGAAAAAACTGATCCTGGTTCTACTGCTGGGCTTTTCCCCTTACGCGATGGGCGACGGCTTGCCCGATCTGGGCGACATCTCCCAGACTGTACTCAATCCGATACAGGAGCGTCAGATCGGCCAGCAAAGCATGCTGGAAATACGCGCCAGCCGCCTGTATCTCGACGATGCTGAAATCAACGACTACCTCAATCAAATTGGCTACAAACTCAGCCAGTTCAGCAACGAGCCGTCCCTCGACTTTGAATTCTTCGCGCTCAATGATTACAACGTGAATGCCTTTGCATTGCCGGGCGGCTTTATCGGCGTCAATGCCGGCCTGTTGCTCACCGCACAGAGTGAGTCAGAATTAGCCTCCGTGTTAAGCCACGAAATTGCTCACGTCACACAGCATCATCTCGCTCGCATGGTTTCCGCCCAACAAGGGGACACCCTGGCCAACATGGCCGCCATTGCCATTGCCATACTGGCCGCTCGCAATAACGCGCAGGCATCGCAGGCCGCCATCGTCGGCGTGCAAGCACGCTCCATGCAGAAACAGCTGGACTTCACCCGTATCCATGAACAGGAAGCGGATCGCATCGGCTTTGAAATTTTACAGAAAGCTGGTTTCAACACACACGCCATGCCGGAATTTTTGCAACGGTTGCAACGCGCGACGCGACTGCTGGAAGGCAACGCACCCAATTATCTGCGCACCCACCCGGTTACCAGCGACCGTGTTGCCGACATCGAAAACCGTGTCAATAAGCAACCCTACCAGCTGCTGCCTGACAGCCTGGCCTTCCAGCTGGTGCGCACTAAACTGCTCGGCGCAAAGAAAACCCCCATCGACGCCATCAACTACTTCACCGATGCGTTGAGCACCCATAAGCATGGCCATCCACTTGCCCAGCAATATGGTCTGGTGACGGCACTGTTACGCAGCCAGGAAATTGAACGCGCCAGACAGGAATTAGCCGTCTTGCAGCGTGAAACAAAAAACACCCCGGCGGCACAAAACAATCCGATACTGGAAACGCTGACAGGGAAAGTCAAACGTGCGGGCGGGGACACCGACACACTGGCTTTTTATCAGGCTGCAACACTCAGATTTCCGCAGTACCGCGCCCTGATTTACGACTATGTGGAACTGTTGATACAAAGCAATCAAGCCGACAGCGCCATCAAACTTCTCAATGAACAGGTCATGCGCCACCCGGCCGATATAAGACTATACGAACTTCAGGCGCGGAGTTATAACCAACTGAACAAGCCGTTCGAACAACACCAGGCACTCGCTTACAGCCATGCCTGGCAGGGCAACCTGCGCGCCGCAATGGAGCAACTTGAGCTAGCCAAACGATCAGGAGGCGATTTTTACCAACTGTCCGCCATTGAATCCGATTTGCGCGAACTGCGTGAGATGCTCGATGCCAGAGGCAAGAAGTAGTTTTTTCGGAGCGCCCGCAGTCTTATGTTAAGGCCCCACAAGACCTTAATGCAAAACCGTCCCCCCGATATTTTCACAGCCCTGCTTAGCCAGCAGGCAACTGACCCTGTAATCGACGGCGGCGGCACGCCATTTTTCAACCGCTTCATAGGCAGCCGCTCGCCCTAAATAATGCCTGAAATTCGGCTTGGCCTTCTGCTGCTGATCCAGTTCGATCGCACGACCAAACGCCGCTATCGCCGGTTCATTCTGCCCCGTTTTCAAATAGACCGCACCGAGGTTGCCAAAAGCAGCGGCCCATGTCGGACTTAACGCCGTGGCGGTTTGCAGATCGGCAATCGCACTATCGAACTTGTCGATTTTCAGCCATTCCGTCCCTCTGTTGTAATAGATACGCCCGGCTCCCGGTAACTGCGGCCGGTCTTTCACCAGCTTTTCGGCATCATCCCAGAGCAAAACCGGATGCGAAAAAGTGGACAAACGCTCCATGGAAATCATAAAAAATGTTGCCGCCACTAGCACTGCAACCAGCATCGTCAGTCTGGCATTCATTTGCATCAACAGCAGCGGCAAGACGATCACGCCGCCCACGGCCCAAATATAGCCGCGATACAGCACGAAGATCTCCTGTATGCGTACCGTAGAAAACTCGGTTGCAAACATTAACCAGGGAAACAAGAGCGCAAAGCCGATCAAGCCGGCCTGTCCACGCCTGAACAGCAACCGTAAGGCCACAAAACCATACAACAAATAGCCTGACAACGACAAACCGTAAATGGAAAATAGCCCGGGTGCCAATGGCTCGCGCATATCGACTGACAGCCAGGCCGGATTAGGCAACAACCACAACAGGCCGTACTTGAAGAACAATCCGCTCTGGGTAAGCACACTATAGAAATGTGCATTTTCCGGCAGCACTCCGTCGAGCATCTCTGCCGAATTGAGCTCATAGAGCGCGCCAACGGCATGGCGCACTTGATACAGCGTGTATATACCTGCTACGGCATAGCCTGTAAAAACAGGCCAGTTACGTCGCAGAACATCACGCCAGTCCTGATGCAGCAACACCGTCAACGCTGCCATCACGGCAGGCAACATAATCACGTGTTCCTTGCTGTGCGTCGCCATAAAATACAACGCGACACTCAGCCACAACCAGGATTTTTTACCTTCTACACTGCCGTGCAGATACGCCCACAAGGAAAGCAGGCTAAACAGGGTTGCCATCACGATGGTGCGCTGCACCAGATAGCCGACGGCATATACGGTCAGCGGATGAAGCGCAAACAGGCTGACTACGATCAGCACCGCCGTTAACGTGCCGGTTCGCTCGTTACTCGTGCCTGCAGGCAGCACCTGACGATACAGGCACAATACAAAAATACCCAGCACGCCCACCACCATCCAGTGCAGCAACAGGTTTTCAATTCTGAACGGGGGCAAATCGAAGCCAAACAGCTGGGCATTCCAGGCCAGCGTGGCATAAGGCAAGGCGCGCAGATCAAGCGGCGAGAGCGTTGCGAACTGCTCGACCGACGAATGTCCTTCGTTATCAAGAAGAAAGAAATACAGGTCATCGAAGACGATAGGGTTATGCAGAAACTGTCCGTACAGTGCGGCAATCAATACACCGGCCAGCGCGATCCAAAATATCGATTTTCGAGCATCAGACATAAAAATCACCTGCAAAATCGATCCGTTGTATACAATGAATACGGGGGTCAGGTCTTGCAATAACACATGTGTTATTGCAAGACCTGACCCCCGGTATCTTCAGTTACTTGCAATAGTTTGGAGTTACGCAGGTGCCTGACTGAGCCCATGTAATACCACCTGTTACGATAGTGGGAGTGATCTCAAATGTATAGCTGCCCGCTTTTGCTGTCGCAGTCGCAGTAATCTTACCTGCGTCAGTCACAGCAAGAGAAGCCATGTTAGCTGTAGCGGCAGGAACGGCAGGAACACCGTTTGATCCCGCTGCACAACCACTAACTGCACCATTACCAAGACCTTGATCCTGGGCGCACAGTTCAACAGCAGACTTGTACGCACCTGTGAGCGAAATCACTTCAGAAAAACGGGCTTTTTTGGTGTAATCGCTGTAAGCCGGAATCGCTACAGCGGCCAGAATACCGATAATCGCCACGACGATCATCAATTCGATCAGGGTAAAACCTTGCTGTACTTTTTTCATTTGAAGCTCCTATAGTTTGATTGATTTCTACGACTTACCGACCAAGTTAACCTGATCGCGGTTAACACACTGATCGTGTGTTGCCAATTATAGAGCAATAGCCATGCCACAAATACAACACATTGATTAATAATCACAAATTAAAATAAAGCTCATTGCCTTCCGATCACAACAGACCAAAATCGTCAGTCATGTGACGAAAATCGTCAACCACACTCTTCCGGATTAACCCCGGGTATCCTGCTCAAATCGATTTCACCGATCTGCCCGGGCGAGAGAAATTGATTCACATAGTCCAGGTAGACTTTTTCGCGGATGAAAATATCGAACAAGTCGGGGTCGATATGTCCGTTCAGCTTGAATTTACCGAGAATAGTTAACGATTCCATCAGTGTTTTGCCTGATTTGTACGGCCTGTCCTTGGCGGTCAGCGCTTCAAAAATATCAGCAATCCCCAGTATTCGCGCTTGTAACGGCATCTGCTCCTGCGTCAGCCCACGAGGATAACCGCGCCCGTCCATCCGCTCGTGGTGACCGCCCGCATAAGCCGGCACATTCTTGAAACATTTCGGCCAGGGGAGCGATTCGAGCATCTTGATCGTGACATCGATATGGCGATTGATAATTTCCCGCTCAGCTCCGGTCAAAGTACCGGCGCGTATGGTCAGATTCTCCACTTCGTTGTCACTTAAGAAACGGCTAAGCGCACCGCTACCGTCCCGCCACTGGTAATTGGCGATTTGCCGCACCCGCAGCGCATCCTCTTCCGGCATCCGTTCGACGCCGATATTGCACTGGCGCAGAAATTGCCGGTCCTCATCCAATTGCCGGATACGCGCCGCATATCCGGCGCGAATTGAGGCTTCAATTTCACCCCCTCCCTCCCCCTTGCAGGAGGAGGGAGTTGCCGCGAGGGCGCGCAGCATCTCGATTTCGGCGTCGCGCTTGAGGATCTCGAAACGGGTATCAAGCAATTCAATGCGGTCAAACAGCGTATGCAGCTTGGTTGGCTTATCCACCACATGCACCGGCGTGGTGATTTTTCCGCAGTCATGCAACAGACCGGCAATTTTCAGCTCCTGCCTGTCGTTGTCGGTCATGACAAAATTTTTATATGGCCCGATCCGGGTACGAGTCACCGCTTCAGCCAGCATCATGGTCAACGCCGGCACGCGCGCACAATGCCCGCCGGTATAGGGTGACTTATCGTCGATGGCAGTATTGATCAGCTGAATAAATGCCTCGAACAACTCTTCCAGTTGCAAAATGAGACGGCGGTTGGTCAGGGCGATGGCTGCCTGGGAAGCGAGCGATTCAACCAGCTGTTGATCGTCCGGCGAAAAAGACAGAATCTCACCGCTTAGCCCATCCTGCGCATTGATCAACTGCAATACGCCGATCACCTCACCCTCGTGATTATTCATCGGCACAGTCAGGAAGGAACGTGAACGATAGCCGGTATTCGCATCGAAGCGGCGCGTACCGGAAAAATCGTAGCCGTCAGCCTGGTAGGCATCGGGAATGTTGATCGTCTCACCACTGATCGCGGCATGACTGACGACCATCGCATGATTGGGCAATCCCGCCTCGTCATAGAGCGGAATAGGCTTAAAAGTAATCGGCACGCCGCTGCTGCCACCCATAGAGATATTCAAACTACCGGTACGCACGATTTCGAAGCACAAGGATTTTTGAGCACTGTCGTACAGATACAGCGTCCCCGCATCGGCATGGGTAATCCGCCTGGATGCCTCCAGGATGATTTCCAGCAAATTCTTGATATCGCGCTGTTGCGAAAGTGCAACGCCGATCTCATTAAGCTGTTTTAAGCGTCCTATGAGTTTATCTGTAGAGTGCATGATCAGTGTGGCGCCGACCACGGTGAGATTGCGAATTCCCGCTTACCGCTCACCCGCATTATTTTATACAAACCGCGCGTATCTGGTGCATATCGGTTATCCCTTGCAACACCTTTTCCATGCCGTCTTGCTTGAGCGTATGCATTCCTTCATCCAGCGCAATGGCCAGCAACTCGGCGACGCGCGCATGCTCCTGGATGGCTTTCTTGATCGGATCACTGCCTAACATCAGCTCATGCAAACCCACCCGACCGCGATAGCCGGTGCCTGAGCACTTCTCGCAGCCGACCGGCGTATAGATCATGAACTGTTTCTTATCGTTGGCAAACATCTTGACCCACTGCTCATATAACGCACGGCTGGCGACTAAAGGATCCATTTTCCAGGTCACCGTATTTTTGAGCTCCTCACTGTACTCAGCCAGCATGGCCTTCATTTCATCGGCGGTCGCGATATGCGGCTTCTTGCAGTCATTGCACAAACGCTTGGCCAGACGCTGCGCCAAAATACCCAGTAAGGCATCGGAGAAATTGAAGGGATCCATCCCCATATCCAGCAGACGAATGATCGACTCCGGCGCACTATTGGTATGCAGCGTAGCAAACACCAGATGACCGGTCAGCGAGGCTTCGATACCGATAGAGACGGTTTCCCTGTCGCGCATTTCGCCGACCATGATCACATCCGGATCGGCACGCAAAAAAGCACGCATGATGGTCGGAAAATCCAGCCCGGCCTTTTTATTGATCTGTACCTGACGCAAGCCTTTCTGGGTAATTTCGACCGGGTCTTCCGCCGTCCAGATCTTGGTTTCCGGCTTGTTGATGTATTTGAGGATGGAGTGCAGCGTGGTGGTTTTACCAGAACCGGTCGGCCCGCACACGAAAAACAATCCGTAAGGCTTGATGACCGTCTGTTTGATCAATTCATTGTTGCGCTCGGAAAAGCCCATTTTCTCCAGCGGAAGAGGTTCACCCGACGCTAAAATACGCATCACTACGTCCTCGACGCCGCCCTGTGATGGAATGGTAGCCACGCGCAACTCGATATCCAGCGGGCCGAATTTCTTGAACTTGATCTTGCCGTCCTGCGGCTTGCGTTTCTCGGAGATATCCAGATCGCACATGATTTTCAGCCGTGTCACCAGCGCATTGCGATACGTGGACGGCACTTCGATATAGTTAAGCAGCGAACCATCCTTGCGCAGCCGTATCTGCGTCTTGGCCTTGCCCGGCTGCGGCTCGACGTGAATATCGGATGCTCCCATGCGGTAAGCATCCACAATGATCTTGTTGACCAGCTTCACCAGCTCGTTGTCAGCCGCCGCGTTGACATCATCCTGACTAACCGAGGCGCTTTCTTCTTCATCCCCGCCCATGCTGGACAACAAGTCGTCCATGGATGACTCATCGGCAACGTGACCACTGCCAGAACCTGCATCTGATTTGCCGCCATAAAACAAATCGAGCGTGAGCTTGAATTCACGCTGCGAGCAAACCTTATAGACCAGCCGGTTCCTCGGGAAAATATTGTTCACGACCCTTGAGGTCTGAATACGCTCAGGATCCGTGGTGAGTATCACCACCCCCTCCTGCGTTTCCTCTATCGGCAGCCAGTGACTGCTTTGTATATACTCGCGCTTGAGATTTCTTAACAAATCGGTCGGCTTGAGGCGATCTGGCTTGAATGGCTCGTAGTTCACCCCGAAGAAGCTGGACAAAGCCTTCCCCAACGCGGAGGCGCTGACCTGGAACTCGTCAAACAACACGTCTTCAATATCCAGCCCCTTGCGGCGCGCAGTACGGGATGCCAGCTCAAACTCGGCGGCCGACAACACCGCCCCTGACACCAGATAATCGTACTTGGACCTGACCGTGGATTTTTCCTGACGCTGACGCAGTGCCACCGCCATGGTCTGCGCCAGTTCGCGCAAACCTTCCTCGACCATCATAGAAAAAGGCGTGCCCGCCTTGTTGTTGATCACCTGAATGACACCCACCAGCTCGCCGCTATTGGTATCCAGAATGGGGGTCACCAGCATCTGTTTGGTACGATAGCCGGTACGGCGATCTACTTCCTGCAAAAAACGCAAATGCCTGCTGTAGCCGGATAATTCCTGCTCATCGTAGACATCCTTGATATTGAGCAGTTTTTTATGCAGCGCCACATAGCCTGCCACACTTTGTTCGGCAATCGGCAGCTTCAAATCCTTGAAAGAATTCAGCCCCGTCTTCACCTTGGAAATCAGCGAAACATTATCCTCGCCCACCACGAAGATGGTCAGCCTGTCGGCATTAAACAGCGCACAGATATCTTTGCTGACATCAAGCATGATCTCGTCGATATTGCTAGTCGCATGTATTTTGTTGGTGACATGATTGAGGTTCTTGGTAAACTCAAGCTTGGCACTCGTATCATTTGCATTTTTCTCTGCTTGACTCATACTTATTCCTGTCCCACCTCATAACGGCAACGTACAGCCGCCAACAATAATCCCTGGCATCCCAAGTTACCCATACTCCGCACGCTAAAACTCAAACTCTTGATTATTAATCAACATGTTAATCTCGTGCTGACCAAAACGGTGACCTATCTCGCCCATAATCAATTCCACTTCATCAGGTTTCAGATGCGTGATATAGACTTCCGCCCCCCCCTGGAATTTGGCCAGTTCGTCGGCGAGCAAGCTCGGGCACAGGTGCTTGGACAAAAAAGCCAGCTCCTTCTCACCATTGGAGAAAGCCGTTTCAATGATCAGATAGCGCAGATTATCTATCCGGTTTGCCACTTCCCACAGGCTGTCATTGACATAAGTATCACCGGAGTAAATCAGGCTTCCCCTGCCGCTATCCAGCCAAAAACCAACCGCCGGAACCGTGTGCCTGGCCGGAATCGCCGTGATTTTTCGACTCTGCAGCACAATATCCTCACCGACCTCAATCGCCTGATAGCGCATCATCGGGTGATCGGCGTCAGGGATCTTGCTAAAATCAGGCCAGATCACCCAGTTAAAAATATGCTGCTTGAGAATATCCAGTGTCACCTGGGTCGCATAGACTGTCAGCGGCCCGGAGCGCATCCAGCCTACGCTGTCCAGCAGCAGAGGCAGACAACAGATATGATCCATATGCGCATGGGTGATAAAAACATGATCGATTTTGCTCAGTTCGAGCAGGTCGAGTTCACCTACACCGGTACCCGCATCGATCAGGATATCGTTGTCGAGCAAAAACGAAGTGGTGCGCAGTTTCCCGCCTATTCCGCCACTACACCCCAGCACCTTAACTCTCATGTATAACCATTTTCAGCCATCAACCCTTGAAATAGAATTCCATCTTGATCCCCGCCAACTCGATCAAATCATGATCATGCAAGGGGTGCGGATGTCCGCTCAGCACCTGTCCGTTGACTGACGGGAAACTGACACCTTCTACATGAGTAATAAAAAATCCCTGCGGGCGGCGCGTCAGCACGGCCACCTGCACGCCCGGCTTACCCAGCGTGGTCAACCCTTTCACCAGATCCAGCTCTTTTCCGGCATTCGAGCCATTGAGCACCTGAATGGCCGCCCGTTGCACGTGAGCGCTGGCTGGCGCAGGCGCCTTCGGCTCAACCGGCATCGGTTTAAAATGACCGGTATCTCCGTAATTATCCGGCGCGTTCGCTAGCGCAGGCGCACGCAATATCATGGTTTTTTCAAAATCTTTCGCACTGAGCTGGCTGACGCGATCGTTCATATACTTCAGCCGGTATTTGCTGATTTCAACAACATCATTGTTTTGCAGCACGTATTTCTTAACCGGCGCACCGTTGACGGACACGCCGTTGGTGCTGTTCAGATCTTCCAGAAATGAGTCACGGCCTAAGGTAATCACTGCCGCATGCTCCCCGCTCACAGCCAGATTGTTGACAACAATGTCGTTGTGCGCCTTGCGACCTATAGTTATGCGCTCTTTATCCAGAGGGTATTCTCCGATTACCGCACCGTCCAGGCTGAGTATCAATTTTGCTGTCATCGTCATACCCTCCTTTATTTCTTGAACAAATCAAGCAGTCTCGACAACCAGCCGGATGACTGCGCAAAGTCGTGCTTCACCTTGACCAGAATCACCGAGACATTGTCTCGACCTCCATTATCATTCGCGGCCTGGATCAACTGTGTGGCAGCCAGCGGCAAATTCCCCTGCATAGCATACAAAACGGACTGAATGTCCTCGTCTTCCACCATGTCGTTCAACCCGTCCGAACAGAGTAAATAGATATCCCCCACTTCCACCTCGTAGCGCTGTACTTCCGGCACCACCCCGGCGTCTATACCTACCGCTCGCGTCACAAGATTTTTGTTGCGGGAATGTCGCGCATTCTCCACACTGATCATCCCGCTGTCTATCTGCTCCTGCAACAGGGAATGATCGCGCGTGATCGCCTCCAACACCTCGCCGCGCAGCCGGTACAAACGCGAATCACCCACGTGAGCTACGACCACACAGTTGTCATAAAACAAGGCTGAAATAACGGTGGTTCCCATCCCTGCATATTGAGTCTCTTGCTGTGCGGCATGAAAAATCGCGGCATTGGCGCGATGAAGACTCATGCGCATCAGTGCGACGGCCAGTTCCTCACCCGAGCCTTCGTCCAGTTGCACCGGCCTGTTACTCTTTAAAGGCTGCGCCACTTCATCGAGCACCACCTTGACCGCGATCTCGCTCGCCACCTCACCCGCATTGTAGCCACCCATCCCGTCGGCAAGCACCACGAGCCCGCACGCAGCATCAACGGCAATGCTATCCTCATTGTGCGCGCGCACCATCCCTGAGTCAGTCTGCGCAACAATCTCCAGCGCATCTTGCAATTTCATAAACGGACCTTTATTTGACCAACAGCACCGGACAATCTGCAAGATGCAACACCTTGCTGACCACGGAGCCCAGCAGGAATACTTTCAAACCACCTTCGCCCTGCCGGCTCATCACAATCTGATCCACCCCCTGCTCGCCAGCGTATTGCACGATGGACTCAGCCGGCATGCCGACACTGATGTGATACTGGTAGGGAAGCTTAGCCTCATCGAGCGCGGCACACGGCGCACGCAAGGCCTCCATCCCTTGCTCGCGGTAATAGTCATTTATAACGTCTTGATTAATAAATAGCTTTACATTTCCAGTCGCCACTTTCCACTGCACATTCAGCAGCAATAGCTGTGGCGGTGTACGAAAAGAATTCATCTGACTGATAACATAATCCACCGCACGCAACGCGCCGGCGGAACCATCGAGTGGAATCAATATTTTCATGTGTCGCCCCTAATCCTGTTTGCCCGGCATAACCGATACGTCGAGCAGATCAACTGCTTTTTCTTGCCCTGCCTGGCGCGATGCCAGCCACTTGCCTATCACCAGCACCAGCACTGCACATGCCGCCGGAATCAACCAGTGCAGCATATGCTGTGCTTCGAGCAGCGGCGCAAACAACGCTTCGGACACCAGCATTTCACCCGCCACATAGCCCAGCAATGCACCGCCACCGAAAATAATGTAAGGAAAACGATCAATCAGCTTGAGTACCAGCTGGCTGCTCCAGGCGATCAGCGGGATGCTGATCAGCAAGCCAAACACCAGCAACGACACGTTGCCCTTGGCCGCCGCCGCCACACCCAGCACGTTGTCCAGACTCATCACAAAATCGGCAATGATAATGGTCTTGATCGCACCCAACAGCCGCGCATCGGCCTTGATATTGCCTTCATCGTGTTCGTCTTCCGGCAGAATTAACTTGATCCCTATCCAGATCAGCAGCAGTGCGCCAACCAGTTTGAGATACGGCAAGGACAACAAGCTAACCGCAAAAAAAGTCAGTACGATGCGCAAACCAACCGCACCCGCCATGCCGAACAAAATTCCTTTTTTTCGTTGCGCTTCGGGCAGATTGCGACAAGCCAGCGCAATCACCACGGCATTGTCGCCCGACAGCAGAATATCGATCATGATGATCTTCAATACATCCACCCAGAACGAGCTGAGAGCAAACATTTCTAACATTAAGAACCTTTCTTTAGGAAGGGATAAGGGAACGCGCCTGAGGCGCTCAAGGGTGAAGGGTAAAACCGCACAGTGCGCACCGTTGCACCCCTCTTCCCTCTTCTCCCTTCCCCCTTCACATTTTTAAAATCTTCTGCATTACCCGCCCCATTTCAGCCGGGTTGCGTGTGATATGAATCCCTGCTTCTTCCATCACCGACAGTTTATCCTCTGCACCGCCCTGACCGCCGGAAATAATCGCGCCTGCATGCCCCATCCGTTTACCCGGCGGGGCCGTGATCCCGGCGATAAAACCCACTACGGGTTTACTCATATTCTCCTTGATCCAGCGTGCACAAGCTTCCTCATCACTGCCGCCAATCTCGCCCACCATCACCACGGCATCCGTTTCCGGATCGTCGTTAAACATACGCATCACATCCAGATGTTTGAGGCCATTGATCGGATCGCCACCGATGCCCACGCAGGAGGACTGGCCGTAGCCCAGCGCGGTGAGCTGCCCGACGGCTTCATAAGTCAGCGTACCTGAGCGCGACACCACTCCGACACGTCCCTTTTTATGAATGTGACCCGGCATAATACCAATCTTGATTTCATCTGGGGTGATCAGACCGGGGCAATTAGGCCCGATCAGCAGCGTGCGCTTTCCCTGCATCTTGTAGCGGGTGCGTATCATGTCGTGAACCGGAATCCCTTCCGTGATACAGATAACCAGATCGAGTTCTGCGTCCACCGCTTCGTCGATCGCAGCGGCAGCATAAGGGGGCGGCACATAAATAACAGAAACGGTGGCACCGGTCTGCTGTTTCGCTTCCAGCACGCTGTTGTAAATCGGCACTCCCTCAAAATTTTGGCCACCCTTGTTCGGTGTGACACCGGCTACAAAACAATGCGCGCCATTAGCATAAGCGATACAGCTGGCCGTATGAAACTGCCCCACTTTGCCCGTCATGCCCTGCGTCATTACTCTGGTATTTTTATCAATCAGTATGGACATTATGCACCTCTTGCTGCGTCAACGACTTTTTTGGCTGCGTCCGCCATATCAGATGCAGAGATAATCGGTAATCCGGAATCGGCGAGAATTTTCTTGCCCAGATCAACATTGGTACCTTCGAGCCGCACCACCAAAGGAACGTGAAGCAGTACTTCACGCACCGCCTGTACGATCCCTTCGGCGATCACATCACACTTCATGATGCCGCCGAAAATATTGACCAGAATCGCCTTAAGTCCGGGATTTTTCAGCATCAGCTTGAAGGCCTCGGTGACTTTTTCCCGCGTAGCCCCCCCGCCCACATCCAGAAAATTAGCGGGATTCCCGCCATATAGCTTGATGATATCCATGGTCGCCATCGCCAGCCCTGCACCATTAACCAGACAGGCGATATCCCCATCGAGCGAAATATAACTCAGATCGAATTTAGAGGCTTCGATTTCAGCCGGGTCCTCTTCATCCAGATCGCGGTAAGCCACAATCTCAGGATGGCGATATAAGGCGTTTGAGTCAAAATTAAACTTGGCATCCAGCGCGATCACGCGCCCGTCAGCGGTCAACACCAGCGGATTGATCTCCGCCAGCATCGCCTCCTTTTCGACAAAGGCCCGGTACAGACCCTGCATCACGTCCACCGCAGCTGCAACTGACGCTTCCGGCACGCCGATCTGGCGTGCAACCTGAACGGCCTCGTCCGCAACCAGCCCACCCATCGGGTCAATACGAAGGGTATAAATCTTTTCCGGGGTGTTTTTAGCAACCTCCTCAACCTCCATCCCTCCTTCGCTGCTGGCTAGCAAGGCCACGCGTTGCGTGTCGCGATCTATCACCATGCCGAGATAATATTCGCGGGCAATCTGCGCCCCCTCTTCGATCAGCAATCGTCGCACAGACTGCCCCCCGGGTGCGGTCTGGTGTGTCACCAGTTGCATACCCAGTATCTGCTGCGCGGCCAGACGCACCTCATCGAGCGACTTGGCCAGCTTGACACCGCCGCCCTTCCCGCGTCCTCCCGCATGGATCTGCGCCTTGACAACCCAGACCGCACCGCCTAACCGTTGCGCAGCTGCAACGGCTTCATCAACACTAAAGCATGCGATACCGCGTGGCGTGTCTACGCCAAACTGCCTGAGTATTTCTTTACCTTGATATTCATGAATTTTCATATCGGATGATTGCCTTAACGGAACTCGCGCCAAATTTACGCGCAAGCGCAATCTTACCCAATTATCTGTGGCGGCGTGGAGGGATTTGCGCGAATTTCCCGATTCGCGCCAAGTAAAAACAGGTGAACAGCACAATGCGGCAGCGACTTATCCTATCGCAACCTGCTGCACGGCTTAATTCCTGCCATATTCGACGGACTCGTGTTTCTTGTTGATCGCCTGAACCAGATGCACGGCAATTTCTTCAATCGAACGCGAAGTCATATCCAGCCAGGAGATACCCGCACGGCGCATCATACTTTCTGCGGCGGCGACTTCATGCCGGCAATTCTTCAATGATGCATAGTTACTATTGGGGCGCCGCTCCTCACGTATCCGGTGCAACTGCTCCGGCGCAATCGTCAATCCGAACAACTTGTCACTGAAAGGCATCAAGGTGTCGGGCAGATGGTCGCGCTCAAAATCTTCAGGAATCAGCGGGTAATTGGCCGCCTTCAGACCAAACTGCAACGACAAATACAAACTGGTCGGCGTTTTGCCACTGCGCGAAACGCCGACCAGGATGACATCGGCATTTTTCAAATCTGCATCCGATACACCGTCATCGTGTGCCAGCGCAAAATTCATCGCCGCGATGCGTTTAGCATATTCGCGATTATCCTGACTATGGCTCAAGCCTACGCTATGCGTGGAACGTTGGCCCAACTCGTGCTCCAGAGGCGCAATAAAAGCCTCAAACAAATCGAGAAACAAGGCATCCGCCTGCCGCAACTGTGCACTGATTTGCGGGTTCATCATGGTCATGATCACCAGCGGACGCACCCCCTCCTGCTGCCCGATCTCAGCGATGCGTTTTAGGCAAACAGCCACCTTTTCCAGACTATCCGTAAAGGGAAAACGCACATAGCGAAACTTGATATCACCGAATTGTGACAGCAAGCCATTACCCAGCGTTTCCGCAGTAATCCCGGTACCATCGGAAATAAAGATTATCGTACGACTGTTATTTTCCATACCAATCTCAGTGTATATTATTGATTTACAAGTAAATTATTTAAACTCGACAATAACTGCGGAGCGTTTCAGATAACTCAGCCAAAGCCGCCTCCAGCTGCGCTGCCGCGTAATTACATGCCAACTGCCCGGCGGTTTGCTCGACGGACTCGGCGGCATGCAAAGTACGCTGTGCACCAAAAATACCCGCCATCCCCTTGATGGTGTGCGCGACATGGCGGATTACCTCCGCATCATTCCGCAGCAGAGCCTCCCTGATCTGCCCCATACGCGATGGCGCATCCAGCAGAAACAGCCTAGCGATCTCGTCAAACAATTCACGATCATTGTCCATCATCAGCATGGCCTGATCGAAATCGGCGACAACCTCGGGCGGGCACACGACAGGAGACGTGCCCTCGGCCTGCTGCACCAGCTCATCCAACTCCAGCCACAACGCCTCGGTATCTATAGGTTTGGTCAGATAACCATCCATCCCGTGAGACAAACACGCTTCGCGCGCGCCCTGCATCGCATGCGCGGTCATCGCCACGATACGAATATGCGCGCCGCTTGCCGCTTCCAGCTCGCGGATGCGTTGCGTTGCCTCATAACCATTCATCACAGGCATATCCACATCCATCAGAATCGCGTCAAACGTTCCCAGCTTCCAGTGCTCAACCGCTTCCAATCCATTATTGGCCACTGTCACCGTATGACCCAATTTTTCCAGCACACGGGTCGCCAGCGTCTGATTCACCGCATTGTCTTCTGCCAGCAGCAGATGCAGACGACGGCGCATTTCCCTCAATGAATGCCGAGTCATCAACGGCGCCAGATGCTGAGAAACCCCGAGCGCGGTCATGATGGCATCAAGCAGCTCAGACTGTGCGATCGGCTTCATCAAATAGGCGGCTACGCCGAGTTCGCGGCAACGCGCCGCGTGACCGCGCTGTCCCTCTGAGGTCAGCATCATCATCGTCCTCACGATGAATTCGGGATGCTGACGAATACGCTCTATCAATTCGAATCCATCCATGTCAGGCATCTGCAAATCCAGCAACGCCAAGCCGTAAGGTTGCCCCGCTTCGAAGGCACGGGTCAGCTCATCAAGCGCTTCCTGACCATTACACGTCACCACAGGCTGCATTTTCCAGTTGCTCAGCATCTCCTGCAACAGCCGACGGTTAGTCGCGTTGTCATCGGCAATCAGCACCGGCAGACCGGCAATACGACCGGTCTGCTGATAATCAACCAGCGGACTGCCTGAGAGCATACCCAGATCGATGGCAAAGTGAAAATTACTGCCTTTGCCCACTTCGCTCTCCAGCCCGATATGCCCCCCCATCAGTTGCACCAGCTGCGCCGAGATAGTCAGCCCCAGCCCGGTGCCCCCATAACGCCGCGTCGTTGACGTGTCTGCCTGCGAAAAGGATTCAAAGATAGTCTGAAATTTGTCGACTGGAATGCCAATACCGGTATCGCGCACGGAGAATTGTAAGCGCGCACTTCCCGATGGCGCACCTTCTATACGGCATACATCAACTTCAATCTCACCCGCCGCAGTAAACTTGATCGCATTACCCACCAGGTTGACGATCACCTGGCGCAAGCGCCCCGGGTCACCCAGCAATCGATCCGGCGTATCAGAAGCCACATGCAGCAACAACTCCAGTTGCTTCTGATGCGCGCGCACGGCAAGCGATTTCAGCGTTTCCCGCAACATATGTTCCAGCGAAAACTCAATGACTTCAATATCCAGCTTGCCCGACTCGATCTTGGAAAAATCCAAAATATCGTTGAGTATGGTAAGCAGTGCATCGGCTGAAGACTGCACCAGCCCCAGGTATTCGCGCTGTTCGCGGCTCAGTTCGGTATCTAGAGCCAGCTCGGTCATGCCTATGATGCCGTTCATCGGGGTGCGAATTTCATGACTCATATTAGCCAGGAAATCTCCTTTTGCGCGACTGGCCGCTTCGGCAGCTTCCTTGGCCAGACGCAACGTTTCTTCGGCCTCACGTCGTTCGGTAATATTCGCGTTGGTGCCCGTCATCCGGGTCACATGTCCTGAAGCATCACGATCCACCACTTTGCCGTGCGTATGCATCCACACCCAGTGCCCGTCTTGATGACGCAAGCGGAACTCGACCGAGTAAAATTCTTCCTGCCCCTTTAACACGGCAATCAGCTTACTTTTTATCCGAGCGCGTTCGTCAGGATGAACCAGTGCATACAACTGCGCACTGCTCAACACCACTTCCTGCTGCTCGCCCCCCGTCATCATCGACCAGCGATCGCTCATATACACGCGATCATGCACCACATCCCAATCCCACAGCGCCAGCCCCGAGCCCTCCAGCGCCAGATTCAGACGTTCCTGAGCCAACCTGACAAACAGTTCATTCTTCTTACGCTGGGAAATATCTGAAAACGCGACAACAGAGCCATCGTTTCCGCCGTTGCGTGTAATCGCACGGGAAGTCGCCTCAACCGGAAATGTCGTACCGTCCCGGCGGACAAACACCTGATCATCGCCATGCCAGTCGCCGTTTTTCTTGACCGCCAGCATAATCGGACAGTCCTCAGCCGACAGCACCTCCCCTTGTGACGTCACTGCGTGTATTGTGTCATGCACATGCCGGCCGATAAATTCGTCACGCGACCAGCCAAGCAACTGCTCAGCTTCGGAATTAAGATAGATACAACAGCCAGCCGCATCCTGCACATACAGCCCTTCGCCCATCGTTTCACTGATACGTTCATAGAAGGCTCGCTGTTCAACCAGCTGCGCTTCCATTTCCTTGCGCACGGTGATATCGGTGCGCACAGAAATGTATCGTTCGGGTTTGCCGTGTGCATCCATAAAAGGCACGATGGTCGACTCTATCCAGTAGAAACTACCATCCTTGCGGCGATTTTTTACTTCACCATGCCACACCTGACCACCCTCGATGGTCTGCCACATCTGCTTGAAAAAGTCATGCGTGTGATAGCCTGAATTGAGCACGCGGTGATCTTTGCCGATCAACTCTTCAATGCTGTACTGACTAATTTCACTGAATTTATTATTGGCATAAATGATGCGCCCCAGACTATCCGTCACACTGACAATCGCATGCTCATCCAGTGCTTTTTGCTGAAATTCCAGTTCGCCCAGCATATTTTTTTGCCGCTCGTTAGCCTGACGCAGTTTTTTAGCCGCTTCCAGATGCAGGCTGGTGTCCTGAAAAGACACCAGCGCACCGCTGACTTTGCCTTCCTGCATGACAGGACTTGAACGATACTCGACGGGGATAAGCTTGCCGTTTCGATCGATAAAAATTCCGTCATCCTTGACGGACTCACCGTCCCTGATCACCCGCCAATGCGGGTAAAGCGCATCGGACAAGGTTTTTTCATCGGCACTCAGCCAGCGCATCCGCTCATGTATCGGCTGCCCCATCAATTCCGACTCTAGCCAGCCCAATTTTTTCTCGGCTGCCGCATTCATAAACGTCAGCCGACCTTCAAGATCGGTCGCGTAAACGCCATCGCTCAAGGTATTGAGCAGGGTGCGCGTCATTTCAACGTTCTGCACACGCATCCGCTCGTTCACCGCATTGAGTTCTGCGGTATTAGTCTGCAAAGCGTTCTGCAACAGGCGCAGCTCTTTATCTACTTCGTGGTAGTAATCGTCGACCATACCCAGAAAAGGCTGCATCGCCTTATCGGGGATAAAGTCCCGTCCAAATTGTCGTCTCAGTTGACGTTCGAGCAAGCGATGCATAAGGCAGGCTTACTCGTACAGTGTGGTCAGCGTCATCGTCTGATTGTGTAATTGGCACTGCATCACATCGCTAAAAGGGGCTAATTCGCCATAGGAATAAAAACCCGTGATCGCGGTTGCATCGCCGAGTTTATCCTGCACAATCTCCAGCTCTTCTTCGGTCAATTGCCCCATCACCAGCCGTCTCCCCACACAGCTGACAACCAGACATAGCCCTGCCGCCGCCTGATCGACAGGTTGCGCGGCACCGGCAGCCAGACCTGCGCTATCGATCAAATTATCCAGATTGGTGCGCATCAATTTACAAAGATAACCTTGTGGCACATCACCGGCAAAAGTCAGGCTGCGCGACATTTCATCCACGGCCAGCAGGGTGCGTGTGAGTGCCATATCCGCCTTGTTGGCCTGAATACTCAAGGGAAAACGCAGGCCGCTGGCGGGCAATTGTGCTGCTTGCTCTCCTAAATAACGCTTATACAAGTCCAATGCCGGTTCGCCATCGATCTCATACACCACATTAGCCAGCGACTTGGTGACCAGTCGTTCCGCACCAAACTCTTCCCAACCGGCAAAACAGCCGCTCTTGATATTGATATCGCCATAAAAACCCAGTGCAGCAATTCGACCGCTTCTGGCGGGCGCATCGGCCATCACCCAAGTTTTCTCGAAACGAGTCCCGTCACCGGCTAACCCCCCCGTAACCGGTAAACCCTGCTGATTCAAGCCTTTAGCCAGTTCGCTTCCGTTTACCTGCAAACCGTCCGACAAAATAAATGCATGGTGCAAATCGTCTCCGGCCAGCGCCTGCATCAGGCGAGAACCCAAGTCCCGCACCGTCTCTCCCTGCTGCATATCCACTGAGGCCAAACGAACTGTTGACTTTTCCAGCTTCACAACCGTCGCCACCATGTTCTGGTCACTGATTTCAACGCCCAGTATATTGCCCGAAGATGAACAGCCGACCAGATGCGCATGCGGGAATAGTTCTCGTAACTGCGTATAACACGCTTCAGTTTGAAAATACCCGTCATCGGCAAAGATCAATACAAGATCTGCGTCTGCAGAAAATGCAGGTTGCGACGCCCAACCCGACTGAAGTGACCAACTGATTTGAGCGATCTGCATGACACCCCCTAACTTATTGATTTTTATGACAGCCCACCCACCGCGAAGCGATATCTCAAGCAACTCCAAGGCAAGCAGACCACACGACAGCTCATCGCGCGCTCCGTCGACTTACCCGTTTCAAATCAATCGACAGCACCGGTGCTATGCTACATTGGTTCACACGGTAACACCATCAAGAAACGCAAGCAGTTCGAAGTATGTTTTGGCTACGGCCTGATGCGAAAATTACGGCATCGTCGCAACGGCCAGGCTGATCTGCGCGTGCGCGGCTCTCGTCAGGGTACGCCGGTCATTATGCGCCGAATTGATCGATGGTGTGACAAGCAGACACACGTGCAGATTGCGCGTACACAATACATTCCACAACGAATCTGCAAAGCTCATCTCGTCGATATAGGAGGCCGCCGTGCTGTGCGCACCCAGCTCGTCCTGATAGCGGATCGCGACAGGATGTACCTGTGTCCGGGAATCAATGGCCGATTGCAACAGTGAGGCGTGAAATCGTCCCACTTGCGCGCCGTCGGTCGAGGTGCCTTCAGGGAAGATCGCCAGATATTCACCCTCTTGCAACAATTCCACCAGCTGCCGGTTAATCCGTGCCGCATCGCGCGCATTGCCACGCGCTATATACAGCGTTTGCGCCCGTGCGGACAGCCATCCAATCGCAGGCCAGCGTCTCACCTCGGATTTGGCAACAAAGCGCATCGGAATAACGGCGTTCAGTACAACCACATCCAGCCATGAGATGTGATTGGCCACGACCAACCCGGGCGGCAGCGCACTAAAACAATCCTCCGCCGGAATTTTGAGGCTAACGTTCAGAATATCGAGCAACCCGGCAGACCAGCGCTGCAAGACGCGCCGCCGTGTGGTTTTACCGAATCGGGGGTAATACACGGCCAGCAGCAAACCGTAGCCGATGTGGATAAACACACGGATAATGCGCAACATGGCGACGGGATATGCCGCGACTGCCATCACCCCTCACCAAAACAACACATCCTATTGTTTTTGTTTAATATTTTATACATCACCGACCGGCAGATTGCGCTGTTCCACAAACAGGGAATTCCCCTGCGCTTTTTTCGCCATCTTTTTAGCTTCCGTCATTCTGGCTGAGACCTCATGGTGTGATATAAACCGCCCCGGGAAGGCCGGCACCGCGCCGATAGACAGACTAGTGAGCGGATGAAAGCAAATTTCCCCATCGCGCGCCTCACTGGTATAGCCACCTGCGGTAAGATGCTCCTCTTTGAACATCAGGGTCGCGGCGCGCTCAAAGGAGCCGAGCACTTGCTCACAACGCATTTTCCAGTCCGGACTCTGCATCAACAGAATGAAATCATCACCGCCGATATGGCCGACAAAGTCCAGCTTGGGGTCACAGGCACAGCCCAGCAGTCGTCCGGTGAGTTGTATCATTTCATCGCCCTTGCGGTAACTATAGGTGTCGTTGAAGGGCTTGAAGTGATCGAGATCGCAATAACACGCGACAAAAGGCGAGTTCGCCCGCAACAGGCGCTCGATATGTTCGTTGATCGGCACATTGCCGGGTAACATCGTAAGCGGATTAGCGTAGCGCGCGGCTTCCAGTTGCATCTGCGTCAGTTCCCGCAACAAATCCTGCCCCGAGGCCACGCCAATATAACGTCCTTGCTCGGTGATGATGAAACCATCCGCAAAATGCCGGCTGTCCGCCTCGGCCATCAAATGACTCAACTCCTCAATGGGCATGTTTTTCTCGACTAGCAACGGCTCGTTTTGTATCAGTTCGCTGCACGGTTTTCTGCCCAGCAACTCCCGCTGAAATGGCTTGGCAAACCGGTCGATGAATTGATAGCGATTGATCAGACCGAAGGGCCTCGCACTCTTCACCACAGGGATGATACGCAGTGCAGGGTCATCATAAAATCGTTGCAAAATCAGATCATTCGCGGTATCCGGCCGAACTGGCTCAATGTAAGTGAGCAACTTCATCGCAGTGGTTTGTGTATAGCGAGTAAATTCAGCTTTTGGAAACAAAGCAATATTGGACGAATTGATAATGCGACTGGTTTCCCCCGAGGGCATCAAGGGTGGCGTAGGATTGGGGCGTGCAATAAAATATCCCTGCCCCAGTGCGATGCCGATATCTCGCACCACCCGCAACTCCGCTTCAGTTTCCACACCTTCTGCGATGACTCTTGTCCCGCAACTCTCGGCAATGCTCTGGATGGATTTCAAAAACTGCAGCTTGATCGGGTCGCGATCGACCCCCTGCACAAAATGCATGTCGATTTTGATATATTCCGGTTGCAATTCAGACCAGAGGCGCAGACTGGAAAAACCTTCACCCAAATCATCGATGGCGATCTTGAACCCCATATTGCGGTAATGCAGCAGTGCACTGCGCATCCCGTCAAAATCATAAGTGGGTTGATTCTCGGTAATCTCGATCACGACACGATTCGGATCCAGCTGTATCGAACGCATAAAAGCCAGTGTCTGGCCATTTTTAAAACTGGGATGCGTCAAGGTCTCAGGACTGACGTTAAGAAATAACTGTCCCGGCAATTTTAATTCGGCAAACGCTTCGAGCACGGTTTCTCTGGCCAGTATTTCTACTTCCAGTGATAAACCTTGTTTTTCCGCTACGGCAAACAGATTAAAAGGCGCATGCAGCGTGCTGTCCGCAGGCCCGCGTATCAGCCCTTCAAACCCAAGGAATTGACCGGTTTGTAAATCGAGTATGGGTTGAAACAGCGCACTTAACCTGCGCCGACGGATGATCTCCTGAAGCAGTGTCAATTGCGGCTCTTGTGCATGAACGAAAGTCGCCATCCATTGCGCATGGGGTGCGCAGCACCCGGAACGATAATGCTCCGCAGGCAGTCTCGCAAACATAATACCTCCCGTCATCTCTCATCAGAGTTCCAGCTTAGCGTGTGGTTGTGACAGTAAGATGACGGCTTGTTGCGAAATTGTCAGAGGCTAGTAACGCTCACCTTGCGGATAGCGATCCTGATTTCTGGACGGGTTACGCTCCCTGTTGCGAGGATAAGATCGATCCGAGTTCTGCGACTGATCTTCGATCATGCTCACACCGACTTTGACGGTATCGCCGGGCTGATAAGGCAGCGTGACATCGACATCCCTGCCGTTATAACGGTAGGTCACGTTGTAACCCTTGATCACTTCACGATAATTTCCCACTTCGCGGCAACGCTCAACCTGTTCGCTGTGCGGGCGATCCGGGTTCGCCACACGGTCACCGATAATCACGCCGGCCAGCCCGCCTGCCGCTGTCGCAGCCTTGTTGCCGGAGCCGCCGCCGACCTGACTGCCCAGCAGTGCACCGGCGATACCGCCGACTATGCTGCCGGTAGCGGAACGATTGCTATCCGGATTTGCAACTCTGTCCCCCACCACCGCACCGGCCACCGCACCGGCACCAGTCGCCACAGTGCTGCCGTGTCCGCCACCGACCTGGCTACCGAGCAGCCCGCCGGCCACACCGCCCACCACAGCTCCGCCCATAGACCGTTCTTTAGGTGTACTTTGCACCGTTTCCGTCCAGCACTCGCGGCGCGGCTCGTTGACACGTTCATAGACAGGGGTACTGGAAATGACCCGGGCAGTATCGACAAAATCCGCAGCAAATGCCGGACCATACAACGCAGCAACACTCAAAACCATCAGACTTTTTTTCATTTTCATCCACCTTATCGAAAAATTCACAACGGCACTATGACCATACTCCAAGTAACACGTTCAACTTAAATTGATGCAAATTGTTAAGCGCCGGATAATCTGGCCAGACTATCCGTCAAAGCCACTTCGAAGCGGGACATTTCTATTTTTAATTTATCATATAAATCAAAGACTTCAAAAACAACTTCCGACTCCGCACGCTGCTCGATTTGTCCGGCCAGCGCTTCGATACGACGCGCGTTAAAATTCCCCACCAGACCGCGCAGGGTATGCGCACTGCGCCTCAAAACGACGTTATTCCCCTCGCGGATTGCCTTATCCATCTCGACCATGTGCGGTTCCGCTTCATCCAGAAACGCCTGACCTATGGTTTCTATCACCCATTCGTCCACCCCGGCCAGCGCAGCAACATAGTCAAATTCAGCGACCGCCATCATATCCTGTTTCAATGCCGCCTCCTCTATCGTTGCCAACCCCTGTAAAACCGCACGCAATTTATCGGTATTGAGCGGTTTGGACAGATAATCATCCATCCCGACGTCAAGACAACGCTGCCGGTCTTCTGCCATGGCGTTGGCCGTCATCGCGACTATCGTGGTATGTTTGCCGAGCGAAGCTTCGTGCGCCCTGATCAACTGCGTTGCCTCCAAACCGCCCATCTCAGGCATCTGCATATCCATGAGAATCAGATCAAAATCCTGTAAGCCGCACTGTTCAATGGCTTCTTTACCGTTATTCGCCAGCACCACCGTATGACCCCATTTTTCCAGCAGAGCAACGGCCAGTTTCTGATTAACCAGATTATCTTCTGCCAGCAGAATACTCATGCTCCGCTGTGGCTGACGGTTGTCACGCCCGACGGTGGACGCGACGGCTGCTTGGGCACCCAGCGCCATTTTAATCGCATTCATCAGCTCTCCTGAATCGACCGGCTTGGTCAAATACGACGAAATTCCCAGCGACTTACAGCGCTGCGCATCGCCTCTGTGCCCGGTGGAGGACAACATCATCACAGCACCGCGCGCGATTTCCGGGGTGAGCTGCAATTTTTTCGCCAGTTCGAAACCATCCATCTCCGGCATCATCGCATCCAGCAATAACACATCAAAGGCCTGCCCCTTACCATGCGCCTCATTCGCCATCAACAACGCCTGTGCCGCATTCTCCGCCGGGTAAGACTGCATCCCCCAACGTTTGAGTATCTGCATCAACAAGCGGCGATTGGTCGAATTATCATCCACGATCAACGCGGACAGCCCCGCCAGTTCCACCGGCAGGCACACTTCGGCTTGCGTCTCGGCGACCGGAAGTGTGATCGTAAAACCAAACACACTCCCGCACCCCAGTTCACTCTCCACCGTCAACTGTCCATCCATCGCCGCCACTAATTGACTGGAAATCGCCAACCCCAAGCCGGTACCACCATATTTACGCGTCGTCGACGTATCCGCCTGCGTAAAGGCTTCGAAAATATACGCCTGTTGCTCGGCAGAAATCCCTATTCCCTGATCCGCTACTTCAATACGCACCGTCACGATGCGCGCCGTCGACTTGAGCAATCTCATGCGCAGCGCCACCACGCCCTGTTCACTGAACTTGATCGCGTTACCCAGCAAATTAGTCAGCACCTGACGCAACCTGCCCGGGTCGCCGATCAGCATTGTGGGAATCTCGCCATCCACATCATAAACCAGCTCCAGCCCTTTCTGACCGGCGCGTAAAGCCAGCAATTTCTCCACTGCCACAAACAGACTGCGCACATCGAAGTCGACCGGCTCCAATTCCATTTTCCCCGACTCAATCTTGGAGAAATCCAGGATGTCATTGATGATACACAGCAGAGAATCCGCTGACGACTTAACGAGGCTTAAATATTCACGCTGTTCATCGTTAAGTTCCGTATCCAGCGCCAGCTCGGTCATGCCGATGATACCGTTCATCGGCGTGCGTATCTCGTGACTCATGGTAGCCAGAAAATCCCCCTTGGCACGGCTCGCCGCTTCAGCGGCATCCTTGGCGCTTAACAACTCCCGTTCGGTGAACTTTCGTTCCGACACATCCTGGAAAGCGGCCACCGAGCCGATTATGTCATCTCCCTCCAGCATGGGCGAGGCCACAATGGCGATTGGGAAAATCGTACCGTTTTTGTGCTGAAAATAGTCCATTTCCGAGCGGAATACCTTTTTGGCCAGCATACTCTTGTGCACCGGGCAATCGTCTTCAGCCAGATAACTGCCATCGGGCATTTGTGAGTGTATGACTTCGTGCAACTTCTTGCCGCGCAACTCCTCGCTAGTCCAGCCGATAATCGCTTCGGCCTCGCGGTTCAAATAGGTACAACGTCCCTCCACGTCGAGCATATACACCCCTTCACCCAGCGTATCCATCACGTTCTGTAACAGACGGTGTTCCGCATCCACCTGAAGTTCCATCGATTTCTGCTCGGTGATATCGGTGCGCATCGACACATACTGATAAGGCTTGCCCGACTGATCCATAAACGGTACAACCGTCGCGGCAACCCAATAGCAATGACCCTCTTTAGCGCGATTCTTCACCTGACCGTGCCATACCTTGCCGCTCGCTACCGTCTCCCATAACTCAGCGAAAAACTCCTGACCGTGCTCACCGGAATTGATCATGCGGTGATTTTTCCCCAGCAACTCCTCGGCTGAATAACCGCTGATATTGATAAATTTATCATTGACATAGATGATGTTGCCACGCACATCCGTCACACTGACGATGGCATGCTCGTTGAGCGCCTGTTGCTGATTATTGATTTCGGCTAATGCCTGCTCCAGCTGCTGACGCTGTATCTTCAGGCGAAAATAGACATGCACAGAGTAGGCGAGTGTCAGCATCGCAGCCAACAACATAAACAAACGATAAATCCCAGCCGTACGCTGCCGCTCCTGATAATACGCCTGATACAGACTATCCAGGCCATTACCCAGATGAGAGGCGCGATACGAACTCAGTTCGACCAGCATGTCCGGCATACTCTTCTCCACCTCCAGCAAGGCCTGGGCATGGCGGAGCAGATAGAGCGCCAGCGTTTGCGTTTTGGGCGGCAACACCGAAACCACGTGTTCAACCTTGACAATATCCGACTCCAATACAGCGATTGAATCGGCATCCCCCTTGACGCTCACCAGCAACGCATCGCGCAGCAGAAATTCAAACTTTTCCAGCAGCGCCTCATCGTTTCTCGGCAACTCGGTCAACACACTGTCGACCATCGCGGGGAGGTAGATCAGGGAGTTTTTCATCACCGAATTATTGGACTTAAAATCGTTCAGCATCTCGGATTTTTGAGCGATCTGCTGGCGTATGCGCACTAACTCTTGGCGCATCGCCGGGCTATCCGGCAACTGACCGGTATTTTTATGCTGTTCCAGACGCGCACCCAACGCTTCAATGCGCTGCATCAAGCCGGTTACAACATCGTAGTTATTGTTCAAGCGGTAATGCAGTTGCAACACGGCCTCCCCCAACTCGGTATCGCGCCGCTGTAACTCGGAGATATCACTGACCACCCGGTTGTGCGTTGCAGGATCAACCGGTTGCGCCATGAAGAAAAGCCAGAACAGGCAAGCCACCGCGAGGGTGGCAACAGACAATTGCACACGGTTTTGTTTAAGAGTCAGCGTCATTTAACAACCGCCTTCGGTTGTTCGCCGGTCAGCGTGTGGAGAAATTTAACAATTTTATCGATTTCCTCTCCCTGAAAATCAACCCCTAACTGATAAGTACCCATCGCAGCAACCGCTTCGGCCAGTGTGCTGGCGGAAGCATCGTGAAAATAGGGCGCAGTCAGCGCCACATTGCGCAGCGAAGGAACCCGGAACTCGTAGCGATGTTCTTCCCGCCCCGTCAGATTGTATCGACCCAGATCAACTTTTTCGACCTTGCCGCGCTGCTCAAAATAGTTGGCGACCAAGCCCAATTTTTCGTACATATTGCCACCGATATTTGCCCCCTGATGACAACTGATACAACCTGATTTTTTGAACAAAATATAACCTGCGTACTCGTCAGAGCTCAAAGCATCCTTATCTCCGCGCAGAAAGCGATCGAATTTGGCATTGGGAGTAATCAGGGAACGCTCAAAGGTGGCAATCGCATCCTTTACGGTTTCCTGCTGAATCCCGGCCGGATAGAGGGCAGAAAAGTCACGTCGATAAGCGTCATCTGCCTGGAGTTTAGCAATCACATCCGGCCAGGCTGCGCCCATTTCCTTCGGGTTCTGCACCGGGCCGTCAATCTGATCCTCCAGCGTAGCCGCACGACCGTCCCAGAACTGGCGAAAATTCAGACCGCTGTTGAGGACGGTCGGCGCGTTGATATCGCCGCTGGCACCGCCTATCCCGATGGAGCGCGGCAAACCATCTACCCCGCCGCGACTCAGATCGTGGCAACTTGCACAGGAAATCCGGTCGTCGGCTGACAATCTGGTATCGCTGAACAAGCGTTGCCCCAACGCAACCTTGCGGGTATCCAGATTCAATTGCAGCGGGACAGGGGTGATCGGCTCATTGCCGATTTGTTCGACGGGGTAATGCCAGCTCACCGCCGGCGACTCCGGCCTGACCATCATAAAGGCCCCATAGGCCAATGCGGCGATACACACCGCCAGCAAGATCAATGCACGCACCGACTTAGTCATCAAACTAATTCCAATATTCAACGCCGCTTAAACTAACGGTCATGGCAACTTTGCCGCCCCTGATGATGAAACTTGCCATGACCGTTTCCCCCTATCCAACTTTCCCCCGCATGCGGGAGAAAGGGCAAACGAATCGCTGCGCGAGTTTCGTTAATAGTGAGCACCTGATTAATCCACGTTGCGAAGCAATATAACATATTGATTTTAGATTATATTATGCATTTACAAGCAAAATCGCACCGTTAGCAAACCGGACAGAAAAATACCCGGCAGCATGCGATATAACTAAAACTCGCCGAGTATTGAATTTGTTTGTTCAATTTCCTCATCTTTGAACTGATTGCGGATTACCATCACCTCATTCCAGTCAGACAGAAACGCATCGACGCAAACCGGATCAAAATGACTCCCGGCGCCTTCGCGAAGCAGCGCAATTGCACGGTCATCTTCCCAGGCTTTTTTATACGGCCGCGCCGAAGTCAGCGCATCAAACACATCCGCGACCGCGCAAATCCGTGCGAAGACAGGAATAGCCTCCCCCGCCAAGCCGGTCGGATAGCCCGTTCCGTCAAATTTTTCATGGTGATGCAGGGCAATTTGGGCGGCAACCTGTAGCATCATCGACTGACTGCCATTGAGAATTCCGTATCCGAGTATAGAATGGCGCTTCATAATCTCGAATTCAGCGACATCCAGCCGCCCCTGTTTGAGCAAGATGTTATCCGGAATACCCACTTTGCCGATATCGTGCATCGGCGATGCTTCGAGCAACATATCCTGATCTTCCTCAGACATGCCCATACGTTTCGCGATGTGTTTAGAGAAATGCGCCATACGCAAAATATGCGCACCCGTCTCGGGATCGCGCGAATCGGCCGCCTTGGATAAACGGATTATAGTCTCGCGTTCACGTGCCAGAATTTCTGCAGTCGCCTTTTTGACTTCCTCCGCCAGCCAGGCGGCATGGTCTGCCAGCTTGCGCTGGCTGCGACGCAATGACAGCATATTGCGCGAACGCGCCATAAATTCAGCTTTATCGATCGGCTTGGTCAGAAAGTCATTCGCACCGGCCTCCAGCGCCTGATGACGAACATCGATATGGCTGTTGGCCGTGACCATCAACACCGGGATATCCTCACGGCCCGGCGTTGCACGAAAACGGCGCACGAACTCAATCCCGTCGAGCTCCGGCATCATGTAATCGACGATCACCAGGTCGGGTATGTTTTGAGTACACCAGTCCAGCCCCCGCTGCGGAACAGTGAAACCCAGTGCCACACTGTCTTCGAGCTTACCTACCAAATGCGATAACAGTGTGATATTAATCGGCGTATCGTCAACCACAACCACATTCATTTTCATTTGTATCCCCTCTCCCGGGAATTAAACGCAGCAAAAAAACAAAGCCTGGCAGTTATCGTCAGTAAACGCTAAAACACAAGAACAATCGTTGCCAAGAATAACCGATCAGAAGGTGTTTTCGGAGAAAAACAACCGTATTACAGCAGAAAATCCGGTTCGACAAAAATTAAAAGTGCTTGAAAACTTAGGCATGATAGGCTGGCGGCTATTTACTCGATTTCCTGTGACGGATAAATTCAATCATGGCAGGCAGAAAAGATAACAGGATGACAGCGACGACGATCAGCGTGAGATTGTTTTTGACCACTGGGATATTGCCGAAAAAATATCCGGCCAGCGTCAAACTGCCTATCCAGATCAGACTACCCAGAGCACTGAACAACACAAACAGGCGATAGGGCATCTGGCCTACTCCCGCGACAAAAGGCGCAAACGTTCGAACAATGGGCATAAAGCGGGCAAACAAGATGGTTTTTCCGCCGTGCCTGTCAAAGAAAGCGTGCGTCTTATCAATGTGTTCGCGCTTGAGCAATCGGCCATTCGAATACGCGATCAGACGCAAGCCTGCCAGGCGCCCTATCCAGTAGTTGGTGTTGTCTCCACTGAACGCGGCCAGCATCAGCAAAGGCATCAACCATGAGAGCTGCAACGCGCCCAGACCACACAGGGCTCCGGCCACAAACAGCAGCGAATCACCCGGAAGGAAAGGCGCGACAACCAAACCTGTTTCGGCAAAGATAATCAGGAACAAAATACCGTACACCCACACGCCATAGTCCTGCACCAGCGCCATCAGGTGGGTATCCAGGTGCAGCACCAGATCTATAAAGGCTGTGACGAATTCCAAATCAAAGTTCCAGGTTTAGGTTTAGGTTTAGGTTTATGTTTAGGTTTACTACTTACAACTTGCCACTTACGTCTGCTTTTAAGGCAATTCGTCTTCCGCGACGATGACTTCGGTCTTGATGAAGTCTTCCCGCGACACCCCCAGCCACATCAGAATGGGGCTGGCGACCAGCACCGAAGAATAGATACTGAACAAAATACCGATCGTCAGCGCCATCGCGAAGTAGTGCAGCGTTTCACCGCCCAGGAACAGCATCGCACCGACCATCATCTGCGTGGCACCGTGGGTGATGATGGTACGCGACATGGTGCGCGTGATCGCGTTGTCGATGATTTCAAAGGGTTCGGCTTTGCGCATCTTGCGGAAATTTTCGCGGATACGGTCAAACACCACCACTGATTCATTTACCGAGTAACCTAATACCGCAAGCACCGCTGCCAGTACCGACAACGAGAACTCCCACTGAAAGAAGGCAAAAAACCCCAGAATGATCACCACATCGTGCAAGTTGGCGATAATTGCAGATAAACCAAACTTCCATTCGAAGCGCAACCACAAGTAACCTACGATCCCTAAACTCACCAGCAACAGCGCCATCGCGCCGTTCTCGATCAGATCTTTACCGACCTGCGGGCCGACGAACTCGACGCGGCGCATTTCCACGCTGGCATCCTGGCTGCGCAGCGTTGCCATCACCTGTTCACTCAACTTGGCGCCGGCCAGATTCTGCTTGAGCGGCACCTGGATCAGCACATCGTGACTGGAACCGAAATTCTGCACCATCGCGTCAGGCAAACTGGCTTTAGCCAGTTGCTCACGAACCTTGACCAGATCGGCAGGTTGCGCGTAATGCACTTCCATCACCGTGCCTCCGGTAAAATCCACGCCGAAATTCAGGCCGCGAGTCGCGAGGAAAAACACCGCAAACAAAAAAGTCACCAGCGAAATCGCCGTGGTGTAACGCCCATAACTCATGAACGGAATGTCGTGCTTGATCTTAAAAAATTCCATGTTTCAGTTCCTTAAAAACATTTTTGCTACACCGGGTAGGTCGGGCTTTAGCCCGACATATCGGGTTGAAACCCGACCTACAAAAGCCTAACCTATGGACACATTAGTCAGTCGGGCACGACGACCGTAAACCAGATTCACGATGGCACGCGAGACCAGCACCGAACTGAACATTGAGGTCAGAATACCCAGACACAACACCACCGCAAAACCCTTGATCGGCCCGGAACCGAACAGGAACAAGGCCACACCGGCGATCAGATTAGTGATATTCGAGTCCACGATGGTCGCAAAGGCATTTTCATAGCCGGCGTTGATCGCTGCCTGCGGTGACATCCCGCTGCGCAACTCCTCGCGTATACGCTCGTTGATCAACACATTGGAGTCGATCGCCATACCGAGGGTCAGCGCGATACCCGCCATCCCCGGAAGGGTGAGCGTTGCCTGCAACATCGACAGCAACGCGATCAAAAGCAGCAAGTTAGCCGCCAGCGCCAGCACGGAGATCGTGCCGAACATCAGGTAATAGGCCACCATGAACACCGAGATCAACATGAAACCGATCTTGGTGGAATTGAAACCGCGTGAAATATTGTCCGCACCCAGACTCGGTCCGACCGTGCGTTCTTCAACGATTTCCATCGGAGCCGCCAGCGCGCCGGCACGCAGCAGCAACGCGGTATCCTGCGCCTCTTCAGTGCTCATCTTGCCGCTGATCTGCACGCGTCCGCCGCCGATCTCCTCGCGAATCACAGGCGCGGTGACGATTTCACCCCGCCCCTTTTCAAACAGGATAATCGCCATACGCTTGTTGACGTTCTCGCGGGTGGCATCCTTGAATTTACGCGCGCCGATACCGTCCAGATTGATATGCACCGCCGCTTCGCTGGTGCGATTATCAAAGCCAGGTTGCGCATCGTTGATGCGCTCACCGGTCAGGATCACCTGCTTCTTAACCAGCAGGCTATTGCCTTCCCTGTCCTTGAACATCTCAGTGCCGAAAGGCGCGACACCCCCTGCGCTGATCTGGTGCTCGTCATCCACCATACGCACTTCCAGCGTGGCAGTGCGGCCCAAAATATCCTTGGCGCGCGCGGTATCCTGCACGCCGGGCAACTGCACCACCACACGATCCGCCCCCTGTTGCTGAATCACAGGTTCTGCGACACCCAGCTCATTGACGCGATTTCTCAACGTCAGCAGATTCTGCTGCACGGCGGACTCCATGATGCGGTGTTCGGCTTGCGGCATTAGCTGTGCCAGCAACAGAAACTCACCGCCTTCATCCTTGCTGTTGAGTGCATAGTCGGCAAAACGCTGTTTGAGCTGCTCCTCACCCTTAGCACGCGCAGCGGCGTCGCGGAACTTAACCTGCAAGCTATTGCCTTCGCGGCTCACGCCGGAATAGGCAATATTTTCTTCACGCAGCGCGCTGCGTATATCGCCCGTTGCCGCTTCCAGCGCCTTATCCAGCGCTGCCTTCATATCGACTTGCAACAGAAAATGCACCCCGCCGCGCAAATCCAGCCCCAAATACATAGGCAAGGCGTGCAGACTGGTTAGCCACTGCGGAGAACGCGGCAGCAAATTCAACGCCACCACATAATCTTCACCCAACTGATTTTTCAACACATCCTTGGCTTTGAGTTGCAAGTCCGTATCGGCAAAACGCGCCTTGATGCTGTTACCATCCAGCGCGATGCGTTCCGCATTGATATGTGCAGTCATAAGTGCAGACTCGACCCGTGCCAACAGAGCGGCATCCGTTTTGATGCTGGCACGCAACGGCAAAATTTGCACGGCGGGCGATTCACCGAAAAAATTCGGCAAGGTATAAATCAGACCGACCAGCAAGACAGCCAGAATCAGCAAATATTTCCACAGTGGATAACGGTTCATAACGACCTCAAAAGTGATACGTGCAGCACGCGCCAAAATATGCGCGCAACCATTTGATTACTTGATGGATTTTATCGTTCCTTTGGGCAGCACCTTTTGAATCGCGACTTTTTCCACTGTAACTTCGACGTTGTCCGCCAGCTCAATCGCCACATAAGCCTCATACACCTTGGATACACGACCTAATTCGCCGCCTATTGTCACGACTTCATCGCCGCGCTGCAGCGCTTCGACCATGATTTTGTGTTCTTTGACGCGAGTCTGTTGCGGACGCAAAACCAGGAAATAAAATACCGCGACAAGAGCGACCAGCGGCAAATACTCCATGAATCCACCTGGCGCGGCGCCAGCCGCAGCTTCTGCATATGCATTACTAATAAACATGAGTTAACTCCAAAGAATATATCAAAAGGCGCGCATTCTAGCACGAAGCATGTTACAGAATTCTCCCGGATTCCGTGTTGCTGCATCCGGGCTACATGTTGGCGCGTTGTCGGTTGAATCGTTCGACAAACTCAGCGAACGCATCCGCCTCGATAGCGGCGCGCATCTCGGCCATCAACTGCTGGTAATAATGCAGGTTATGTATCGTATTGAGCCTTGCACTTAAGATTTCTTTCAGGCGGAACAGATGATGCAGATAGCCGCGACTGAAGTTCTGACAGGTATAACAACTGCATTCCTCATCAAGCGGACGCGTGTCCAAGCGGTGCTGCGCATTCTTGATCTTGATATCGCCGTATTGCGTAAACAACATGCCGTTGCGCGCATTGCGGGTCGGCATCACGCAGTCGAACATATCGATGCCTTGCGCGACCGACGCCACCAGATCTTCCGGTGTACCCACGCCCATCAGATAACGCGGCTTATGCTCGGGCAGCTTAGGAGCCGTGTGCGCCAGAATACGGCGCATATCCTCTTTCGGCTCGCCTACCGACAACCCGCCGATCGCATAACCGTCAAAACCAATCCGGGTCAATTCGGATAGAGACTCATCGCGCAAGTCCTCATACATCCCGCCCTGCACGATGCCGAACAGCGCGTTCGAATTTCCCTCATGCGCCGCTTTAGAACGTGCAGCCCAGCGCAACGACAATCGCATCGAGTCCGCCGCCTCGCGCACAGTGGCAGGATAAGGCGTGCATTCATCGAAGATCATGACGATATCGGAATTCAACACGCGCTGGATACGCATCGACTCCTCAGGCGTTAAGAACAACTTATCGCCATTGACCGGCGACTGAAACTTCACGCCCTCCTCAGTGATCTTGCGCAGCGCACCCAGGCTGAACACCTGAAAACCGCCAGAATCGGTCAAGATAGGGCCATCCCAGCCCATGAAGCCGTGCAAACCGCCGTGCGCCTCGATTACCTCCAGCCCAGGACGCAGCCACAGGTGAAAAGTATTGCCCAGCACGATGTTAGCACCGATGTCGCGCAATTCGACCGGACTCATCGCCTTCACCGTGCCGTAGGTGCCCACCGGCATAAACGCCGGCGTCTGTACCGTGCCGTGCGCCAGCGTCAACTGACCGCGCCTGGCTTTACCTGATGTCTTGTATAAATCAAATTTCATTTGTAGCCTTAAAAATAATTAAATGCCTCGGGATAAATCCCGACCTACCGCTACCAGCTGTTAGCTGATTTTACGCTCTATTAACATCGCATCGCCGTAGCTGAAAAAACGGTATTGCTGCTCCACCGCATGAAGATAAGCCGCCCTCAAGTCATCCATTCCGCCGAAAGCGCTCACCAGCATCAACAGCGTCGACTTGGGCAAATGAAAATTGGTCAACAACACATCCACCACGCGAAAACGATAACCCGGCGTAATGAATATCCGCGTCTCCCCCGCACCGGCCTTCAACGCCCCGTTTGCGGCAGAACTCTCCAGCGCGCGCAGACTGGTCGTCCCCACAGCGAACACCCGAGCACCCGCCGCATGCGCCGCCTCAATCGCGTCCACCGTAAGCTGAGGAATTTCGTAACATTCACTGTGCATCACATGTTCGCTGACCAACTCCGCACGCACCGGCTGAAAAGTGCCCGCGCCGACATGCAAGGTCACGTAAACAATCTCGACCCCCTTGTCGCGCAAGGCCTGAAGCATCGCGTCATCGAAATGCAAACCTGCGGTGGGCGCTGCGACCGCTCCAGCCTCACGCGCAAACACGGTCTGATAACGCGACTCATCTTCCTCTTCCGCCGCATGCGTAATATAAGGCGGCAGCGGCAGTCGACCGTAGCGCTCCAGCAATTCCAGCACCGGCTCTTCAGAACAAAAGCGCAAATGATAAAATTCTCCTGCGCGTCCCAGCACTTCAACACTCAAGCCCGTGCCCGCAAGGGGTACGCCCGGAGTGTCCCCGCCGCTACGCGGCGACCCATCCGTCGCTAGTAACAGATAACTGCCCGTCACCGGTGATTTGCTGGCACGCACCTGAGCCAACACCTCGTGCTCGTTCAACACGCGCTCCACCATCACTTCAATCTTGCCGCCGCTGCGCTTGATACCAAATAGCCGCGCACGAATCACTCGAGTATCGTTCAACACCATCACATCGCCATCATTAACATTTTGTATTAATTGACTAAAACGACTATCTTCCAAAGCACCGTCATGCACATGCAGCAGACGACTACCACCCCGCTGCTCGGGTGGATGCTGCGCAATCAGCGCTTCGGGTAAAACAAAATCAAACTCATCGGTACGCATAAAAAACAGGGCTTTTGCAGAAAGGCGCGATTGTAGTTGATTCGGCCAACTGTTTCATGGATAATGCGCAC